>Ga0310810_10000045_pt1 | contig 150651 bp, 127 predicted proteins | sample NCmetagenome_FD_207641 | JGI IMG/M metagenome (GOLD analysis project Ga0310810, IMG submission 207641) | Soil microbial communities from experimental microcosm in Duke University, North Carolina, United States - NC | ecosystem: Engineered > Artificial ecosystem > Soil microcosm > Unclassified... | reverse complement strand
CCTTCAAATCATACCGCAAGGAATTAGAGTCTTCCCCAATGCCCGAGTCCAAGAAAGTCCTTTCCGTTATCATGGGTGGAGGGCGCGGTACCCGCCTCTATCCCCTGACCAAGGAGCGCTGCAAGCCGGCGGTGCCGCTGGCCGGCAAATACCGGCTGGTCGACATCCCGATCAGCAACTGCCTGAACTCCGGGTTCAATCGCATCTTCCTGCTCTCGCAGTTTCTGACCGCCTCGCTGCACCGGCACATCCAGAAGAGCTTCCACTTTGACCCGTTCGGGGCCGGCTTCATCGACATCCTCTCGGCGGAGCAGACGGAGAAGAGCAGCGCGTGGTATGAGGGCACCGCCGATGCCGTGCGGCGCAACCTGGTTCACTTCGAGAGCCACGCCCACGAGTTCATCCTGATCCTCAGCGGCGACCAGCTGTATCGGATGGATTTCAGCAAGATCGTCGAGCAGCACGTCGCCACCAAGGCCGACGTGACGATCGCCGCCATCCCGTTTCCCGTCTCGAAGGTCGAGGGCCTCGGCCTCATGCGGGTGGCCGACGACCTCTCGATCTCGGAATTCGTGGAAAAGCCGAAGGACCCGGCGATCATCAACAGCCTCACGGTGAGTCCCGCGCTCGAAGCGCGGCTGTCGGCGTCGCCGGAGAAGCGCTGCCTCGCCTCGATGGGCATCTACGTGTTCAGCCGCGACGTCCTGCGTCAGGCTCTCGACAATGGGATGAAGGATTTCGGCAAGGAGGTCATTCCCGCACTGCTCGGCAAGGCCAAGCTCTTCAGCTACATCTTCGAAGGCTACTGGGAGGACATCGGCACGGTGCGCGCGTTCTTCGAGGCCAACCTCGCCCTGGCGCAGCCGCTGCCGCCCTTTAATTTCTTCGATCGCAGTGCGCCCATCTTCACCCATCCGCGCTACCTGCCGGCCTCGAAAATCAACCGCTGCAACATCGACCATGTGGTGATCGGCGACGGCTGCATCGTCACCGATTCCTACCTGAAGCACTGCGTGATCGGCATCCGCTCCATCCTGGGTGAAAACTCGCACCTCGAGGACGTGGTGATGATGGGGGCGGATTACTATCAGACCGAGCTGGAAGCCCAGGCGGACCGCGCCCAGGGGAGTCTGCCCATGGGGGTCGGGCGCAACTGCCGGATCCGTCATGCGATCATCGACAAGAATGCCCGGATCGGGGACAACGTTTCCCTCGCGCCCGACGGCAAGGCCGACGGCGACTATCCGCACAACATCGTCATCCGCGACGGCATCCTCTGCGTCTGCAAGGGTGCGATGATCCCGTCGGGCTTCACGCTTTGACCGGCCGCCGCGGGGCGAGGACGATCAGGGCCGAACCGGCGACCACCAGGAAGATCGAATAGAAGGTGCCGCGGCTCAGGCCCAGGATGAGCGCCGCGTCCGGCTCGCGGAAGAGCTCGCCGATCGCCCGGGCGACCGCATAGGCGACCAGGAACTCGCCGGCCAGCCGCCCCGGACGCACCCGGGCGACATCGCTGCGCCAGAATCGCCACTGCATGAAGAGAAAAAGGAGCAGGCCTTCGAGGCCCGCCTCGTAGAGTTGCGACGGATGGCGGGGCAGGATCAGGCGCACGGGTGTCCCCGGCGGTTCGCTGAGGGGGAATATCACGGCCCACGGGACTGTCGCCGGCTTGCCCCACAGCTCGCCGTTGACGAAATTTGCCAGCCGGCCGAAGAACAGCCCGAGCGGGGCGGCGGACACGACCAGGTCGGCGACCTGCAGCAACGACGCGCCGTGCTTGCGTGAGAACCACCAGAGCGCGACAAGCACGCCGAGAAAGCCGCCATGGCTCGCCATGCCGCCCTCCCAAACGCGGAAAAAGACGAGCGGGTCGTGCCGGAACAGGTCGAACTGGTAGAGCAGGAAATAGCCGAGCCGCCCGCCGAGCACGACGCCAACCACCAATGCCGTCATCAGGTCGATGATGGCATTCGTGTTCAGGTCGGACCGGCCCGCCTGGTGGTATCGGCGGAGCAGCCAGCCGGCGGCAGCGAAGCCCGCCAGGTACGCCAGGCCATAGTAGCGAATGCCGAGGTGCTCATTGAACCTGATCAGGAAAGGGCTCAAATCGTGGACCCAATAGGCGAGGGGAGCGGCGGAGGACATCGAGCCGGCACAATACGCCGCCCCCGGTCGATGAACACAATTTCTTTTGGCCTCCGCCGTCCGGCGTAATGCCCGCCGTTCCGGCCAAAGATTCCTTGCCGGGATGGAGGCCGGGGCGCTTAGTGGGCGCATGGGCGCGCTCCAGACGACTCCCCTCAACGCCTTTCACCGGCAACACGGCGGCCGGATGGTCGACTTCGCCGGCTGGGACATGCCGGTGCAATACCGCAGCATTCTCGAGGAGCACAAGGCGGTGCGCCAACGCTGCGGCCTCTTCGATGTGAGCCACATGGGCGAGGCCGACGTGAAGGGGCCGGACGCGCTCCGTTTCCTGCAGCACCTCGTCACCAACGACTGCGGCAAATTGTTTCCCGGGCGGGTGCTCTACACCGTGATGTGTTACCCGCACGGTGGCGTGGTGGATGATCTGCTCGTCTACATGCGCGCCGAAAACGATTACCTGCTGTGCATCAACGCGGGCAACATTGCCAAGGACATCGCCTGGATGCAGGGACAGGCCAAGGGCTTTGATTGTACGGTGGTCGATCGGTCGCCGGAATACGCCCAACTGGCGATCCAGGGTCCGCAGGCCCCGGCGCTGGTGCAATCGCTGACCAAGGCCGACCTGGCGGCCATCAAGTATTATCACTTTTCCCGGGGCGATGTGGCCGGCGTCCCGTGCCTGATCAGCCGCACGGGCTACACGGGGGAGGACGGTTTCGAACTTTACTGCGCCGCCGGGGACGGCCCGCGCCTGGCCGAGGCGATCGTCGCAGCCGGCGGACCGTTTGGCCTTGAACTTGCCGGCTTGGGCGCGCGCGACAGTCTGCGCCTCGAGGCGGGCTATCCACTCTACGGCCACGAGATCACCGACCAGGTCGACCCGCTCGCCGCGGGTTTGGGCTGGGTCGTGAAGTTCGACAAAGGTCCGTTCATCGGGTCCGAGGCACTCAAGTCCGCCAAAACGAACGGCCCGGCGCGGAAGGTGGTGTTCTTCCGGACCGGCGATCGCCGGATCATCCGGGCCGAAAGCCCGGTGCTCGCCGCCAACGGCCAGACGGTTGGCCGGGTGCTTTCCGGGACGCTCTCGCCGATGTTGAACGAGGCGATCGGCTCCGCCCTGGTCGACGCGAAGGCGCTGGGCGCGGAAATGCAGGTGGACGTGCGCGGCACGAAGCTGCCTCTCCTCCTGGTCAAACCGCCCTTCGTTCCCTTGAAAAAGGCTGGTTGAACGCGGCGTTCCCCGTTTCTATCCCGCCCCATCCTTTCCATGAGCAACATTCCCGCCGATCTCAAATACGCGAAATCCCACGAATGGCTGAAGGCCGCCGCTGACGGCACGGCCACGGTTGGCATCACCGACTACGCCCAGGCCAGCCTGGGCGACATCACTTTCGTCCAACTGCCCAAGGTGGGAGCGACCCTCAAGGCCGGCGAGACGTTCGGCGTGGTCGAGTCCGTGAAGGCGGCTTCGGACGTGTACGCGCCGGCCGCCGGCACGGTGGTCGAAGTCAACCAAGCCCTCGAAGCCAATCCCGAGAAGGTCAACCACGCCCCTTACGGCGAGGGCTGGATGCTCAAGCTCAAGCTGGCCAGCGCCGCCGATGCGGCCGCGCTGATGTCCGCCGACGATTACGCGAAATCGATCGGCTGAGGCCGGGGCGCTTTCGTCGTTAGCGGGGTGGGAGCGACCTTGGTCGCCAACACCGCGGGCCAGCCCGCTTTTGCGATGTCGGGCGGGCGCTCAGGCCTTGGCGGATTTCATCGCCTTCTGGCGGGCCGTGTTGTTGAGGATGCGCTTCCGCAGGCGGAGGTTCAGCGGCGTCACCTCGACAAACTCGTCGGCGGCGATGTATTCGATGGAGCGTTCGAGCGAGAGTTTGGTGGCCGGGGTCAGGCTGGCGGCGACGCCTTCGCCCTGGGAGCGGAAGTTGGTGAGCTTCTTCTCGCGCACGGCATTGACCGCGATGTCCTCGTTCCGGGGGTTCTCGCCGACGATCATGCCTTCATACACCTTTTCGCCCGGGTTGACGAAGAGCTTGCCGCGCTCCTGGCACATGACGAGGGCATAGGCCGTCGTCTCGCCGGCCTCGGTCGCCAGGAGCGTGCCGGTCACGCGCGTGAGCACCTCGCCGGCGTAGGGGCCGTATTCCTTGAACAGGTGGCTGAGCACGCCGCGGCCGCTCGTGGCGTTGACCACGTCGATCTCCATGCCGATGAGTCCGCGGGTCGTGATCGTGGCCTCCAGCATCGTGCTGTGCGGCAGCTTCTCCATGTTTGTGAGCCGACCCTTCCGGTTCGCGAGGTTCTGCATGATCGTGCCAACGCATTCGTCGGGCACCTCGATCCAGACGGTTTCGTAGGGTTCGTGACGCTCGCCGTTGACCACCTTCTCAATGACGGTTGGGCGGGAGACCAGGAGTTCGAAACCTTCGCGGCGCATGGTCTCGACGAGCACGGCGATCTGCATGGCGCCGCGGGCCTTGACGTTGAAGACGCCGGCCTTGTCGGTGTCCTCGACCTTGATCGACACGTTGGTCTTGAGCTCGCGCATGAGCCGGTCGCGCAGCTGGCGGGAGGTGACGAGCTTGCCTTCCTGGCCGACGAGCGGACCGTCGTTCACGCAAATCTGCATCTCCAGCGTTGGCGGGTCGATCTGGGTGAACGGCATGGCGTGGCCGGCTTCCTCCGCCGTGATGGTGTCGCCGATGTCGATGTCCTCGAAACCCGACAGGCCCATGATGTTGCCGGCGACGCCGGTGACGGTCTCGTTGGTTAGGAGGCCGGAATACTCAAAGACCTTGGTGATTTTCGCCCGGATGCGCGCTCCGTCCGAATGACGGATGGCGTAGACGGTGTCGCCCACGGTCACCGCGCCGCCAAGGATCTTGCCGATGGCGATGCGGCCGACGTAGTCGCTCCAATCGATGTTGGATACGAGCATGTGGAACGGCTCGTTGGGCTTGGCGAAGGGCGGGGGCACATGGTCGAGGATCGTCTGGAACAACGGCGTCATGTCCTTCTTCTCGTCGCCGAGGTGGTACATCATGTAGCCGTCGCGGCCGGACCCGTAGAGAACCGGCGCGTCGAACTGCTCCTCGGTCGCGTTCAGCTCCATCAGCAACTCGAGCACCTTGTCGTACATCTTGGCCGGCTCGGCGTTCTCGCGATCGATCTTGTTGATGACGATCACGACTTTCAGCCCGTGGCCGAGGGCCTTGCGGAGGACGAAGCGGGTCTGGGCCTGCGGGCCGTCATAGGCGTCGACGACCAACAGGACGCCGTCGACCATCCGGAGCGCGCGCTCGACCTCGCCGCCGAAGTCCGCGTGCCCGGGGGTGTCGACGATGTTGATGATCTTGTCGTGCCAGTGGACCGAGGTGTTCTTGGCCTTGATCGTGATGCCCTTTTCCTTCTCCAGGTCCATCGAGTCCATGGCGCGCTCCTCGATCTGCTGGTTAGCGCGATAGACGCCGCCCTCCTTCAGGAGCTTGTCGACCAGGGTCGTTTTGCCGTGGTCAACGTGGGCGATGATCGCGATATTGCGGATGTTCTGGTTCATTGGAAACGGAGCGACTTCGGTGGGAAAAGAGTCCCAACGTGCGCGGCCGTTTCAGCCATGGCAAGACGGAAGGAGGCATCCGCACGGATCCCCCCCCTCGGCGCCCGGTTCAACCGGTGGAAAGAGCGGTCAGCGCGCCAGATCCAAAACGCTCGAGGTTCCGGGCAAAAGGGACCCAGCGCGCTGACAAAGTGTGCTCTTATAAAGATTGAGGCCCGGACACCTTGCGGTGTCCGGGCCAAAATCGGGGGTGGGTGCTCGCCACGCACTCTTCCCCATTTACACAACATTGGGCGCCTCGCTTTCGCGGGCCGTGTGCTTCCCGACGCTACTCACCGCGGCAAGCGATGCTGTCGGTCTCATAGCGGGACCGTCCCGGTCTTTTCAGCTCCGGAATCTATCGAGTGAGGCCTCTTCGCCCGGTTCGGTTCCATCTGCCGATGGAGAACTCGCCGGACGGGTGTTGGCACGCCTGCAACGTCTGCGCTTCGCACCAGCACCTTGCCACGCGGACGGCCCCGGCTTTTGGCCGGGCGTTGGCCCCGTGGGACGGGTCTGACCTCTTACCTCTCAGGTTGCTTTCGACTTGCAGTTGGGTGACGCGGATTTACGCGCCGCCCCAAGGAGGAGGTTACGCGAGCTTTGCCAGACTCGCCCGCTCCCCGCTGCGCTGCATCCCTTCCGCGCCCCGCCTTGCGGGCCGGGCCTTTTGGTGGGGTGGACCCACCGGAACGCTGCGCTGCGTCCTGGTTCTACAGTAGCAACCATAACCCTCTGGGTAACTGCATCGGTGCAGGACCTGAAACTGGCCCTGGACCTGACTCGGCTCGAACGCGGTTTCTAGCATCGCGCCTCGCCGCACAGTTCCATTGTCGCATAACTGGATCGGCTGCGACGCCGTCCAGAGGAACTGGTGATATTTGCCTGCCCTTGGCTCGCGCCACGGAGGGGAGGGCGGCACCAGTTGCCACCTTCCTTTCCCCGGTTGCCCGGGATTATCCCAATCGCGCTCTCGGCGGATTTTTCATGCCGCCGCGCTGCGACTGTTCTATCAAGGAACGAGAGGAGAAATGACAGCTGGTGGGTCAATGTCACGGGCTTCTTCCTCTCAATCTATTCACCGCGGCCGGCCCGTGAATAAGTTGTGCCGTCCGACTTGCTCGCCGGTTATTCACAACCGGCCTTGCCAGCGGCGGATTCGGTGCTTTGGGTGGCGCCGCATGTCGCCGCGCGAACTGCCCATCTATGAACTCGAGGACCGCCTCGTGACCGCGGTGCGCACGCAGGGCCGGCTGATCGTGCAGGCGCCCACCGGCTCGGGCAAGTCGACGCAGGTGCCGCAGATGCTGCTCCGGCACGGCCTGCTCGGGCGCGGCGAGGTGGTGGTGCTGCAGCCGCGGAGGCTGGCGGCGCGGATGCTGGCGAAGCGCGTGGCCGAGGAGGCGGGCTCGCGGCTGGGCGATCTGGTCGGCTATCAGATCCGGCTGGACTCGCGGGTGTCCGAGGCGACCCGGATTCGCTTCGTCACGGAGGGCATCCTGCTTCGCCAGATGTCATTCGATCCCGCTCTGGGCGGCATCAGCGCGGTCATCTTCGACGAGTTTCACGAGCGGCACCTCTACGGCGACATCTCCCTGGCGCGCGCGTTCCAATTGCAGCGTTCCCGGCGGCCTGACCTCAAGATCATCGTGATGTCGGCCACGCTGGATGCGGTGCAATTGAAGGATTATCTCGCGCCCTGCGAGGTGCTGACCTCCGCAGGTCGGATGTTTCCGGTCCAGATCGAGTACCTGCCCAAGGCCGTCGATTTCGATCACGATCCCGTGTGGGCCGTGGCCACGCGCGAATGCGAGCGCGTCGCGGCGCGGACGGCGGGCGACATCCTGGTCTTCATGCCGGGGGCATACGAAATCAGCCGCACGGTGCAGGATGTGCAGGGCTCGCATGCGTTGCGGGGCTTCGCCTGTTTCCCGTTGCACGGGGAGTTGCCGCCGGAGCAGCAGGACCGGGCCGTCGCGCGCTACGACTCGCGCAAGATCATCGTCTCGACCAACGTCGCCGAAACCTCGCTCACGATTGACGGGGTCACGGCCGTGGTCGACGGCGGCCTCGCCCGGGTGGCGCGGTACGACCCGCACCGGGGCATCAACACCCTGTTGATCGAAAAGATCAGCGCGGCCTCGGCCGACCAGCGCGCCGGCCGCGCCGGCCGGACCGCCCCGGGCGTGTGCGTGCGGTTGTGGACGGAACGCGAGCACGCGCATCGGCCGCGCCAGGAGTTGCCGGAGGTCAAGCGCCTCGACCTGGCTGAGGTTGTGCTGACGCTCAAGGCCGCCGGCATCGATGACGTCCACAATTTTCCCTGGCTGGAAAAGCCGGAGCCCAAATCGCTCGAACGCGCGGAGACGCTGCTGGAGGATCTGGGGGCGCTGCACGTAGCCGCGTTGGAGCGCAGCGACAACGTGGCCGCTCCGGCCACGCTTTCGTCCCGCAACGACGGGACTCAAGCGCGGCTACTTTCAATCACCGAAACAGGCCGCAAGATGCTCCGCTTCCCGATGCATCCGCGCTATGCCCGGATGTTTCTGGCGGCGCAGGACTATGGCTGCGTACGATCGGTGGCCTTGATGTCGGCCCTGACGCAGGGCCGGAATTTCCTCCTCCGAAACGTCGACAAGCGCACGGCCGAGGCCCGCGAGGAGTTGTTCGGCGAAGAGCACGAGTCGGATTTCTTCCTCCTGATGCGTGCCTGGCGTTATGCGGACAAGGCCGCCTACAACCAGGAGGCATGCCGCCGGCTCGGCATCCATGTGCAGGCGGTGCGGCAGGTCGGGCCGCTGTTCGAGCAATTCCTGGAGATTGCGGCCGGGGAGGGGCTCGATGTGGCCGAAAAGCGCATCGACGGAGTGGCCGTGCGAAAATGCGTCCTCCTCGGATTCAGTGACCACGTGGCGAAGCGCCTCGACAAGGGCACGCTGCGTTGCGAGATGGTTCACCACCGCAAAGGCCTGCTCGCCCGCGAAAGCTGCATCGACGCGGCGCCGCTTTTCGTCGCGGCCGACATCACCGAGATCGAGAGTCGCGGGGAGGTGAACACGCTGCTCAACCTCTGCACCGCCATCGACGAGGCGTGGCTGAAGGAGCTGTTTCCGGAGGACTTCGCGGATGCCGGCGGCGTGGCCTACGACCCGGCCCTGCGCCGCGTCCTGGCGCGGAAGGAGCGCCGGTTCCGCGACCTGGTGCTCGAGTCGAAACAGACGGCGGAGGAGCCACCCGATGGCGAGGCCGCGGCGCTCCTGGCCCGCGAGGTCATGGCGGGGAACATCGTGCTCACGGAATGGAACGAGGCGGTCGAGCAGTGGATCGTCCGGGTGAATTGCCTGGCAAAATGGTGGCCCGATCTGGAGGTCAACCCGATCACCGACGTCGACCGCGCCACGCTGATCGAGCAGATCTGCTATGGCAGCCACGGCGCGCGTGAGCTGAAGGACAAACCCGTGATGCCCGTGCTGCGCGACTGGCTGTTGCCGGAGCAACTGGCGGTGCTAGACGAGTATTTGCCGGAGCGCGTGGTGATGGCCAATGGACGGAAGGCGCGCCTGACTTATGCGAACGACGGCCCTCCGGTCCTGAGCGCGCGCATCCAGGAGCTGTACGGCGTTGCCTCGAAATTCACGCTCGGCCACGGCCGCGTGCCGGTGAAGATCGAGGTCCTCGCCCCCAACCAGCGCCCGATCCAGGTGACCGACGACCTCTCGAACTTCTGGCGCGAGCAATATCCGAAGATCAAGACCGAGCTCTCCCGCCGCTACCCGCGCCACGAGTGGCGTTAAGGTGCCAGCGAGGCCCGCGGTTCACACCACGGCGCTCAGGCCGCCGTCGACGGTCAAGATATGGCCATTGATGAAATCGGCGGCCGGCGACGCCAGGAAGACGCAGGCCCCGCCGAGGTCGTCGACCGATCCCCACCGTGCCGCGGGCGTGCGCTGCTTGAGCCACGCGTCGAATTTCGGGTCGGCGGCAAGGGGCTCGGTGAGCTCGGTCCGGATGTAACCCGGGGCGATGCCGTTGGCCTGGATGTTGTGCCGCGCCCATTCCGCGCACATGGAGCGGGTGAGCATTTTCACTCCGCCCTTGGCCGCGGCGTACGGCGCGATCGTCGGGCGGGCCAGTTCGCTCATCAGCGAGCAGATGTTGATGATCTTTCCGGCCCGCCGCTCGATCATGCCCGGGACGAGTGTGCGGGTAACCAGGAAGACACTCGTGAGGTCGGTCCTCAGCACCGCTTCCCAATCCGCCAGCGTAGTGGATTCGAGCGGGCCGCGGCGGTTGATGCCGGTGTTGTTGACGAGAATGTCGATGACCCCGAGACCGGGCGTGGCCGCGCGAACGGCGGATTCATCGGTGACGTCGAACGCGGCCAGGTCGACGCGGAAGCCCTCGCTCCGCAATCGGGCCGCGGCCTGCGCGAGCCGGCCGGGGTCGCGGCCGTTGAGAATGACCTGGGCGCCGGCGGCCGCCAGGGCGCGGGCCAGCGCGAAGCCGATGCCCTGGGAAGAGCCGGTCACCAAGGCGCGGCGACCGGCGAGACTGAACGGCGTGGCGGACACGAGGGCGAGGACGTCGGGCGCTACGGCGGGCTAGGGTTTCTTCCGCCCGTTGTGCGGCTCGATGTTGAGATAGGTCTTCGCCAGCATCTGCGATTCGTAGAACTCGACCAGGCGCACGCCCTCGCGCGGCTTGATCAGGTCGCGTTTGGTGGCGTGGTCGATCTGCTGTTTGATGCGGCGGCAGAGCTCCTCCCACTGGTACTGCACACCCTCGATCACGTCGGCGATGCGCGAACCGGCGAGCGCCTCCTCGATGTAGAAGCCGTTGGGCTCGTCGTCCTCGAGGAAGACGTGCACCTCGTTGACGCGCCCGAAGAGATTGTGCAGGTCACCCATGATGTCCTGGTACGCCCCGGTCAGGTAGATGCCGAGGAAGTAGGGCTGACCGGCCTTGAGCGGGTGAAGGGTGATGTAGTCCTTCACATCCTGGAGGTCGATGAAGCTGCCGACCTTGCCGTCGGAGTCGCACGTGATGTCGACCAGCACGGCATTGACCGTGGGTTTCTCCTTCAGGCGATGCAGCGGCGTGATCGGGAAAAGCTGCTTCAGCGCCCAGCTGTCGAGGAGCGACTGGAAGACCGAGAAGTTGCAGACGTACTGGTCGGCGAGGAGCTTCTTCAGGTCGTGGAGTTCCTCGGGCTGGTAGCCGGACTTCGTGCCCTCGAGGTCGATCTTCTCGCAAATCTGCCAGAAGATCTGCTCCGCGGCGGCGCGGTTCTCGAGGTCAAGGTAGCCGAGGTTGAAGAGCGAGAAGGCCTCCTCCTTCTTTTGCAGCGCGTCATGGAAGCGCTCGAGGCGGCCGAGCTTGGCCTTGTTCTTCAGGAGCACGGCGAGATCGTCGACGATCTTGTGGCGGGTCTTCGGCTGGTGCTGCTTGCCGAGCGACTCGTGCTTGTTGATGCGCTCGAAGACCTCGAGGACGAGCATGGAGTGGGGCGCGGCCACGGCGCGACCGGACTCCGTGACGATGTCGGGCACCTTCACCCCCGAGGCGTCGCAGATCTCGCGGATGTTGAAGACGACGTCGCGGGCGTATTCGCCGAGGGTGTAGTTCATCGACGACTCGAAGTTCGTGCGCGAGCCGTCGTAATCGATGCCCAGGCCGCCGCCGACGTCGAGGTAGCCCATCGGGAAGCCCATCTTCGCGAGCTGGCAGTAGAAGCGGGCGGCCTCGGTCACCGCGGCCTTGATCGTGATGATGTTCGGGACCTGCGACCCGATGTGGAAATGGACCAGCCGCAGGCACTGCTGCATCTTGGCGGCGCGGAGCTTCTCCACGGCGAAGAGGATTTCGGCGGTGTTCAGGCCGAACTTGGCGTTGTCGCCGGTCGACATGGCCCATTTGCCCTCGCCGCGCGTCTGCAGCTTCACCCGGAAGCCGATCAACGGCTTCACCCCGGTCTCCTTCGAGATTGCGATGATGCTGTCGACCTCGGAAAGCTGTTCAATGACGATGATGATCCGCTTGCCGAGCTTCCGGCCCAGCAGGGCGAGACGCATGTAGTCCGCGTCCTTATACCCGTTGCAGATGATGAGCCGCTGGGCGCCCTCGTGCATGGCGAGGGCGATCATCAGTTCCGGCTTCGATCCGGCCTCGAGGCCGTAGTTGAAGTCCTTGCCCGCGGTGATGATCTCATCCACGACCTCGCGCAGCTGGTTGACCTTGATCGGGAAAACGCCGCGAAACTCGCCCTTGTAGGCCTCCTCCTTCATCGCCTTCAGGAAAACCTGGTTGAGCTGTACCACCCGGTGCCGGAGCGTGTCCTGCAGGCGGACGACGAGCGGCGCCTTCAGGCCCATGCTGGCGGCCTCATTGACAATATCCATCAGGCGGATCGTGCGGCCATCGGCCAGCGGCTGGACTTGCACAAATCCCTCGGAATCCACCGAGTAATGGTTTGCTCCCCAGCGCTTGAACCCGTAAAGCTCCTCGGACTGCGCGGCCGACCAGTTGGATGCGGATTTGGTCTTCAATTGGCGTTGGCGAACGGGACGGGGTTATGCTTGCTTTTTGGATTTCAGCCGGGCTTATTCGCCCTTTTCAATTTTTCAAAACACCCGAAGAAGCAATGACTAAAATGACCATTCTCCTCGCCCAAGCCCAACCCGCCGCGCCCGGCGGTGCCGCCAGCGGCACCTTGATGATGGTGGGCTATGCGCTTCTCCTGGGGGCGATGTTCTGGTTCATGACGTCCTCGCAGCGCAAGAAGCAGAAAGAACACGAAAAGATGATTGCGGCGCTGAAAGCGGGCGATGAAGTCGTCACCACCGGCGGGATCTATGGGGTCATCACGGGAGTGAAGGACGACCGGTTCGTGATCCGCGTAAGCGACAACAACGTCAGGGTGGAGGTCGGCAAGGCCTTCATCACGTCCGTGGTCAAGAAGACCGACGCCGCCTGAGTTCCCCCGCGCTCGCCCCGCCGCGCCGATTCCGGCCGGCGCCTCCGACTTTAACAACAACCACCCATGCTTCGCAATAACCTCTGGAAATTGATCCTGTCCTTGCTGATCCTCTCCTGGGCGCTCGTGACGATGATGCCCCTGAAGGATCGCCCCTTCGACCAATACGTCACCGGGGAGGCCTCGGCCAAGACGGCCGATTTTTCCAAGGTCATGGCCCAGGCCGCGGAGCGCGTGAAGTCCAAGCAGGCGCCCAGCGTCTACGTGGCCTTGAAGCAGATCGGCAAGGAGCAACGCCTCGACCTCTCGCAGTTCTTTCCTGACATCAAGCTCGAGAGCTCGCTCAAGAACATCGAGAAGCGCAACGACATCCTGCTCACCTACCTGCTCAAGCAATCCAAGAGCCCGCTGCAGCTCGGCCTCGACCTCAAGGGCGGCGTGGCCTTCACCCTGGAATCGCCCGCGAAGGCCGGCAGCACCACCGACGATTACCAGCGCCGGCAGAAGTTGAACAAGGCGATCGAGATCATCGGCAACCGCATCAACAGCATGGGCGTGACCGAACCGGTCATCCGGGCCGTCGGCACCTCCCGCATCGAAGTGCAGCTGGCGGGTCTGAACCCCCGGGACAATCCCGACGTGGTCGACGCCGTCAAAAAACCCGCGCAGCTGGCCTTCCGCCTCGTGATGGAAGGCACGGGCCCGATGGCCGAGCCGCCGGCCAGCGTGCCGCCCGGCTATGAGGTCCTGGCCGAGGAGGACGACAACCGCCAGAGCGGCGGCCAGGCGGCGATCAGCTATTACCTGGTGAAGCGCATTCCGGAGCTGACCGGTTCCGCGGTGAAGAACGCCATCGCGACCGTCGACCAGTTTGGCGGCTACCAGGTGCACTTGAATTTCACCTCCGAGGGATCGAAGAAGTTCGCCGAGATCACCACGGCCAGTGTCGGGCGGCTCCTCGGCATCGTGCTCGACGGCAAGCTCTACAACGCGCCCCGCATCAACGAGCCGATCACCGGCGGCGCGGCGCAGATCACCGGGCATTATACGGCGCGCGAGGCCGAGCTGCTGGCCAACGTGCTCAACAACCCGCTGGATATCGAGCTGCAGGTCAAGGAGCAGTACGAGGTCGGGCCGACGCTCGCGAAGGACGCGGTCTCGAGCGGCGTGCGCGCCTCCATCCTCGGCACGGCTCTCGTGTGCGCGTTCATGATCGTCTATTACCGGGTGGGCGGGATCGTCTCGATTGTCACGCTCGCCGCCAACCTCACGCTGATTCTCGGCGTCATGGCCAGCATCGGCGCCACGCTGACCTTGCCGGGCGTGGCCGGCATCGTGCTGACCATCGGCATGGCGGTGGACGCGAACATCCTGATTTTCGAGCGCATGCGCGAGGAGATCCGCATGGGCAAATCGCTCGTGGCGGCCCACGACGCCGGCTACGACAAGGCCTTCATTACCATCCTGGACGCCCACGTCACGCAGCTCGCCATCTGCGCGATCATGATCGCGCTCGGCACGGGACCGATCAAGGGCTTCGGCGTCACCCTGGCGATCGGCGTCTTCTCGACCCTGTTCAGCGTGCTCGTCACCGGGCATGTCATCCTCAACTTCCTCATCGAGGGCGGCGTGCTGAAGAAGTTCCCGATGATGCACCTGCTCAGCAAGGTCGACATCGACTGGATCAAGATCGGCAAGCCGGCCTTCATCACCTCGTGGGCCATCGTCGTGGTCGGCCTCGTGGTCCTGTTCGTCCGCTCGGACAAGATCTTCGGCATCGACTTCACCGGCGGTGACCAGGTGGCGCTCTCCTACGCCCACCCGGTCGACATCTCGCAGGTCCGCGCCACGGCGGCCCGCGCCGGCATCACCGATATCAGCCCGTCCTACCAGAGTGACCTCACCGGGGGCAGCACGGCGCTCAAGGTCGAGCTGCCCTACGGCGAGTCGGCCAAGCTGGTCCAGGCGCTGCAGCATGATTTTCCCGACGCGAAATTCGAGAGCATCGGGGTCAATGCCATCGGCCCGACGATCGGGCGCGAGATCGCCGGCAACGCGGGCCTCTCGGTCGGCCTTTCGCTCTGCGCCATCCTGCTCTACATTGCCTTCCGCTTCGAGTTCGGCTTCGGCATGGGCGCGGTGATCGCCACCGTTCACGACGTGCTGATGACCGTCGGCATGTTCGTCGTGTTTGGCGGCCAGTTCAATGCGCCCATGGTCGCGGCGATCCTGGCGATCATCGGTTATTCGGTGAATGACACCGTGGTGGTGTTCGACCGGATCCGCGAGGAGTTGAAGCTCAACCCGACCGGCGACCTGCGCACCATCGTCAACCTGGCCATCACGCGGGTGTTCTCGCGCTCGATCATGACGAGCTTCACGACCTTTCTCGCGGCCGCGGCGCTGTTCGCCGCCGGCGGCGGCGTGCTGCGCGACCTGGCGCTGACGTTCCTCATCGGCGTCGTCACCGGCACCTTCTCGTCGATTGGCATCGCGGCCCAGGTTTTCTTCTGGTGGCACAAGGGCGATCGCAAGCACGTCGAGGCCCATCACGATATCGCGCCCAAGTACGAGTGGGCCGGTTCTTCCCGCGCATCCGAGTAACCCGGCGGCCTGTCGCCCCCGATGCGTTGGAACCACACTCCGGCCCACGCCGATGGCGTGGCCGCCCTCGCACGCAGCCTGGGCACGGCCCCGATCGTGGCCGAGCTGCTCGTGCGCAACGGCCTGGCCGAGCCCGCCGCGGCGTCACGGTTCCTGTCGCCCACGCTGGCCTCGCTGGGTGATCCTTTCCAGGTGGCGAACCTCGAGGCGGCGGTGGCCCGGCTGCGCCGCGCGCTGGACCGGCGGGAGCGCGTCATCGTGCTGGGCGACTACGATGTCGACGGCGTGTGCAGCACCGCGATCCTCGTCAGCCTGCTACGGCGGCTGGGCTTGAGTCCCGCCTACGTGGTGCCGCGGCGCGCCGAGGAGGGGTACGGCCTGACGCGCTCCTCGATCGACCGCGCGCTGGAGGCCGGCCGGCCCGATCTGTTCATCGCCCTCGATTGCGGCACCAATTCCGCGGAGGAGGTCGCCTACCTGGTGGCGCAGGGCGTCGAGGTGCTGATCGTCGACCATCACCGGTCGACCGCCCCGGCGGTGTCGAATGCGATCCTGATCAACCCCCACGTGCATCCGACTCCCGAGGACCACGCGTGGCGTTATCTCTGCACCGTCGGCCTCGTGTTCAAGCTCGCCCATGGCCTGCTCAAGCGCCTCCGCGACGACGGTCACGCCGTGGCGCTCGGCATCGTGCTCAGGGAATATCTCGACCTGGTGGCGCTCGGCACGATTGCGGACCTCGTGACGCTGACCGGCGAAAACCGCGTTTTCGCCCGCCACGGCTTGCGGGTTCTGGCGGAGACCCGCCGACCGGGCCTGCGGGCCCTGATGGGGGTGGCCGGGCTCAAGGCCGACCAAGGTGGCATCATGCCCAGCGACGTGTCCTTCCGGCTTGGGCCGCGGATCAATGCGAGCGGCCGGCTGGCCGACGCGGCGCTGTCGGTCGACCTGCTGCTGAGCGACGACCCGGCGTTCTGCGAGGCCACGGCGCGCGAACTCGACCAGCTCAATCGCGAGCGCCAGGAGATCGAGCGCCAGATCACCGAGCGGGCCGAGCGCTATGTGGAGGAGCATTTCGGGCGGGCCCAGGGCCTCGTGCTCTTCGACGAGGCCTGGCACCCGGGCGTCGTCGGCATCGTGGCCGGGCGGATTTCGCGCAAGTACAACCGCCCGACCATCGTGCTCGGCCACGAGGCCGGATTTGCCAAGGGGTCGGGGCGCGGGGTCACCGGCTTGAACCTGGTCGAAATCCTCGGCGCCTGCGCGGACTGCCTCGACAGCTGGGGCGGGCACCCGATGGCGGTCGGCGTCGGCCTGCGAAAGGAAAAGCTGGAGGATTTCCGCCAGCGTTTCGACGACGCGATCCGGCTCGCGCGGGCGGATCACGCCGCGGAGGAGGGGCTGGAGCTTTCCGGCTGGCTCGATGGCACCGAGCTCACCGAGGAGTTGATGACCGAGCTCGAGCAGCTGCGGCCATTCGGCATGGGCAACCCGGAGCCCGTGTTTGGGGTTCGCGGTGTGCGCCTCCAGAACCGCCCCGAGGTTTTCAAGGAGCTGCATTTCCGCTTCGCCGCCGAAAACGGCGACGGCCGGAAGGTCAGCGGCGTCGCCTGGAAACTCGCGAACCGACTCCCGCCGACGGGCGTGCCGCTGGAACTCGCCATCCAGCTCAATTGGAACCACTATAACGGCCGCCGGATATTGCAGATGGAACTGCTGGATTGGCGCCTCGCGCCGCGGCAAGATTCTGCTTGAAGAATCCGGGGGAAATTCGCTTATTCGCCGTTCTCTTACGCACCCGTAGCTCAATTGGATAGAGCATCTGACTACGGATCAGAAGGTTTGGGGTTCGACTCCCTACGGGTGCGCCATCTTAAAAGCCCCGATTCCTCAATGAGATCGGGGCTTCTTTTTGTGCCTGGTGAAACAATGTATCTAGCACGAAAATAGAGGGCGAGCCGTAGCAAATTCCGGACGGCGCCCGTAGCGTGAGACGTAGCAAATATCTCTGATTCTAATCAGAGATTCGTGAACCGTCGTGCGAACTATGGCAATTGAGACCCGGCACTCGTCAGTGCCTCTAATTGATAGGCAGACCTGCTAAAGAGCACCGATCTTGCCCGCACAGAGAGTCGAGGTATCAAAAGACCATGTGCGCTTCGTTGTTCAAATACCTACCTCCGGATAGAACAGACGTCCTTCGGAATCATTCACTGAGAAACACGCAGTTTGATGCATTGAATGACCCATTCGAGGCAGCGCCTGCATTTGACCGGCCAAATGAGGAACAGATCCGTGAATCACACTTGCGTATGATTGTTGCAGAAGTTGAAAAGCAGTTCCCTAGTTCACCCAGAGAGATTCGTGATTCTGAGATCGAAGCGAGAAGGGTAACTTTTCCAGCTTTTCGAGACCTGTTGGTTCAACCTTCAACCTGGCAGAATGCTCCGGCCAAGCTCCAGAAGGACTTGAGCGTCACGTACGGGACGATCTGTTTTGGCGGTAGCGGTAATAACATGCTCATGTGGTCGCACTATGCTGACTCGCTACGCGGATACGTGATCGAATTTGATTCAGAGCACCCCCTATTCCGGAATGCGCGAAAGGTAAAATATTCGACAGAGCGCCCCAGAGTTAAGTACCAAGAAAATGCGCCAGAAGCATTCTACCTCTGCAAGTCGTCACAGTGGTGTTACGAGGACGAGTCACGAATGTTTCTGCCATTAGCTAACGCTCCCTCTGTTGGCATCGACAAATATGGCGCACCGCTTCATTTGTGGGAGTTCGATCCCGCAGCGGTAAAATCCATAATTCTCGGAGAGAGAATTCAAGATGACGCCCGTCGGGCGATTGTGGATGCGTATTCGAAGGATTACCGCCGACACGCTCGGCTAAAATTCGCATCCCGCCACGAGTCGGAATTTCGCATCGTAATAGACGATATTTTGAAGACTTAGAGATTTGCTATCCGGCGCTGAATTGTCGTTTTGCTGTAATCAGAGATTTTAGCAGACTTGAGAACAATAGGGTCGTGGCATGCGCCGTAGCAGACGATCCTCACGATCCCAAAGTCCTTTCCGACGAACAACGTATCAAAGTGAAAACCTTGGAGAACTCCGACTACGGATCAGAAGGTTTGGGGTTCGACTCCCTACGGGTGCGCCAATTTTCCCGCTCGGCAGGGGAGGCGGGCTCCCGCCCGGAATCCTCCCGCGTTTCTTTCGCCTGATTCCACGTGCCCATGCAATTCCTGAAACTGCGCGAGCCGGGTTATGCATTGTTGGTCGGGGAGGGAATCGAGATCGGCGGCTTTGAGCACCCGGCGGCCTTGCCCAACGCGCGGCGCATCATTCGCTGCGATCGGTTGTGGAAGAGCGAGGTGGCGGCGGTGTTCTCCGAGGTCGATCCATCGGGGCTGCCGGAGATCGATGTGCGGATCGACCTCGATCGCGAAGGCCTGGCGCCTTTCCCCGATGCTTCGCTCGATTTCGTCGTGTGCTGCCACGTGCTGGAGCACCTCAAAAACCCGGTGAAGACCGTGGGCGAGATCCTGCGGGTGCTCCGCCCCGGCGGCCGCGCGGCCCTTGCCATTCCGGACCGGGACCACACCTTCGACCGGCACCGGCCGCTGACCGGATGGGAGAAGCTGGCAGCGATCCACGCCAGCGGCGCGAGCGAGCCGGCAGCCGACGACTACCTGGACATCGTGCGCTACGTGCATCCGCAGATGCTGGCGGTCGGCGAGGACGAGCGGCGCGGCTATCTCGAGCACCTGCGCAAGCGGCGTGAGCACCTGAGCGTCTGGGACAGCCGGACCTTCCCGGAATTCCTGAACCGCTGCGCGGTCCTGCTGGGTGGGCAATGGCGGACGCTGTACGAGGTCACCGCCGCCGCGAACCAGTTCGAGTACTTTGTCGTGCTGGAAAAAGACGGCCCCTGATCCGGCGCGCGAAAATTCTCGTGGCGGTGTCCGAACCACCGGGAGTCGTTCGTTGACTCCTTGAAGCCATCAAAAAACAATTCCAACCAGGAACCCAATCATGTCCACGAACACCGTCCGTCTCCACCGCGTCCTCCGTACCACCCCCGAAAAGCTTTACCGCGCCTTCCTCGAGCCCGATGCGCTCGCGAAATGGATCCCGCCCCACGGATTCACCTGCAAGGTCCATCACCTCGAGGCGAAGGTTGGCGGCACCTATCGGATGTCGTTCACAAATTTTGGCACCGGGCAGGCCCACAGCTTCGGCGGCACTTACCGCGAGTTGGTGCCGCACGAGCGGCTCCGCTACACGGACAAATTTGAGGACCCGAACATGCCCGGGGAGATCCAAGTCACGATTGCATTGAAAAAAGTCATTTGCGGCACCGAAGTCCAAATCGAACAATCCGGCCTGCCAGCCGCGATTCCGGTCGAGATGTGCTATCTCGGCTGGCAGGAGTCGCTCAGCCAGCTGGCCGCGCTCGTCGAGCCGGACATCCCGAACGGCTAGGCGCGGCGCGCCCGGTGCCGGTTACCAGTCGTCGATGGCGGGTGTCTCCGCCATCCACTTCAGCTCGGTGTCGCGCATGAAATTTGCGCCCCACGTGGCATCGACCGCGTCGTGTTCCAACCCGGCGAAGACCAGCGTGGCGCGCACGTGCGCATCGATGAGTTCGAAGGTCGGGGCGGCGAGCAGCTGTTCAATGGACCCGCCGAATCCCGGCGGCTGTCGCGGCGCGGCCAGGGTCACGCGTCGCATCCATTTGTGGAACGGGTAGAGGAGTTCGTTGGCCGCGAGCACGATCCGGCAGCTGAACAGCACCACCTTCTGGACGGCGAGCAGCTGGAGATAGCGGTTCTCCTTCTTGGTGCCCTCACTGAAGAACCAGCGCCAGCCCACCAGCTGGGCGGCAAAGCGGGCGATGCGGTCGGCCTTGCCCTCCGCCGGGTAGCGCACGATCCGCGCCAGCATCGCGTCGAGCCCGTCGACATTCGAGAAGAGCACCTTCGCACCCGCGAAGGCATAGCGGGCCGGCTCGCTTCCGCGCTCCGCGACAAGTTGCAGGAAGCCGACATCCATGTATTTCCCGTCGACATAGCCGCCCGGATAGGTGCAGAGCGCACGGTCGAAGAACGTCAGGCGGTTCGCCGCGCGGCGACGGGTGAACTCATCGGCGGAGACGACGATGGCAATGTCGACGTCCGAATCCGGTCGCGCGAATCCATGGATCAGCGAACCGCCGAGCAGCAGGGCCTGGACGGACGCATCGGCGCGAAAGTGCCGGACAACGTTGTGGATGGTCTCGGCGTGATGTTTCTCCATGACGCGGCTACTTCATCGCGGCGGCGCCCGGCCGGCAACGGCCCGACCGCTCCGACATTAGAGCGGCTCGAATGCGGGCCTATTTGCCGTCGCTGTCGGCCCGGCGCGGCGGCCGGGAGGGATCCTCGTACCCGACGACCTTGAGTTCGCCGAGGTCGACATGGCCTTCGCGGGCGCCATCGGCGTCGCTCAACACGGGGATGGCAGTTTCGCGCCCGAACTGCGGTCCGGCGGCGGCGATCATCGTCGGCAGAGCCGCCGCCATCGTCTTGCCCACGGCGGGAAGGCAGATGCGGGTTTGCCAGTAGGCGGTCGGGTGATTGGTCTTCGCGGTGGCGTAATCAAAGGCGGTGACGATCACGCCGTATGCCGGCTCCTTGAGGGTATCGAGCATCGTCTCGACCTCATCGGACCGGAAGTCCCGACGTAACACATCCAACCCGAGCACGCCGATCGAGGCCGGGGCGGCGACATCCAGCTTTTCCTGATATCCGACGAACCACGTCATGTAGCGCAGGTTGGCATAGTTGGGCTCCAGGTAGCCCCATTGCAGCACCAGGAACAAGCTGGGCTCGTGCTTCCCCGGTACGGCATAGATGTAACCCTGCTTGGCGAGGATTTTCGCCACATATTGCCCGAGCTTTTTCTCATCGGGAATCAGATCGCCCGGGATCCAACCCAGCTTACTGCCGAGGGATAATCCGCGGTAATACACCGGCTGGCCGGGGGTCGGGTGCGTGAGGCCGCGCCCCGCCGGCGTCATGTCGGTTATGACGATCGCGTTGCCCCATGTCCGGGAGAAAGCCATGAACTCCGACGCGTCGCCGCGGGCGACGAATCCGGCGGAGGCAAGCAGGGCGAACAGGGCAGCGGAACAATGGGGTCTCATGAAGGCTTACCGTTCATTATACGCAAAAGCGCGGGCCTTGGTTTCCATACTCGCCACCCCAAGGCGGCGCAACTTGACATCAGGCCACCATGGGCAATTTCGCGCCCAAGGCAAACGCGCTGAGTTCAGCGCGTTCCTCCTCGGGGGATTGGGCCTGGCTCAGACGTTCTCCCAGGCGCGCGTCGCAACCGGATCGCGGCCTTCGTCGTATTCGATGTGGTCGGCGATGGTCTCGATGGGCTTACCCTCAAGGCCGGCGGCCTTGATCCGTTCGGGGAGGACGTGGGAGCGTTCGTCGCGCCAGCCGAGCTTCAGGATGAAGCGATTCCAGATGTGGCACTCCTCGTCGGTGCGCGGAGTACCCCGCGCGTGGGCCCACGCGAGAATCTCCTCATCGGTGCCGCCCGCGAGGGTGCGGGCCCGCAGCTCGTCATACTTGATGCCAAGGAACCGGCAGATCCGGCCATCGAGCATGTTGGGCTTTCCGTCGCCGAGGTTGGCGACGTATTCGGGCGGCAACTTGGCGGCGGCATGGAGCCGGATCTTGTCGAGCATGCGGCCGAAATAGATCATGCGGCCGGTTTTGGCGTAGACGCTGCGGAGTCCGGGGACGTGTGGCATGGATGCGATGGTTGGGCGGAGTCAAGCGCAGCGGCCGGGCGCCGACAAGGGATTCGTTACCCGAACCAGCGCAGCCAATTCGCTTTCGGGCCGCTACAGCGCAGTTCGGGGGAGGTGGGACGCCCTCGTCCCGCGGGTTTCGGTTCTCGCACGATGCCTCGCGGGGCTGATGGCCCTGCCTCCATTTTTCGCGGCTGCAGGCTGACCGCACCGCGCGGCGGCGGGATGCAATCACTCCGGCCTATTCGAAAGTCAGCCAGTCGAGTTCCACCGGCTTGTCGCCGGTCGACACGATGATCAAGTCATGTACGCCAGAGGGCGGCGACGAGGCGGCGGCCTGCTCGAGTTGCCAGTCGCGGCTGGCGTCGAAGGCGACCCGAGCCACCACGGGACCATCCACCGCGTCCGCGTGGATTTCGATGGTGCCGCCGTCACGGGACTGCGCGCGCACCTGGACTTTTCTTTGGCCGCCCGATCCGAAATCGACCTCGTTGAATCGCACCCATGAGCGCTTGCCCGGAAGGGACACCTTCCAGCCTTGGCGAACGTCGGCCGGGTCCAGGAATTCCACCGCGACCGAGCCGTCGCTGACCGCGCTGTACCGATCGATCTGGATCTTTTCCGTGGCGTTGACGAGGCCCACACCGCGAAGGGTGGGGATGACTTTGCGCATCGTGCCATCGGCATTGAAATACAGGCGGTCGGCGCGAACGGAACGGGCCTTGTCGAAATTCGGGGAAAGGTCGCGATCGTGATAGAACATGTACCATTCGCCGCGATACTCGACGATGGATTGCTGGATCGTCCAGCAGCCGGTCGGCGATTCGTCCATGAGCACTCCGGCCGGTTTGTACGGTCCGAGCGGGTGGTCGCTCATGGCGTATTCAATCCGCTCGGTCTTGTTTTCGACGTGCGGGTAGGTGAGGTAGTAGATGCCGTTGCGCTCAAAGGCAAAGGGCCCCTCGAGCAGCCCTTGGGTTGGAAGGTTGTCGAGGGCGGCGGGCTTGCCATCCAGCTCGAGCAGGTTGGGTTTCAGTTTCGCGGCAAAGATCTTTCTCGCGCCATAGAACAGGTAGGCACTGCCGTCCCGGTCGAGGAGCACGCACGGATCGATGCCGCGCACCCCGGCGATCGGATTCGGCTCCGGCCTGAAGGGGCCGGCGGGATGGTCGGCGATCGCGACGCCGATGCCAAATCCTTTGCCCTCCTTCAGGATGGCCGGGAAATAGAAATAATATTTTCCGTCCTTGGTGACACAGTCCGGCGCCCACATGGCAAAGGCGTCTGGCTTCGCCCACGCGACGCCGGTCTGGGTGATGATGATTCCGTGGTCGGTCCAGTCGGTCAGGTTCTCGGACGAGAAGGCGTGGTAGTCCTCCATGTTGAACCAATCCGGTCGACCTCGCCCCGGCGTCGCGAGGATATCATGCGACGGATAGAGGTAGACCTTGCCCTCGAATACCCGCGCGGTCGGGTCGGCGGTGAATTGATCCATGATCAGCGGATTGGTGGCGAACGCCGAGCCGGCAAGGGCCAGCAGCGGGACGAGCAATGCCGTCGGGCGAAGTGCAGATTTCATCGTGGAATCGGTGGGGGCGATAACCGTCGGAGCGGATGACGGCGCGCGACAGGAATTCATTTACCCGGCGCGGCCTTGGCCGCAAGGAGCGGGAGCAGGACCGCGGCGTAACGCCGGCCCAATTCGCGGTAGCCTTCTGGGGTGAAGTGCAGGTGGTCCTCCCGGCAAGGGCAGCCGGCTGAGGAGACGATGTGGGCCGTGGGTATTGTCTGGGGCAAGGCGTCGATGGTTCGGTTCATGGCGGCGCATTTGCCCTGCTGGTCGGCGTTCACGACTTCGCCGGCGATCAGCGGGACGTCGTCGGCCTTGAGATCGAGATCCCGCAGCAGGCGGTCATAGATCGCCTTCACCTGTCCGGGCCAGGTGGGGTCGTTCGTGTTCGATTCGCCCTGGTGGAGCAGGATGCCCTTGATGACGCCAGCCTTCTTCGCCTCGCGCGCCAGTTCGACGAGCCGGACGTAGGGATTGCCGCCGTAGGCTGCGATCATGCCCTTCATCCAGCCTGGCGCCGTGGCGGCATAAGCCGCATAATGGTCCGGATCGAACACCGCGATCTTGCTGCCGGCGACGGCGACAGTGACGACACCCACCTTGATCCTGGCCGGGAGCTGCGCCACGAGCGTGCGCCCGAAATAGTCGGCGGGCCCGAGGCCGGTGGACGGTCGGCAGAGCGGCGGCACGGCGGGGTACCAATGGCCCATCGTGCGTTCGAGTTTCGGGAAATCGACGGCGGCAAGCATCTGGAACCGTTCGTCGACCGGGCCCTTGTCCTCGTCCTTGATGCCGGGAAAGCCTTCCATGTTCGACTGGCCGAGGCATAGGAAGACATAGAAGTTGCTGTCTTGGGCCACGAGGCGGGTGGCCAGGCCGAGAAGGCCGGCCAGGAGCAGGCGATGGAGGAGTGCAGGCATGGGTGGAGAGGGGTGGAGGACGCGCGACGGGCGCCGGTTGAGAGGGACGAGTGAATGGACTTTGGCCGGATGTTCAACCCGCGGCTGAGTCATCTATTTGACTGGGTCTCGGGTTGTCATTTTCTGCTGCGCCCTTAGTCTTAATTTCTCCATGAGAACTCACCGCGTGCCCCTGTTGGCCTCCTTCTGCGCCGTTGCCGCCTTGCTCGCGCCTGGTGCCGCCACGGCCTCGAATTCGACCCTGCCGGACGGCACCGAGTTTCCTTTCTGGGAAAAGCCGCTGCAATTCGCGAAGACCTACTACGTCGACGGCCAGGCAAAGAACGCCGACGATGGCGGACCGGGCACGCCGGCCCAGCCTTTCAAGACGATCAACCACGCGGCGCAGGTCCTGCAGCCTGGCGAGCGGGTGGTGATCGCCGCGGGCGTGTACCGTGAATTCGTGCAGCCGGCCCGCGGCGGCACCGGTCCGGACGCGATGATCAGCTACGAGGCGGCACCAGGCGCCAAGGTCGTGCTCAAGGGCTCGGCGGTTGTCACCGACTGGAAGCCGGGCGAGGGTTGGAACTACGGGGTCGACCCGGCCACGAAACAGCCGGTGAAGGCCTGGGAGCTGCGGCTCCGGCCGGAGCTGTTTCCGAACGGCTACAATCCCTTCGAGGTCGATAACGTCATCGGCAACCGCTACTGGATCAATTACGCGAAGGACAACATGGCGACTTACTTTCGCCGGCGCGGGCTGGTGTTTGTCGATGGCCGGCCGCTCGAGCCGGTCGAGTCGCCCATGAACCTCGCGGGACCGTCGCCGCGTTCGCTCAATTTCTGGACCGACGTGCGGTGGACGCCGTTGTTCGAGGAGTTTTCGCCCTACGCCGGCAAGGTCTGGGTCGAGCCCAACGGGATGACGCTGCACATCCGGCTGGCGAACGATGAGGACCCCGCCAAGCACCTGATCGAGATCACCACGCAGGAGCAGGTCTTCGCGCCGGCCCAGCGCTACCAGGGCTACATCCGGGTCAAGGGCATCACGTTTCAGCACGCCGGCAACGGCTTCCCTGTGCCGCAACGCGGCATGGTGTCCACGAACCGCGGCCACCATTTCATCTTCGAGGATGATGTCTTCGAGTGGGCGAACAGCGTCGGACTGGACATCGGCAACGAGGACTGGGCGGCGTCGCGGCCGCCGGCGCCGGTCGGCTTCGATGTGATTCGCGGCAACACTTTCCGCTATTGCGGCATCGAGGGCCTCGGCGGAACCGGCGGACCCGACACCGTGCTGGTCGAGAAAAACCTGTTCGAATGGGTCGGCTGGCAGGACGCCGTGCGGATGTCCGAATCCGGCGGCACCAAGATGCACACGGCGAAGAACCTGCTCTTCCGGCACAACGTCGTCCGTCACATCCGCCATGCCAACGGCATCTGGCTCGACATCGGCAACGCCAACGACCGGCTGACAGGCAATGTGTTCGCGGACATACCCGGCGACGTGAACCCGCACGCGATCCACATCGAGGGCAGCGAGGTTCTGAATCAGATCGACAACAACATCTTTGACCGCCTCACGAGCGCCATCCTCATCCGCGACACGAATAACGTGACCATCGCATACAATCTGTTCCTCAACTGCGCGGAGGTGGGTGTCGACACGACCTCGGGCATCGGCGGCCCGCGTCCCGTCTTCGGCCACACCCTCGACGTCCGCAACCTGGCGGTGCACGGCAACGTGTTCTTTGGCATGGGCCGCTCGGCGATCGAGTTCACCAACGACCACAACGACGCCGATGGCAACGTCTACGCGAACCCCGTGATCATTGCCTTCTTCGCGCCCCCGTTCCTTCGGGTGAAATTCCCGGAGCCGCCCCAGTGGCACAATCTCGCCTCGTGGCGCGAGCAGCACGGGTGGGACAAGAACGGCGCCATAGCGGACATCACCGCCGAACTCGACCCGGATAAACTGACGCTGAGCATCACCGTGAAAGGGGACGTGAAGCCGCTCCCGGTGTTCAAGGGGATCGACAGCGACTTCTATGGGAGGCCGCTGACAGCGGATCGCGTCGCCGGCCCGTTCGCCGACCTGCTGGTCAATCCCGGCGTGCGCAACATTGATCCGCGATGAACCTCTCCATGAAGACACGACTTACGCTCGGTATTGTTGCCTTTGGCGTGGCGGCGGCATTGGCGGCGGCTGCGCCGGCGGCTCCAGCGAACGCGCTCAAAATCGCCGGTGACAACCCGGCGATAAGGGTCAGCGGTCGCGCGGACGGGATCGGCACGCCAACAGTGACCGTGGGCTGGAGCGGCGCGCGATTTCGCCTGCGGTTTCACGACTCCGTGTCCGTGGGAGTATGGCTGGCGGACGAGAAGGGCAACAATTACGCGATGGCTTGGATCGACGGGAAGCCGGGCCGGAAGTTCCGACTCGAAGTGGGCGAGAGCTTCTATCCGCTGGCCGACGGTCTCGCGGCGGGCGAACACACGGTCGAACTGGTGCGCGTCACCGAATGTGACCAGGGCCTGACGCGCTTCGGCGGTTTCGTCCTCGAACGCGGCGGGGAGGCGCTGGCCTGGCCCGAGGGCCCGGCGCGCCGGATCGAATTTATCGGCGACTCGATCACCTGCGGGTATGGGGTCGAGTCGGACAATCCGCACGAACACTTCACGACCGGCACCGAGAACTTCTGCCTGGGCTACGCCGGCCTGACAGCCCGGCGGCTTAAGGCGGACTATGTTGTCGTCGCCCGCTCGGGCATTGGCATCGTCCGACACTACGATGGCGCCCGCGAGGGCGATCCGGACCAGATGCCGACCGTTTATCCGCAGCTGTTCTACCTGCGGCCCGGCCGCGACTGGGACGCGAACCGTTTTACCCCCGATGTCGTCTGCGTGAACCTCGGGACGAACGATTTCAGCACGACTGGCGTCGATGTGGAGAAATTCGTGGCCACGTATGCGAAATTCCTGGAGATGCTCCTGGCGCGGTATCCGGCCGCGCAGGTCGTCGCGCTGCAAGGACCGATGAACACCGAACCGGCGCTGCAGTCCGCCCTGGACGCCGCCCTGCACCGCTTGAAAGCGGACGAGTTGCAGCGGGTCCATTACCTGGCGTTCAGCCCGCAAGGGGCGCACGGATACGGCGCCGATTATCACCCCAACAAGGCGCAGTCCGAGATCACGGCGGACGAGCTCACCACCTTCCTCGCCGACCTGATGAACTGGCGGTAGAGAAGCCCGCGCCGGTTTCGATGATGGCATGGCGGGAAGAGCTCCCATGGTCTTTCCCGCATCGGCTCAGTCCGCAATGGCTTGGCGGGCGAGCACCTGGATCTCGTTGTTGAGCGTCAGCCTTCCGCTGGATGCCGCGCCGATTCCCGCGCGGCCTTGATCGCAGGCGACAGTTCGCTCAGCGCGCGAAGCCGGCCTCGGTGTTCTGCCCGGGCACCTGGGCGCGGATCGTATGGGGTCTCCAGTTCCGCGCGAGGTCGAGGTCGGCGGCGACTTGGGCGGTCAATTCGGTGATGTTCACATAGCCGGCCCGGCCGTAGAGCGCCGGCACATATTGGCCGTCGCGGACGACGGCGTAATGTTTCCAGCGGTCAAGGGCCCGTCCAAGGTGCCGGAGAGCCGAGGCCTGTTCGGCGGCGTCCTGGCTGAGGTCGAACAGCCCGAGGTCGCAGGCGGCGCGGGTCTTCTCGGCATAGTACAGGGCCAGCCAGCCGAGCGCCTCGCAGTCGATGAGCGTCTTCCGGAATTCGTCGGCCCGGGCGGAGGGGACCTGCGGGCGCAGGGTCGCGACCGCCTCGAGGGCATCCCGGCCGGCGCCTTCGAGGGCGTCTGCGATCTGCAGCGGGGTGGTGCCGTTCATCGGGCGGCGGCCGAGCAGCCTTTCGCGCCATTGGCGGATGTTGAGCACGTTCGCTCCCGGCATCGCTTCGCCCTCGGCGAAGTCGAGCACGGTGAGGTAGCCTTTATGGTCCATTCCCCGCACGCAGCCTTCCGGAAACCACTTCACATCGATGTCGCCCCAAAAGAACCGGGTGATGAGTGGCATCGTTTGCGCCGCGGCCCGGAGGGCGCGGTAGACCTCGGCCGCGGCCGCGCCCGGGAAGCGTGCGCCAAGCAGGCGCTCGAAATGGGCGTCGGACAACGTGGGGTCGTAGCCGAGCCGGCCGAGCAGCAGGTAGCTGTACCATTGCTTCTCGATGACCAGCGGGCGCGGGCCGGGGTCGCGGTCGAGGAAGTCGCGCCCGGGGCAGTAGCCATCGGAACCCATGTTGAATCCGCCGAGCTGGCCGGCCGGGGGCAGGTTGGTGACGTAGTCGCGGAGGTAGTCCGGATCGCCAAAACGAAACGTGTAGATGTCGTCGTTGCGCAGCGTCACCCACATTTTTGTGCCGGCGGGCAGCAATGCCAGCGCTGGTTTGATCATCGGCGGGTTTGTGATCGAGTACATATGCGCGATGGAATATTTGAAGCAGAAGTCGAACGGACCGGGATAGTCCGTCCAATGCCGCGTGATCGCGCCAAAGCCGGTTTGGTGAAAACGGTGGATCATCCGGAAAACCCGTTGCGGCTTCACGCCGAGCGCATCGCGCACGCCTTCGCCGTAGGTCGCCCAGAGCCAGTTTTCCTTCGCTTCGTCGGTGGCGCCGGGCATGTGCTCGCCCGCGGTGATGCCGAGGCCGGCGAGCAGCGGGTAAGTCTTGACCAATTCGCGCACCGACGCGCGCGTGTAGGCGATGGTGGCCGGGTTGTCCATCGTGTCGGTCAGGCCATATTTCCCCGTCGCGCCGGCGGTGAAGACGTTCCACGTGATGAGGTAGATCGCGATGCCGCGGTCCCGGGCGTACGCCATCATGTCGCGCCAAAACGCGATCTTATCGTCGATCGACATCCGCCGGATCATCTCCCCGTGCCGGTAGCGGCCATCGGCGTCGGGCTGGCCTTGCCAGACATCGTCGAGGGCGACGTCGGGATATTCCGGCACCTTCACGAGTGAAGGGAAGGGATGGAGGCTCCAGAGGAAGAGCGTGTTGTAGCGATCGCGCGCCATCTCGTCGAAATACGCGTGCCAGAAGTCGGCGGACCACATCTCAGGGATGTTGGACTGCGAGGCCGTAGCGCGGTCGGAGTAGGTGGGCGTGCGGTAGTCGAGCGGGATGTTGAATTTCAACCCCCGGTTGACGACGTAGGGCGCATGGGTGCGCGCGTCCGCCACGAGCGCGTCGACGGTGCCGAGGCGCACGCCCTCGGCCAGGTCGAGGCCGCCGTACATCGCGCCGGTGTCGTCCCCGGCGGTCACCGTGATCGCGCCCCCCGCGCCGCGGCTGAAGCGATAGGCCTGGGCACCGAGCGCCGCGTCCGTGGCAAAGGCGACGCGCGGCGCCGCGGCCTTGGCGGCCTGGGCGGCGGAAGCGATTTCAGCGGTGGCGAAGTCGACGGGCGAGCCGAGGAGCGAAGCGGAGGCCAGCCAGGCGGCGCCGAGAAGTCGGGCCAGGGTAACGAGATTCACGGCGGGATTGAGACCGCGCCCGCCACCAAAGCCAAGCCGCGAAGCCGGCGAGCGCGGACGCGCCGCGCTGCCGGGGTTTTGGCTAGCGCCGAAAGATCTCCTCCAGCGTCGCGAAAAACGCACGCTTGCGCGGCGACGAGACGCGCCAATCGACCGGCACGCTTTGAAAGCCGTCGGCGAAGGGCTCGCCCGGATGGCGGAAGTCAAAATAACCCCACGATGCGCCCACCTCGGTCGCGGCGATGAGGTCGTTGTCGGGTTGATCGAAGTCGTAGTGGTCGTCCTCGTTGAAGACGATCGGCTGCCCGCGATACGCAGGCAGCGCGCGCGTCCGCGCCACCAGGTCGCGGATGACGACCGGCGTGGTGACCTTCCCGGCGCGGTTGTTGCCGTGGAGCAGGATGACGTCGGACGCGGCCACGATGCCATCGGAGGGCAACGAGCAGCCGCCCAGGCTCACGCCAGCCGGGTAGGCGAAGCCATCCGACTTCTTTTCGCGGATGTGCCCGAGCAGGCGCACGATGCCTTCCGGACGCAGGATCTCATGGTCGTAGCCGCGCACGTCCGTCTCATTGCACGCTTCGATGATGAGGTTCCGATAGCCGCGGACGAACAGCCAGGCGAGCGTGTCGTCGGTTGCGCGGAGCACCGAGGCTTCGTCGCGTAGATTCTGGTCCTGGCCGAAGTAGAACAGACCCAGGATGACGACCATGCCGAGGTCGTCGGCCCGGTCGAGAATGCGTTCCAGCCGCGCGAAATAGTCCGGGCGCAGGGCGCCGTCGGCGGCGAAAGCCGAGTTGATCCAGCCTTGGTTGCCGTAGCCCATCGGGCTGCCGCCCTGGAGATTCAGCGTGAAGGCGAGGAGTCCGTGCTCGCGCCACGAAGGCATGGCGGCGACGAACTCGTCGGTGTTGCGCTCCGGGTCCCACCGGCCGGTGTCGGGATAGGCCCAGCGTCCGCGGGTTTCCGGATTGAGATCGTCGAAGATTCCCTGGACGAGCCGCGCGTTCGGCAGGAGACCCTCGACGGAGTGGCCGCGCCACATGCGGCCGGCAAATGTCGGCTGGCCGTTGAGGAGGAATCGGCTGCCACTGATCGCGACGGCGGTGTGACGGGCGGGAGCGGCCAGTCCGGCCACGCCGGCGAGCAGCAGGCTCAGGACCGCGATCGCAATTCGCGTCATGGCGCTGGCCTCAGAGCGTGCCGAGGATCCGGTTGAAGGTCTGGCTCGGGCGCATCGCCGCGGCGGCCTTGGTGTCGTCGGGCTGGTAATAGCCGCCGATGTCGACGGGCTTGCCCTGGACCGCGAGAAGCTCCTGCAGGATGGTCGCCTCATGCGCGGAGAGTTCCGCAAAGAGCGGCCGGAAGGTGCGCTGCAATTCCGCATCTCGCGTCTGGGCCGCCAGCGCCCCGGCCCAATAGAGCGCGAGATAGAAATGCGAGCCGCGGTTGTCGATGGTGCCGAGCTTGCGACCGGGCGACTTGTCGTTCTCGAGGAACTTGCCATTGGCGGCGTCCAGCGTGTCCGCGAGAACGCGCGCCTGGGCGTGATTTTGGGTCAGCGCGAGGTGCTCGAGGCTGGCGGCCAGGGCGAAGAATTCGCCGAGACTGTCCCAGCGGAGGTAATCTTCGGCGAGGAACTGCTCGACATGCTTCGGGGCCGAACCGCCGGCGCCGGTCTCGAAGAGCCCGCCGCCGTTCATCAACGGCACGATCGACAGCATCTTGGCGGAGGTGCCGACCTCGAGGATGGGGAAGAGGTCGGTGAGATAGTCGCGGAGGACGTTGCCGGTGACGGAAATGGTATCCTGGCCCTGAACCAGTCGCTCGAGGGTGAACTTGCAGGCGGCCGCCGGGGGAAGAATGCGGAGGTCGAGCCCGGAAGTGTCGTGGTTCTTCAGGTACTTTTCCACCTTGGCGATGATCTGGGCGTCGTGGGCCCGGGCGCGATCGAGCCAGAACACGGCGGGCGTCTGGCTGAGGCGGGCGCGGTTGACGGCGAGCTTCACCCAGTCCTGCACGGCGGCATCCTTCGTCTGGCAGGCGCGCCAGATGTCGCCCTCGGCGACGCGGTGCTCGAGGAGCGAGCGGCCGGATTCGTCGGCGATCCGGATGATGCCAGCGGCGGGGGCCACAAAGGTCTTGTTGTGGGAGCCGTATTCCTCGGCCGCCTGGGCCATGAGGCCGACATTTGGCACCGACCCCATTGTCTTGGGGTTGAGGGCGCCGTGCTGCTTGCAGAAATCGACGGTCGCCTGGTAGATGCCCGCGTAACAGCTGTCGGGAATCACCGCGAGGGTGTCCGCCAGTTTGCCCTGGGCGTCGTACATCTTGCCGCCGGCGCGGATCATCGCGGGCATGGAGGCGTCCACGATGACGTCGGACGGGACGTGCAGGTTGGTGATGCCTTGGTCGGAGTTGACCATCGCCACGGCCGGGCCCGCGGCGTAAGCGGCCTTGATGTCCGCCTCGATGGCGGCCTTGCGTTCGGCCGGAAGCCTGGCGAGTTTCTCCACCAGGTCGCCGAAACCGTTGTTCAAGTCCACGCCGAGTTCGGCGAAGGTGGCGGCGTGCTTGGCCAGCAGGTCCTTGAAATAGACCCGGACGGCGTGACCGAAGAGGACCGGGTCGGACACCTTCATCATCGTCGCCTTCAAATGCAGCGAGAAGAGGACGCCTTCGGCCTTGGCGCGTGCGAGCTGTTTCTCATAGAAGGCCACCAGGGCGGCCTTGCGCATGACGGTGGCGTCGAGAATCTCGCCGGCCTTGAGGGCAAGCTTGGGCAGAAGCACCTTCGTGGCGCCGTCGGCGCCGACGAATTCGATCCGGGCCGTGGTTGCCGCGGGCAGGGCGACCGACTTCTCGTTGCTGAAGAAATCGTCCTGGCCCATGGTGACAACGGTCGTCTTGGAGGCCGGACTCCATGGGCCCATCGCGTGCGGGTGGGCGCGGGCGTAGTCCTTCACCGCCTTGGGCGCGCGGCGATCGGAGTTGCCCTCGCGCAGCACCGGGTTGACCGCGGAACCTTTCACCTTGTCGTAGCGGGCCTTGGCGTCCTTCTCGGCCTCCGACTGGGCCGACTCGGGATAAGCGGGGACGGCGAAACCGTGGGCCTGGAGCTCCGCAATGGCTTCCTTGAGCTGAGGCACGGAAGCGGAGATATTGGGCAGCTTTATGATGTTGGCCTCGGGCTTGAGCGTGAGCGCACCGAGTTCGGCCAGATGGTCCGGCACCTTTTGCCCGGCCGGCAGCCGTTCGGCGAAGGCGGCAAGGATGCGGGCGGCGACGGAAATATCGCGCGACTCGACGTTGATGCCGGCATGCTTCGTGAACGCCTGCACGATCGGCAGCAGCGAATACGTGGCGAGCGCCGGCGCTTCGTCGGTCTTGGTATAGATGATGGTCGGTTTCTGGCTCATGGGGTCGGGCAAAGAGCCAGAGAGGTAAAGGGGACGCCTCCGGGCGGTCAAAAGCAATCAGCCCTCGGGCGGGGTCAGCAGCCCCGATGATAAATTTCAACGGGCCCAATGAAGGCCCGCTACTGGCCGGCCGGTCGGCGGATGGTCAAACGGGGGTCCGGCCCGTCGCCGCCTTGACCGGGGAAGCCCAGGCGCTCGGAGCGGCGGCCGTCGCCGTGCGACCGGCGCCGACCGCCGGCGTCGGTGACCCGGTGGCAGCGTTGCGCATGAAGTCGCGGAGGTCGGCGGGGATCGCGGCGGCCGCCGGAAAGTTGGCCACGACCCAGAGCAAGAGCTGGCGCAACTCGGCGCACACGGGCCCGGGGGCGGACCGGTTGCGATCGGAGGTGGGCGCGATCGTCAGGCCGGCTTCGTCGCGGCGCGCTTCCAGCACATGGGCGGCCAGCACGAATTCGAACCGCTCGATCTTGCGGGTGCCGGTCTCGCGCCATTCCGTGAGCCGGGTATGCCGGACCGACCGCCACTGGCGCCGGGCGAGGCCGAGTGAAATTCGCGTTGCCTCCGCGGGCTGGAAGGCGGTGCCGAGGCTGACCGCCTCGACGATCTGCATCCACGATTTCTGGACGGCATAATCGCGAAAATCGAGCCGCAGCCCGCAGAGCGCGTACGTGGGAGCGGCGCGGTGGTGGGCGACGGTGCACGGCACGGTCAGTTCGCGACCATCGACGGCCAACCGGACATTCGTTGCCTCGCCCCGCCGGGCCGCGCTGGCCAGGGGCAAACGAAAGCTCAGGCCGTTGGCGGAGACGTCGGTCACCCGCCCGCTCCACGAGAGATCCCCCAAGACCGCGGTGGCTTGCAGCGCGAAATCGGGGCCCGTGCGATGGCGCACCTCCTTGCGCTGGTCGCGCAGGCGCGCGAGCAGGTTGCGCTTGAAATTCAGGATTCGCGAAAAGATGGCCACGGCAGGGTTGTACGCGCCGCGGCCCGGGAATTCAAGCGGCCAGCCGACCCGGGACGACCGGCCCTATTCCCGGACGCAAAAGTAAGGGATTGGAAATCGCCCGGAAGGCGGCTCAATCGGGCCCATGCGCCGCGCCCTCCGGTACCCAGGCATGTGTTCCTTGTTGGTTTTGCTCGCCGCCGGCGGGGGGACGGCACGGGCGGCGGTCACGGCGGCCGAGGAGCGGATCGTGGCGGCCGTCGACGCCCTGCAGGCCCGGTTCCCGCGCGATCTGGAGCAGGCCGTGGCGATCGACAGCGCGACGGAAAACCTCGCCGGCGTACGCCAGCTGGCGGAATTGTTCGCAGGCCAGCTCCGCGAACTGGGCTTCGATGCGCGCTTTGTCGCGTTGCCGGCGTCAACCGGCCGCGCCGGCCACCTGGTCGCCGAACACCGGGGCACAAAAGGCAAACGCATCCTGCTCATCGGTCATCTCGATACCGTTTATCCCGGCGGCAACTTTCGCCTCGAGGGCGACGTCGCGCATGGCGCCGGCACCGGCGACATGAAGGGCGGCGATGTGGTCATCCTGCACGCCCTGCGCGCCCTGCGTGATGCCGGTGAATTGGCGGAGGCACGGATCATCGTCGTGATGACGGGCGATGAGGAAGCCCCGGGTCATCCGCTCGAGGTGGTCCGCCGGGAGCTGAACGATGCCGCCAAGCGCAGCGATGTTGCGCTGGCCTTCGAATCCGCAGTCGGCATGACCGGCACGGTGGCACGTCGCGGCAGCATCTCGTGGTTGCTCGAGGTCCGGGGCGAGACGGGGCACTCGTCCGGCATATTCTCGGAGGAGGTCGGCAGCGGCTCGGTTTATGAAATGGCTCGAATCCTGACGGGCTTCCATACGGAGCTGCGCGCGCTCGATGGCGTGACCTGCAACCCCGCGCTCGTGGCAGGAGGCGCGGACGGCGACCTGACGCGCACGGGCGGCAAGGTGGCGGGGAAAACCAATATCATCCCGGAGCGCACGCTCGCGCGAGGAGACCTGCGAGTCACGAGTCCCGGGCAGCTCGCCGAGGCGCAGCGGCGGATGCAGGCCATTGTCGTCCGGCACAACCTGCCGCACACCTCAGCCACGCTGACATTCGACGAAGGCTACCCGCCGATGCCGCCGACGCCGGCGAACTACGCCTTGCTGGGCGAACTCGACCAGGTGAGCCGCGATCTCGGCTTCGGCGCGATCACCGCCTTCGATCCGCGCGCCCGCGGGGCGGGGGACATTGCCTTTGTTTCGCCGCCGTTGCCGGGCCTCGACGGCCTCGGCCTGGGCGGAAAGGGCGAGCACACGCGAAACGAGTCGACGGACTTGGGCACGGCACCGGGGTTGGTCAAGCGTGCGGCGGTTTTGATCCACCGGCTGGCCCAGGAGAACGTCCCGTGACCGAGCCGCCTCCCGGCGAGCCGACGCCTGCGTCATAGCGTGCGATGGCCAGGTTGCGCCGCGGGGAATGCCGGTCGGAAAAATTTGCGGGCAGATGAATATTTCGGCCGCGGCCAGCGTCATAGCCAATGCGACCCCCTCCAGGTCCCCGCTACAACACATGCATCCGCCTCCTTCCACAATCCTTGCCGCTAGCCGGGGCGCGGGCCAAATTTGACGGCACAAGTATTCCAGATTATTGTCCCAACCACTCACTCGAGACTTCCCCTATGAAGACCCATCAACTTTCCGCTGTACTCATGGTCGCTGCCCTCGTCGGCACGGCCGGTTTTGCCCAGACGGCCGCGACGCCGGCCGCCCCGGCTTCCGCTCCCGCCACGGTGGCGACCGCCCCGGCCGCGCCCCTGGCCATCGACGGCTATGTCTATGTCGACAAACTGCCGACGCCCACCCAGCTCATGAGCCAGGCCGAAGCCGAGCATCTGACCATCGCCCGGATGGACCAGACGTCGGATCGGATCGTGGCGGTATACCAATATCCGGACGGCCGGACGCGTGCCTTTGCCTACACCACGAGCGAGCCGGCCGGAACGGTCGCGACCGCGACGCCGGCCCCGACAGCCACCTACACAGTCGTGCCGCCGCCGGTAGCCACGGAGCCGACGGTGGTGTACGCCGAACCCGCTCCGACCGTCGTTTATTACGAATCCCCGCGCTATGTGCGCTACTATGATCCCGCCTGGGACTTCTGGGCGCCGTTCGCAGTCGGGGTGGGCCTGGGCTGGGGTTTTGGCGGCCACGGTAACTTCCACGGCGGGTACCATGGCGGCTACCACGGCCATGGCGGTTGGCGCCACTAAGCGGGACTGTAACGCGCTTTTATGACCGAAGCCGGGCCTTGCGCCCGGCTTCCTCGTTTGGAAAAGGCACGCACCCACCTGGGGCGCCAGTCGTCTGACGCCAGACACTTCCATCCCGCGGCATTCCCGCCTAGTGCTGCTTCCGTCGGTCGTACTGCTCAAACGTCCACACCACGATGCTGGTCGCGAAGATCACCACGACATAGTCGTAGATGTCCAGCGGACGTCCGGACAGCGCGCCGGTTAGACCGAGCACCAGCGAAACACCGATGGCCGAAAATGCGGGTTTCATGGGGTATCCTTTGGCTTGATAACCGAAATGATACGCCTGCGTGTCGGAGAATAGAAGAAGGCGGCTGTTCCAAGCGACCTTTTAGGCCGAATGGCGTAACACGGCGTGGGACCAAACGCGTTCCGGAGGGGCGAAGTGCGGGAACCGCGGGTCCGGCCGCGCCGCGCGAGCGGTGGTGCAAAGTCAGAGCGGCGCCTCCATCTGCCATTGCGCCAGCTCGGTTCGCACCAGGCCGGCCTGCTCGATCACGTCGGCAAGTTCCTCCGGCCAGATGGCACTGACGCGCCATTCCTTGCCGGGGAAGCGGGCCATCGTCGCACGAATCAGCGCCGCCGCCCGGCCCTGGCCCTGGACGTGATGCTCGGTGACGAGCCCGCGAATCGTCACCACGGGCACCGATGGATCGGTCAGCGCGATCCAAGAGCCATCCAGGCGAAACGCGACGTGAGGCGGAGTGAGCTGCGCGAGGGTCTCACCCGAAATCTGCCACGGCAGGTCGCGGCGGCCGTCGTGCGTGACCACCTCGGCCATCTCGCGCAAGTCCACCTCGGTGAGTCCGGAAGGCACATTGCCGTCGGCCGCGCCTGGCCCGGCGAATCCAACCAATCGGCGGACCTTCTTGAATCCACCGGCCTCGTAGAGCGTGACCGCCGCGACATTCGTCGCGATCACCTCGAGCACCATCGTCCTCTCATGCCGCTCGCGGGCTTCGGACAGCAACCGGGCCACGGCGGCGCGACCCACGCCCGAGCGGCGGGCTTCCGGCACGATGGCCATGGCGGCGAGGCGGGCGGTCCAGCCACGGCGCGCAAGGAGAGCGGCGCCGACCGGACGTCCCTCCCGCACGAAGACCCGGCTGGCGCCAAGATCGACGCTGTCCACGCGCGCCATCTGCGCCAGGATTGCCGGTGACATGGCGATGCGCACGGTGTAGTCGGAGAACCCGCGCGTGAGCACCGAGGCCGATTCCGCGAGACCGTGGTCGAGCAGGGAGACGAATTCCAGACCCATGCGTTGAGCAAAGTCGCGAACGCAAGGGAGGCAACCGTCGAGCGCAGCATTGACGGCCGGTCCCGGTCCGCTTGGCTTCTTCCGCCATGTTCACCCCCAAGTCACCCCTGTTCGCGCTGGCGCTGGTCGCCGGCACCATTTCGGCCTTCGCGCAATCCGACGTGAAGGAGGAACGAATCAACGCCGCATTCCTGCTGGCGCTGGGTCGCCGGCCGGCGCCTTCTGAACTCAGCCAGTGGCAAGGGCAGGCGACCGGAGACGTGGCCAGCCTGGTCGCGGCGTTGGACCGGACCCTTGATGCGGCGACCAGCCGCGAAGTGGCGGTCCGGGCTGCGGCCGACGCTTTCGGCCAGGAGCCGTCCGCGGCGGAGCTGGCGGGCGGAGCGGAGGGAGGCGGCGATTACACCGCGCGGATGAAAGCGCACCTGCAGTCGCTGGCCGCGGATCGCGCAGCGTACGCGCAGGTCGTGCGCCGGGCCTACCAGCTGGTGCTCGGCCGGGATCCCTACGAGGTCGAGACGAAATACTGGCAGGACAAGCCGGTCGTTTCCTTTGTGCTGCTCGCGGGCTGCCTGGAGAATTGGGCCCGCCGCAACCAGCCGGGCTTGATGGTGACCGCGGGAACCCCGACCGTCTCAGCCCATTGCCGGTGGCTCAGCACTGCGACGTTATCGCCCGCGGTCGCCGCCGAGGCGCGGAGCGCCGGCGGACTGCAACCCGACGGCAATTCGAATCTGGCCGCCGCCGTGGGGCGGAATGTCGTCGCCGTCGGCGGAGGCGCCGTCGCCTCGAACGGGGGCATCGCTTTCGTTGCCGCGGGCCGGCCTCCAGACTGACGCCGGCGCACTATGACGCGGGCGCGACATTGTGCCGCCGGAGCGAGCGGCTACGCTCGGACCATGAATGCCCCACGATTGCTCCGCGTGGCTGCCTGTCTGGCCGCCGCTGGTTTGCTGGCTGCCGCCTCGGCGGCGGAAACGCAGTTTAGGTCACTTCCGGTCGGCGCCACCCCGGAAAGCGTTGTGCCGGGCTTCGGCGGCAAACTCTACGTCACCCTGATGGGCGTGAAGCGGGTCAAGGGCGATGGCGACGGGAAGATCGTGGTCATCGACGACGGCAAGGTGAGCGATTTCGCCACGGGGCTCGACGATCCCAAGGGGCTGGTCTTTGTCGGCGGCATGCTGGTCACGACGGATTTCGACAAGGTGTGGGCGATCGACGGGCACGGAGCGAAAAGAGTGTTGGCCGCGCCGGAGGCGTTCCCCGAAGCCCCGCGGTTTCTCAATGACGTGGTCGTGGAACCCGGCGGCCGATCCGTGCTGGTCACCGACATGGGCGACCTCGGCGCGATGTTCGATCCCAAGGGCGCCTTCTGGCCGCTCGACAGCGATGAGGCACGCAGGCTTGTCCCGCACGGGCGGGTTTACCGCCTGACGCTGGAGGGGAAAGTAACGATCGCCGTCGACCATTCGCCGGAGATGCCGGATCCCAATGGCGTCGATGAACTGCCGGACGGAACCATCCTGGCGGCGGAGTTTTTTCGCGGCACGCTTTTGGCGTGGAAGGATGGCAAATTCCGCGTCGTCGCCGGGGGCTTCCGCAGCGCCGACGGGCTCGTGCACGACGACGCCGGGCATTACTTCATCACGGAGGTGCGCACCGGGCGCGTCTGGCGCGTCGATGCCGCCACGGGGGAAAAGCAGCTCCTCGCGAAACTCGAGTCGGCGGCCGATCTGCTCTACGACGGACCCGGCCATCAACTGATCGTGCCGGATTCAAAGGCGGGCCGGCTGGTGTACCTTCCGCTCGCCCCCTGAACGTTTTCTCCTTGGCGCTAGGAACGGCGCCGCGGGCGAAATGCGGCGTTGACCCGCGTGCGCTGGCGGCATTTCGGGCAACGCGCCCAGCCGATGTCCTCGCCGAGGGCATTTTTCTGGACGGAGAATCGGACGCCGGGACAAAGCTCGACCTGGCGGTACGCGCCGAGTCCGCCCGAATACGTGGCGAGCAGGTGGCCGCATTGTGCGCAGATGACGGTGCTTTGCGCTGGCATGGGGTGCCCAGGCTGGGAGGTGACGGGCGGGAGCATAGCCGAAAAGGGACAATCGCACAAGGGGGCGGGCCGCGCCGTATGGCGCAGGGTTCCCTTGCCGCTGCCCGCGACGGCGCCCATGCTTCGACCGATGAAATACCCCTCGAGCCTGCTGGTCCGCACTCTTTTCTCCTGCTTGTTCGCTGCCCTGTTACCTGGTGCCGTCGTCGCCGCCGAGGCGCCGCTGAACGGCCGTTACCTTTACGTCGCGACGCCGGGAATCCGCGACTATCTCCAATATGGCGGCCATGGCGTATTGGTCTACGACATCGACCATGGGCATCGCCTCGTCCGCCGGCTGGCGTCGAGCGGCTTCAACGCGAAGGGGCAGCCGGTGAATGTGAAGGGCATCTGCGCCAGCGCGGCCACCGGCCGCCTCTACGTCAGCAACATCAAATCGCTTATTTGCTTCGATCTCCGGACGGGCGCGATCCTTTGGGAAAAAGAATACGAGGGCGGATGCGACCGGATGTCGATCACCCCGGACGGACGGATCATCTACCTGCCGACGTTTGAAAAAGACGACTGGCACGTAATCGACGCCCTCGACGGCCATGTGATCGCGACAATCTCGCCCAAGTCGGGCGCGCACAATACGATCATTCGCGCGGATGGCCGCGAGGCCTACCTGGCGGGGCTCAAGTCCCCGTTGCTCACCGTGGCCGACGTCACCAAGCACACCGCGGTGCGCACGGTCGGGCCTTTCAGCAACTCAATCCGTCCCTTCACGATCAACGGCGCGGCGACCCGCGTCTACGTGAACGTGAACAACCTGCTCGGCTTCGAAATCGGCGACTTGGTCACCGGCCGGGTGCTGGGGCAGGTGAAGGTGGCGGGCTTCGAGCCGGGCGCGGTAAAACGCCATGGCTGCCCGAGCCACGGCATCGCACTCACGCCCGACGAGAAGGAACTCTGGCTGGCCGACGGGCACAACAATCGCATCCACATCTTCGACCTGACCGGCCCGACGCCGCGGCAGTCGGGCGGCGTGGCGCTTCGCGACATGCCCGGCTGGATCACCTTCAGCCTCGATGGCCGGCTGGCTTACCCGTCGACGGGCGATGTGGTGGACGTGCGGACGCGCCTCATCGTCGCGACCTTGCAGGATGAGAACGGCGCGCCGGTGCAGAGCGAGAAGCTGCTCGAAGTTGATTTCAAGGACGGCCAGCCGGTCCGCGCCGGCAACCAGTTCGGCGTTGGCGAGGCTCAGTCGCCCGAGTAGCCCGGGATCTTCGATACGTCGACGGCGTCGACCTGGGCGGGATCGAGGTAATCCTTAGCGTAGCGTTCATAGACGCGGGACCGCACGAAGATGTCGAACAACTCGGGATCGATATGCCCGTTGAGCCGGAGCTCGCCCAGGATGCGCAGCGATTCAGTGAGCGTCTTGCCCGGCTTGTACGGCCGGTCCTTCGCGGTCAGCGCCTCGAAGATGTCAGCGATGCCCATGATGCGCGCCTGGACCGACATCTGCTCGCCGGTGAGGCCGCGCGGATAGCCCTTGCCATCCATCCGCTCGTGGTGGCCGCCGGCGTACTCCGGCACGTTCTCCAGGTGTCGGGGCCAGGGCAGGGCCTCGAGCATCTGGATGGTGACGGTCACGTGGTGGTTGATGATGGCCCGCTCGGCCGCGGTCAGCGTGCCGTGGCGCACGGTGAGGTTCTCAATTTCGTCGGCCGACAGGAAGTCGGCGGTCTCGCCGGCGGGATTGCGCCACGAATATTTCTTCGCGATTTCGCGGACGCGCTCCTGGTCCGCGGCGGACATGGCTTCCTCGCCGGTGTTGGCGCGGCGGAGGAAAGCGCGGTCGGCGTCGATTTCCTGCCAGCGCGCCGCCAGGCCGGCCGCGTCGCCGCTGCGGAGGGCGGCGATCTCGGCGTCGCGCTTCACCACCTCGAAGCGCGTATCGATGACGTTGATGCGATCGAAGAGGGTGTGGAGCTTTGTCGCCTTGTCGACGACATGCACCGGCGTGGTGACCTTGCCGCAGTCGTGCAGCAGCGCCGCCAGCTTGAGCTCATAGCGATCGAGGTCGGTCATGTGCCACAATGCCAGCGGGCCCTGCTGGGTGTCGTGCACGGCCTCGGCGAGCAACATGGTCAGGACCGGCACGCGCGCACAGTGGCCGCCCGTGTAGGGCGACTTCTCGTCGATCGCCTTGTTGAGCAGACCGACGAAGGACTCGAACAGGTTTTCCAGTTGGGTGATGAGCAGCCGGTTGGTGAGGGCGACGGCGGCCTGGGAGGCGAGCGACTCGGCCAGCCGCTGGTCGGTCTCGGTGAACGCCACGATCTCGCCCGTGCGGCGGTCCTTGGCGTTGATGAGCTGCAGCACGCCGATGATCTCGTCGTCGTGGTTCTTCATCGGGACGGTGAGGAACGACTTGGAGCGGTAGCCGTTGTGCCGGTCGAAGACCTTCGTGCCGGAGAAATCGAATCCCTTCTCCTGGTAGGCGTCGGCGATGGCCACGGTTTTTTCCTTCAGCACGGCATAGGCGACGACGGTCGACGTGTTCTCGCGGCCCCGCGCGTCGCGCAGCGGAATCGGGGGGAACGGGATCTTCACGCCGGTCGTGCCGCCCATGGCGAGGCCGAGCGAATCGGTGCGAATGATCTCGAAGCGGAGGGTGTTCTTGTTGTCCGCCGGCCGCCGGTAGAGCGTGCCGCCGTCGGCATGGGTGATCTTTTTTGCCGCCAGCAGGATGAGCTCGAGGAGGCGGTCGATGTCCTTCTCCTGCGACAGGGCCACGCCGATCTGGCTGAGCTCCGCCAGGCGATGGATGAGTTCATCGCCCGTCCCGGACGCGTCGGCAGGATGGGCGAGTTGATCCATCGGGGGAAAGCGAACGGGCCGCCGCCGCGGGGAATGGCTCCTACTGCGCCGCGAGCGCCGCGGCGATGGCGGCGGTCATTTCGGGCGAGTCCGGTTTCACCTTCGAGTCGAAGCGGTGCAGGATCCGGCCATCGCGCCCAATGAGGAACTTCGTGAAGTTCCAGCCAATGTTGCCCGGGAACGGGGAGGACTCGCCGGCCAGCATCACGTAGAGCGGGTGCCGGCCGGGACCGTTGACCTCGATCTTGTCGAACAGGGGGAAATTCACGCCGTAGGTGAGCGAGCAGAACTGCTTGATCTCCGCGTTGGTGCCCGGCTCCTGCTGGCCGAACTGGTTGCACGGGAAGCCCAGTACCACGAGGCCCTGCGCCTTGTAGGTCGTCGCGAGTTTCTCGAGGGCGTCGTATTGCGGCGTGAACCCGCACTTGGAGGCGACGTTGACGATGAGCATGACCTTGCCCTTGAACGGGGCGAGGGTGACGGCTTTGCCGTCGATATCCTTCAGCGGGACATCGTAGAGGGAGGCGGCGGGGGCGTTCACGAGCGTGGCAAGGAGGAGCGTGGCGAGAAGCGTGGGAGTGCGCATGGCGAGGGTGACGGCGTCGGGCAGGGTGCCCCATCGGACGCCCGGGGGTCAACCCGGATCCGAGACCCGGTCGCGGCATGATTTGACGGAGCGGCCGAACGGCGCAGCTTCACCCTGATGCAGGATGCCGTAACGATCGGTTGCCCACACTGCGGGGAGGAATTCCCGCTCACGCTGGACCTCAGCGAGGGCGATGCCGAGTTCGTCGTCGATTGCGAGGTCTGCTGCCGTCCGATGACGATCCGTCTCAAGGTCGACGACGGGCAGGTCGCGATGCTCGAGGCGGAGGCGGAATGAGCGCGAGCGGCGGCGGGGACCGGGAGGAGGGCGAATCGTGACATCCCGCGGAAACCATGCTAGAAAAGCGAGTGACTAAAGCTTCCATCATGACATCCCGCCAACTCCTCTTCCTCGTCGGCTACTCCCTCCTCTTCGTCGCCTGCGTGGCGGCGATGATCTGGTGGCAACGGCGGCAACGCCAGCGCCGGACGCCTTTCGGCGACGAGGTTCGGCTGCTGCGCCGGGCCGGCGAATCCCAATTGCGGCATGTGCTCGAGATGGACGAGTCCTCGGTCCTTTGGTTGGTCATGGCGGGCAGCATCCCGGCGGTCCTGGCGCTGTTTTGCGCGATGGGGACAACGCTCCTGCCGCCCGCGCTGCACCTCGCGGGTTTCGCGCTTTCGGCGGTGGTGTTCGTCGTCACCTTCATCCTCTCGGCCGGCTGGTTCGCCGGGAAAACGGCGGAAAGCCACAACCGCTACCTCGGTTATTTCGGCGAACGCATCGTGGGCGAGCATCTCGACGCCTTGAGGGCGCAGGGCTGGAAAGTGTTCCACGACGTGCCGGTCGACCATGAGGAGCACCCCTTCAACCTCGACCATGTCGCCATCGGGCCGACCGGTGTGTTTGTGGTCGAGACCAAGACCCGGCGCAAGGGCCGGGCGCGCCCGGGTTTCGACAGCCACAAGGTCTACTTCGACGGCCACGCGCTCGTGTGGCCGTGGGGCGAGGACAACCACGGCCTCGAGCAGGCCGAGCGGAACGCCCAATGGCTGGCGGAGCTCCTGCGCGCCGAGTTGCGCGAGGACATCAAGGTCACGCCGTTCCTGACGTTGCCGGGCTGGTTTGTGGAAATGAAGCCCGTCCAGGATCCGCGACCCTGCCGCGTGACGAATCCCAAGGGCCTCGACAAGCTTTTGCCGAACGGCCCGGTCGTGCTCGGCGACACCCAGATCGCCGCGATCGCGGCCAAGCTGGACCAGCTCTGCCGCGATGTGGAGTTCTGACGCGCCGCAGGCGCGGTCTCAGTTCGCGGGTGGGTAGGCGCCGGCAAAGGCCGGGGCGCCGGCGGCGCGGCCCAGCAGGCCGGCGACCTTTTCCGGCAGGGGCACGCCGGTGGTCGCGGCCTTGAATCCGGGCGCCGGAGCCAGGCGTTTCAACGGGATGCTCTGGAAGACGGCGCCATGGTAGTCGGCCAATTCCACGCTGTGCTGGTCGAACCCGGGTTGGGCCTGGCGAAAGGCATCGAGCGAGGAGAATTGCTCGAGTCCGCTGGCCGTGCCCGGGCTCCAGGTGATCAGGTCCTTGGTGGCGCCCAGGCGCACGTAGACATTGCCGTCGAGTTCCTTCACCTGCGGTTTGGTCAGGCGTGCGCGCAAGGCGGCGGGCTGGATGAAGCGCAGCAGGGGCCGCGCGTTGTCCTCCGTCCCGACCAGGAGATTGTCGAGGAACGCGTGGCCTTCCCGATGGTCGACGTCCGGGCCGGTGGCCGGGTGCCAGCCGAAGTGATCGTTGACGGCGCTACGCTCGGTGCGCTCGAACGTGGCGATGGAGTTGAGATAAGTGTTCTGCGCGACCGTCACATTGGAACTGTTGAGGACGCGGGTGCCCTCGTCGCAGTCCACGAAGACGTTGCCCGCGCAGGTGGCGCCCTTCGAAATCTCGAAGAAGAAGCCCGCCTGGCAGTGCTCGAACCAGTTGTCGACGACCACGGCATCGACGTTGCCAACATCGTACCAGATCCCATTGGAGTCGGGATTGTCGATCACGAGGTTGTCGCGGCAGGTGACGCGATAGGACTGGTTGAAGATCTTGACGGCGGACGGGTAGTAGCCGGTTAGCTTCTCGACATTGTTGCGGCGGAAGATGTTTTTCTCCAACAGGCAGTCGGCGGAATCGATGATGTAGATGCCTTCCGTGCTCGTGTCGCTGACAAGGCAATGGCGGATCGTCAGGTGATCGCCGCGGAAATAACCGGCGACGCGCGAGCAGTGGGTGATGGCGACGTTTTCCAGCGTGGTGCCAACGACCTCCTTGCCGAAGGTGGCGGGATCCTGCGGGCCTTCGGGCTCCTTACCTTCGACCTCGAGCGCGCGGTAGGCGTATTGCGTGAACGTCAGGCCGCGGATCACGGGGCCTTTGTTGTCGGGAGTCTTGCCGTGCGCCGGCCGGGTGGTGCGGGTCAGCGCGCTGTCGTGGGCGGTGATCTCGACTTCGTGGCCGGTCGGGTCGGTGCGCAGGTAAACGAAGCCATTCTCGTAATCTATGTAGTACGAGTTTTCGTCGACCTCACCCGCCCAGCCGGCGGACGCCAGGGGGCGGCCGTCGATGAAGACCATGTCGTTGTTGAAGCGATGCAGCGGCGTGCGCATCGCCTCCCGCTCGCGGCGCCACCAATCGGCGGGCAGGGCCGGGAAAAGTTTCTTCCACGGCGTGCGCCAGTAGCCGTCGCGCAGCGACTGCCATTTGCCAGCCACCTCGGTGCCCTTGAGTATGGGCCGCTCGTCCCCGTAGGGCTGCAAGGTGATGCCCTGGTTCAGGACGAGGTCGCCCGTGCGGTAGGTGCCGCCGCGCAGGATGACCGCGTCGCCCGTGACCACGCGGTCGATGGCCGACTCGAGGGTGGTCGGCTCCGCGAGGGTGGCGCCCGGGGCATCGGGCTTGCCGTCGGGGGCGACATAGTAGACATGCGCCGCCGCCGGCACGGTGTAGGTGACCTGCACCGGTCCATAGGGACCACCGGAAGGGGCGGCGGCGGCAACGCCGGACAGGAGGACGGCAACCACCAGGACGCGGGACGGAAAAGGCAACGGGTATTTCATGAGGGGGAGGAACAAGGTCGGCCCGCGAGGGGCGATTGGCAACGGCAGAGACAGTGCAACTGTTGACCTTTCCGCGCGGCGGGAAGCCGTTTGACGCGGCCGGTTCTTCCCCGGAACATGCCCCCTGTGCCATGAACCTTCCGCAACTTTTCGGAGTGTTGCCCGCCATCATCTTCCCGTCCGCCACCTTGCTGTTCCTCGTGCGGCTGGTGCAGCAGGGCGCCGCCGCCGCGGCCAATGCCACGACCTGGCTGCTATTCGGCATCGCGAACCTTGCGCTTTATGCCTACGCGGAGCGTTACACCGAATGGCAGGCGATCGTCGGCCTGCTGGGAACGGCGGCGCTCGACTTCGCGATCGTGGCGTTCATTTGCCTCGCACGCTGGCGCAAGCCGCGCGCGAAGGCGGCGTAGGCGTCAAATTTCCGAATACGGCAGCGGCTCGAGGAAACGGCTCGTGACCTTGGAGACGGTGTCGGCGTATTGCGGGTCGTTCTTCAATTTCAGCCACACCGGGTGGGCAAAGAAGGCTTCCCAACTTTTCTTGTGGGTCTCCCGATCCTGGCTGCACAGCATGTAGGTGAGATGGGGGAGGTCGCGACCGACGAGCGCCTGGCCGTAGAAGACCGGGGACATGTTCAACTGCTGCATGAGCTCGATCTCGCCAGCGTTGAACATTTCCACCTTTTTGAGCGCCTTCACCTCGTTGAAGCTGTCGTAGGTGCGCATTTCGAAGATGCGTTTGGCGCCCTGGCGCTTCAGCGCCGGCACGGCGAGTTGGGGCAGGCCGGCGAAGGCGAGGAGCAACCAGCTGTCGATGCGATCGTAGGCCGGGCGGTCCTTCGAGGTGGCGGTGAAATAATCCCCCGCGGCGCTGCGCACGGCGGCATCGGTGTTGAGATGGGCGTCGATCGTGGCGACGGATTCGAACGAGGGATGCGGAATCAGCACCCAGACCGCGGGGCCATCCTTGGCTTCGGGCTCGGTGAAAGCACCGACGGCCGCGATCCCGCGGGCGTGGAGCGCGGGAATGAACGCTTTCTCAAGATAGCCGTCGAGCAGCCGCCGATCGGTGTCGGGCCGCAGGCGATAGGCGCGGAGCTCATACAGTTCGCGGGCGGCTGGCGCGGGCCCGGCCGCCTGGCCCGAGCTACCCGCGGCGACGGCCGCCGTGGCGAGCAGGGAGGTTTTGAGGAAATCGCGGCGGTCGGTGGGATTTGCGGGCATGAGGGCGTAAGTGATGGTTGTTTTGAGGCATTCTTGGCGCGAGCGGCAACGTGACGGCCGGATCACTCCGCGGTGCCGGTGAGAGTCGGCACGGCGGTGCCGCCGAAGCCGACGTTTACTTCCGAATCAATCAGCAGCTGCTGGTCGGCAAAACGCAGGCGGAACGTGCGGGTGAACGTGGACCGGTAGCCGCAGAGCTTGAGCGTATACTCATAGTCGGAGGTCCAGGCGCCGCTGGCCGCAATCGGTTCGGGGCCGGTCGGCGTCGGGATCGCGCCGCCCTTGTGCCAACTCCCCGGCGCCGCTGTGAAATGCTGTTCGGTGCCGGCGATGTGCGCAGTGAACTTGGTGGCGCCGCTGGCATCGACCGAGTCGAGCGAGAGGGACTCGATCCGGCGGTCGTTTTCCGGGAATTTGTAGACCCGCCCGGTGACGGCCGCGGCCGCGGGCGAGGTCGCGTTGCCGCGTTGCGGCGGGACCATCAGGTGGGCCAGGCGGTCCTGCAGCTTCGCGTCCGCGGCTGCGTCGGCCGGCAACGCCCCGTCGTGAAAGGCGGGCAGGAGATAGGTCCACGCCGAGTTCATCACCGCCGCCATGTCGCGCGTGCCGCTGGTGATCGCCAGTACGGCGTCATACTGGTCCATGACGATGCAGAACTGACCGAACGCACCGTCGCCGCGATAGAACCCGTGCGGACAACGCCAGAACTGGAAGCCATAGCCCTGGTCCCAATTCCCCAGCGGATCGCTGCCATTCGACACCTGGCGAGCGGTCGCCTGGGCGATCCAGTCGGCGGGCAGCAGCTGCCGGCCGTTCCACTGGCCTTTCTGCAGGTAGAGCTGGCCGAAGCGCGCGATGTCCTCGGTCTTGATGTGGAGGCCGGAGGCGCCGAGGTTGATGCCTTGCGCGCTCTGGTCCCACTCCGGCAGGTCGATGCCGAGCGGCTCGAAAATTCGCGGGCGCAGGTAATCGCGCACCGTCTGGCCCGTGAGCTTCTGCACGATGGCGGAGAGCACGTAGCTCGCCGGGGAATTGTAGACGAAATGCGTGCCGGGCTTGTGGGCGACGGGCAGCGCGAGGAACTGCTTCACGAGGTCGCCGGGCGAGTTGAGCGATAGCGTGGCGACGTCCTCCGCATGCTGCCCCGAGTTCATCGTGAGCAGGTCGCGGACGCGCATGTTGCGGAGGTTCTCGCTCGGCTTTTCCGGCGCCAGGTCGGGAAAGAACTTCAGCACGTGGTCGTCGATGCTCAGCCGGCCCTCGGCCACGGCGAGGCCGATGGCGGTCGAGGTGAAACTCTTGCTCAGCGAGTACATCATGTGCGGCTCGTCGGCGGCGTACGGGGCCCACCAGCCCTCGGCCACCACCTTGCCGTGTCGGACCAGCATGAAGCTGTTGAGGCCGTCGACGCGCGGCTCGGCTTCGTCGAGGAACTTGAGAATGTCGGCCGAGGAGACGCCCTCGGCTTCCGGCGTGGAGCGCGGGAAGCGGAAGGGCTCGGCGGCGAGAACCGACGTGGCGAGGAGGACGCAGGCGAGGAGGCGGGGCATCGTTTTCATGGGTAAAGTGGAAGATTGGTTCGCCGACATGCGCGCCGGCGAACCGTGGGGGGAGGATCTCGCCGCTCAGGTGATGTGCGCGCCCTGGGCGTTCACGTAGACGGCGTAGAGCGACTGGCTGGCGGCGATGAAGAGGCGGTTGCGCTTCGCGCCGCCGAAACACAGGTTGGCCGGAATTTCCGGCAGCTGGATGAGTCCGATACGCTGGCCTTCGGGCGTGAAGACGTGGACACCGTCGTAACCGGCGCCCGCCCAGCCGCAGGCAGCCCAGATGTTGCCGTCGGTATCGGCGCGGATGCCGTCGGCGCCGCCGTTAAGTTCGCCCTTGGGCGTCGCCAGGTTCATTTTCGCGTAAACGCGCGCCGGGCCGAGCTTCGTGCCATCCTTCAGGTCGCAGACGAGAATGTTTTTCGGGGCATTCGACCCGGGTGCCGAGCCGGTGTCGGCGATGTAGAGCTTCGCGTAATCCGGCGAGAAGCACACGCCATTCGGCTTGAAGCCCTCGTCGTTGACCTTGGCGATTTGCCCGGTCTTGGGGTCGACCCGATAAACGGCCTCCTTCAGGAGAAGTTCGCCCTTGTTGCCCTCGTAGTTGTTGCCGCTGCCGTAGCCCGGGTCGGTGAACCAGATGCCGCCATCGGGGTGGACGACGACATCGTTCGGGGCGTTGAAGGGTTTGCCGTCGAACTTGTCGGCCAGGACGGTCACGGTGCCATCGTTTTCGTAACGGACGACGCGGCGATTGCCGTGCTCGCACGAGATTTGCCGGCCGGCGAAATCGAACGTGTTGCCATTGCTGTTGCCGGAAGGTTCGCGGAACACGCTGACGTGGCCGTCCTCATCGAGACGGCGAAGCTGGCGGTTGCCCGGGATATCGCTCCAGAGGACATAGCGCCCGACGGCGCTCCATGCGGTGCCCTCGGCCCAGCGCGCCCCGGTGTGCAGGCGCTCGATCGCGGCATTGCCGATCATGTAACGGCCGAAACGCTGCTCGAGGGCGATGATATCCGCATCGGGATAACGAATCGGGTCCTGTCCGCTCCAGTCCCGTCCGACGAGGGGCGAGACGGCCGCGCCCGCCGCGGCCAGCGCGGCGCGGTGGAGAAACTGGCGCCGGCTCTGGCCGGGCGCCGGGTTGGCGGAACTGCCGGCGGGAGGTGCCGGCGGAACGTACGGGGTGGGGTGCATGTTTTGGGGCGGTTCTAGAAGTTGAAGGTGAACGGGTCGGCGCCGTTGCGCTCGTTGCGATCGAGCGCGGCGATGGCGGCCATGTCGGCGTCCGTGAGCGCGAAGTCGAATATCGCGGCATTCTCCGCCAGGCGCGCCGGGTGGACGGTTTTCGGGATGGTGGCGATGCCGCTCTGGACATCCCACCGCAGGACAACCTGCGCGACGGTCCGCTGCAGGCGGCGGGCGATGGCGGTCAGAACCGGGTCGCGCAAGAGCGGGCCGGCTTGCTGCAGAGGGCTCCAGGCCTCGACCTGGATGCCATGGCGCTGGCAATGGGCGACGAGCGGCTTGCTCTGCAGGTACGGATGAAACTCGATTTGGTTGACCGCCGGCACCACCGCCGCGGCGGCGAGCAACTCCTCAAGGTGCGGAATCATGTAGTTGCTGACGCCGATGGCGCGGACGCGACCCGAGCGCAGGAGTCGCTCCAGGGCGCGCCACGCCTCGACGGAGCGGCCGCGAATCGGCCAGTGCAGGAGATAGAGGTCGACGTAATCAAGCCCGAGGAGCTTCAGGCTGTGGTTGAATGCTGCCTCGACGCGGCCCGCCCGGATATCGTCGTTCCAGACCTTGGTGGTGACGAATAATTCCTCCCGGGGCACGCCACTGCTCTTCAGCCCTTCGCCCACGCCCCGCTCGTTGCGATACAGCGCCGCCGTATCGATGCTGCGGTATCCGAGTTCGATCGCCGCGCGAACCGCCGCGGCCGCGTCGGAGTCGCGGGGCACCTGGAATACTCCCAGGCCGAACCACGGCATCTGCACCCCGTTGTTCAATTTCACCCTGGCCCCGAGACCTTCACGCACGCTCGCAAAGGTTCCGGCAAGGGTGGGGCGACGCATGGCGCGAGGATGCACGGCCCAACCGGACCGTCAAATTCCCTCCCCGCCATAATTCATTAGTGAATCGCGCAACCACGGATGAAATTTGACGCGGGATGGTCGCGATCTAGTTTCGAACCTCAGCAATGATGACTACCCCTCGTTCGGGCCATGGAGTTTTGTTCGCATCGTCGCTAGCGGCCATCATCGCCGCGAATCTCGCCTGGTGCGCCGACGCGCCGAAGCCGTGGCCGCCAGACGCATTCCGGCCCGTGACCGTTGAGCGCATTGCGCGCCTGTCCGAGCCGGAACAGGCGGCCTGGCGCCAATACCTGACGCGCTCCCAGGAACTCGGCCGTTTTGAAAAGGAGGCCGACTTGGTGGACCATTCTCCAGTGACGCGTGTGGGCGGCGCTCCACTGGGCGCGTCGTACAGCCGCGGCCTGCGCCTGCGCGCGCCGGCGGAGTGGTTTGGGCGCGAGGAAGCGCGCAAGGTCGCCGATCACGTGATCGCCTGGCAGACGCCGGCGGGGGGATGGGTGAAGGGTGGCGACTACACGCGCGACAAGCGGCCGGCCGACAATCATCACGACATGTGGAGCTTTGGCACCTTTGACAATGACTCCACGATCTTTGAGCTGCGCTACCTGGCGAAGGTCATCAACGCCGTTCCGCCAGGTGCGCCGGCGGAGGTAGCAGCCCGCGCGCAGGCATGGCGGGCAAGTTTCGAGCGAGGGATCGGCTACACGCTCGCGGCGCAATATCCGAACGGAGGGTTTCCCCAAATCTATCCCTTGGCGGGAGGCTATCACGACTCCATCACCTTCAATGATGATGCGATGGTGCACGTGCTGGAACTGCTGCGCGACGTTGCGGACCGGCAGAATGAATACTCGTTCGTAAGCGCGGAAACAGCGACACAGGCACGACAGGCGCTCGAACGGGGCATCCAGTGCGTTTTGTCGACGCAGGTGCGGGATGCATCGGGACGCCTCACGATCTGGGGCCAGCAGCACGATGCGATCGACCTCACGCCGTGCGCCGCCCGGAACTTTGAGCCGATCTCGCTTTGTTCGTCGGAGAGCGTCGGTCTGGTGGAGTTTCTGATGTCGCTGCCCAATCCGTCGCCTGACGTGGTCGGCGCCGTCGACGCCGCCGTGGCCTGGTTCCCGTCGCACGCCCTGCATGATGTCGCCTGGAGCCGCCGTGCGCCGGCGGGCACGGGGCTGGAGCCGCACCCCGGCGCCCCGCTGCTCTGGGCGCGTTTCTATGAGCTGGGCACGGACCAGCCGATCTTTGGGGAACGCAACCGAATGGTTCACTACACGCCGACCGAGCTGACGCTTGAGCGCCGGAATGGCTATGGCTGGTTTAATGAGCGGCCCGCGGTGCTGGTTCCGCTCCATGCGCAATGGAAGCAGCGCCTGGCCACGGCCGCCCGCGACAGCTCCGTGTCGCTGGTCCGGGATTTTCGTCCGGCGCGGCCGGTGATACCGGAACGGGAATTTCACCTTGCTGATTTTGGCGCCGTGGGCGACGGGCGGACCCTCAACACCGAGGTATTCCGCAAGGCGATTGCCGCGGTCTCCGCGGCGGGAGGAGGGCGCCTGGTGGTGCCGAAGGGCGAGTACCGCACGCTGCCCTTTGAACTCTGCTCGAGGCTCGACCTGCACCTGGAGGAGGGCGCGGTCATCGCGGCGCCGTCGAGCTTTGGCGACTACGGTTTGCCGGAGCCCGGCACCCTGCACACGCAGGCCGAGGTGAACCAGCAGGTCACGATGCCGCCGCCGCTGCTCTCCGGGCGCCAGCTGCATGACGTTGCGTTGACGGGCCCGGGAACCATCGACGGCAATGGCGCGATGTGGTGGGCCTGGTCCGAGCGTGCCGCGCGGACCCAGCCGGGCCGGCTCGTCTATCCGCGGCCCCATCTCGTGGTCTTCGACGGGTGCGACCGCCTGCTGGTGGCGGACATCACGCTGCGGAACTCGTCCAAGTTTCACCTCGTGCCCCGGCGGGTCAATGACCTCACGATCGAGCGGGTCAAGGTGCGCGCGCCGTCCAATGCGCCGAACACCGATGCCATCGATCCCGGTCCCGGCCGGAACTTCCTCATCCGCGATTGCGACATCGATACCGGCGACGACGACATCGTGGTCAAGTCCGGCGGCACCAATGTGCTGATTGAAAACAACACGATCAAACACGGCCACGGCATCTCGATCGGCTCCGAAACCACCGCCGGCGTGGACAACATGCTGGTCCGGAATTGCACGTTCGAGAATACCGACAATGGAATCAGGATCAAATCCATGCGCGGGGCCGGCGGCCTGGTCCATAACGTCCGTTACGAGAACATCCGGATGCGCGGCGTAGCCAATGCGATCCTGCTGCAGCTTGATTACGTCGACAACAACCGTCCCGACTTCAAGGGCGACCCCGCCAAGGTGCCGACGATCCGCGACATCGTGCTCGAGGACATAACCATCGAGAATTCGCGCTCGGCCGGGAAGATCATCGGGCTGCCGGACAGCCGGATCACCGGCGTTACGCTGCGCAACGTCCGCATCGCCGCTGAGCGCGATTTTGTGATCAAGGATGCCGACGAGCCGCGCTACGAAAACGTCACCAAGGAAATCAAACCCGGCATCGCGCCGCCGGAGCAGCCCGGCGAGCATTGAGCAAAACGCCGGCAGACCGGCACTAGCTGGCCGTCACCGGGGCATCGCCGCTCGCGGAGGCTTCGGGCGCCGGTGGAATCATGGATGGTTCGACGGCCGGTGCCGTCGGCTCTGGTGTCGCCGGCGGCGGCGAGGAGGGCTTGGCCGCCGGTTGGCGGGCCGGGAGCGACTTCTTCGCCTTGCTGGCCTTGCGGCGGGTGGCCGCCAAGGCGGCGGCGAGCAACTTCTTGAGCGCCTTGACCTCGCGCTTCGCCATCTTCGCGGCCTTGCGGGCCTGCTTGTGGGTTTTCTTCGCGCGCTTGAACACGGCCTTCGCCTCATCCGCAGTTTTGCGCGCGGACTCGGCCCGGGCCTTTGCGGCCGCGATCCGCGCATTCAATTCGCCGGATTTCGCCGCGGCCTTGGCCGATAAACTGGCAGGGGATTTGGTCTTCATAGCGGCATGATTCCAACGCAGTTTGTCCCCACCCGGACAGGCTGGCAACAGCGCGAATGTTACGATTTGTCCCTCGCCGCGGGGGCGGCGGCGGGTTAGCTGGAGCCGATGAGCCGGGAAATGTGTTATCGGTGTTTCTGGCCCAAGGCGCTCTGCTGGTGTCCGTCCTTGGTGCCGATGCCCACGCGCACGCGGTTCGTCTTTCTGCAGCACCCGAAGGAATTCAAGGAGGAGAAGGCCGGGACGGGCCGCCTGACGCACCTTTGCCTGCCGAACAGCGAGCTGCACATGGGCAAGTCGTTCGAGGACGACGCGGCCGTCCGGCAGCTGGTGGCCGATCCGGCCAACCATTGCGTGCTGCTTTACCCGGGCGTACAGGCGCGCAACCTGAGCCGCGAGCCGCTGGCGGAAGCCGACCTGGCCGGCCGGCGCCTGGTCGTCTTCCTGCTCGATGCGACGTGGAGCGGGGCGCGCAAGATCCTCCGGCTGACTCCGACGCTGCAGCGGCTGCCGCGCATCATGTTCACGCCCGCCGCGCCGAGCCGCTATGTGATCAAGCAGCAGCCGCACGCGGGCTGCCTTTCGACGCTGGAGTCCGTCCATGAGCTGCTGGCGGTGCTCGATCGCACCGGGCTGGACCACTATCCGGACCCGACACTGCTGCTGGGAATCTTCCAACGCATGCAGGAATTCCAGTTGCGCTGCGCCGCCGACCCGAACCGGCCGGGCTATCGGCGGCAGCCCTACAGCACGCCGGGCGAACGCCGGCCGACGCGCCAGAGCAAGCGTGACAGATTCTTCCAGGCTCCCGCGACCGATCGCGGCCTAGGGTAGTTTCGCCTGGACGAGCTTGCTCGCGGCCGCGAAGTCGATCATCGCCGCCTCGGGCCGCTGCTTGAGCGCGCCGATCACCCGACCCATTTCCTTGCGGGAGGTAGCGCCGGTCGCCGCGATCACCTCGACCACCAGCGCGTCGAGTTTCGCGGGGTCGAGGCCCGCCGGCAGGTATTTCTCCAGGATGGCGATCTCGGCGGAATTGGCCGCCACGAGGTCGGTGCGGCCGCCCTTTTCAAATTCGGCCCGCGCGTCGGCGAGGTTCTTCACGGCTTTCCGCAGCGTGGCGATGACCAGCGCTTCATCGATGGGCTTGTTGGCATCGATGGCGGCGCGCTGGATGGCGGCATCCATCGTGCGCAGGGCGGTCGCCGCCGCGGTGTCGCGGGCCTTCATGGCCGCCACGATGTCGGCGCGGAGTTTCTCGTACGTTGACGTCATGATGCTGGAAGCGTGCGCCATTGGGCGGCGGACGCAAGCGGCCATCACGCGACCGACGCAATCGTCAATTCGGCCGGCCGGCCGGCCAGGGTGGTCCGGAGGACGTCCCCCTGCCGGCGACCCAGCAGTTGGCGACCCAGTGGTGACTGCGGGGTGAGTACGATCACGGTGCGGTTGTCGACCGCCACCTCCGTGCCGCCGGCGCCGGGCCCGATGAAATAGACGCTGGTGGCCGGCGCGGCGACCGTGACAAGGGCGCCGAGGCCGATGGGATCGCCGGCGACGAAATCCCATGTGGCCAGCGCGGCGTACTGGGCCAGGGCCTGGGCGAGTTCGCGGGCAGCCAGCGATTGACCGTGCGCCAGGTACGAGGCCTCGAGCCCGCGGGTGTCGTATTTGTTCTCGGGCTTGTTCTCCGCGTCAGTCGCCTCGGCATGGGTGGCTCGCGCCGCGGTGGCCAGCCGGGCCGCCTCGGCCTCGAGGCTCGCGACGATGGCGGCGATGACCTGGCGTTTATCCATCGGCGATCCTGGCGGCATCGCCTCAGGGAGTGCGGGCCTTGGGCGTGGTGAAAACGAAGCGACCGGCGAGGGCGGTGAGCCGGTCGCTCAGCAGGGCATCCTCCTTCTCCGTCGTCAGCGCATAGGTGCTGCGTTCAGTGACGCGCTCGGCGAGTTCCGTGCTGACGACATAAACGTGGCCCTGACGCACGAAGAGAAGGTTGCCGCGCTTGGCAGTCACCGGATTCGGGTCGGGCGTGCCGAGGATGCGGTTCCTGTCCTCGAAGGCCGAGCCGCCGGGCAGCAGCGCGAAGGCGATCAGGGAGCCGTCCAGCAGCCCCGGCACGTAGCGCGCGCTTTCGATTCTCGAGCCGGGATACCGGGCCGCGAAATCGGCCAGCACGAACTGGGTGAAGAAATAAAGCAGGTAGTCGCGGCGTTCGCGCGTCTCCAACTCCCACTTCTGCGTGGCGTCCTGGGGAAAACACGCGATGCTGATGTGGACGTTGTAGTTGTCGCTGAACGTCACGACGTTTGCCGTGTCACTGACGGTCCCGCCCAACTCGGGCAGCACGGGCGAGGGGAAGCGGAATTCGCCCGTCGGCGAGATGTAGGTGTCGCCCTCCATCCGGCCGACGAGGCCGGCGGTCTGGGCGCGGGCCCCCGTGCCGAGGAGCAGGCCAAGGACGACGGTCGCGAGGAGGCGACAGGACATGGGAAAACGACAGCTAAATTGCCCGGCTCCGGTTTTCAAGCCACGCGATCTCCCACCACGAGCCGCTGCCAGAGCGGCACCGGAATCTGTTCGGGCCGGGCTTGCGGTCCCAGGCCCGCGCGCGACAGTTCCTCGATCCAGCGGGCGGCCTCGTCGGCGGCCACCCGGTGGCGCACGAGCGAGCCGATCTGCTTGCGACGCTGTTGAAAACAGCCACGGATCACAGCCTTGGTGACCGCGGGAAACACGAACGGTTCCGGCCGGCGCGCGAGGTGGAGCAGCACCGATTCCACGTCGGGTTTGGGATGAAAACATCCCGCGGCGACGCTGTGGCCGGGGAGGATCTCGTAAGCCGACTGCAGGAATATGGAGATGGCGCCGAAGAGTTTCGATCCCGCCGGGGTCACGTAACGCTGGGCGGCCTCGTGCTGGAGCATCAGGACCATCTCCCCCGGCAGCGGGCCGCCGAGTACGGCATCCATCCAGGGGGTGGAGATCGCGTAAGGCAGATTCGCGACGATCTTGAACGCGGCGAATCGCTCCGCCGGCAACCCGGCCAGCGGGTGATCCATGGCGTCGCCCTCGAGCAGGTGCAGCCGTGGCTGCGCCGGAACGAGCGTCCGCGTCAGGTGGGCATGCAGGGTCGAGTCCCGCTCGATGGCCCAGACCTCGGCGCCGGCTTCGAGCAAAGCGGACGTGAGGGTACCGAGGCCGGGACCGACCTCGACGACCGCGTCGCCGGGTTTCACGCCCGCCAGTTCGAGGGATTTGCGGACAATATTCCCGTCGACGAGGAAGTTCTGCCCGAGGTAACGCTTCGGCTGGTGTCCGAGTTGCTCGAGGAGGGCCCGGGTCGTCGTCGGAGTCAGAGCCATGGAGTTTTCCGGGCGGCCGGCCGGGCGATCAGGCGGACTGAAACGCCGCGATTAGATTTCCGGGATCGGGAGCGCGCATCAGCGACTCGCCGACCAGGACGGCGTGGGCGCCGGCGGCGCGCGCCCGGGCGGCGTCGGCCGCGGTGGCAATCCCGCTTTCGCTGACGGCGACGACGTCCTTGGGAAACAGCGAAATCAGTCGTTCGCTCAGGGCCAGGTCGGTCTTGAAGATGGCGAGGTCGCGGTTGTTCACGCCGATTATTTTCGCCCGGTGGTGAACCGCGCGTTTCAATTCGGCCTCACCATGAATCTCGAAAAGGGCGTCGAGCCCGGCCGCGGCGGCGGCGCGGTGGAGCGCTTCGATTTCCGCGTCGGTCAGGGCCCGCACGATGATGAGGATGGCGCTGGCGCCGGCTTCGCGCGCCTGGCGGACCTGAATCGGGTGCACCATGAAATCCTTCCGGAGGCACGGCAGGGCGGGGGGCTGGCGCGCGAATTCGGCGGTGACCGTGGCGAGGTCGGGCAGGGCGCCCCCGAAGAACTTTTCATCGGTGAGGATCGACAACGCCGCGGCGCCGGCCGCGCGGTAGCGCCGCGCCTGGTCCAGCGCCGACACCTGCTCATTGATGGAGCCGGCCGAAGGCGAGCGGCGCTTGATCTCGGCGATCACGGCCAGCCGTCCATCAGCGCGCTTGAGCGCGCCGAGGAAAGACGGCGGCTTCGGCAGTTCCCGATCGAGCGCGGCGAGCTCCTCCGGGAAAACCGGCCGCAGCAACGGGGCGATCTCCCGGCGCTTGTGGGCCATGATCTCGGTCAGCTTGTCCATCGCGATCACCGAACACGGGCGCACGGCGGAAGACAAAGCTGAAAGTGGCGGCTTTTTTCCGTGTCTTCCGCGGGAAGCGCGGACAAGTTGCCGTCATGTCCGCCATCGACGACCTCCGCCAGACCATGGCCCGCCTCCGGGCGCCGGACGGCTGCCCGTGGGACCGCGAGCAAACCCACCAAACGCTCGCCCGCTGCCTGATCGACGAATGCAGCGAATTGCTCGACACCATCGATCGCCAGGACATCCCGCACATGCGCGAGGAACTGGGCGACGTGCTCATCCAAGTCGTGTTCCATGCGCAACTGGCGGCCGAGCGCGGTGATTTCGATTTCGACGACGTGGCCCGGGAGATCAACGAAAAGCTGATTCGCCGCCATCCGCACGTGTTCGGGGACGGGCAGGCGGAGAACTCGGCCAAGGTGATCGAACTATGGGAAAAAGTGAAGGCGGGCGAAAAGGCCGCCTTGGGCCGAACCGAAACACACCTGTTCAAACCGCTGCCGCCGCGGCTGCCGGCGCTGATGTTCGCGGAGGACGTTTGGAGGCAAATCAACAAGAGGCAGCTTCCGGCTGATGGCATCGTCGACCTCGATCGCGTGCGCGACCTGGGGGCGAGCCTCGATGCACCGGCCCTCGGCCGGATGCTGTTCGAACTCGCAGCCGCCGCCCGCGCCAAGGGGTTGGATCCGGAAGGCGCCCTGCGGCAGGAAGCCGGCCGCGTCATGCGCGAGGTGGAAGCCCGTGTCCAATCTTCCACCTGAACCCGGCCTGCCGGCGGCGGTGGCCGCCGAATGGTGGCAGCCGTTTTGCGATCACCTGGAAAAGGAGCGGCGGCTGTCACGATACACCGGGCGCAACTATCGCCAGGCGTTCGCGGACTTTTATGCCTGGTTGGGGCGCAGCAATCGCCGGCCGGATCCGGCCGCGCTTTCTCCGCGGGAGGCCCGCGACTTCATCATCGAGGCGCAGCGAAGATTCGGCCGCCGCACGCTGCACAACCATGTCTCGGGCCTGCGTTCCTTCTATCGCTTCTGGATGCAGCGCGGAAAGGTGGGGCGCAACCCGTTTGCCGGGCTTCCGCTGCCCAAGCTCGAAAAAACGCTGCCGAAATTCCTGACGGAATCGCAGATGACCCGCCTGCTCGCCGGTCCCCAAAAGCTGCTCGCGAACGAAGCCATCGACGCTTTCGGCGCCTGCCGGGACCGGCTTGTCCTCGAGCTGCTTTACGGCGGCGGCCTGCGCGTCAGCGAGTTGGTCGCACTCGACTATGGAGCCATCGACATCGACAACGGCTGCGCGCGGGTGATGGGCAAGGGTCGCAAGGAGCGGCTTTGTCCGGTCGGGGCGGTCGCCATGGCGGTGTTGAAGAAATTTCGCGATGAGTTTGCCCGGCGGAGCGGAGCGGGCGACCCGGTGGTGGTGACTGATCGTCACCAGCGGATGCCCGTGCGCGCGGTGCAACTGCTCGTGAAAAGGTACCTGGCACTGGCGGAGCTGCCGATGGATCTGTCGCCGCACAAGCTCCGCCACTCCTACGCTACGCATCTGCTGAACGCCGGCGCCGACTTGCGGGCCGTCCAAGAATTGCTCGGCCATGCCAACCTGGCGACCACCCAGATCTATACCCATACCAGCGTTGCGAGGCTGAAGGAAATTTACGCCAAGGCGCATCCCCGGGCCTAAACGGTCTGGCGCAAGTTAAAGGTAGGAAGGTGTAAGCGAATATTTCGTTTGCGAACAAGAACCGCTGGACAATTGCGATCGTAGGTATATACATCTATTTGCAATAGGGTGTCCATGACGATTACTTGGGTAAAAACAGCATTCCTCGGGTCGCGGCAATCCGCCGCTGATTACGAGAGTTTTCTCTCATGATGGAATCCGGGTTCACAGGCCGGCCGTCAGGGCACTCGAGTCCCCAGCGAGTCGTGATCGTCGACGACCATTACATGATCGTGGAGATGATCGCTGAGATCTTCGAAAGATGGGAAGGTTTCAAAGTCGTCGGTCATGCTGCCAGCTGCAAGGAAGCACTCGAGATCTGCGCGCGTGAGCAGCCCGATTTCGTGATTCTCGACGTGGGCTTGCCGGACGCCTCCGGCCTGGACGCCTTCAGGAAGCTCAAGGCTTCGTTCCCGGCCATTCATGTGCTGGTATTCTCGGGCAACCTGAATGCCGCAGTGATCCGGAAGGCGCTGGTTGCCGGCGTCGACGGAATTCTCAGCAAGGCATCGCCCACTGCCGACCTGAAGGCGGCGATTCGCTCGGTGAGCGCCGGCCAGACGTATCTCTGCAACCAGACCAGCGAAACCGTGCGGCAGATCGTGCGCTCGCGGGCCGCTCCGCCGGTGGATGTCCCCGAGCTCAGCAAACGTGAGAAGACGGTGCTCCGCCACATTGCCTCGGGCCTGAGTTCGAAGGAGATCGCGGCCAAGCTCGGCTTGAGCCGCTATACGATCAATAACTTCCGGGCCAAGCTGAGCAAGAAGACGGGCCTGCACCGGGCTGTGCAACTTTCCCGGTACGCGGCGGAAATCGGGCTCCTCAACGACGCGGGCGGAACGGCCCATCCTTGGTAGTCACGCGCAGGCGGAGCGCCGTGCGGACAGCGAACGGATGACAGCCGATTCGCGTCATGGCAGGGTCGCCGGCTGCACGCTACCGGGAGCGCATAACCGACAGATCGGCCGTATCGGAACCAGTGCGTGTGGCTCTCCGCCCAATCACTAACCGGCCGGTGGATTTCTCCCGACAGCGTGACTTAAACAAGCTAGTTCGCGCGCAGGCTTTCCCCTCATTTTGATGCTCTAAGGCATTATTTTATAGATATATACCAACTCCGGAACAACAACTGTTCCGAATGGAGGGACAACCTACTCGGGGCGCCAGGACCAGGGTGGTCATCATCGACGACCACACCATGTTGAACGAGCTGATCACGAGCGTGGTCGACTCGTTGAAAGGCTTTCAGGTCGCCGGGTCGGCCCGGACCGAAGCCGAGGCCCTCAGGATTTGCAGCCGCGAGTCGCCGGACCTCGTCATCCTGGATCTCGTGCTCTCGTCGACCTACAACCTGACCCTGCTCGCCAAAGTCGAACGCCTGTGCCCACAGGCGCGGATCGTGATCTTCTCCGGCAACCTGACGCCGGAGATCATCCGGCAGGTGCTGGCCGCGGGTACCTACAGCCTGATCAGCAAAACCGCCACGCTGGCGGATTTTCGGTCCGCCTTGATGACCATCGCCGCCGGCCGCACCTACTTCAGCCCCGATGTCTCGGGCGCAATCAAGGGCTTGGTGATCGGGCGCAAGCCCCCGTACCCAAAACTCACGCGCCGCGAGGAGGCCGTGCTGCGCTTGCTGGCCCAGGGGCATAGCTCGCGCGAGATCGCCACCGCCCTCGGGGTCAGTGTCTACACGGTGGCCAACCATCGCAGCCGGCTCATGAAAAAGACCGGCCTGCATCGTGCCGCGCAGCTTTCACTCTTCGCGGTGCGGCAAGGGATGCTGGGCCAGCCCGCGCTGCTGGCCCGCTCGTGAACGCCGATGCGTGCCCCGGTCCATCCCCAACGTCCACTCCGCGCCAGGGTCCTCCGCCCGACGGAAGCCGAAGGCCCGAGCGAATCCGCCATCGAGAGCCGCCTTCGGCAGGTGCAACGCCTGGTCATGCAGGGGGAACTGGCTGCGACCGCAGTCCATGAGATCAGCAATCTCCTGACGATCGTCCTCTTCAACGGCGCGCTGCTGCGCGAACGGCACCGGGACGACGACCCGGAGGCGCGGCACATCGAGCCGCTGCTGCATGCGGCGAACCTGGTCGCCACCCTGTGCAATCAGCTGCGCAATCTCTCGCGCCCGACCGGGCCGGAACGCCGGACGCTCGACCTGGTCGAGGCCGCCCGGAACACCTTCCGACTCCTGGAGCAAATCATGGCGCGTGAACTCACCTTTGCGGCGCCAGCGGACGGCCCCGTCCTGGTCTCGGCCGACCCGGCTCACATCGACCAGATGCTGGTCAACCTCGTGCTGAATGCCCGCGACGCGACCGACGAGGAAGCCGGGCGCATCGCGATCCGCGTCGGTCGGGCCCCCCGCGGCGGCAGCTACATTGAGATAGCCGACAACGGCACCGGCATCGCGCCGACCGTGAAGCGCCAGCTGTTTCGCACGTTTTTCTCCACGAAGCCCGCGGGGCAGGGCACCGGCCTGGGCCTGGTCACCGTGCAACGGCTGATGCATGGCATCGGCGGCCGGATCGAGCTCACGAGCCGCCAGGGCAAAGGCACGCGCGCCCGCTTGGTTTTTCCGGCGCCCCCGGCTTCCGCCGCAACCCCCGATCCGGCGTCAGGCTGAATTCAACGATGCGCAGTTCCCACACGAGGTCGCCCATGGTACCCGAGGCCGCATCGGCGGATGCCTCCGCGACCGCCGGCCCGAGCGGCACGGTGGCCGGGCTGCATTCGATCCATATCATCGACGACGATGCCCAGCTCTGCGCCGCGCTGACGGCCGGTCTCGAGGCGTTCGGTTACCGCGCTGTGTCTTCGACCAGCGCGACGCTCGGCTGGGCGTCCGCCCAGCGGCAGCCGCCGGAGCTGATCCTCTGCGACATCAACATGCCGGGCATGAACGGCCATCGCCTGCTGGAGGAAATCCGTGCCGATCCGCTGCTGGCCAACTGCCAGTTCGTGTTCATGAGCGGCAACCCCACCTACGCCCATCCGCGGGTCGGGATGAACCTCGGCGCCGACGACTTCCTCGTGAAACCATTCACCCTCGACGCGCTCGTCGCCTGCGTGGAGGCGCGGCTGCGGCGGAACGAGATCAGCCGCCAGCGCGAAGCCACCCTGATCGGCGAGCTGCGCGCCAGCCTGCACAAGTGGATGCCGCATGAGTTCTTCACGCCGTTGACCGGCATTCTCGGGTTCGCGGAAATGCTCGACCAGGATCTCCTGACGATGAAGCCCGACGAGGTGCGCGAGGCGGTGCACGGGATTCACCAGTCGGCCCAGCGCCTGCACCGGACGCTGCGCAACTACCTGTTCACCCTCGATCGCCTCAATCCCGATTCAGGCACGCCCTTTCCCGTGCTCAAGGCGGAGACGGTGCAGGAGGTGCTGCGGCGCGGGGCGGAGGCGGCGGTGGCCCGCCACGAAAAGCGACGGAAGGACCTGGAGGTGGAGATTGTCCCGGCCGCCCTTTCCGCCGGCCCGCAGGAGCTGGCCTTGCTGGTGGAGGAGTTGCTCGACAATGCCTTCAGCTTCTCCGCCCCGCGGACGCCGGTGCGCCTCGTGGTGCGACGGCGCGGTGCGAGCCTGGAGGTGACCGTGACGGATGCCGGCCGCGGCATGACGCCGGAGCAGCTCAAGGCGCTCGGCGCCTTCCGCCAGTTCGAACGACCCACCTTCGAGCAACAGGGGCTTGGTCTCGGCCTGTTCATCGTGCGCCAGGTGGTGCGCCGCCTGGCCGGCCGGCTCCAGCTCCACAGTGTGCCCGGCAAAGGCACGACCTGTGTCGCGGCCCTGCCGGTCTACGCCGAGCCCCGGCGCGGCGAAGCGACCGAGCGCGCTCGTGCCGAGTGAAAGGACCGACCTTCAGCGAACTTTACTGCGCCCGCAAACGGATTGCTCCTTCCGCCGCGTCCGAGCGCTTGTTTCGCGACGCACTCTACCCGCACGCGCGGCCCTTCGTCGCGCTGTTCCGCCTCGTGCGCCGGCGCTACTTCCAAGCCGACCGCGAGTTCATCGAGGACGTCGGCTACCTCCGGTCGCTCGAGGATTTTTCGCTGGCGCTGGGCTGCTACCTCGAGCATCCGGACAACCGCGGATATCTGCGGCGACGACTGCACCTGCGGGTGTCGGCCCGCCGCCTGTTGCGGATCGTGCGGTCGGTCTTCACACCTGCCGCCCCCGGGTCGCGCCTGCAGGGCGGCACCTTCGAACCGTTTGCCGGGCCGGGCGGCACCAAGCCGCCCATCGCAGATTAAACGTGCCGCCGCCGCCTGCTTCCGGCGCGGCGCCGATGACCCGGGCCTCAATTCAATGGCACCCGGACCGAAGAGCTGTTCCCCACCGCATCATAGACAAGGATCTCGACCGACGTGGCGCCCGCGGCGCGGGCTTCGGGGATCTCCACCTGGAATTGTTCGGACTTGCCGTCCAGAATTCCGTCCACGGGGTGGGTCACGGTCTCGTGTTCGCCATTGTTCAACACAAATTCGGCACCTTCAAGGAGCGACAGCGCGTCGTGGCCATCGATGCTGAGGATGAGCCGGCCTGATTCCCGCCGGATCACCGGATGACTGATGACCGGTGGCGTCCGGTCGACCAGCAGCGTGTCCGTCTCGAAATCATAGGCGAGCCGCTCCGGGCGTGGGCGCGGCGCCTGCTCGGCCACCCGCAGCCGCGTCAGGTAGAGTCCCTCGGCGAGTCCGCTGGTGTCGAACTGCACGTACGTTTCGGTGGTGTTCACCGCCAGGTCGGTCCAGGTGTCGCCGCCATCGGGCTGGATCGAGAACGTATAATTCAAATTGTCGCCATCGGGATCGGTGACGGTCCAGTAGACAATCTGCGCCCCGGTTTGCGGAATCACCGCGCTGGACATGAAGGCGCCCTTGCGACGATCGCTGTTCTCGTCCTTGGCGTCGCGGGGATTGGGATAGAGGAGCTGGCCGAGCGTGGTGGTGGCGCTCGGCGGCGGCTCGCCGGCCGGCAGCAACGCGAGATTCGGCGGGAAGATCCGGAAATCCACCAGGGCCGGGCGCCGGTTCTGCGGCAGGTTGAACAACGTGGCTTTGTCGATTTGGAACTCGGTTCCGGCGCCGTCGACGCGCAGGCGGAGCCGGGCGTAACGCCCGCGCAGTCCGGCGGCAAAATAGCCTCCATCGCGCGTCGCCAATGTCTGCCATGGCGTCCAGCCTTCGATCTCGTCGTTGCCGAAATTCGTGGACACCTCGACGTGCAGTTGCCCGGGCGCGAGGCCGCGCATCCGGGCGAAGCGCAGGTCGCCAAAAGTGGCCGGCGCGCCGAGATCGAGGCGCTTCGTTTCCAATGCGCGCGGACCCTGGCCGTTGAACGCCATGAGCGCGAGGCCCGGGGCGTTGTTGCGGAGCAGGAGCAGGCGGCCGTCAGCCAGCGGCGCGATGTCGTTGACCTGCGAAGAGGAACTTCCGGCGAACGTCAGCCCACGCCGGGCCACGGGATCGTAGCCCAGGGTGTCGCCCTGTTCGCCCGCGGAAATGACGATCCAGTCGCGCTGCCGGGCGAGCCGGTAGAAGGCGATGTTGGTCCTGGACAGGACCGACTCGGGAAAGCCGCCGGCCGGAAAATACACGAGATTGCTGCGGCCGAGAAACGTCGGTTTCTCGTCCTTGTCCTTCTTTTCGGCCTTGGGATCGGTGACGCGCGCGAGCCGGGCGTTGTCCCCGGCCGTGAAGACGACCGCCGCGTAGAAGCTGCCGTCGTCCAGAGGGAGCAGGTCGACGACCTCGGAGTCGCGGTTCTCCTGCAGCACCACGGGGGCGCCGCCGGCTGCGTCGAACCGATAGACATTGCCCTTGGGCGAGGAACCGGCGACCAGCGAACCATCGGCGAGCCGGGCGAGCCGGCGGACGCTGCTGTCACGAATCTCCCCGAACAGTGTCACGCCCTTTGCCGCCAGCGCCTTGTCATCGCCGGCCTTGCCGTCGTCGACCCCGGCGCGGGCGAATTTTGCGGGATCGATGCGGTAGATCCGGCCGGGGTTCCCGGTGCCCGCCAACACGCTGCCGTCGGGCAGCGCCAGCAGGTCGAACACGGCGTCCACCGGCAGCGGCACCCGCGCGACCGCCTTGCCGTCCTTGAACAGATAAAGTGCGCCCGGGGGCGTGCTGCCGACCAGCAGCGAACCATTGGCCAGGGGCAGCACGGCCAACGCCGAGGTTTCGTTGACGTGCGCGAGTTCGCGCACGGTATAGGTGTCCTGCTTGGCCGCCACGGTGATCTCCGCCACCTTGCCCTCGGGACCCGTTCCCACGATGAAACGGTCGCGGCCATCCGGCCGCAGGGTCCAGAGAATGCCGCCGATCTTGGGCCCGTCGAGGTCGGTGAAGACCGGGCCGGGCAGGATGCGGCCGTCGGTCCGGGTGGCCAGGCCCTTGAGATTCCGGCTGGCTACGTCGCGGCCGAAATCGATCTCGTACTGTTTCGTCAGAGGGTCGGCCCGAAGAACGATGGCGGCCAGGAGCAGCCCGAGGCCGCGGAGCAGAAGGGAACGGTAGGGAAGGGACATGGAATTATCCGGGTCGGTCGGTCCGCGCGGGGCGCGTCCGGCGCCGGGCCGTCGCGACGGATCATCGCCCCGATCAGAGCAACAGGGAAGGTAAGCGCGCTAATCCGTCACGACCAGGGGCCGGCGGACGAGCACATTGAAAAGACGGCCGGGCAGCAATCGCTTCTCCCAGAGTGAGACCACGGCGTCGCGGCGCTGGAAGCGGGCCTCGTCGGCGTCGCTCGCGATGCGGGCGAGCGAGCCGGGCATGTCCTGGGTGGTCGTGCGCTGGTCGGTCAGCAGCTTTGCCTTCTCGACGACCGCCAGGTAAAGGCCGTCGGACGGGCGGAAGTCGCGGAGCGCGGAGATGTACTCTTCAAAGCTCCGCAGCTGCGCCACGGGCACCGCATGCGTGCGGCCGGTGAGTTCGTCGAGCGCGGGCCCGGTGGTCAGGATGACCTGCAAGTCCTTGCCCGCCCATTCGCGCGGCACGTCGAGGCCGACCTGCTCGCTGGTGGCGTCGCTTTGGAAACCGCGCCAGCCGATGTTGAAGGTCATGTGCTCGCCCGGGGCCGCCTCGGTGCGCGAGAACTGGAGCTGTTCGACGGTGGCGACGGGATTCTCCGGCGTGTCCTCGACGGTGAAGCGGATGTTGTCGGGGAAGACCCGCTCGTACGGATTGAAGAGCCAAAGCGACAGGTTGCCCACGAAATCGCCCAGGCTTTGCTGGAAGCCCTGCGGGCCCGGATAGAGCTGGCTGATCTCGACCGGCGCGTTGCCGGGAAACTCCACCGTGGTCGTCACCTTGAAGCCGTTGGCGAAGCCGGATTCATTCGAGCCGACGACCGCCTGGGTGAGCCCGGTGGCGGCGATCATCGGCAGCACCTGCTCGTTGCGCACGACCGAAAAATGCAGCGACTTGCGGTTGGCGCGCGTGGGGAAATCGACTTCCACCGGCACGAGTTGCGGCGTCCGGCCGAGCTCGCCGTAGATGCCGGATAGCCGGTCCTGGCTGAACGAGCCGATGATGCCGCCCGTGTTGCTGATTTTGACCGAATTGTACTGGCTGGGAAGAATCGTCACGATCTCCGCCGCCGCCATGGGCAGGTCGGCGGCGCCGAGCGACAGCATGGGATGACCGAAGGCGAGAATGCGGTTGCCCTCGACATGCGACACCGTGCCCGTGCCCGCAAGGCTGATGTCGCCCACGGCCAGGGCCACGGCGACGACATCGCCGGGGTGGAGGGATTTCGGCGCGGTGATAGTGTCGGAGTCGCCCGCGTCGCTCACGTTGCCGCCCAGGGCGGTGACGTTGAGCCCGAGGGCGGTGAACTGCGGCTCGAGCATGCTCGCGACCTGGGGGGAAATGCCCCCGAGCGAGAACGCCGGCGACATCGGCCGGACCTGGAGCGGCGGCTGGCCCGCGGCGCGCGCATTGCGGTCGCCCTTCACCGGAATCGGCGTGGGGACGAGACCTTCCTTGCCCGCGGGGAGGGAGCTCAGCTCAAGCATGTCGCCGATGGGCGTAAATCCGGCATAGCGGACCGTCTCGAAGCGCTGCACCTGGTAGGAGAGCACGCCCGCGACCTTGCCGTCGATGTAGAGCGGGCTGCCGCTCATCCCGGCCACGGCGCCCATCGCCTGGACGCGCGGGTCGGTCAGTTCGCAGAGAATCATGCTCTTGCCCGGCCCGAGCGCATTGCGCAGGACGCCGGTCACCTGGACCTTGAATGGTTCGGGCGTGTTGCCCTTGAAGACGGTCCATACCTCGCCGGCCATGCCGGGCTTGAGCTCATTGAGGGGCATCACCGGCGCGTCCGCGGGCTGCGCGCGAAGGCTGGCGAGGCAGAACGAGAAAAGAAGGATGAGGCTGGCGGTGGAAGAACGTACGTGCACGCGAAGAAGGGACGATGGTGATGTCCGGAATTTAGGAAGAATATTTTCGTCTGCAAGCGGCCTCAAAGGCCGGCGATGCTTTTTGTGATGACCTCGCAAGCGCGGTCGATGGCGGCGCCCGCATGCGCGGTGCTGAGAAACCACGCTTCGTAAGCACTGGGGGGCAGGTAGATCCCCGCGGCGAGGCACGCGTGGAAGAAGCGGCCGAAGAGTTTGGCGTCGGAAGTGAGGGCGCTCGGATAGTCGCGAACGGGCGTCGCGGTGAAGAAAAGGCTGAACATCGAGCCGGCCTGCGGCGCCTGCAGGGCGAGGCCCTTGGCCTTGGCCGCCTCGAGCGCGACGGTGCAGACCTGGCGGCCCATGGCGTCGAGCCGGGCATAGGGATCGAGTTCGTCGAGCAGCTTGAGCGCCTCAATGCCCGCGGCCATGGCGAGCGGGTTGCCGCTGAGCGTCCCGGCCTGGTAAACGGGTCCGAGCGGAGCCAGCTGGTCCATGATGTCGGCGCGTCCGCCGAAGGCCCCGACGGGCAGGCCGCCGCCGATGATCTTTCCCAAGGTGGTGAGGTCCGGCGTGATGTTCTCGACTTCCTGCACGCCGCCGCGCGCGATGCGAAAACCGGTCATCACCTCATCGAAGATGAGCAGCGCGCCATGGGCCGCCGTGACCCGGCGCAGGTGGGCGAGGTACCCCGGGTCGGGCTTGATGAACCCGACGTTGCCGATGTACGGCTCGAGGATGATGCACGCGATCTGTCCCGGGTTGGCCGCAAAGGCGGCGTCGACCGCCGCGCCATCGTTGTAGGGCAAGACCACCGTCTCGCGGGCAAAGGCCGCGGGCACGCCGGCGCTGTCGGGATTGCCGTGAGTGAGCGCGCCCGAGCCGGCCTTGATCAAAAGGGAGTCACTGTGTCCGTGGTAACAGCCGGCGAACTTGATGATCTTGTCGCGCCGCGTGAACCCACGGGCGAGGCGGATGGCCGACATCGTGGCCTCCGTGCCGCTGTTGCACATCCGGACCTTCTGGATCGAGGGGAAAAAACGCACGATCAGCTCCGCCATCTCCACTTCATAGGGATTCGGCGTGCCGAACGAGGTGCCCCGCTCGAGCGCCGCCGCGATGGCGGCCTTGATGCGCGGGTGATTATGGCCGTGGATGGCCGGGCCCCAGGTGCAGACGAAATCGATCAGCTCGCGGCCCTCCGCCGTGGTGAGCATCGCACCCTGGGCGGACCGGGTGAAGAACGGCGTGCCGCCGACGGAGCGAAAGGCGCGGACGGGCGAGTTGACCCCGCCCGGAATGAGCTGCTGCGCCCGGGCGAAGAGGTCGGCGGAATTCATGTTGGCCACGGAGGTCACGGCGGAGGACGGCGAATTTGTTTTGCCGTCATCTGCGGGGCTTCCGCGACCAAAATCAACTCACATATTTTTGAACGATCGGAATGCGGCGACCGACGCCGAAGGCGAGGGGAGTGATCTTGAGGCCCGGCGCGGCTTGCTTCCGCTTGTACTCGTTCAGGTCGACCTTGCGCACGACGTCGTTCACCACGGCCTCGGCAAAGCCTTGGGCGACAAGATCGGCCCGGGAGAGGCCCTCCTCGACGTACCCTTTCAGGATGGCATCGAGCATGTCGTACGGCGGCAGGGAATCCTGGTCCTTCTGGCCCGGACGCAGCTCGGCGCTCGGCGCCTTGTCGATCGTGTTCTGGGGGATTATTTCCCGCCGCGGACCGGCTCGGGCCGCCAGGTCGGAGTTGATCCACCGCGCCAGGCTGTAGACCTGGGTCTTGAACACGTCGCTGATCACCGCCAGTCCCCCGGCCATGTCGCCATACAGCGTGCAATAGCCGACGGCGACCTCGCTCTTGTTGCCGGTGGTGAGGAGCAGCGCGCCGAATTTGTTCGAGAGTCCCATCATGAGAAGCCCGCGGATCCGGGCCTGGATGTTCTCCTCGGTGACGTCGCGCGGACGCCCCGTGAAGATTGGACCCAGGGCGGCCTCGCAGGCCGCCACCGCCTCGGCGATGGCAATCGTCTCGAACCGGATGCCGAGATTGGCGGCGAGCGTGCGGGCATCGTCGCGCGAGTGCGTCGACGAAATGGCGGACGGCAACGAGACCCCGGTGAGGTTTTCCCGGCCGAGGGCTTCCGCGGCGATGACGGCCACGAGCGCCGAGTCGATGCCGCCGGAGAGCGCCACGAGGGCGCGCTTGAATCCGGTCTTGTGGGCGTAGTCGCGCACCCCGAGCACGAGGGCGTCGAACAGGTCGCGCATCTCATCCTGGGCAAAACTCGCGGCGAGTTCCGATGCGCCCGCGGTGTCGACGACCCGGAGTTCCTCGCGAAAGGCCGCGAGACCGGCCACGAGCCGCCCGCCGGCATCACTGACCATCGTGCGGCCGTCAAAGATGAGCTCATCATTGCCGCCGATGGAATTGCAGTAGGCGACCGGACAGCCGCACGCCTTGGCGGCGTCGGTGACGAGGGTGACGCGAAGGTTGTCCTTGGTCAGGTGCCAGGGGCTCGCGGAGAGGTTCAGCATGACGTCCAGCCGTTTCGTGCTGAGCGTCTTCACCGGGTCGTTGTTGTAGAACCGGCGCGTCTGGATGATGTCATGCATCCAGATGTCCTCGCAGATGGTGATGCCGAGGCGACGCCCGCCGAACTCGATCACCGCCGGCTCGGCGCCCGGCTCGAAATAGCGGTCGTCGTCAAACACGTCGTAGGTCGGCAGCAGGCACTTGCGCGCCGAGGCCAGGATGCGGCCCTCGTGGCAAAACGCGGCGGCGTTGTACGCGACGCGACCGCTCCCGCTGGTGTTGGGCTCGGTGTAGCCGATCACGGCCGGCACCGCGCCGATCTGCCGGGCCAACTGGGCGGTCGCCGCCGCGACGTCCCCGATGAAACGGCGCTTGAAGAGCAGGTCCCGCGGCGGATAGCCGCAAACCACCAGTTCGGGGAAGAGGACGATCTCCGCGCCGTCGGCGACCAGCGCGCGATAAGCCTCCAGGATCCTCCGGCTGTTGCCGGCTAGATCGCCAACAAGGGTGTTAATCTGGGCCAGGCCGATGCGCATGGTGGGGAGCCAACTTGATGGTAACGGCCCGGACTGCAACCCCAAGCCGGCGGTTGACCGTCAGGACTTTGGCATTGCGGGAGGTACAGCGGGTGCGCCATCCACGGAACCGTCGTCCCATGGCTGCCCCGCCCAAGTTTCGCCTCATCCTGGCCTCCGCCTCCCCCCGCCGGCGCGAGCTGCTCGCGCAGCTCGGCGTGCCGTTCGAGGTCGTGCCCGCGGACGTGACCGAACACGAGGCGCCCGACGCGGACCCGCGCGAGATGGTCCGGCACAATGCCGCCTTGAAGGCCGACTGGGTGTCGGTGCGCCATCCGGATGCCACGGTGATCGGCGCCGACACGACGGTGTTCATCGGGAACACGGTCCTGAACAAGCCGGGCGACCTGGCCGAGGCGCGGGCGATGCTGCGGCGCCTGAGCGGGCGGACGCACATCGTGTTTACCGGCGTGGCCGTTCGCCGGCGGAGCGACGGGCTCCGGCTCGATCGCGGCGTGGCCAGCGAAGTGACGTTCAAGCCCTTGAACGACGCCATCATCGAAGAATACCTGGCCTCCGTGCACACGCTGGACAAGGCCGGCGGCTACGCCATCCAGGAGCGCGGCGACCTGATCGTGGAAAGCCATGCCGGCTCCCTGACCAATATCATCGGTTTGCCGCTCGAAGAAATGAAACAAATTTTGACTCAAGCTTGTCCGAGCGGTTGAATTCCCCCCGTGCTGGCCGACTCACCTCCGCTTCCCGAATCGTCGATGGATCTGCAGGATGACGAGTTTAATCGTCGTTCGATCCTGATCGGCGTCGCCTGCACGCTGCTGTTCCACCTGCTCGTCTTTCTCTTTTCGCCCGAATTCGACTTCCGCCACTTTTCGGGCGTGCACACGGGCATCCACGTCGTGAGCGCGAACAAGGGCAAGACCTTCGACTTCGAGCTGGCCCAGCCGGTGGTGGAGCAGCCGAAGCGCCCGCTCAATTTCATCGAGACCAACACGGCCGCCCCGGAGAACACACCCGACAAGACCGATTTCTTCAGCAGCCGGAACCAGCAAAGCGCGCAGGAAAAGCCGGCCGACGAGCTCGACCCACTGAACCGGCCGAGCGTGCAGGGGCAGGACAAGATCAAGAACGACTCCGCGATCGTCACCGGCGACATGGCCAAGCCGCAGACCGGCGCACCACGCGTGCCCGATGCGCAGCAGCAGGACGCCAGCAACCAGGCGGAACAGCACGCGCGGCAGGCCCAGGTGCCGTTGAGCGGCACCGAGAAATACGAGGGCAAGTCCGACGACGGCCTCGCGGCCAACGTCTTCAAGGGCAAGCAGCCGACGACCCACGCCGACCAGGCCGTGGAAGGCGCAACGGACGCCACCACGCCGGACGGCGCCACGAGCAACGTGCCGCACCTGAGCAAGCAGGCGCCGAAGGAACGCCCGCGGCTGGCCTCGACGTCACTGAACCGCAATTCCATCCTCACGAACCGGGTGGCGGGAACGCGCAACATGGGCGTCCAAGCCTCGGACGCCTTCAAGACCGAGTATGGCGAATACCTCAACGAGCTCATCGAGATCGTGCAGGCCTCCTGGTACAACATCCTGGACGAAAGCCAGGTCATGCCGCCCCACGGCTCGCACGTCGTCATCACCTTCACGCTGAACTCGAAGGGCGAAACCGACATCATCAAGGTCGAGGACGCAGACGCCGGCAAACAGGGAGTGTGGTTCTGCCAGAGCGCCATCCAGTCCCGGCAGCCTTACCGGAAGTGGACCGACCAGATGATCACGCTGCTGGGCGACCAGCAGACGCTGACGTTCGCGTTCTACTATCAGTGAGCGGGCCGGCGGGAGATTTCTGGGCCACGCTGCCGCTGGGAGAAAACGTTCGCCTGCTCACGCGCGATGCGAACGGGCTCGCCGCCTTCGACAAGCCCGCGGACGTGCTCTCGCATCCCAATTCCTCCCAGGACGAGGTCCGCTCGCTCCTGACCTGCCGCTACGACAAGGACGCACAGTACTTTCACTGGCGTGCGGCGGATGGCGCCGAGCGGCGACTCTGGTTGCTCAACCGGCTCGATTCGGCCACCTCCGGCGTCATCCTCGCGGCCGCGGACGAGGCGCTCGCGGCGGCGGTGCGCGCGCATTACGCAAGCAAACAGGTCACCAAGGTCTACACTGCGCTCGTGTTCGGGCGCCCGCAGCAGCGGCAGGAATTCTGGCACGATATGCTCGCGGTGAAGAACGTGCGCGGCCAGATCCGCACGTCCGTGGTCGGCAATGTGCCCGCCGAGACCCGTTTCCAGCTGATCCGCCACTCGCAGAAGGCCTTTTCCACCTCGCTGATTCGCCTCGAACCGACGACCGGGCGGAGCCATCAGCTGCGGGTGCAGTGCGCCAAGCGCCACCTGCCCATTGTGGGCGACCAGACGTACGGCGATTTCGCGCTCAACCGGTCCTTTGCCCGGGCAACCCAAAACAAGCGCATGTTCCTCCATTCCGTCGAGACGAGCTTCGCCTACGAGTTCGGCGGCGCGACGCACCGTTTCAAGGCGCAGGCGCCGCTGCCGCGCGAATTCCAGCAGATGTATTGAGGGCCGTCCGCCCGGCCTTGGGCCGTCGCGCGGCGGGCGGGGGGATTTCGTCAAGGTGACGGTCTGGTTGTGCGTTGTAGCAGAGTCTTGTTGGAGGGCCCAGCTCCAGCTGGGCCGCTTCAATCATGCCATGGCAAATGGTCCAGTTCCCCTTGAAACGGCCATGCCCCTGGATCAGTGACAAGCCCGTGCCTGACGGGATTGAGGCGGACATATTCCCACCTGGCGGCATAGCTTTCGCTTTGTCGGAGCTGCGTATCCCAAAAATTCTTCTCCCAGAGTGAACCGGCGCCCGTGACTGCCAGTTTTGCGGCCAGGCCTTTCCAATACCGCACCCAGGCGGTTAGCGAATTCTCCAGCGGGGATGCTGGGGCGCAAAAGAGATGAAGGTGGTTGGGCAGGATTACATACCGACCCACCGTCCAATGATCCGCCCGGCTCCAGGCATGCCGGAGGAGTTGGTGCATCGTCGCATTGGCGAGCAAAGACCGCCGATGCTTCGTGCATACGGTCAGAAAAACGATGACAGCCCGATTGCTCGCCTGCTTGATCGGCAGATGTGCCGGGCGGCGGCGCTGCGGATTGGCGGCAGATTCTGGCTGGGACATGGCTCGCGGCCCAGCAGGAGCTGGGCCCTCCACCAAGGTGCAGGCAATTCAAATGATTACCCTCGCGCCGCCCCTCTATAGCAAATTCAGCTGCGAATCGTCGTCCGGCTTGATCGTGATCTTTTTCTTCGGCCGGGCCTGCGGGGCCGGGAGGGTGACGGTCGTGTCATCGGACTCCAGTTTTTCCAGGATCGTCTTGGCGCGGTCGATGACCCCGAGTGGCAGCCCGGCCAGCCGCGCGACCTGGATGCCGTAGCTGCGGTCCGCGGCGCCGGGCACGACGCGCCGGACGAACACGATGTCGTCGTTCCATTCCTTCACCGCCACAGAGTAATTCCTGAGGCGCGCCAGGTGTTTCTCGAGCTGGGTCAGTTCCTGGTAGTGCGTGGCGAACAGCGTGCGGGGACCGCGCTCGGGCGCGCGATGCAGGTGCTCGACCACGGCCCACGCGATGCTCAGCCCGTCGTAGGTCGAGGTGCCGCGGCCGATCTCGTCGAGGATGATCAGCGAGCGGTCGGTGGCATTGTTGAGGATGTTCGCGGTTTCGTTCATCTCGACCATGAAGGTGGAGTTGCCGCGGGCGAGGTCGTCGCTGGCGCCGACGCGCGAGAAGATGCGGTCGACGAGGCCGACGCGGCAGGCCTTGGCCGGCGCCCAGCAGCCGATCTGCGCCATCAGGGTGATCAGCGCCACCTGCCGGATGTAGGTCGACTTGCCGGCCATGTTGGGGCCGGTGATCAGCAGGATCTGGTCGGCGGTGGCGGACAGGGCGGTGTCGTTCGGCACAAAAGTGTGGCTGCCGGCCAAGCCCAGGCGCTCGAGCTTCATCATCTGTTCGACCACCGGGTGACGCCCGTCGGTGATCTCGAGGAGTTCGCCGTCGTCGAGTTGCGGGCGGCAGTAGTCCCACTCGCGGGCGAGCACGGCCCAGCCGGCCAGCACGTCGAGCTCGGCGAGCGCCTCGGCGGTCCGGGTGAGCGAAGCGGCCTCGGCCAGCACGGCCACGACCAGGGCGCCGAATAGTTCGAGCTCGCGCGCGAGGGATTTTTCCTCGGCCGAGAAGATCTCCTTCTCCTTCAGCTTGAGCTCCTCGGTCACGTAGCGCTCGCCGCCGACGGTCGTCTGCTTGCGGATGTAATCGGCCGGCACGCTGGCGAGATTGGCCTTGGTCACTTCGATGTAGTAACCGAAGACGGAGGTGTACCGGACCTTCAGGCTCTTGATGCCGGTGCGTTCCTGTTCCTTCCGCTCGAGTTCGGTGAGCCAGGACTTGTTGTCCGTGGTCAGGCTGCGCAGGCGGTCCAGCTCGGCATCGTGTCCCGCGCGGATGTAGTTGCTGTCCTGCAGGTCGTTCGGCAGCTCGTCGGCCAGGGCGCGGCCGAGGAGGTCGCGCAGGGCGGGCAGGTCGGTGAGCCGCTGGCGGACGGCCGCAATCTCGCCATTGTGGCTGCCGACGAGATGGGCGTCGAGTTGCTCAAGGCAGGCGATGATGTCGGGCAGTTGCGCGAGCGTGTCCTTCACGCCGCCGAGCTCGCGCGGGTTGCGCAGCCGGTTCTGGAGCCGGCCGAGGATACGGGGAATGTCGCGCACCTTGTTCAGCAGCTCGCGGAGCTGCGCGAGGTCGCTCGGCTGGGCGACCAGCTCGCCCACGACCGTCTGGCGCCGACTGATCTCGGGCAGGTCGAGCGTCGGGGCCGCCAGCCAGCGTTCGAGCAACCGTGCCCCGGCCGCGGTGGTGGTGCGGTCGATGGCGCCGAGGAGCGAGGCCTCGCGGGTGCCGCGGGCGGACTGGAAGATCTCGAGGTTGCGCAGCGTTGCCGGATCGAGCAGGAGTGCGCGCGTGCTGCGATACTCCTGGAGCGAGCGCAGGTTCTCCGGCTTGGCGCAAAGATTCTCCGTGGCGTAATGGACCAGCGCCCCGGCGGCGCCGAGGGCCGGATGGCGGTGAGCCAGGCCGAAACCCTGCAGGTTGAGAACGCCGAGCGCCTCCATGACCGTGCGGGCGCCGTCCTCGATGTCGAAGTGGTAGCCCGGGAGCTCGGAGCAAAGGCGCGCGGCGCAGAACTGGTGGAGGGCATGCACGGCGTGCTGGTCGTGCGGCGCCGCCTGCCAACGGGCCAATTCGCCCTCGATCAGGACCAGTTCGGCCGGGTCCAGGGCGGTAAGGACCGGCAGGAGATTTTCCGCCAGCGCATCGGTGGCCAGCCGGAACTCGCCGGTGGAGAGGTCGAGCCACGCTGCGTGCAGGCCGGCTTTGTCCAGCGTGAGCGCGCACAAGTAATGGTTGCGGGCGGCGTCGAGCTGCTGGGCCGACAGGGTGGTGCCGGGGGAGAGGATGCGCGTGAGCTGGCGCCGGACGAGCTTGCCCGCCTGCGCCGGCTCCTGCTGGTCACAAATGGCCACCTTCTTCCCGGCGGCGAGCAGCTTCGACACATAGTTATCGGCCGCGTGGTAGGGTATGCCCGCCATCGGGTAGTCCTGGCGCTTCGTCAGGGTGATGCCGAGCAGGCGGGAGCCGACCTCGGCGTCGGCGAAGAACATCTCGTAGAAATCGCCCAGCCTGAAGAGCAGCAGCGTGTTCGCCGGGAGGCCGCGCTTGACCTCGAAATACTGCTGCATCATCGGCGTCATGAAAGGCGATCCCGCAGGGGCAGCAACGGCGGCACAGTAGGAAGGTCACGCATCCGGAGTGTTGAAAAGGAAAGTATTCGTCGCCGCAAAGCTCAAACGCGCCGGGTGCGTCGATCCGGACGCGGGAGCGCCAGCGCGAAAGCCAGACCATCGCCCCGGGGCGTGGGGCGGGTGCGGCCCCCCGGCGGCCCGCGGGAGCGGCCAGGTAGCGAGAGCCGGTCGACGTTGCGCCGCGAACCAAGGCAGGGGAGGACGGTCTGTGGGGATATGACCCCTCCTGTTCCGGTCTTGCCTCAGCCTGGTAAACGCAGTCGCCCGCCGCCGAGTCCGGCGCCGGCGACGCCCCGGGAGGCCTTTTCGCGGTTTGCCCGCCTGATCGGCGAACTGACTGCCAGCCCGGTCGCATTTGTGGTGGCGGTTTTGGCCGTCGTGGCCTGGGCGATCTGCGGTCCCTTCGCTCATTACAGCGAGATCTGGCAACTCTGGATCAACACTTCCACGACCATCCTTACCTTCCTGATGGTGTTTTTGCTCCAGCACGCCCAGATGCGCGACACGCGCGCGATCCATGTGAAGCTCGACGAACTGCTGCATGCGCTGCACGGGGCGCGGAACGAACTGATCGACCTGGAGCACTTCTCGGAAGCCGACTTGGAGCACTACTGCGACGAATTCAAGCGACTGCACGAATACTATGAGGAGGCCGTGTCCCGCAAGCGGACGGGCCGCGCGCCCGCCCGCCCGCAACGACCGGATCCGCCGGACTCATGAGCGCCTTCCTGGACGAGCTGCTGGGGCTGCACACCCGGATTCAGGACGTGAGTTGGACGCAGATCACGGCCCGCACCATCGTCGTGTTCATTTTCGGCGTGATCCTGGTCCCTGTGGCGGACCGGCGCTTTCTCGGCCGCAACGCCGGGTTCGATGTCCTCCTGGCGATCATACTCGGTTCCGTCCTGAGCCGTGGCATCAACGGCCAGGCGCCGTTTCTCCAGACGCTCGGCGCGTCCCTCCTGCTGGTTCTCCTCCACCGGGGCATCGCCACCATCGCGTGCCGCTCGCCCTGGTTTTCCAAATTGACCAAGGGCGAGGCTGTGCTGTTGGTCAAAAACGGCCGCGTCGACCACGAGGCCCTGCGGCGGTGCAACATCAGTGTCGATGACCTGCTCGAGAATCTCCGCCTCAATGGCGGCCGGGCCGGCCCCCGCGGCGTGGCGGCGGCGCATCTCGAGCGCAACGGTCGCATCGGAGTCGTTACGGCGGACGATTCGTCCTGACCTGCCGGACCACCGAAGCCGGGGCGGACAGAATCCACTCGCTAGCGACGGCTGGTGGCCTTTTAGGGGAAGGCATGAGCGTCTCGCTTCATCACGTGGATCTTGGCGGCGCCGGCCGGCCGCCGCTGGTGGTGCTGCATGGCATGCTCGGCTCGTCGCGCAACTGGCAGACCACCGGGCGGGACCTCGCGGGCTGGTTCCACGTGCTCGCCCCGGATGCCCGGAACCACGGGCACTCGCCCCATGCCGCGGACATGGATTATCCCGCACTCGCGGACGATCTCCGCGCCTGGATGGATGCGCAGGGCCTGCGGCGCGCGACGCTCGTCGGGCACAGCATGGGTGGGAAGACCGCCATGCTCCTTGCCTGCCGGCACCCCGATCGGGTGGAACGGCTGGTGGTGGTCGATATCGCGCCACGTCACTATTATTGGGCCGCGCACCGGCAGGAGTTCGCGGCGATGAACGAACTCGAGTTGCCGGGCCTGCAGTCGCGGCAGGAAGCCGAGATGCGTTTCGAAGCGCGGGTGCCCAGCCATGGGATGAGAAAATTCCTCGCCACGAACCTCGAGCGCACCGACGGCGGTGGCTGGCGCTGGACGATCAACCTACCGGTGTTGACGGAGGCGCTTTCAACGATGGAGCGGAATCCATTGGCGGCCGGCGACCGCTTTGACGGTCCCGCGTTGTTCATCGCGGGCGGTCGCTCGCAGTACGTTCAGGCCGCCGACCACGCGGCGATCCACCGGCACTTTCCCGCCGCGCGGATCGAGGTGATCGCGGAGTCGGGTCACAATCCCCACATGGACCAGCGCGAGAAGTTCGTCTCCCTGGTGCGGGCGTTCGCACTGTAGGGCGTTACCTGGGTGACGCCGGCTCGACGAAGGTCGAGCCCTGCCGTTACGTTTCCGCGACCACCGGCACGATCGATCGCATGGCGTTTGCGCGGCTGCGCTCCGCGGCCGGCAGCCACTGCCGGAGCTTCCAACGACGATACATCAGGACGCCGCGCAGCCATTCGTCGAGCGTCATGGAAATCCACACGCCGACGAGGCCCCAGCCGAGATGCAGGCCGAGGAGCCAGGCGTTCGGCACCCAGATCAACCACATGCAGACGGCGCCGGTCTGGACGGGGAAGCGGACGTCGCCGGTCGCGCGGAGCGAATTGATGACGATGATGTTGAAGACGCGCCCGATCTCGAGCACGACGCAGATGCGCAGGAGCCTGGTGCCGCCGCGGACAACCTCAGGGTCATGGCTGAAGATGCCGATGAGGTGCGGGGCCGCCAGCGCGAGGAGGGCGACCCCAGTCGCGCATAGGATCAGGCCGGTGCGCAGGCTGCGCAGGACCTGCGCGTAGGCGGCCTCAAACTCACCGGCGCCGATGAGGCGCCCGACCATGATCTCCGTGCCGAGGCCAAGCGACAGGCTGAACAGGATTACCAGCGCCTGGATCTGCTGGCAATAGGCCATCGTCGCGAGCTGCACGGCGCCGAGCCGCGACACGAAGCTGGTGACCGTGAGCAGGGCGAGCCAGTAGCTCATGTTCTCGCCGGCGGCCGGCAGCCCGATGTGCAGGATCCGGTCGATCCGGGCGAACGGCAGGCGAAAGAAGTCGGCCGCCCGCAGGTGCAGGCCCAGCCGCCGCCGCACCAGAACGTGCAGGGCGAGGTTGGCCACTATGCGACTGCAGACGCTGGAAAACGCGACCCCCTCGACCCCGAGCTTGGGGAGTCCGAAGAGCCCGAACAGCAAGAGGCAGTTGCCCGCGATGTTGAGCAGGTTCTGCCCGACGGTGACGAACATCACATCCCGCGTGTGCGCGTGCGCGCGGAGCGACGCACTCAACGCGATGTTGATCGACTCGAGAAACAGCGTGCCGCCCATCATCGTCAGAAACGGCACGGCGTAAACCATGAGCGACTCCGGCAACTGCATCAGGCGCAGGATCGGTCGCGCGAGGAAATAGACCACCACGCTCGCGATAAGGCCGGTCCAGGTGTTGACGCCGACCGCGGCCTTGGCGATGGCCTCGGCGCCCTTCGGGTCCTTCGCCCCGAGGTGGTGCGTGATGACCACGCTGGTGCCGACGCCGATGAAGTTGAAGCAGATCAGGCCGAGGACGATCAGGCGGTTGGACACGCCCAGCGCAGCGACGGCGCCGTCGGACACGTGCGCCACCATGAACGTATCGACCGTGCCGATGAGAATGCGCAGGCTTTGTTCGACGAAAATCGGCCAGGCGATCGCCAGCAGGCTCAGCTTGACTGAAGAGGAGGGTTTCACCCGTGAAAACCGACCACACACAGCCAAACGCCGCGGGAGTAAAGCGGATTTCCGGGCGCCCTAGCGCCGGCTCCAGATCCGCAGCGACGCGAGCAGAAAGTCCTCGAAGGCCGCCGCCTCGTTGAGGTTGAGGCGGAGCAGGCCGGCGTTGTGCTCGAGCTTTTCGATCGCGGCGGCCAAGGCCCGGCGCATGGAGTCGTCGCCGCCCTTGAGCCGTTCCTCGGCGAAGGCGCGCGTCGTGTGCTCGATCTCGATGAAGAGTTTCTGCCGGACGCCGTTGGCGATGCCCGTTTCGATGGCGACCTGCTCGTCCTCGGCGAGGTCTTCCGGCAGCTTGGCCTTCTGCGCCTGCCAGATGGTGTCGGTTGCGGCGGCCAGGACGGCGTTGAAGCGGGTGACGAGGCCGTAGACCCCCAAGACTTGTCCGGCGACGGCGCGCTTCTCGACGACGGCGCCGGCGGAAAGCTGGCCGAGCCAGGCGGCATACGCGGCGCGCGTCGCATGCCAGAGCGCACGGGTGGCGTCATCCGCGTCGACCAGCGCCTCGCTCATCGAGTCGGTGAAACGAAAATGGAGGCAGCGGCTGCGGATCGTGGGCAGGAGCGAGTAGGGGCGCGTGGTGAGGAGCAGGATGGTCGTGCTCGGCGTCGGCTCCTCGAGGGTCTTCAGGAAGATGTTGGCCGCCGCGGTATTCATCCGGTCGGCCTCGTAGACGACGGCGACCTTGCGCGGCGAGATGGTGGACGACACCTGGATGGTGCCGATCAGGTCGCGGGTCGCCTCGGCACCGATCTGGCGCATCTTGCCCGCCGGCCGCAGGGCGTGAAAATCCGGGTGCTGCTTGGGCGGGAAGTGCTGGCTGGGCGCGCGCGGATCATTCAACAGCCGGTCGGCGATGGCGTGGGCGACATTGGCCAGCGTCGCGAGGTTTTCGCCATGCAGCAACAGGCTGTGGGCCAGCCGGCGGCGGTCGAGCGCGCGTTCGATGACGGCGACCGTCGGGGTGCCTTCGAGGGCGGCAGGCCAGGGCAGCGGCGCCTCGGGCATGGGCGTCAGGCGAGGCGCTTCTGCACCTCGGTCCAGATCCGCTTGTCGATCGCGTCGGGCGGCAGCGTGCCGTCGATCACCACGACCCGGTCGGGCCATTGCTTGGCGAGCAGGAGGTAGCCCTCGCGCACCTTCGTGTAGAATTCGATGTTCTGGCGTTCCATGCGGTCGGGGAGGCCGGAGGCGCGCTGGCGGATGCGGGCGAGGCTCACCTCGGTCGGGACGTCGATGACGACGGTGAGGTCGGGCATGACGGTGCCGACCGCGAAACGGTTGATCTCGTTGACCGGCCCGGGGGCGAGGTTGCGCGCGATGCCCTGGTAAACGGTCGAGGAGTCGAGATACCGGTCGCTGAGCACGATCGCGCCCCGGAGCAGGGCGGGGGCGATGACCTCGCGCACGAGTTGGGCGCGGGCGGCGGTGAAGAGCAGCAGCTCCGTTTCGGGGCACATCTCGTCGCCCTTGGAATTGTGGACGATGATCCCGCGGATCTGCTCGCCGATCTCGGTGCCGCCGGGCTCGCGGGTGGCGATGACCTCGCGGCCCTTGCGTTCCAGCTGGGCGGCGAGGCGGGAAATCTGGGTGGATTTGCCGCTGCCCTCGGACCCCTCGAAGGAGATGAGCATGCCGGCAGGTTTGGCTTTGGTGGACATCGGAAGGAGGCTTCCACCGAACCTTTTCCGCCCCTCGCGCGCAACCAGATTCAGCGGCGCGTCGGCCGCAATTGACATTGATTGACCCGCGCAAACGCTCCAACACTCGCAACACATGCCCAGTCCTCTCCCGTCATTTTTTGCCTCGTCCACCATCAACGTCTGGCACGTGTTCCTCACGACGGACCCGGTCGGCCAGGCGGTCATCGCGCTGCTCGCCGTGTTCAGCATTTTCGCGTGGGCGGTGATGATCGGCAAGTACTCCGACCTGAAGAAGCTGCGGCAGCTGAACCTGCTGTTCGAGCGCAAGCTCGGCCAGGAGCGCCACATTCTCGACCTGCCGGAGAACCTGCGCAACCGGCGTGACATCCCCTACGCCGACCTCCTGGCCGACGCGCTCGAGGCCTACTGGCGGGCCGCCGCCATCGGCAAGGAAAAGGGCGACGAGCAGGTACGCTCGCGCCTCGAACACGCGGAGAACGCCATCCAGCGCGCGCTCGCCCGCCAGTCGTTGCGCTACGAGTCGAGCATGATCATCCTGGCGTCGCTGGTCTCGGGCGCGCCGTTCATGGGCCTGTTCGGCACGGTGTGGGGCGTGATGGAGGCCTTCAGCGCGGTCTCGGTCATGCAGAGCGCCAGCATCCAGACGCTCGCCCCCGGCGTGTCGGCGGCGCTGTTGACGACAATTTCCGGCCTCGTGGTGGCGATTCCGTCCGTCTTCGGATACAATATCCTGCTCGGCCACGTGAAGACGATGATCACCGAACTGGAGAACTACGCGAGCAACCTCGCGGACCGCATCGAGCTGGAGGCGAAGTAGAGCCATGGCACGCATCTTCCGGCGTCCCCGCCAGCTGCATCCGGTCGCGGAGCTCAACATCACGAACATGGTGGACCTGGGGTTCACGCTGCTGATCATCTTCATGATCTCGACGCCGCTGATCCAGTCGGAGCAGACCATCCCGGTGAACCTGCCGGTCGAGGGAAAGAAGACGCAGACTCCGCCTTCCGACCTGGATTTCCAAGCGGTGTCGATCGACCGTGCGGGGAACTACTACTTCGGCCAGCGCAAGGTTTCCTTCCCCGAGCTTTCGAGCAACCTCTCGGCGCTCGCGGCGAAACCGAAGCAGCCCGTCATTCGCATCCGCGCCGACCTCACGCTCCAGTGGCAGCAGGTCGTCCGCGTCATGGACGAGATCAAAAAGTACAACCTCACCAAGATCACCTTCGACACCGCCGTGAAGTGACGCGATGCACGCGAAATCGCCCAGTTCGTTCGCCGTTTCGATCACGCTCCACCTGTTTGTCGCCGCGACGGTCTTCTTCACCACGGTTTACGTCGCCCAGCAGCAGAAGCCGCCGGTGATCTTCGAACTCGTGGCGGGGCCGCCGACCGCGCCGGACGAGCTGGTGGCACCGGCGCTGGGCAACACCAAGGAACCGGTGAAGCTGGACGTACCCAAGGTCGAGCTGCCGCCCGAGCCGACGCCGGTCGCGGAGGTCGCGCCGCCGGAACCGACGGCTGCGCCCACCACGCCGAAACCGGTGGAAAAAGCCGACACCTCGATCACCAAGAACGTGAAGAAGGCCGAGCGGATGTCGTACAAGGATTACCTGAAGAAGCACCCAACCCCGAAGCATCCGGCCACGCCGGCGCCACCGCGCACGGCCAACGTGCCGCGCATCGATGCGCAGGGCATCGCCAATGGCGTCCGGGGCGGCTCGACCGCCAACACTCGCGGCGGCGGCGGAGGGAAGGCGCTGACGCGCGAGGAACAAAGCGAGCTGAACACCTACATTTCCTTCCTTCTGCAGGAGCTCAAGGCGGCCCATGAGCCGCCGCCCGGGGTGAGCGACAAACTGGAAACCAAGGTCACGTTCGATATCACGGCCAGCGGCGCCATCCTCAACCCGCGCATCTCGAAGTCATCCGGCGACCGGGCCTTCGACCAGTCGGTCCTCGAGGCTTTTCGCAAGGTGCGGCCGATCGGGCCGACGCCGAACGGGCGGCCGGACACGTGGACGGTGACGTTCAAGATGAGCGATGAGAACTGACACCCGGCCAGCAGGTTGGGCGGGTCGGGAAGGTGACGCGCGGGTGGCATTTGGTCCGGCGGCGCGGCGATGGGACGCGGGAGAAAAAGTCCTTGCGTTCGCCGGCCAAAAACTACTTTTAGGCCTTTCGGCAGTTTGGCACGGGCTCTTAGCTCAGTTGGTAGAGCGCCTCAATGGCATTGAGGAGGTCAGCGGTTCGAACCCGCTAGGGTCCACCAGCCTTCGCTCGCTTGGCGAGCTACGGCTCGGCAAGCCAGGCGAAGGCTGCCGCGCTGAAGCCCGAAGGGCGAAAGCGGGCTCACTCTTCTGCAATCAGGGAATAGTTTTTTTCGAAGGAGCGTTTCGCCTCACAATGACATTCCCAGCGCGCACCGGAGCCGTCAATTCGGGCCGGGCGACAACAGCGGCGGCTCGTCCCCGGGGCGGACCGGCTCGGCGACCGGCATCCGCTGGATCACCTCCGCCCAGTAACGCTCCTCCTGTTCCCGGCGCAGGGTCTGCCGATACTCGGCGTCGCCCACGAACAGGATGAAGAGAAACAGGATGCCGAGCATCATCTGGTGCAGGTAGAAGAAAGCCACACAGGCGAGCACGGGCGCGAGGATCTTGCTGACGACGGCGGCCCACCAGGTGGCGCGGAGGTAGGGCAGGCGGAAGGCGAGGAGCGCGCGGAGGATGCGGCCGCCATCCATGGGAAAAACCGGCAGCAGGTTGAAGATGCCCATGACCAGGTTCCAGAACCAGAGTTCGTCGAGCAGGCCCATCACCGAATACTCCGAAATTTCCCCGCCACCGAAAACACCATGCCACACGAACCCAAGCAGCCCGATAGCGAGCGCGAAGTTCACCGCCGGGCCTGCGATGGTGATCAGGAGTTCGGCGGTGGGCTGGCGCGGAATGTGATCGAACTCCGCCATGCCGCCGATCGGGAGCAGGAGGATGCGCGGCACGCGCACGCCGAAGCGGCGCGCGGTCAATGAGTGCCCGAGCTCGTGCAGGACGACGCAGACGAAGAACAGCAGAATCAGGGTGGTTCGCCAGAACAGTCCCGGCAGGCCGCCCTCGACCCAGCCTTGCCAGGCGTAATAGGCGAGCAGCAGCACGAAGCTCGCGTGCACCGCGAGTTGTATGCCGAACACGCGAAACAAGTTAATTGACCAGCCCAACATGGCGGCTAAGTAGAACCAGCTTTGTCCAAAGCGCTATTCATTTTGCATCCCTGCACCTGAGTCATGGCCGAAACCGCGCCAGTTCCGCACATTCTCGTCGTCGATGACGACGCCGAGGTGCGTTATTCTTTGAATCGCGTGCTTTCGTCCCGTCATTACAAGGTGGTCGAGGCGGCCAACGGCGAGGAGGGTGTCGCCGCCGTGAAGCGCCAGCCGCCGGACGTCGTCCTGCTCGACAACCGCATGACCGGCATGACGGGCCTCGAGACCCTGCAGCACATCCGGGCGGCCAACCCGAAGCAGCTCGTGATCCTCATGACCGCCTACGGCACGGCCCAGACGGCGATCGAGGCGATGAAATACGGCGCCTTCGACTATGTCGTGAAGCCCTTCGACCCGGCCAAGGTGATTGCGCTGGTGGAGAGCGCCCTCAGCACGCAGGCCGACATCCGCTCCGCCGGCGGCGTCCAGCCGGTGATCAACTCAGAGGAGCACAAGGAAGGCATCGTCGGCGCGTCCGCCGCCATGCAGCAGGTGTTCAAGATCATCGGCCAGGTGACGACCAGCGACGTCACGGTGATGATCACCGGCGAGAGCGGCACGGGGAAGGAACTCGTCGCCCGCAGCATCCACCGGCACAGCCACCGCAGCAACAAGCCCTTCGTCGCCGTCAATTGCTCGGCGATCCCGGAGAGCCTCATCGAAAGCGAGCTGTTCGGGCACGAGCGCGGCGCCTTCACCGGGGCCACGGCCCAGCGGCTGGGCAAATTCGAGGTCTGCGACGGCGGCACGATCTTCCTCGACGAGATTGGCGACATGACGGCGACGACGCAGACGAAGATCCTCCGCGTGCTGCAGGAGGGCGAGATCCAGCGCGTCGGCAGTTCCGAGACGCTGAAGGTCAACGTGCGCGTCATTGCGGCCACCAACAAGGACCTCGAGGCACTGGTGAAGGCGAAGGAATTCCGCGAGGACCTCTACTACCGGCTCAACGTGGTCCGGCTGCGCCTCCCGCCGCTGCGCGAGCGCGTCGAGGACGTGCCGCAGATCGTCGATTTCTTCCTGCAGAACCTGGCCAAGGCCAAGAAGACGAAGGCGCGGAAGGTCTCACCCGAGGCGCTGGCCATCCTTTGCCGCCATAATTGGCCGGGCAATGTGCGCGAACTGGAGAACATGATCTATCGCAGCGCGGTCATCGCGCAGGGCGACGCGATCCTGCCCAAGGACCTGCCGGAGGAGGTCCGGGGCGGCGCGGAGACCACGGGCGCGCGCACCACCGGTTCAGTCGACTTGGAGGCGCTCCTCGACCAGCTCTACGCGCAACTCAAGGAATCACACCCGGCGGACATGCTGGCGTTCGTCCAGTCCGCGCTCGAGGCGCGAGGCGGAAACGCCGCGGCCGAGGGGGCGCAGGCGAAGCCAAAGAAAGCAGCGGCGAAGAAGCGCTGACTGCGACCGGTGGGGCGACCTTGGTCGCAATCGGCGCGCAAGCCCGCCCCCTAGTCACTGCGGGGCCTCTGCCTTCCCGGCGATCGCCATGCGCAATCGCGACCCGGCTTACTTCCCGTACCCGTCCGGCATGCGCGAGTGCCAGCGCCACGCCGTCTCGACGATCGGGTCGATCGTCATGAACTTCGGCTTCCAACCCAGTTCGGCCTGCGCCTTGGCTGAGTTCGCATAGAGCGACGGCGGGTCACCCTCGCGGCGGGACGCATATCTCGCCGGGACCGCCAGCCCGGTGATCTTCTCGACGGACCGGATGACCTCGAGCACCGAGGTCGGCCGCCCGGTCCCGAGGTTGTAGAAGAGGGACGTGCCGGGTTGCTCGAGCCGGTCGAAGACCGCGATATGGGCGCGACTGAGGTCGTCGACATGGACGTAATCCCGCAGGCAGGTGCCGTCCGGGGTGGGGTAGTCGGTGCCGAAGATTTCCAGCGGGGGCCGCCGCCCCTGGGCCGCACCGATCGCGAGCGGGATCAGATGCGTTTCCGGGTCGTGGTCCTCGCCGATGCTGCCGTCCTCGGCGGCGCCGGCGGCATTGAAATACCGGAAGGCGGCAAAACTCAGGCCGCGGGAATGCGCCAGGGCCTTGAGGGCGTTTTCCACGTCGAGCTTGGTCTGCCCATAGGGATTGATCGGCTGCTGCGGCATGTCCTCGACGATCGGCAGCTTCGCCGGCACGCCGAAGGTGGCGCAGGTCGAGGAAAACACGAACCGGCCGACGCCGTGGCGGCGCATCGCGTCGAGCAGCACGTAGGTGGCGACAACGTTGTTCAGGTAGTATTTCAACGGCTCCTGCACCGACTCGCCGACATAGCAGAAGGCGGCGAAATGCATCACCACATCGTAACGACCCTGGGCAAAAATGGCATCGAGCGCCGCGGCGTCGCCGAGGCTGGCCTCGTGCACGCGGACCCCGGCCGGTACGGCCGCACGGTGGCCGTAGACGAAGTTATCGAGGACAACCGGTTCGTGTCCCGCCGCGAGCAGCTGCCGGACGCAATGGCTGCCGATGTATCCAGCTCCGCCACAGACAAGGACTTTCATAAGCCGAGACTTGTATTGCGTTTCGATTTCCGATGGCTAGGCAAATCTGCTCCTTTCGGAAACCTGCATGAAGCAAAGCCGCATCGTCATCACCGGTCTCGGGCTCACCGCCCCGAACGGCAATTCGCTGGCGGAATTCCGCGCCAACCTGCTGCGCGGCGTGTCGGGGATCACGATGGTCGACGTGCGCTACATGGGCCGGCATCCGGCCGGGATGTGCACCTTCGACCCGCTGAAATACCAGCGGAAAAAGGACGTGCGCATCGGCACCCGCGTCGGCGGCATCAGCATCTATTGTGCGCGGGAGGCGCTGGCGGACAGCGGGCTCAGCCTGGACGGGCGCGACAAGGGCCGCATCGGCATTTACCTCGGCATCACCGAACATGGCAACGTCGAGACGGAGAACGAGGTCTACAATATCTCGCAATTCAAGTACGACACGAAGTTCTGGACCCATCACCACAATCCCCGGACCGTGGCGAACAACCCGGCGGGTGAGGTCTCGTTGAACCTCGGCATCACCGGCCCGGCCTACACGATCGGGGCCGCGTGCGCCGCGGGCAACATGGGCCTGATCCACGCCGCGCAAATGCTGCGCCTCGGCGAGATCGACCTCGCCTTCGGCGGTGGCGTGAGCGAAAGCCCGCAGACGTTCGGCATCTTCGCCGGTTTCAAGAGTCAGAATGCGCTGGCGTCGCACCCCGACCCGACGAAGGCCAGCCGCCCGTTCGACAAGGCGCGCAACGGCATCGTGATCTCCGAAGGCGGCTGCATCTACACTCTCGAGCGCCTCGAAGATGCTCTGGCGCGCGGCGCGAAGATCTACGGCGAGATCGCGGGCTACTGCGTGAATTCCGACGCGACCGATTACGTCCTGCCCAATCCCGAGCGGCAGGCCGAGTGCGTCCGGAAGGCGATCGCGCACGCGGGCATGACGGTCGAGGACATCGACCTCGTGAACACCCACGCCACCTCGACGCCGCAGGGCGACATCCAGGAGTGCCAGGCGCTGGCCGGGGTTTTCAAGGAGCGAAGCCAGCCGCCCCACATCAACAACACGAAGAGCTTCATCGGCCACGCCATGGGCGCGGCGGGCGCCCTGGAACTGGCGGGCAATCTCCCCAGCTTCAATGACCTGACGGTGCATCCGACCATCAATGTCGATGAACTTGACCCGCAGTGCGATATACCCGGCCTCGTTATCAACCAGCCGCGCCAGGCGACCCGGATTGACACGATCCTCAATAACTCGTTCGGCATGCTCGGGATAAATTCTACGTTGATTATCAAGCGATACGCCGCCTAACTACCGCCACTGCACACGCCATGACCAAAGACGACTGTAAGAAGCTCGTACTCGATATCATTTCCGACATCGCGCCCGACGAAGACCTCTCGGATGTGAAGCCGGATGTCCGCCTGCGCGACCAGCTGCAGCTCGATTCGATGGACTTCCTCGATATCGTCATGGAATTGCGCAAGCGCCACGGCATCGAGGTGCCCGAGGCCGACTACACGCACCTCGCCTCGCTCGAGAGTTGTGCCGATTACCTGACCCCGAAGTTCACCGGCGCCCCGAAGGCTTGAACCAGGCCCGGGCGGGTGACAGGGAGGGCGGGAGTCTCGCCGCATGAAAGACTCCCATTACGACGTGGCCATCATCGGCGCGGGCATGTCCGGGCTGGCCGCGGGCATCCGCCTGGCGCATTTCGGCCGCAAGGTGTGCATCTTTGAGCGGCACAACACCCCGGGGGGGCTGAACAGCTTCTACAGCTTCGACGGGCGCAAGTACGACGTCGGGCTGCACGCGATGACCAACTACGTGGCCCCGGGCGTGAAGGGCACTCCGTTGGGCAAGCTGCTGCGCCAGCTCCGCATCGAGCGCGAGGAGTTCGCGTTGTGCCCGCAAAAGCAGTCGCGGATCGCGTTCGGCCCGCGCGGCGAAACCTCGCTGCGCTTCACGAACGATTTCGCCGTGCTTGATGGCGAGGTGACGGCGGCCTTCCCCGCGCAGGCGGACGGCTGGCGCACGCTGGTGCAGCTGGTGCGGACGTATGACGACGTTTCGCTGACGGCGAATCCGGTGTCGGCCCGCGCGATCGTGGGGCGCCATATCACCGATCCGCTGCTAGCCGACATGTTGTTCTGCCCGGTGATGTATTACGGCAGCGCGCAGGAGCGGGACATGGATTTCGGCCAGTTCGTCATCATGTTCAAGGCGCTGTTCCTCGAGGGCTTTGCCCGTCCCCTCGATGGGGTGCGCGTCATCATTCGCGTCCTGCTCGACAAATTCCGCGCGGCCGGCGGCGAACGCCGCATGAAGTGCGGGGTGGCCCGCATCATCGAGGAACAGGGCCGGGCGGCGCGCCTCATCCTCGACGATGGCGCGGAGGTCACCGCCACCCATGTGCTTTCCTCGGTGGGCTACGCCGAAACGATGCGGCTTTGCGAGCCGCCGCACGCCGCCGAGGCCGACGCCAACACCGGCGCCCTGACCTTCATCGAGACGATCACCGTGTTCAACCGTCCGCCGGCGGACTGGGGCTGGGGCGACGACACGATCGTCTTTTTCAACGACTCCGAGCGCTTCGAGTATGCGCGGGCCACGGACCAGGTCGACCTGCGCAGCGGCGTCATCTGCCTGCCGAACAATTTCGATTATGGCGGCGCCAGCCTGCCCGAGGGGATCTTTCGCGTGACCTGCCTGGCGAACTTCGATCGCTGGGCCGTCCGGCCGGACGAAACGTACCAGGCCGACAAGCAACGCTGGTTTGCGGAGGCCCAGCGCAGCGCCCGGCGGTTCCTGCCCGCGGTGCCGGATGCAGTGCTCGACCGGGCCCGCGTCGTCACCGACATGTTCACGCCGCGCACGATCAAGAAATTCACCGGTCACCTGAATGGCGCCATCTATGGGGCCCCGCGCAAGCTGCGCGACGGTCGCACGCACTTGCGCAACCTGTACTTGTGCGGCACGGACCAGGGCTTCCTGGGGATCGTCGGCGCGATGCTGAGCGGCATCTCCATGGCCAACTACCATGTGCTGCAGGGGAGCGTCGAGCGCGGTTCCTGATCGGCGCCAACTTCCCGGTTGCGCTTTGAAAGCCGGCAAACTTACCTCGACGCCCCGCATGGCATACGACTGGCTCAAAGGTGTTTCCGACCACTACGATGTGGTGGTCATCGGCAGCGGCCTGGCCGGGCTGACGGGCGCCAACGCGCTGGCGAAAAGCGGCCACAAGGTGCTCCTGCTGGAGCACCATTACCAGCTCGGCGGGCTGGCCACCTGGTTCACGCGGAAGGGCGGGCACATCTTCGACATCTCCCTGCACGGGTTTCCGGTGGGCATGATCAAGTCGATCCGCAAGTACTGGAGCCAGGACATCGCCGATTCGATCGTGCAGCTGAAGGGCATCCGCTTCATCAACCCGCAGTTCACCGTCGACACCACGTTTGACCGGGAGGACTTCACGCGGATCCTCGTGCAACAGTTCCGGGTTCCGGCGGAAACGGTCGAGCGGTTCTTCAACGACCTCCGGGCGATGAACTTTTACGACAACAACCCGGAGACCACGAACGAGATGTTCGAGCGGTATTTCCCCGGGCGCGACGACGTCAAGCGGCTGCTCATGGAGCCGATCGCCTATGCCAACGGCTCCACGCTCGAGGATCCGGCGATCACCTATGGCATCGTGTTCTCGAATTTCATGAGCAAGGGCGTCTACACGTTTCGCGGCGGGTCGGACCTGCTCATCCGCAAGATGGCGGACGAGCTGAAAAAGAACGGCGTGGAGATCCGCAAGCACGTCGTCGTGGAGAAGATTCTCACCGCGGAGGCCGGCGGCCGGAAGCGTGTCGCGGGCGTGGTCGCCAACGGGCGCACGATCCGGTGCGACAGCGTCCTGTCCAATTCCAACGTGAAGAACACTGTTCTGCGTCTCGCGGGGGAGGAGAACTTCGCGCCGGAGTTCGTGGCGCAAACCAAGGCCGTGCGCGTGAACTCGAGTTCCTGCCAGGTTTACCTCGGCATCCGCAAGGGCGAGGCGATCCCGCACATCGGCGACCTCGTGTTCACGTCGGACGCCGAACGTTTTTCCACCCGCGAGCTGGTCGACCTGCATACGACCAGCCGCACCTTCTCGGTCTATTACCCGGACACGCGGCCCGGTTCGGGACGTTACACGGTCGTCTGCTCGTTGAACTCGACCTACGAGGCCTGGAAGGATCTAGGCGAGGCGGAATACCAGGCCGAGAAGGCCCGGCTAATCGAGGAGTCGATCGTCGCACTCGAGCGACATATTCCCGGCGTGCGCGCCAAGATCGACTGGGCCGAGGCCGCGACGCCGCGGACGATCGAGTATTACACGCGACATTGGGCCGGCACCTCGTTCGGCACCAAGTTCGAGGGTCTCAAGGTTTCGATGGATCTCCCGCAGCAGCTGCCGGGCTTGTACCATGCCGGCTCCGTCGGCATCATCATGTCGGGCTGGCTCGGCACCATCAACTACGGCGTCATCGTGGCGAACCAAATGGACAAGTTCCTCGCCGCCCAGAAACGGGCGTCCGCCGTCCCAGCCTAGGCTCATCGTGAACGAAGTCGAACAGCTCATCCCGCATCGCCCGCCGTTCCTGTTCGTGGACGCCATTGTCGCGCACGAAGGAGAAACGCTGACGGCCCGCCGCACCTGGCGCCCGGAGGAGGATTTCTACCGAGGGCACTATCCCGGCGCGCCGATCACCCCGGGCGTGCTGTTGTGCGAGTCGGTTTTCCAGACGGGCGCGCTGCTGATGGCAAAGTTGATGGCCGGAACGGGGGAGCGCGGCGGCGTGCCGCTGCTCACCAAGGTGACCGACCTGCGTTTCCGCACGCCGGTGTATCCGGGCGACACGACCATCGTCGAAGTCCGGCGCAAGGAGACGCTGGGCGACTTCCACTTCATGTCCGCCGTGATGAAATGCGGCGACAAGCGCGTGATGAATGTCGAGTTTTCCGTCGCGTGGAAGCAGCCGGAGAAGGGAGGCAAACCGTGAGCGATTACCTGAAGCTGGCCGGCCGGAACGTGCTCGTGACCGGCGTGGCCAACCGGAAGAGCGTCGCCTGGCACATCGCCCGGTCGCTGGAAGAGCAGGGTGCCCAAGTCATCTACAGCGTTCGTTCCGATGAGCGGAAGAAATCGCTGGCCCCACTGCTCGCGGGCAAACCGGTCTTTGTGTGCGATGTGGAGAACGAGGACGCCTGCGCCCGTCTCGCGGCGGAGATCGCCGGCGCCGGGCTCGCCCCCCTGCAGGGCGTCGTGCATTCGATCGCATTTGCGAACTATCAGGACGGCTTCAAGGCCTTCCACGAGACGAAGCGGCGAGATTTCCTGCAGGCGGCGGCGATCTCGGCCTTCTCGCTCGTGGAACTCGCCCAGGCCCTCAAGCCTCACCTCGCGCGCAACGCCTCGGTGGTCGCGATCGGCATTTCGTCGCTGCAGGTCACGCCCGACAACTACGGTTATATGGGACCGATCAAGGCGGCGCTGGAGTCGTGCAGCCGGTTCCTGGCGAAATCCTTCAGCGCCGACTCGGAAGTGCGCTTCAATATCCTCGGCTCCGGGCCGCTCAAGACCAGCGCTTCCGCCGGCATCCCGGGCTACATTGAAAGCTACCTCTACGCCGAGAAGCTGACCTTTCGGAAGCGCAATCTGGAGACGCAGGAGGTGGCCGACGCCGCCCTGTTCCTCCTCAGTGAACGGAGCAGCGGCGTGAACGGCACGACGCTGGTCGTCGATGCCGGCCTGGGTTCAAACTTCTTCGACAAGGACATCATCCGGCTGGCGATGCGGCCGGAGGCGCCGGTTGCACCGGCGCAAAATCCAAACCGCAAGAACCAAATGCCCAAATGAAACCCGGGCCAGCAACGGTTGATTTGGAGCTTGGCCAGAGGTCGTTGGAGTTTTGCGGATGAAATTCGCGCATGCGTGCATCGAATCGCTGGCGGCGGTGCCGGCGCCGGAAGTGTGGACGTCCGCGACGATCGAGGCGCGCCTGCAGCCGCTCTACGAGCGCCTGAAATTGCCCGAGGGCCGGCTCGAGCTCATGACCGGCATCCGGGAGCGACGGATGTGGGCGCCGGGTACGTTGCCGTCCGACGCCAGCGCGCAGGCCGGACGCGCGGTGCTGGCGCGCTCGACGATCGCGCCCGACCGCATCGAGGTGCTGATCCATTCCGCCGTCTGCCGGGACATGCTCGAGCCCGCGACCGCGTCGTTCGCGCACCACAAGATCGGACTGGGGCCCAATTGCCAGGTTTTCGACCTGTCCAACGCCTGCCTTGGGTTCCTGAACGGTCTCGCGACCCTCGGGGCCATGATCGATGCCGGGCAGATCCGTTGTGGCATGGTGGTCTCGGGCGAGAACGGGCGGCCGCTCGTCGAGCGAACGATCCAACACCTGCTCACCGCGCCGCTCGATCGCAACGCCATCAAGCCTTATTTCGCCAACCTGACCATCGGCTCGGCGGCCGTGGCGGCGGTCGTCTGCCATGCCGACCTGCTTCCGCGCGGCGCCGCGAAACACCGGCTGCTCGCGGGAGTGGCGCGGGCCGCCACGGAGCACAGCGATTTGTGCCAGGGCGACGCCGCGGGCGAGGGGCTGGAAATGCAGACCGACTCCGAGCAACTGCTGCTGGCCGGAGTCAACGTGGCGAAGCGCACCTGGGAGGATTTCGAAACGGAAACCGCCTGGACCCGCAGCACGCCGGACCGATTCATCTGCCACCAGGTGGGCACGGCGCACCGGCGCAAGCTGTACGAGACGGTCGGCCTCGATCTCAGTCGCGACTACTCGACGTTTGCGACACTGGGCAACACCGGGTCGGCGGCCTTGCCCGCGACCCTCGCCGCCGCCGTGGCGGATGGGGTGGTGAAGACCGGCGACAAGGTTGCGCTGCTCGGCATCGGCAGCGGAATCAACAGCCTCATGCTGGCAGTGGAGTGGTGATGAACAGGTCGTTGCCAGGCTGGCTGCAGACGATCTATCCGTTCGCGCCCAAGCGCCACGACACCGGGAGCGGCGTGATGAGCTACCTCGACGAGGGGAGGGGGGACGAGGCCGTGGTGATGGTCCACGGAAACCCGACCTGGTCATTCTTCTATCGCAATCTCGTCCTCGGTATGCGCGATCGGATCCGATGCATCGTGCCGGACCACCTCGGCTGCGGCCTGTCCGACAAACCGCAGGAATTCAACTACACGCTCCGGGCGCACGTCGCCAACCTCGGCCGCTTGCTCGACGCGCTGCAGCTCCGGCGTATCCACCTCATCGTACACGACTGGGGTGGTCCGATCGGCCTCGGTGCGGCGCTGTCCCGGCCGGAAAAACTCGACCGGGTGGTGATCCTGAACACCGCGGCGTTTGCCGACAACCGGGTCCCGTGGCGGATCCGACTTTGCCGGACGCCGTGGCTGGGAGAGTGGCTGGTCCGCGGCGCCAACGGATTTGCCTGGCCGGCGACCTGGATGGCAGTGACAAAGCCGCTGCCGGAGCAAATCAAGCGGGGCTATCTCTTTCCCTACGACAATTGGGCCAACCGGATCGCCACGCATCGTTTTGTCGTGGACATCCCGACCCAGACGGGCCGCGACTCGGATCGGGCGCTGGCGGAGATCGAGGCACGACTGCCCATCCTGCGCGATCGGTCCGTTCGACTGATTTGGGGCGGGCAGGACTTCTGTTTTGACCGCCATTATTACGAACGATGGCGAAAGATCCTGCCGGAAGCCGCGTCGGACTACCTCGAATCGGCCGGGCATTACGTGCTGGAAGACGCGACGGAGCAATGCCTCACGGCAGTGAGCCGGCACCTTGGCCTTTAAGTCAACCGGATCGAACGGACGCGGGTCGGCGCGAGCGCAGATTCCCGCGAGGTCTATGTTGACGTGGAGGGTAACATCCTAGATTGAAGAACGTCTACGCAACTGGCTGGAACGTATGCCCCAACCGGTTGTCACACCGCCCACTTAACCTGCATGAATCCAGTCGTTTCGACCCCGCCGGCCCCCATCGCCCATTTCTCCCTGCGTGCATTTCCCGTGAACTACCTGGCCCGGCTGCCCTTCGCCGGCATGGCATTGGGGGCGATCGCGCTGGCCGGCGTTCCGTCGGTTCGGGCCGATCTGAGCACCGAATATGCATTCACGACGATCGCCGGCGTGGGCGCGAAGACGGGCGCCACCGATGGCACCGGCGGCGGGGCGAACCTGCCGCTGTTCGATCGGCCGACCGGATTGGCCGTGAATCCCGCGGGCAACATCATCGTCACCGATTCAGGCAACTCGCTCATCCGCATGGTCACGCCCGCGGGAGTCGTCACCTCGATCGCTGGGTCGCCGGGTCGGATCGGGTCGGCCGACGGCACCGGCGTGGATGGCGACGCGAGGTTCAATTCCCCCCAGGGACCGGCCGTCGATAGCGCCGGCAACATCTTCGTGGCCGACTCCAACAGCGCGACCATCCGCAAGATCACGCCCGCGGGTGTCGTCACGACTTTTGCCGGGAAAGCCGGCTCAGCGGGCAGCGCCGACGGCACCGGCACGGCCGCGACCTTCAACCTGCCGAGCGCCGTGGCCATCGATGGCGCCGACAATCTCTATGTCGCCGACTCCGGCAACCACACGGTCCGGAAGATCACCTCCGCCGGCGTGGTGACCACGCTGGCCGGCACCGCTGGCACCAATGGTACGGTCGACGGCACCGGCGCCGCCGCCCGGTTCCGCAGTCCCCGGGGCATCGCCACCGACGCCGCGGGCAACGTCTACGTCGCCGATACGGGCAACAACACCATTCGCAAGATCACCTCGGCTGGCGTGGTGACGACGCTCGCGGGCTCGGCCGACGCCTTCGGCCTCGCCGATGGCACGGGTGGGGCGGCGCGTTTCGATTTTCCGCTCGGCCTGGCAGTCGATGCCGCGGGGAACGTGTTCGTGGCGGATGTCCTCAACAACAGCATCCGGCAGATTTCACCGGGCGGGGTCGTCACGACGCTCGCGGGCTCGAGCACGGGCGCATCCGGTCGCGCCGATGGCACGGGCGCTGAGGCGCGTTTCGCGCGGCCGACCGATGTCGCGCTTGACGCCGCCGGCAATCTGTACGTGACCGACGACGACAACCAGCAGATCCGCAAGGTGACCAAGGCGGGTGTCGTGACCACGGTGGCCGGGGTCGCGGGCACCAAGGGCGTGCTGGACGGCACCGGCTACTTGAACTCGCCGGCGTTGTTCTTCGGACCGACGAGCACCGCCGTGGACGCCAGTGGCAACATTTACGTCGCCGACGCGGTTAACAACGCCATTCGCAAGATCACGCCGGCCGGTGTCGTCACGACGCTGGCGGGCAACCACACGGCGATCGGCTGGGCCGATGGCGTGGGTGCCAACGCCAGCTTCACGGCGCCGAGCGGCGTGGCGACGGACGCCGCCGGGAATGTCTATGTGGCCGACACGGGCAGCCATGTGATCAGGAAGGTGGCACCGGACGGAACTACGACCACGGTCGCCGGCAAGGGCGACGAACCCGGTTCGGATGATGGCACCGGTTCGGCCGCCCGATTCAACTTCCCGAGTGGAGTGGCGGTGGACGCGGCCGGCAACCTGTACGTGGCCGACTACGGCAACCAGACGATCCGCAAGATCACGCCGGGTGGGGTGGTTTCCACTCTGGCGGGCACGGCCGAAACGACGGGCTCGGCCGACGGCACGGGCGCGGGTGCCCGGTTCAATTCACCTCGGGCCGTGGCGGTCGACAGCGCCGGGAATGTTTATGTCGCGGACTCGGGCAACCAGACACTGCGCAAGATTTCACCGGCCGGCGTGGTCACGACGCTGGCGGGCGCGGCGGGCGCGGCGGGATCGACGAACGGGACCGGCGGTGCGGCGCGCTTCGACGACCCGTCCGGCTTGGCCGTAGATGGCGGCGGCAACATTTTCGTCGCGGACGCCGGCAACAGCACGATCCGCAAAGTCACCGCCGGCGGCACCGTCACGACCGTGGCGGGCTCGCCGGGACTGACCGGCAACACGGACGGGCTCGGTTCGGTCGCGCGGTTTTTCAATGCCGCGGGCATCGCGGTCGACGCCGCCGGAAATCTCTTTGTGGCTGACACGCGCAACCAGACCATTCGGAAGGGTGTGCCGCCGGGCGGCAGCGGTGGCAGCGGCGGTTCGGGCGGTTCCGGCGGGACTGGAAGCGGCGGATCCGGCTCCGGGGGCAGTGGCGGGTCCGCCGGGGGCGGCAGTGGCGGCGCCCTGGGCGAGACCGTGGTGGGCAGCATCCTGGTTGGAGCGAACAATTCCACCAGCACGTCGGGCCGCGGCGTCCTGCTGCATCCGATCGGCATCGCCCAGGACGTCGTTGGCAACGTATTCGTCTGCGATACGGCGAACAACTGCATCCGGCACATTGCCAGCGATGGCACGGCCACGGTCATCGCGGGAAAGCCGGGCACGGCGGGATCGGCAGACGGCAAGGCGCTCGAGGCGACGTTCAACAACCCGACCGGCCTGGTGGTCGACAACGTGAACAACATCTATGTGTGCGACACCGGCAACGCCACGATCCGCAAGATCGGGGCCAACGGCAACGTGACCACGCTGGCGGGCACGGCGGGCAGTCGCGGCACCACGGATGGGGTCGGCCAGACTGCGCGGTTCGGCAGCCCGCAGGGCATCGCCATCGACGCGGTGTCGAACCTCTACGTCACCGACACCGTGAACAACACGATCAGGAAGATCGCGGCCGACGGTACGGTGACCACATACGCCGGCACCGCTGGAACGGTGGGTGACCGCGATGGCACGCTTGCCCAGGCGCTGTTCAACAATCCGGTGGGCATCACCGTCGACAAGACCGTCTATTTGATGTTCGTGGCGGACACCTACAACAACACAGTCCGCCGGATCAACATCACCGACATCACCAAGCCCGACATCGACCCAGTCACGGGCGTCCAGAAGGTCGATGCCAACGGCAATGGCCTGACGGTGGTCGTGGTGCCGGCCGGAACTGTCGCCACCGTGGCGGGCTCGGCTGGGATCAGCGGCAATTACGATGGCACCGGCACGTATTCGCTGTTCAACCTGCCGATGGCGGTCGGAGTGGACAACTTCCACAATCTTTACGTGGCCGATACCGGCAACAACGCGATTCGCCGGCTCACGATCGGCGGGATCGTGGAGACGCTGGCGGGCATCCCGGGAATTTCCGGGAGCAGGGATGGTCCGGCGCAAGTGGCGCTTTTTAATCAGCCGCAGGGAATCCTTCTGACCAGTTCGAGTGTCGAGATCCTTGATACCGGGAATTCAATTATCCGGTCACTTGACGGGGTGTTCACCAACGTCGTCACCGTCCCAGTGCATGCCGCCTCGACCTCGACGGGGGGCACCGGGTCGACCGGCGGCACGTCCGGCGGGTCGACTTCATCGGGCGGCGGGGGTGGCGCGGTGGACGACTGGTTTGCCGGATCGTTGCTGATCCTGGCGACGGTTGGGTACCTGCGTTCACGCCGGCGGGGTCAGGCGGACTAAGAGAAGGGAATCGGAGAAAGATCCGGCCCGCGGCGGGAGGTTTAAGCTCAGTTATATATGAGACATAATATCTATTGTGCGTACGCCAGCTATAAATCGCTGATGCGCAGGCTCAACTAAACCTCCACGATTGCTTGGGAAATACCCGGGCCTTCGGCGGAGCCACCTTTCCCCCAAGAGACCCAGACCCGACCGATCCCGATCCACGCGCTAATGCGCCGGGCCCCAGCGTGAGGTAAACGGATAATAGATGAACAGCGGCCGGCCCACGACGTCCTTCTCAGGCACGAAGCCCCAATAGCGGCTGTCCTTGCTGCGCGGCGAATTGTCGCCGAGCGCGAGGTATGATCTGGCGGGCACAGTGACCGTTTCCCCGAAGCTCAGCATTCCTTCGGCCGTGTAGCCCGGATACAGGCCTTCCTTGCGCGCGTTCTTTTCAAAGGCCGCGGCGCCTTCGATCGGTTTCCCGTTGCGATATAGCAGGCCTTCATTGGCGTTCTGCGGCGCCGAGCCGTCGGTAATGGCGTTGGCGGGCGGTTTGATCTCGATCTTGTCCCCGGGTACCCCGACCAGGCGCTTCACAAAATACTTGTCGCCACCTTCGGGGTCCGCCTTCAGCGCCTCGATATTCCCGGTGCGGAAAACGAATCCCGACCCGACCTTGGGAGGAAAGAAATTATAGGTCAGCCGGTCAACGAACAGCAGGTCGCCGGTCAACAGGTCAAAGGACAGAAAGGTCTCGCCACGGTGCACGGGCTTGCCCACCGGAACCCAGAAAACCGTGAGCGGTTCGGCGCCTTCGCGGACGACCATCGGCGAGTGCGCCAGGGGTCGCGCCCGCGCGGCCGCGCGTTGCAGGGCTTCCGGCAGGCTGCGCGCATCCCCTTTGAACGCCTCCTCCAGAACCTTGAAATACTCGGGCGCGAATTCCGCCGGGACCTTGAGTTTCACCTGTTCCCCGCCGACCGAGAAAGTGTACTCGTGCAACATCGTCGGGAACACCCACAGGCTTCGCCCGGCGGTCTCGCTGAACGCCGGCTGGCCATTGCTGAACACCGGCATGAGCACGTCGCCGTCGGCCGGCGCCTTGACCGCATAATGCGTGGCCCCGAGCCCAACCAGCCGGCCGAGTCGGCGCAGCAAGCCGGGCTCCTCGCCCGCGGGGAAATACTCCGCCGTCATGCCATAATAGCTCGGCCACATCGAATTCGTCGGAATCTTGAACGGCTGCACGAAATAGGCCCGCAAGCCGAGGATCACGATGGCCGCGACCAGGAAGAACTCCACGTTTTCGACGAGCGAGTTCGCCGGGTAGATGCGCCCGCCCGTCTCCCGCAGCGTCTTTTCCAGCGCGGCGAGCGAGCTTTTCAAGAGGTCGGCGCCGGCACCTTCCTGCAGTCGGCCGCGCACGTCGCCGGCGGCGGCCAGCAGACGGGCGTTCTGCGCCTCGCTCAGGACGTCGCGGCGGAACTTGTGGACGCGATCGGCGAGTTCGAGCCAGGTCTTGGCGCTTTGCCGCAGCTTGTGGGATTCGGAGTAAAGAAAGCTGAACACGGGCGTGGCGGTTTAGCTGTTGGTTTTCAAAACCTGGATGAAGGCATCAGGTGGGATCGAAACCTTGCCGATTTGTTTCATCTTCTTTTTGCCCTCCTTCTGCTTGTCGAGCAACTTGCGTTTGCGCGAAATGTCGCCGCCATAGCATTTGGCGGTCACGTCCTTCCGCATCTCGCGCACGTTGTCCCGGGCGATGATCTTGCCGCCGATCGCGGCCTGGACGGCGATTTTGAACATCTGCGGCGGGATGATTTCCGCCAGCTTTTCGCAGAGCGCCCGCCCCTGCCCTTCCGCCTTGGTCCGGTGCACGATACTGGCAAAGGCGTCCACGGGGTCGCCGTTGACGAGGATGTCCATGCGCACGAGGTCCGAAGCGCGGTACTCGCCCAGCTCGTAGTCCATCGAGCCGTAGCCGCGCGTGATGCTCTTCAGCCGATCGTTGAAATCCACGAGGATCTCGTTGAGCGGGAGGGTGCAGGTGAGCATGACGCGGTTGGCGTCGAGCGTGTCCGTGTGGTCGAACGAGCCGCGCTTCTCCATCACCAGCGCCAGCATGTCGCCCAAGAACTCATTGGGAATGTGGATCGATGCCTTGATCGTGGGCTCCTGGATCTCGGCGATCGATGCCGGGTCCGGCAGGTTGACCGGGTTGTCGACCTCGACCACCTCGCCGCCGTGTTTTTTCACGCGGTAGACGACGCTGGGATACGTCGAGATGATCTCCACGTCGTATTCGCGGCGGATGCGCTCCTGGATGACTTCCATGTGCAGCAGCCCGAGGAAACCGCAGCGGAAGCCGAAGCCGAGCGCCACCGACGTCTCCGACGTGTAGATCAGCGCCGAGTCGTTCAGCCGCAGTTTGCCGAGCGCAACCTTGAGTTTCTCGTAGTCGGACGACTCCAGCGGATACAGGCCGCAATACACCATCGGGTGCACGTCCTTGTAGCCGGGCAGCATGTCCTTGGCGGCCTTGTTCGCGAGCGTGATGGTGTCGCCGATCTTGATCTCGTCGGTGCTCTTGATGTTGGAGACGATGTAGCCGACGTCGCCGGGGCCCAGCTGCTCGACCTTTTCCATCACCGGCCGGAAAACCCCGACCTCTTTCACTTCCGCGCGCTGGCCGGTGCTCATCAGCATCATCATCTCGCCCGCCTTCAAGGTGCCGGAAAACACGCGCGCATAGGAGATCACACCGCGATAGGCGTCGTATTTCGAATCGAAGACGAGGGCCCGCAACGCCGGATAATCGGTCCAGCGCGGCGGCGGGATGCGCGTCACCACGGCCTCGAGGATCTCCTCGATGCCGATGCCGGCCTTGCCGCTGGCAAGAATTGCCTCTTCCGCCGGGATCGTGAGGATGTCCTCGAGCTGCCGCATGCAGAGCTCGAGGTTGGCGCTGGGGAGATCGATCTTGTTGATGACCGGGATGATTTTCAGGCCTTGGGCGAACGCCAGGTGGGCGTTGGCCACGGTCTGGGCCTCGACGCCCTGCGCCGCGTCGATCAGCAACAGCGCGCCCTCGACCGCGGCCAGGGAGCGGGACACCTCGTAGGAAAAGTCGACGTGGCCGGGCGTGTCGGTCAGGTGCAGCTTGTAGGTTTGCCCGTCCTTCGCCGGATAAAGCATCACCACCGGATGCATCTTGATCGTGATCCCGCGCTCCTTCTCGAGATCCATCGAGTCAAGGTGCTGGGCCGTCATCTCGCGCTTCGTGATCGTGCTCGTGTATTCGAGCAAGCGATCGGACAACGTCGTTTTCCCGTGGTCGACGTGCGCGATGATGCAGAAATTGCGCGTGAGGCTGGCGGGATTCACTAGGCGGGCAGATCGGAGATTTCGGCGAGGCTCTTCACCACCCAAGCCTTGTCGGTCCGGCGCGCAAGCCCGGCCAGCACAGCGCCCGGGCCGCACTCCCAGAACTCCGTCGCGCCCGCGGCCGCGCAATGCCGCATGCAATCCTCCCAGAGCACGGAGGAAACCACCTGGCGCACCAGCGCCTCCCGGATCTGGTCAGGCTCGTTGACCTCGCGCCCGGTGGTGTTGCTGAAGACGGCGAACGCCGGCCGGCGAAAGTTGATCCCGGCGAGGAATTGGGCGAAGGCCGCGCGGGCGGGTTCCATCAGCCGGCTGTGGTACGCGCCGGCGACGTTCAGCGGCATCACCTTCTTCATGCCCTTGCCTTTGGCGGCGGCAACGGCCGCCTCCACCTTGGCCTTTTCGCCGGAGATGATGATCTGGCCGGGCGCGTTGAAGTTCGCGGCCTCGATGTCGAATTCACGGCAAAGCTCGGCCACCTTCTCGCGCTCCTCGCCGATCACGGCCGCCATCCCGCCGACCGCCTGCTCGCAGGCCTGCTGCATGAGGCGTCCGCGCTCAGCCACGACGCGGAGGCCGGTGCTGAAATCGAACACCCCGGCACACGTCAGGGCCGTCACTTCCCCCAGGCTCAGGCCCATGGCATGGCTGACCGCCGGGAGCTTGCCGCGTTCGCGCAGGGCCGCGACGATAGCCAGGCCATGTACGAACAAAGCCGGCTGGCAGACCTTCGTCTGTGTCAGATCAGCCTCCGGCCCCTCGAAACTGACCTTGCTCAAGTCCCACCCCAGGATGGAGTTGGCCTCGTCGTACAGGGCGCGCGCCGCGGGCGAACCGTCGTGCAACGATTTGCCCATGCCCACTTTCTGAGCGCCCTGCCCTGAAAAAAGTAATGCCAACGACATAGATGAAAGGTGGGTTAAACCGGTCGGCTGGAGAAAAACCAAGCCCTAAAATCCGCCGGGCGGCACGCCGGAATTTTGCCGCAATTCGAGCCCAGCCAGGCTCCACTTTTGCGCCCGGCGTGCCCCGTCGGTTTGCCGGAGCGAAAGGGCCGAACGAATCCACGTCGTGCGGCCGGGTTCGCCGGTCCGGGCGCCCCCGGGCCGCGTCAGGTTTTGAAGAAGATGCCCTTGAGGTTCATCTCCAACGCCTGCGGATTGGGGGAGAAACGAAGCCCGTCCGCCTTGCTGATCTTGCCCTCCTTGATCAGGCGGTAGAGGTCTTTGTTGAACGATTTCGAGCCCGAGTCGCTGCTGGACTCGAGCAGCTGCTGGATCTTGTCGTTGTGCCCGTCGAGGATCAGGTTGCTGACCGTGGTGTCGGCGATGAGGATTTCGTGCGCGGCAAAGCGTCCGCCGCCCTCCAACGCCGGGATGAGCTTCTGGCAAATGAAGCCCCGGAGCGAGCCCGCGATCTGCCGGCGCGCCTGCTCGTGTTGCTCCGGCGGAAAGAACTCGAAGAGGCGCGTGAGCGACTGCTTCACGGTCGCCGCGTGCATGGTCGAGAAGACCAGGTGGCCGGTCTCGGCCGCCGAGATCGCGGTCTCGAACGTCTCCTTGTCGCGCATTTCGCCGATCAGGATGATGTCGGGATTCTGGCGCAGCACGGATTTGATCGCCAGTTCGAAGCTCGGCACGTCGAGGCCGATCTCGCGCTGCTGGAACAGGCACTTGTCGTCGCTGAAGGTGTATTCGATCGGGTCCTCGATCGTCACGATGTGCTTGTCGAGGTTCTGGTTGATCCAGTTGAGCATGGCGGCCATCGTCGAGCTCTTGCCCGAGCCGGTGGCGCCGCACACGAGCAGAATGCCATCCTTGGCCTGCGCCATCTTGACGAGCGTGGGCGCCTCGATGTTGAGGTCCTCGAAGGTCGGCGGCCGGCTCTTGATGTTACGAAATACGATGCTGACCAGGCCGCGCTGGTGGAACGCGTTCACGCGGAATCGCCCGATGTCCTCCGCGGCGTAGGCGAAGTCGACCTGCGCGTCCTTGTCCCATTTGTCCTTGAAGATCCGCGGCACCTGCTCGTCGACAAACGCCTGCGCGACGTCGCACGAGATCGGGTCCATTTCCACCGGGCGCAGGCGGCCGCCGAGGCGCAGGTAGCCGGGCTTCTCGGATTTGACGATGATGTCGCTCGCCCCACTCTCGACGGCCAGCTTCAGCAGATCATTGATAATTTCGGTATGAAGTGTCATGCGGGTGGAATTTTATGCGTGAACCAGCCTTAAAGCTGTGCTTTTGCTACAGTCTAACCCGCTCCCGTTCAAGGTAACTTTCCAATGAGACGACTCCGCACGTTCACCGGCAGCTACACCGCCCTCGTCACGCCCTTTCGCCGGGGTGAGGTGGCCTATGACGAGTTGCGCCGGCTGGTGGAATTCCAAATCAAGGGCGGCATCGACGGCCTGGTGCCGGTGGGCACGACGGGCGAGTCCCCGACGGTCACGCACGAGGAGCATCTGGAAATCATTCGCTGCACCATTGACGCCGCGCGCGGCCGCGTGCCGGTGATCGCCGGCACGGGTTCCAATTCCACGCACGAGGCGGTCGCGATGACGAAGGCGGCCGACGCCGCGGGAGCGGACGCCATGCTGGTGGTCGCGCCGTACTACAATCGCCCCACGCAGGAAGGCCTGTTCCGGCATTTCGCGCAGGTGGCCGAGGCCACCGACAAGCCGATTGTCCTCTACTCCATTCCGGGTCGCTGCGGCGTCGAGATCGGCGTCGGGGTCGTCGAGCGCCTCCGAGCCCGTTACCCCAACGTGGCGCACATCAAGGAGGCCGGCGGCAGCGTGGACCGGGTCGACCAATTGCTCCAGGCCTTGGGCGATTCCGTCACCGTGCTCAGTGGCGACGACAGCCTCACCCTGCCCTTCATGGCCGTCGGGGCCCAGGGTGTAATCAGCGTTGTGTCCAACCACCTGCCGCGCGACGTCGTCAAGCTCGTGAAACTTGCGCTGGCCGGGGACTACGGCCGGGCGCGCGCGCTCCACCGCAAGCTCTATCCGCTTTTCAAGACATTCTTCATCGAGTCCAACCCGGCGCCCGTGAAGCTGGCCATGGCGCGCGCGGGCCTGATCGGCTCGGAGGAGGTTCGCTCGCCGCTTTGTCCCCTCAGTGACGCGAGCCGCAAGACGCTGCTGGCCGCGTTGGCGGACTATTCCGCCTGAACTGCCATGCCGCTCAAGATTTTGCTCAATGGCGCGAAGGGCCGCATGGGCCGGACCATCGCCGCGGTCGCGCCGGAATGCGACGCGCTGGTCGCGGCCGGCGTCGACGTCGGTGATGATGCCGCCGCGGCCATGCCCGCGTGCGATGTCATCGTCGACTTCAGCTCCCACCAGGCCACCGGCGGGATGTTGGAGCTGGCGGTGGCACAGCGGAAGCCGATCGTGATCGGCACCACCGGGCACGAGCCGGCGGAGCGGAAGCGCCTGCTGGCCCTCGCCGCGCGCGTGCCCTGCGTGTGGGCCGGAAATTTCTCGGTCGGGGTCAACCTGCTCTTCGCCCTCACACGGCGGGCCGCCCAGGTGCTCGGCGCCGACTACGACGCCGAACTCGTCGAAATGCACCACCGCTTCAAGAAGGATGCCCCGAGCGGCACCGCCGCGCGGCTGCTGGAGATCATCCTCGAGGAGCGCAAGCTGACGGCGAAGGCGCTGCGCCATGGGCGCTCCGGCATCACCGGCGAACGCCAGCCGACCGAGGTCGGCGTGCACGCGCTCCGTGGCGGCGATGTGGTGGGCGACCATACGGTCATCTTTGCGGCGCTCGGCGAGCGCCTGGAACTCGCCCACAAGGCCAGCGATCGCGGCATCTTCGCGCGGGGCGCGCTGCGGGCCGCGCACTGGGTCGCGGGCCGGTCGCCGGGTGTCTACGACATGCAGGACGTCCTCGGGTTGAAATGATCACCAGCGTTTCCGGCACGCTCGTCTCCGCCACGCCTTTGTCGGCCGTGATCGAAACCGGCGGCCTGGGCTATGAGGTCCACATCCCGGTGACCACGGCCGAGCGCCTTCCCCTCCCCGGCCAGCCGGCCAAATTGCATACCTATGCCGTCTACCGCGAGGATGCCCAGACGCTGTACGGCTTTCTGGCCGTGGAGGAGCGCGACTTCTTCCGCCTGATGGTGGAAAAGGTCTCCGGGGTCGGCCCCAAAATGGCGCTCAGCGTGCTCAGCAAGCTTTCGCTCGGCACGCTCAAGGGCGCCATCGCCGCGGGCGACGTCGGCTTGCTCGCCCAATGTCCCGGCATCGGGCGGAAGACTGCCGAGCGACTGGTGATCGAGCTGCGCGACAAGCTCAATCCGGCGGAGCTGGGCCTGGCGCAGGCGCCGGAGGCGGCGTCGGCGGCCGGGGGTGGCGCCGGCGGCAACAAGGTCCGTGATGCCGTGCTCGCGCTCGTGGCGCTGGGCTACAAGCCGGCCGAGGCCGACAAGGCCGTGCGGCAGGCGCTGGCGGGCCTCGGCGCGTCCGCGACGACCGAAGCGCTGATCAAGAAAGCGCTCGGCTGAGCCTCAGCGCTGGAACTGATAGCCGGTGAATTCCGCCTGCTGGGCCGGCGTTTGCTGGCTGCGGAAGACCCGCTGGCCCGGAGGCAGCAACACTGGGGGTGCCGCGAAAACGCCGTCGTCAAACAGCGAGGAAACGCGATCGGATGCCACGCGGCCATTGCGCTGCTGGTCCTGCCGGAGGGCGGCCAGCAGGGCGGCGAAATCCTGGTCCGTGACATTGCGCAGGCTGGCCGGGCCCACCACCACCTGGACGGGAGTCGTTTCCCGCTCGGCCGCCGGCTGGGCTGCCACCGCGGGCTGGCTGGCCACCGCCACCCGGACCGGCGGCGGGACGGCCGCCGACGGCGTGGCATCCGCATCCGGCCGGTTGTTGACCCGCACGAGAACAAGCGCGAGGCAGGCCGCGGCGGCCGCGCCGCTCGCGTAGTAGGCCCACCGAAAACGACGGACGCGCTGCCGGCTTTCGAAAAGTGCGATTGAGCCCTGCGCCGGCGTCTCGGTCGCGCCCGGGCCCGCGGCTTGCGCGCGGAAGCTGTCGTAGAGCAGCGTGGTGGCGCGGTGCATCTTGCAGTACTGCTGGTAAATGGCCCGGCGGCGCGGGTTGCCCTGAATCTCCGTCTCCAGTTCGGCGGTTTCGGCCGCGGTGATCTGGCGATCGATGTAGAGATTCACCAGTTCGATGAAGCGGTGGTCTTTCATTGTTCGAATTCTCCTCCTAGCTTCTCGCGCAGGCTTTCGCGGGCGCGAGCGATGCGACTCTTGACGGTGCCGACACTGATGCCGAGGATCTCGGCAATTTCCTCGTAAGCGAGATTGCGGACATTGCGGAGGATCAGGATCTCGCGGTGCTTTTCGTTGAGTTCCTCCATGCAAACGGCCACCCGGTTGACAAATTCCTGCGTCACCGTGGCGTCCTCGGGCGTCTCCTGCTCGGCGGGGATAAGCTCGGCCAGCGTGGTGTCGTTGTCGCCGCTGATCGGCGCCTCGAAGGACACGGACTTGTCGCGCTTGCGCCGCCACCAGTACCAGTACCGGTTGCGGGCCAGATTGGTGGCGATCTGGTACAGCCACGTGGAGAAGGCTGACTCCCCGCGGAAGCTGCCCAAGCCACGATGGGCCCGGATGAACGCATCCTGGGTGACTTCCTCGGCGTCCTGCTGGTTGCGCAGGAGCTGGTTGGTCATCGCGTAAATGCGATCCCAATAGCGTGAAACCAATTGGTCGAATGCCGTGGCGTCGCCGCCTTTGAAGCGGTCCACCAACATCCGGTCGAGGGCAACTTCCTGGGCTTTGGCAGTCATTTGCTCAGGATCGTTGTGATCAGGAAATTTAAGGATTGTTCCCACAAAAGTCGCTCTTGGAGGGGCAGCTTGCACCATTGCCGGGCGGCCGGTCAAGTCGCGTGCACCCTTGTGCGAAGGCTGTTGCCAGCCATTAAATTCTTGCATTGCCCGGACTGCAAAAAAATATCTCAAGCTTGCCCGCCGGCCCGGGGCGATAGCTCAACGGTAGAGCAGTTGCCTTTTAAGCAATTGGTTCTGGGTTCGAATCCCAGTCGCCCCACCAGCCGGTGGCAATCCCTTGATGGCGCAGGTTTTTGGCGAATCGGGGTTGATAATTTCCGCGGATGCGCAAGTGTCCGGCCCTATCCTCTTCTAGGGCGCCTGCCTTAAACTCGTGTCGACCACTACCCAGACCAAGCGCATCGTCATTGTCGAAGACCAGACCGCCATTCGCGAAATGCTGGCGGAAATCCTCCGCATCGATCCGGCCTATCGCATCGTGGGTGAATGTGGCGACGGCCAGCAGGCCTGCCAGCTTTGCCTCGACCTCAAGCCCGACCTGCTCGTGCTCGACGCCCGGCTGCCCGGCTTGAGCGGCGTCGACATCCTGCGGCGCATCAGCAAGCAGCTCAAAAGCACGCGCGTGCTGGTCTTTTCCGCCTACGAAAGCCCGGCGCTCGTGCGCGAGATGCTCGAGGCCGGCGCCCATGGTTTCGTCGAGAAGACCGCCGGTCTGGGCGAGTTCAAGAAGGGCCTCGAGACCATCGCCCACGGCGGCACCTACTTCGGACCGGGCGTCGCCGCCCTGCTGCGCACGGTGGTGGCCAACAACAGCCCCACTTCGGGCGTCGACACGCTGACTGATCGCGAACGCGAGATCCTGAAGCTCGTCGCGGAAAGCCACAGCACCAAGGAAATCGCCCAGAAGCTCGGCATCAGCGTCAAGACGGTCGACAACCATCGCACCAATCTCATGCGCAAGCTGAACCTGCATGATGTCGCCAGCCTGACGCGTTACTCCTTGGAAATCGGCCTGATCGACCATCGCGCCCAAAGTTGGTGACGCGCATCCGGTTACCCCTTTCGTTCTTGCCCGGCCCCCGGCTTTGCCCAATAACACGGCAACTATTTCTCCGCCCATCATGAAGAATCTTTCGAAACTCCTCGGTCTGTCGCTCGCCGCCAGCACGCTGTTTTTCTCGGCTTGCGCCAAGAAACCGGTCCGCAGCACGCCGGACACCACCCAGATGGGCCAGAACGCCAATCCGTACGGCAACATCAATCCCGAGCAGGTGGCGGTGCAGGACCAGAACACCAACCTGACGCCCCGCGACAACGTCGGCACGCCGGACGAAGCCAACAAGAGCGTCGTGGAGCCGATCTATTTCGCCCTCGATCGCGCGGCGGTGGCGCCGGCTGAGCGGCCGAAGCTGCAGGCCGCCGTCAAATGGCTGGCCGACAATGCCGACAAGAACCTCGTGCTGGTCGGCCACTGCGACTGGCGGGGCACCGCCGAGTACAACCTCGGCCTCGGCGACCGCCGGGCGAATTCCGTGAGGCGCTTCCTTGAATCCATGGGCGTGAATCCAGCGCGGATCGAAACGCTGTCGAAGGGTTCAACCGAGGCGACCCAGTCCGGTGGCGAGGCGCAGTGGGCCAAGGATCGCCGCGTGGACTTCATCGTTCTGAAGAAATAAGCCCCCCCCTCTTTTAGCGACGAAGCCTCGGCACCACGCCGGGGCTTTTTGTTTGGCGGAGCCGCGCTGTCTCCTCCGCTGCGACAATGTAGGTCGCGACCTTGGTCGCGCCGACGAGTGCAAGCACACTGCCTACCGAACCCCGGCCAGTTCCGCCAGCACGCGCTCCGAAGCGTCGATGCCTTTCTTCATCACGCCGAGATGAAAACTCTCGTTCGGGGCGTGGAGGTTGTCCTCGGGCAGGAAGAGCCCGAGCATGACCGCGTCGATGCCCAGCACCTGCTTCAAGTCGGCGATCAAGCCCACGCTGCCGCCTTCGCGCAGGAACAGCGGCGGCCGGCCCCACACCTCCTGGACGGCGCGTTCCACCGCGCGAAAGCCCCGCGCCAGCACGGGCGACTGGTTCTTCGGGGTGTTCGAGCGGTCCGGTGGAATGACCACGTAGGGCGTGGCGTGGTGCTGCTCGGTGATGGTGAGGGAAACGCCTTTCGGGCAGCGCGCGCGAATCGCCGCGAAGATCGTCTCCTTGATGTTCTCCGGCGTCTGGTTGCAGACGAGACGGCAGGTGACCTTGGCGCTGGCCTTGCTCGGGATGACCGTCTTGGTCCCCTCGCCCTGGTAGCCGCCGCTGAAACCGTTGAATTCGAGCGTCGGCAGAAACCGGATCGCCTCAAATGGATTGTAGCCGGGCGGGGTGTGAAATTCCTTGATGCCGAGAAAATCGGCGTAGGCCTTCAGATCGAGCCCGAGCTTGGCCAGTTCAGCCCGCTCCCAGGGCTGCGGCTCGACGACGGCATCGTAGAACCCGGGAATGTTCACGCGCCCGTCGGGCGTGTGCAACGACGCACACAGTTCGGCAAGCGCCTGCAACGGGTTCATCAGGACGCCGCCGTGCAGCCCGGAATGAAGGTCGGATTTCGGCCCGGTGAGCTCGATTTCAAAGGCGACCAAGCCCCGCAGGCCCACGGTGACGACCACCTGGTCCGCCGACGGGATGCCGGTGTCGGAAAGATAGACGAAATCGCCGCGCAGCTTTTCCTTGTTCGCGAGCAGGAACTCCTTGAAGTGCTTGCTCCCCATCTCCTCCTCGCCTTCCACGACGAAGGTGATCCGCAAGGGCAGCTTCAGGTGCTTCTCGAGCAGCCGGGTGACGGCCGCGATGTGCACCATGAGCGGGCCCTTGTTGTCGGCGGTGCCCCGGCCGTACATGCGCTCGCCCTTGATCACGGGCTCGAACGGCGGCGTGTCCCATTTCGCCAGCGGGTCCGGCGGCTGGACGTCGTAGTGACCGTAGATCACGACATGCGGCCAGGCGGGATTGTCGCCCCGCTTGGCGACGATCACCGGATGCAGCGGGGTCGGCACCACCTCGACGGCGAACCCGGCCTCGCGCAGCATGCCCGATACAAACTGCTGCGCGCCCACCATGCCCGCCTTGAACTGCGGGTCGGTCGAGACGCTGGCGTGCCGGACGTATTCCTTCAGCTTTTCAACAGGGTCAAACATGTCCAACGGTGACGCAAGTTCACCCGCGGCGCTAGCCCGAACTACTCGCCGCGCCGGCCCTGTCCAAGGCCCCGGTGGGGCGCCTCGGCCCCCATGCTGCGGGATTCCCGGTCGCAAGCCAACGCGCTGCGGACAGCGCGTTCGCCCCTGAACCGCAAGAGTCCGCCTCAGTGTTTGAAGTGTCGGACGCCGGTGAAGACCATCGCCATCCCGCGGTCGTCCGCGGCCTTTATAACCTCCTCATCGCGGACGGAGCCGCCCGGCTGAATCGCCGACGTCGCACCCGCGTCGGCCGCGGCAATCAAGCCGTCGGCAAACGGAAACAGCGCCTCGCTGGCGACGACCGAACCCTTGAGGTCGAGGCCGGCCTCGCCCGCCTTCCAGACCGCGATGCGCGAGCTGTCCACGCGTGACATCTGGCCCGCGCCGATGCCGAGCGTCTGTTCGCCGCGACAGTAGACGATCGAGTTCGACTTGACGTGCTTGCCGACTTTCCAGCCGAAGAGCATCGAGGCCCACTCCTCGGCCGTCGGCTGGCGTTTTGTCACGATCCGGCAGTTGGCCGGTTTCTCCATCGCGCGGTCCCGGTCCTGGACCAGGACGCCGCCGACGACCGACCGAACTTCCTGCAGGGCATCGGCGCCAATGCCCTCCTTGGCCACCATTAGGCGCAGGTTTCGCCTCCGGCCGAAGATCTGGAGCGCCTCGTCGCTGAAGCGCGGCGCAATGATCACCTCGGTGAAGATCTCGGCGATGACCTTGGCGAGCGCGCCATCGAGCGTGTTGTTGACGACAATGATCCCGCCGAAGGGCGCCTGACGATCCGTGGCAAAGGCCTGCTCCCAGGCGGCCAGCAGCGTGTCGGCGCTCGCGACTCCACAAGGGTTGGTGTGCTTGAGAATGGCGACGGTCGGGCGCTCGAATTCGCCGATCAGGTAGGTCGCCGACGTGATGTCCAGGATGTTGTTATAACTGAGTTCTTTTCCCTGCAGTTGCTGGAAGTGATCGTGGAACGATCCATAGAGCGCCGCTTTCTGGTGCGGGTTCTCGCCATAGCGCAGGCTCTGCGCCTTCTTGAGCGAAAGGGAAAACGTCGCCGGGAAGCCGCTGAGCGCCTCCAAATCTGGCTCCGACTGCTGGCCTTCGAGGTAGCGCGAGATCGCGGCATCGTACGAGGACGTACGCTGGAAAACCTTGAGCGCGAGCCGGCGCCGCAGCGCGGACAACTGCGCCGGCTGCGCCATGGCCGCCAGGACGGCCGCGTAATCGCCCGGATCGCAGACGACCGTCACGCTCGCGTGGTTCTTCGCCGCGCTGCGCAGCATCGACGGGCCGCCGATGTCGATGTTCTCGATCGCCTCCTCGAATTCCACGTGCGGCTTCGCCACCGTCTGCTCGAAGGGATAAAGGTTCACCACGACGAGGTCGATGAGGGCGATGCCGTTCTTTGCCGCCTCGGCCAGGTGCTCCGGTTTGTCGCGTCGGCACAGCAGCCCGCCATGGATCTTCGGGTGCAGCGTCTTCACGCGCCCTTCCATGATCTCCGGCGAGCCGGTGTGCTGGCTCACCTCCGTCACCGGGAGGCCGGCGGTCGCGAGGAGTTTGGCGGTGCCGCCGGTCGAAAGCAGCCGGTAACCGTGCTGCCGCACGAGGGCGGTGGCGAACTCGACGAGGCCGCTTTTGTCGCTGACGGAAAGGAGGGCGAGTTTGTCCATGGCTGCACGTCTTTGTGGGCCGCGTCGTCCTCACGGCAAGGCGAAAGCCGGCTGCCGCCGCGACGTTTCTTGGTTTCCTGCCGCGGAATTCCCTGTCTTTGTGCTGGCGATGACGGCCTCCCTCGAATTGCCCGGGCTCACGGTCGAGCTGGACCGGCTGGTCTACCAGCACGGCGGCGACGAGCTGCCCGCCGACCGGCAGCACGCGTTCATCTATTTTCTGACGATCCGCAACGACTCCGACCGTACCGTCACGCTCCTCGGCCGCAAATGGGTGATCGAGCACGCCGACGGTTCCCGCCTGGTGGTCGAGGGCGACAAGATCGTCGGCGAGACCCCCACCCTCCCGCCCGGTGGCCATTTCTCGTATAACAGCTATCATGTCGGGAGCGGGCCCGGCCGGGCTTATGGCAGTTTCCACGGTCTCGATGCCCACGGGAACCGGATCTTTGTGCGCATCCCGGCGTTTGACATGCTGATTCCGTCCGCCTGACTGCTGGTCCGGTGGCGCCGGCCATCCCGAGGCGCCCATTCCCCAGATGAAGCTCATTGATCTCAATCGCGACGGTGGCATTGGCGCCAATTCCCTCTACGTCCAAATCGGCGACTTCCACCTCGTCATCGACAGCGGGCTGCACCCGAAGAAGTCCGGCCGCCAGGCCGCGCCCGATCTCCGGCCGCTGCAGGGCGTCAAGCTGGACCTCGTCATCATCACGCATTGTCATCTCGACCACATCGGCTCGCTGCCGTTGCTGCTCCGCGACCAGCCGGACGTGCCCGTGGTGATGACCCAGCCCAGCCGCATGCTGATCGAGCGCATGCTCCACAATTCCGCCAATGTGATGACGCGCGAACGCGAGGAGAAGGGCACGGCCGACTACCCGCTGTTTACGCACGAGGAGATCGACCGCGTGGCGCCGCGCCTCCACGGCCATCCGTTCAGCCACGCGAAGAAATTCCCGGGCGCGCGGGACGACATCGAGTTCATCCTTCACCCCGCCGGGCACATCCCCGGCGCCGCCGGGGTCGAGATTCACCACAAGAACCGTCGCTTCTTCTTCACGGGCGACGTGCTCTTCAACGTCCAGCGGATCCTCGCCGGCGCGATGTTCCCCACGGCGCGGTTCGACACGCTGGTCATGGAAACCACGCGCGGCGTCACCGAACGCACGCCCGGACAGGCCCGCTCGCACGAGATGATCCGGCTCGTCGACACGATCAACGCCACCATCCAGCGCGGCGGATCGGTCCTCATCCCGGTGTTCGCCCTCGGGCGCATGCAGGAGATCATGGCGATCCTCCACGACGCCCGGAAGTTCAACAAGCTGGTCGAGGCGCCCATCTTCGCGTCCGGGCTCGGACTGGACATCGCCGACCTGTTCGATCAGGTCGCGCGTAAGACCGGCGCCGTTCATTTCACGCGCACGATCCTGAAGGACCTCAAGGTGCGCAAATCGCCGCGCGACCTCGTGCCGGGCAAGGAGCCGCCGCAGCCGGGAATCTACGTCGTGAGCTCCGGCATGGTCGTCGAAAACACGCCCTCCTATACGCTGGCTTCCTGCCTCGCCGCCCAGCCGAAGCACAGCATCTGCTTCGTCGGCTATTGCGACCCCGACACGCCCGGCGGCCGGATCCTGGCCACGGCCCGAGGCGACTCGATCCTCTTCGATGCGGTGAATGTGAAGGTAAAGCTCCGCTGCCAGGTCGAGAAATTCGAGCTGTCCGGTCATGCCGATCGCGACGAACTGCTGGAGTACGCCGTGCAAAGCCATCCGCGCTCTATCGTCCTGACGCACGGCGATCCCCCCGCCCGCGCCTGGTTTGCCGAGCAGCTCAAGCAGCAGCTCCCGCGGACGAAGGTCGTGGATCCGGTCCCGCTTCAGCAGTATCAGGTCTAGCGCTAAACCAGCTGGACGACGCCGGCGCAACCGACCGGTCAGCGGCCCAGCACTTCGCGCAATTTGGCGCGCATCGTCGCGTTGCCGGCGACGTACTGGATCCGCGGCGCCTGCAGCGTGAATTCCTTCAATGGGAAAGGCGACGCGGTGAGGTAGTCGACCCCGGAACCCGACTCTTCCACGAGCGCGGCGGCCGCCGCGATGTCCCAGAGCTTGTTGTTGTGTTCGACCACGCCATCGAGCAGGCCGACGGCGACGTAGGCCAGGTGGAGGGTGCTGCTGCCGAGCCCGCGAATCTTGAAGTTCTCGATCAGCCGCTTCCCTTCGGCGGCGTAGCTCTTCTCCACCGGCGAGTGGAAGCCGACCAGGCTGTGCGGCCCGGGCGGCTCGGTCCGCGCCCGCGCGGCCTGGTCGCCGTCCCACACCCCGCGGCCGCGGCCGCCGTGGACCAGCCGGCGGCGCGCCAGGTCGTAGATGACGCCGTAGACCGGCAGCCCGTGTTCCAGCAGGGCCAGCGAGATGGCGCAGTGCGCGATGCCGTTGGCGTAGTTGTTCGTCCCGTCGATGGGATCGCAGACCCAGCAGTACCGCGAGTTGACCGGCGTGGGTGTGTCCGACGGCGCCAGCTCCTCGCTGAAGAACTGGTCGGAGGGAAAGGCTTGGAGGACGGCTGCCTGGAGGTGTTCGGAGATCGCGATGTCCACGGGCGTGACCTTCGTGCCATCGTATTTGAGCGCCGCATGGGCCCGCCCGAACTCACGTTGAAACAAGTCGGATTCGCCGAGCACCGCGCCCAAGGCGACGGCGATCCGTTGGTCGGTTTCTGATTTTTCCACGCCCTCCACGGATGCACAGGGCCGGCCAACAGGAAAGCGTTTAATGGTTCCGGACCGAAACTGTCCGCCGGCCCGACGGATCCGGTCCCCGCGGCGCGCGCCCGCGTCCGCTCAATCGTACTCGTACAGTCGCGGATCCCGCCGCGGCGGGCGGCGTACCTTGAACCTCGCCTTGGGCTCCTTCCCGCCGGCGTCAGCCTCGGGCCCGGCCGGCGGCGGCGGGGTTTCCCCGTAGGGAACCTCCTCCCCTTCCGGCCCGAACGCATCGCCGAGTTGATCCTCGATGGATTCAGGGTCCGCGCCTTCCTCGAGCTTTCGCACCGCCTCCTCCATCGGCTCGTCCAGCTTTTCGCCGCTCAGTTCGGCCATCCGTCGCATCATTCGCGCCATGGCTTTCGGATCGTTCTCATCGATCGAACTGAACTCGCGCTCCAGGGCCGCCATTTTGGCCTCATCCGGTTCGACCCCGCGGGGAGCCGGGTCGCCGGCGGGACCAGCCGCGGGCGCTTCCTTGCGCCGGCCCACGACCGCAAAGCCGCTGATCAGTTTCCTCATTCGCGCCTTCGGGTCGTCCGGACACTTCGGCACGATCCGGCCCTGGGCGAGCGTCTTGGCGTAGAACGAGTAGATCTTGTTCGTGTCGGGCGAGTAGAATTCGTAGATCGGCATGGCGGGCGGCGGACAGGTTTAACGGAAGCGACGGAATGCGATATGTTCCCGGAAATGCCCAAGAAGGCCGTTCCGTCAACCCTGTCTGGTTTCCGTGCGGCCCAGCTGGTGGCCGTGCTTGACCACCGCCTGGCGCCCGCCGGCGTTGATTCGGTCGAGCACCGCCGCGAGGCGACGCTGGCGCTCCCGGTCCTGGCCAAACATCTCCAGCTGTGCCGCCTTCTCCTCCACATTCGAGAAGCGCACGCTGACCAGCCGCAACGGCCGTCGTTTCGTCCAGGCCGCGCGCAGGAGCACGGCCACGAGAGGATAAAACGGGGCCTCCAGGTCGACGGCCTCCGGCAGGCTGCGCCCGGCGCTGCTGTCCTCCATGCCGGGGTAACGGACCTTCACCGTCATCGTCTTGACGCGCTTTCCATCCGCGCGGATCGCGGGCATCAGCTCGTCGATCATCCGCTTGGCAATGGATTCGATCGCCGCGAAGTCGGAGATGTCGTGCCCGAAGGTTTCCTGCACGGAGTAGCTCTTCGCGTCCTCGTGGTCGACGTGCACCTCGCGGTCGTCCTCGCCGCGCGCCATGGCGAGCATTTCCGCGCTGCCGCGGCCGAACCAGTTCCTCAGCGCGGCCTCGTCCAGCTGGAACAGGTCCCTGACCAGGTGGATGCCGGCGGCCTCGAGGCGCGCATTGGTCTTCGTGCCGATCCCCGGGAGCACGCTGACTTTCAGCGGCGCCAGGAACGCGGCCTCCCCGCCGGGCGGCACGATTGTGAAGCCGCGCGGCTTTCGCGCCTTGCTGGCGATGGCCGCGACGAGCTTGTTCGCGGCGAGGCCGAAGGACGTGGGAATCTGCAGGTCATCCCAGATCCGCTGCTGCAGGGCGCGAACCTTGCGCTCGATCTCGGCCGTCGTCTTCCAACCGCAGGGTGCGAGGTCGAGGTAGCCCTCGTCGATCGAGTTGCGCTGCACGAGCGGGGTGACCGATTCACAGAGATCGAACATCTCCCGGGATTTCCGGCTGTAGATGCCCGCGGTGTGCGGCAGCAGGATGAGGTCGGGACAAACCTTCAGGGCGAGCTTTGTGGGCATCGGGGTGTACACGCCGCAGGCCCGGGCCTCGTAACTGGCCGACGAAATGATGCCGCGCTCGCGTCCGCCCACCGCGCACTTGGTGCCGCGCAGCTCCGGGTGCAGCGAGAGTTCGCACGACACGAAGAACGCGTCGGCATCGAGGTGCACGATCGTGGGCAGCAGGCGGGACATTTCCCGCCATCAGTGACACGCGGCCGGCAATTTTCAACCCCGGCCGTCCGGCTCAGAGGCGAAGCTTGGCGAGATGCAGGCGGCCGCCGGGAAAGTCCCCGCCATGCCGGGCAACCAACCGGGCGAGCGCGTCGGCATTCACCGAGGTCGAGACCACGACCATCTGCCCGTCGCTCACGACCGCGAGGCAGATATCCATTGTGTCGCCCGACCCGGCGTCTTCCGGAACATAAATCAACACGGTGTCGCTGTGGTCGTGGACGCCGACCAAGCGCGTCCAGCCGCGCCGCCCCATGGCTTTGTCCGCGTCGGCGAAAAGATCCGCGTTCGACCACGTGCCCTTGCGACCGCTGCGCTCGTAGACGCCGACGCTGGCCTTGCGCACCGACGCGAGCGCCAGCCGGACATCCTCCACCTCCTTGCCGTGCGCGAACGCCATCCCGGTGCGCAGCGCCGTCAGCGTCATGGATCCGACGCTCAGCTGGATTTTTCGGTGCCAGTCCGTGTCCGTGGAGGACATGACGTGGTTGCGCAGCAGCGCGGCCTCGCGGCTCAGGCTCAGCGCGCTGGCCACGAGGATGCCGACGCATATGACCGGCAGCAGGCAAAGTGCGATCCCGACGAAAACCCAGCGCCATACATGGCGGCGGCCGGTTGGGGGTACAGCAGTGGGATTCATGGAGTGGTGGCGAAACCAGGGGTGGAGATCGCGCCAGCCGGTCGCGGAGGACGCGCCCGGCTAGAGAGTGCGATCAGACTTCCTTGTCCTTGTGGCCGTGGCTGAATTTGAGATGCATCTTCTTCAAGGGCTCGATGTCGAACTTGTCGGCGATCTTGGCGATCTGATCGGCATTGATGTTGCCGACGATGTTGACGAACACCGCCTCGCCCTTGCGGTCGATGACCGTCACGACGAGCCCGTCGATGTTCTCCTCGTCATGCTGCAGGACGTGGATGTTGACGTTGTCGCCGCCCGCCTCGTCCCGGACCATGACCATCTTGGTCCAGCCCTGGGCTTCAAGCTTCTGGCGGACCGATTCGATCTTCTCGACCGTCGCGGCGCGGTTGGAGTCATCCATGCCCACGACATTGACGCGAATGCTCTTCAGGTTGCGGATCAGCTCGGCGGTTTCGGGCTCCTGATGGGCGGTCAACTTGGCCGCGAACTGGAGCATGGAATGGGACAGGTTCACTTCGACAAACTGGCCCTTGGCCGAGGGCATGAGCTGGCCGATGTCGATCGCGCCGGTTTCGGCGGCGGAAGCGAACGTGGAAAGGGCGACCGAGAGACCGCCGGCAACAAGCAGGGAGCGCAGGTATTTCATGGGAAGAAGACGAGGGTTGAGTTGGGCCCAACGGGGGCCGTCATACCCATCACACGGCAGCCAGTGAAAAGTTGCAGAAGGTGCAGGTCGGGGCACCTGGTTCCGACCCCGCTCTTTGTAGGAGCCTGCTTGCAGGCGATGCGGCGGATAAGCCGCTCCCATCAAATCGCCTGCAAGCAGGCTCCTACTGCGACCTTCCAGGATGCTCCCGAACGGTCGCTACTCTCGCAACGCCTGCCCAGTGGCGGAGCGGGCCTCGGCCGCGAGTCCTTCCAGCGGACCGGCATATACCACCTCGCCGCCATTCGGCCCGCCGCCGGGGCCGAGGTCGATGATCCAGTCCGCCAGGCGGACGACGTCGAGATTGTGCTCGATCACCACGAGCGTGTTGCCCGTGTCGCGCAGCTTGAAGAGCAGGTCCATCAGCCGCTGGACATCGGTCCAGTGCAGCCCCGTCGTGGGCTCGTCGAGAATGTAGAGCGTCGTGCCCTGCTCGCGCTTGCTCAGCTCCAGGGACAGCTTGATGCGCTGCGCCTCGCCGCCGGAAAGGGTCGTCGCCGACTGGCCGAGCTGGAGGTAGCCGAGGCCGACCGCCTCGAGCGTGGCCAGCTTCTCCGCGATGCGCGGGATGGCGCGGAACAACTCCATGGCTTCGCGGACCGTCAGCGCCAGGACGTCGGCGATGCTGCGGCCGTGGTAACGCACCTCGAGCGTCTCCCGGTTGAACCGCTGCCCGTGGCAGCTCGGGCACGGGGCGTACGCGTCGGCCATGAACTGCATGTCCAGCCGGATTTGCCCCTCGCCTTCGCAGCGCTCGCAGCGCCCGCCTCGGACATTGAAGCTGAACCGGCTCGGCCGGTACCCGCGAACCTTCGCCAGCGGCAGCCGCGCGAACAAATCGCGCAGCAGGTCCAGGATCCCGACGTAGCTGGCCGGGTTCGAGCGCGGGCTGCGCCCGATGGGTTCCTGGTCGACGACCACTGCCTTCTCGAAGTGCTCGAGCCCCGTGATGCGCCGGTGGCGGCCGGGGATGGTCTTCGCCCCGTTCAGCTTCCGCGTGGCCGCGGTGGCGAGAATGTCGTTCACGAGGGAACTCTTCCCCGAGCCCGACACGCCGGTGACGCAGGTCAGCAGGCCGACAGGAAACCGCGCCTCGATGGCGCGCAGGTTGTGTTCGGCGGCGCCCTCGATGACGAGCCACCGGTCATCCGGCCGCCGCGCCGGGTGGTCCTTGACCACGCGCTCGCGCCCGGCGAGGTACGATCCGGTGCGCGAGACCGAGGCCGGCAGCTGCATGCACGCGGCCGGCGTGCCCTGGAACAGCAGCCGACCGCCCTCCGTGCCCGCGCCCGGCCCCAGCTCGATCAGCTCGTCGGCGGCGCGCAGGGTGTCGAGATCATGTTCGACCACGAGGACGGTGTTGCCGCGATCCCGCAACTCGCGGAGCGTCGCCAGCAGCCGCTGGTTGTCGTGCGGGTGCAGCCCGATGCTGGGCTCGTCGAGGACATAGATCACGCCGACCAGGCCCATGCCGAGCTGGGTTGCCAGTCGCACGCGCTGGGCCTCGCCGCCCGACAGCGTCGCGTACTCGCGATCCAGCGTCAGGTAGTCCAGGCCCGTTTCGCAGAGGAAATGCAGCCGCTGCTCCACGCCTTCGACCACCTCGCGGACGGCATCGGTGGCGGGCAGCGCGCCGGCAAGTCCCCGGCAGAATTCCAGCGCGCGCTGGATGTCCAGGGCCGAGAAATCGGTGAAACCTTTGCCGCCGAGGAGCACGGCCGCGCTGCGGGGATTCAGGCGCGCGCCATGACACAGCGGGCAGTCGCCGCTCGCCATGAAGGTCGCCAGGCGGGCCCGGTAGCCTTCGCTGCGCGTCTCCCGTCGCGCCTCGTCGAGCAGCGCCAGTACGCCGGGAAACGGCTTCAACTCGGGCTTGTGCGTGCGCCGCAGCCGAAAGCTGAACAGGCGCTCCCCCGCCCCGTGCAGCAGGATCCGCCGCGTCTCCTCCGGCAGATCCCGCCAGGGCGTCTCGGCATCGAACGGCAGCTGCTCGGCCAGTTGCTTCAGGATCGCGTTGTGCCGGATGATGAGATTGCGCCCGCCGATCCGCCACGGCTTAATCGCGCCTTCGCGCACGGATTTTTCCGGCTTGGGCACGATGAGCTCCTCGCTGAAGGTCAGCTTGCGGCCGAGCCCGCCGCATTCGGGACAGGCGCCGTCACTGTGGTTGAAGGAGAAGTGGCGCGGCGTCAGCGGCTCGAAGACATCGCCGCAGATCACGCAGCTCAGGTCCTGGCTGAGTGCAATCTCCCGCCAGGGCGACTCCGCCGTCTTCTGCACCAGCACCAGCGCGCGGTTGTGTCCCTCGCGGAACGCGAGCTCGAGCGAGTCGGCCAGCCGGCTGCGCTGCTCGGCCGCGAGCACGACGCGGTCGATGACGAGTTCCACCGGGAGTTCGGTCGCGCCATTCGGCACGAGCCGCGACTCGTCGAGCGAATGGATTTCGCCGGCGATGCGGACGCGCTGGAACCCCCGCTGGCGCAGGCGCGGCAGCTCGTCGCGCAGCACCGCCGGCTTGGCGTGCATCCAGGGCGCGAGGATGATGGCGCGCTCGCCCGGCGCCTCGCGCAACAGTTGCGCCAGGCAGTCGTCGAGGGTTCGTTTCTCCACCCGTCCGCCATCCTTCGGGCAACGTTGTTCGCCGCAGAGGGCCCACAGCAGCCGCGCGTAGTCCGCCACCTCCGTCACGGTCGCCACCGTGCTGCGCGGCGAACTGCCACCGGTGCGCTGCTCGATGGCGAGCACGGGCGACAGGCCGTGGATGAAGTCGACGTCCGGGCGCTTCAGTTGTTCGAGCACCTGGCGCGCCTGCGTCGAGAGGCTCTCCATGTACTTCCGATAGCCTTCCGCGTAGATGGTGTCGAAGGCCAGCGACGACTTGCCGGATCCGCTGGGACCGGTGAGCACGACGAACCGCCCGCGCGGGATGCGCAGCTCGAGGTCCCGCAGATTGTGCTCGCGGGCGCCCTTCACGTGGATGTGCGTCGCGGCGTCCATGCGCACCACCGTTGCTGCTTTCGCCCCCACGTCAAAACGCTAATAGTTTAACAAACCCCCTGCTTGGAAGCGGTTTAGCTCTTGAATTCACCTGCAAAGCGAGGCTTCATCCCGGCCACACCCAAGCGTTACGCTTGTGCATCCCCATCCCCTCAACCCCCCGCCTCGCCAGCGAGGCGCGTTTGCAGCATCCCTATGAAACCATGCCCTGATCGCAGGTCCGGCCTGTGTCGTTTGTCATTCGTCTTGCTTGTCTCGGCGCTCGCGCTCCCTCCGTCCGCGCGGGCCTTTATTTTCGCCCTGGGCGAGGCCAAGGGCAGTTTCGACACCACCCTGTCCGTTGGCTCGCTCTACCGGCTCAACGATCCCGACCGGATGTACTACGGCCTCGCCAGCGGCGGCCAGCAGCACTCGGTGAATGCCGACGACGGCAACTTGAACTACCGCAGCGGTGTGGCCTCGTTCCTCGTAAAGGCCAGCCACGACCTGCAGATCGACCTCGGCGACGGCGGCGTCTTTGTCCGCGGGTACTACTTCGAGGATTTTGTGAACACCAACGGCGGCCGCGCGCGCACCGCGCTCAGTGACCAGGCGCTCAAGATCGTGGGCGATGGCGCCGAGCTGCTCGACGCCTATGCGTGGTACAAGCCGCACCTCGGCGACATGACGGGCATCGTCCGCATCGGCCGCCAGGTGCTGAGCTGGGGCGAAAGCACCTTCATCCCGAACGGGATCAATTCGGTGAACCCGATCGACGTCGCCAAATTGCGCACCCCCGGCTCGGAGCTGAAGGAAGCGCTGCGACCGCTGAACATGGTTTCGGGCACCGTCAACCTCACCGCGGACCTCTCGCTCGAGGCGTTCTACCTGCTGGATTGGGATCGCACCCGCGTCGACCCGCCCGGCACGTATTTCAGCACGAACGATTTCGTGGCGAAAGGCGGCTCGAAGGTCTTCCTCGGCTTCGGTGCCATCCCCGACACCGCCTCGCTCGGCGCGATCATGCGCGGCCGCGACAACGAACCGAGCAACGAAGGCCAGTACGGCGTCAACCTCCGCTGGCTCGCCAAGGGCCTCGCCGACACGGAATTTGGTTTCTATTACATGAATTACCACAGCCGCCTGCCGCTGGTCTCGGCCCGCACGCCCACCACCCCGATCGACACCGCGCCGGTCTCGGCCCAGGTGCAGGCGGTGGCCGGGCAACTCGGCGCGGCCCAGCTTGTGCCGGTGTTGCTCGCCAATGGCGTGCCGCTCTCCAGCGTCTCGACCACGCTGAGCACCCTGCTGGGCGCCGCCCTCACCGGCGTGCCGGCGGCCGCGCTGCCGGCGAGCATCCAGCCGTTCTATCCGCAGGCGCAGGGCATCGCGGCGGCGGCGCTCGCCGACCCGACCGTCACCGCCGCGAAGACCGCCGTGTTCCTGAAGTCGGCCGCGACCGGCAGCTATCTCATCGAGTTTCCCAGCGACATCCACCTCTGGGGCGCGAGCTTCAACACCAGCGTCAAGGGCATCGCGCTGCAGGGCGAAGTCAGCTACCGTTCCAACCAACCGCTCCAGGTGGACGACGTTGAGCTGCTCTTCTCCGCGCTCTCCTCGATCAACCCGGCTTTCGGCCCCAACAACCAGCTCGGGAATCATCTCGGCCAGCTCAATACCTACGTCCCCGGCTATCGCCGCCATGCCGTCTGGACCGGCCAGGCGACGGCCACCCAGGCCTTGCGCGGCATCCTCGGCGCGGAGCAGACCACCCTCATCGCCGAGGCCGGGTTTGTCAGCGCCAACCTCCCGTCAAAAGGCCGGCTGCGGTATGACGGCCCGGGCACCTTCGTCGGCGGCGACATCAACTACATGACGGCCACCGGCAACGGCGCGTCGGGCTCCGATCCCGCCTCCGCCTTCGCGGACAGCTTTTCCTGGGGCTACCAGCTCGTCGGCCGCCTCGACTACAACAACGTGTTCCGCGGCGTGAACGTCTCGCCGCTGGTCGTGTACTCGCAGGACGTCTCGGGCAACACGCCCCAGCCGCTCGGCAACTTCCTGCACGGGCGCAAGACCTTGACCATCGGGGCCGACTTCACCTTCCAGAATGCATGGGCGTGCGAGGTTCGCTACGTCAACTTCTTCGGCGCGGGTCGCTTCAACCTGCTCGGTGACCGCGACTACGTGTCCTGCAACCTGAAATACTCCTTCTAACCCGCGCGTGTCCCCCGCCATGAATTCGAAACATCTCCTGCTCTCCCTGTTCTGCTCGCTCACCCTCGCCGTCGGCGCCAGTGCGGCGATCTCCGCCGCGGACGCCAGCCGCCTCGGCCGTGACCTTACCCCGCTGGGCGGCGAAAAGGCCGGCAACGCCGACGGCACCATCCCGGCCTGGGACGGCGGCATCACCACGCCGCCGGCCGGCTACACGCCGGGCATGCACCACCCGGATCCCTATGCCAGCGACCAAGTCCTCTTCACGATCACCGGGGCCAACGCCGACCAATACGCCGCCAAGCTCACCGCCGGGCACCTGGCGCTGCTCAAGGCCTACTCCGATTATGTGATGCCAGTGTACGCATCGCACCGCAGCGCCTCGAACCCGCAGCGGATCTACGACGCCACCCGCGAGCACGCCAGCACGGCGGCGCTCACGGAGGGCGGCAACGGCATCACCGGGTCCGTCGTGGGCATCCCGTTCCCGATCCCGCAGAACGGCCTCGAGGTCATCTGGAATCACCTCACGCGCTACCGCGGAGTTTCCGCCGAGCGCTGGATTGGACAGGCCGCACCCCAACGCGACGGCAGCTACACGATGGTCAACTTTGATGACGAGTTCCTCTTCAACTACGCCCGCGAGGGCATCCAGGAAAAGGACCTCGACAACGTGCTCGTGTATTTCAAGCAGGCTGTCACCGCGCCGGCGCGCCTCGCCGGCACGATCCTGCTCGTGCACGAGACCATGGACCAGGTGAAGGAACCGCGCCGCGCGTGGGTCTACAACACCGGCCAGCGCCGCGTGCGCCGCGCCCCCAATGTCGCCTACGACAATCCCGGCACGGCCGCCGACGGCATGCGCACCTCGGACCAGTTCGACATGTTCAACGGCGCACCGGACCGGTACGACTGGAAGCTCGTCGGCAAAAAGGAAATGTATGTGCCCTACAATTCCTACAAGCTGCACAGCGATTCGCTCCAATACAGCGACATCCTGAAGCCGCTCCACATCAACCAGGACCTCACCCGCTACGAACTGCACCGGGTCTGGGTCGTCGATGCCACGCTCAAGCCCGGCACCAGCCACGTCTATTCGCGCCGCACGTTCTACGTCGACGAGGACAGCTGGCAGATCCTCGCCGTCGACAACTACGACGGCCGCGGCCAGCTCTGGCGCGTATCCGAGGCGCATTGCATCAACTACTACGATGCGCAGGTCTTCTGGAGCACGCTCGAGGTCCACACCGACCTGCTGGCCGGCCGCTACCTCGCCATCGGCCTCGACAACCAGGACAAGATGTACGACTTCACGCTGAAGCGCACCCCGGCCGACTACACCCCGGCGACGCTGCGCCAGGAAGGCGTCCGCTGAGCATATCTTGCGAATCCTTGGGCGGCCGCTGACCCCGGCCGCCCTTTTTCTTGTGAGTCTTCCCCGAACTGCGAAGACTGCGCCGGACCTGGAGCATGCGCGCGATGAATCCAACCGGTAGGGCGGCCAGTCCCTCTTGGCGGGCCGTAGCCTGGCGAAGGCTGCTCGCCGCCGTCCTCCGGCGCCGAGTGGAATCCGCGCCCTACCTTTTCGCCGTCGCCACCATGGCGCTGGCTCCCCTTGCGCGGCCGTCCGAAATGTCCGAACCGGCGCCACTCGCGGCGCGAGCGCTGCTCCTCGACATCGCCGCGGCCGGCGACCGGCTCGTGGCCGTGGGCGACCACGGCGACATCGTGGTGTCGACCGACCAGGGGCGTTCGTGGCGCCAGAGCCTCGCGCCCACCCAGGCGCTCCTGACGGGCGTGTGCTTCGTCGACGCCCGCCAGGGCTGGGCGGTGGGGCACCAGGGTGTGATCCTGCACACGGCCAACGGCGGCGACACTTGGGAACGCCAGGACGACCGCCACCACGACGCCGATGTCTACCTCGACGTGCTCTTCCGCGACGCCACCCACGGCTTCGTCGTCGGTGCCTATGGCAAATTCCTCGTGACGGCCGACGGCGGCCGGACTTGGTCGTCGGAACACCCTATCCCCGATGAAGTGCACTTCAATCGCATCACCACCGGCCCGAGCGGAACGCTATATCTCTCCGGTGAAGGCGGCCTGACGCTAATCTCGCGCGACGAAGGCAAGACGTGGACGCGATCCGAGGTGCCTTATGACGGCTCGCTGTTCGGCGTGCTGCCACTGGGCGACGGCCGCCTGCTGACCTATGGCCTGCGGGGTCACGTATTCCGGTCCGAAGACCGCGGCGCCACCTGGAACGAGGTACCCAGCGGCGCCTCCATCCTGATCATGGCCGGCCGGAGGCTGGCCGACGGACGCACCGTGCTGGCCGGCCAGGGAGGAAATTTCTTCGTCAGCCGCGACGGCGGCCGCTCCTTCACCAACCGGCGCCCGGCGGAAATCGAGACCAGCATCGCGGACCTGATCGGCACCGTCGACGGCGCCGTGGTCACCGTCGGCGAAGCCGGCGCCGTCCGGCTGAACCTGCCATGAAGACAGCGCCCCTACATGGCACGAAGGTAGCCGCGCTGGAGCCTCGCGACAGCGTGGTTATCCGTGTTGGCCACGCTTTCGCCAGCGGCTCAAGCGCGGCTACGAGCGCAAACGAATCGAGGGGAGGCCGTTCCATCCCATGCTAAAGCGCATCGAAGATTTCATCTTTGGGCACCGGCACCTGGTGGTCGCCCTGTTTGCCGTCACAACCGCGATCCTGGCCTTCTTCGCCTCGAAGACGCACGTCGACGCCAGCTTCAACAAGCAGCTGCCGAGCGACCACGAATACATCCGCAATTTCGTCAAGTACCAGGAACAGTTCGGCGGCGCCAACCGCGTCGTGATCGCACTGATCGCGAAACACGGTGACATCTTCAACGCGGAGTTCTTCCGGACCCTTAAGGCGGTCACCGACGAGGTCTTCTACATCCCCGGGGTCGACCGCGCGCAGGTGACATCGATCTACACGCCGAATGTGCGCTACCTCGAGGTGGTCGAGGACGGCCTCCAAGGCGGCAATGTCATCCCCGCTGATTTTGTGCCCGACGCCGCCGGCCTCGAGCGCGTGCGCGAGAACATCCTGAAGTCCGGCCGCGTCGGCATGCTCGTCTCGAACGATTTCACCGGCGCCGCGGTCATCGCGCAACTGCTCGAGGTAGACCCGCAAACCGGAAAGAAGCTCGTGTATGCCGAGGTGGCCGATGCGCTCGAGCACAAGATCCGCCAGAAATACCAGACCGCCGACATCCGGATCCACATCATCGGCTTCGCCAAGGTCATCGGGGACATCACCGACGGGGCCCGCGGGGTCCTGCTTTTCTTTGGCGTGGCGATACTGATCTCGGCCTTCCTCCTCTACTATTTCTCCCAGTCGGTTCCCCTCACCCTGCTGCCGCTGCTTACCTCCACGTGCGCGGTGATCTGGCAACTGGGCCTGCTCTACCTGTTCGGCTTTGGCATCGATCCGCTCTCGATCCTTGTGCCATTCCTGGTGTTCGCGATCGCCTTGAGCCACGCCACGCAGATGCTGCGCTCGTTCCGCTACGAGTTCTACGTCGGACGCGACGAACAGATCGCCGCCCGTTCGTCGTTCAGCAATTTGTTCATCCCGGGCACGGTCGCGATCCTCACCGACACCGTCGGCTTCCTGACGATCTACCTGGTCAAGGTGCCCATCATCCAGGAACTGGCGATCACCGCGAGTCTCGGCGTGACGCTCATCATCCTGACGGACCGCTTCCTGCTGCCGGTGCTGCTGAGTTACACGAAGATGAGCCCGAGCTTCCGGAAGCGCGTCAACATTCGCCGCTTTGCCCTCCAGCCGATCTGGCGCCGGCTCTCGAATTTCACCACCGCTCGCCGCAGCTCGCTCTTCGTCATCGCCGTCGTGGCCGCGCTGTGGGCCTTTGGTTTCACCAAGGCCAAGCAGGTCAAGATCGGCGACATGCACGCCGGCGTGCCCGAACTCCGGCAGTCCTCCCGCTACAACCAGGATACGGCCGCCATCACCGCCAAGTTCAGCATCGGGGTCGACGTCATCACGGTCATCGCCGAGACCGTGCCCAATGGCGTCATCGACCCCGACGTCATGGCCTTGGTCGACCGGTTCAGCTGGCGCATGCGCAACGTGCCGGGCGTGAAGTCGACCCTTTGCCTGCCCGAGGTGGCCAAGACGATCACGGCCGGGTGGAACGAAGGCAGTCTCAAGTGGCGCGTGATTCCGCGGAATCCCCAGATGCTTGCCCAGTCGGTCTCGCCGGTGGAGACGGCCAGCGGGCTGCTGAACAACGACGGCAGCGTCATCCCGGTGATGATCTACCTCACCGACCACAAGGCCGAGACCATCAAGGGCGTCATCTCTGCCGTGAAGGAATTCCGTTCCGCGCTGTCGAACGAAAAGGTGAAGTTCCAGCTCGCCACCGGCAACGTCGGCGTCATGGCCGCGACCAACGAGGTCGTCGAGGCCGCGCAGTTCCCCATGGTCACGTGGCTCTACATCGCGATCATCGCGCTCTGCCTGCTCTCGTTTCGCTCGTGGCGCGCCACCGTCTGCGTCGTGCTGCCGCTGGTCGTGGTCTCGGACCTCGCCTACGCGCTCATGGTATACCTCCAGATCGGGCTGAAGACCTCGACCCTGCCGGTCGTCGCGCTCGGCGTGGGCATCGGCGTGGACTACGGCATCTATCTCTGCTCGGCGCTGCTCGAGCGACTCAAGGATGGGGAGACGCTCGAGGACGCGCTTTGCTTCGCGTTCGGCACGATGGGCACGTCGGTGGTGTTCACCGGACTGGCCCTCGCCATCGGCGTCGGCACGTGGGCGTTCTCGGCCATCAAGTTCCAGGCCGACATGGGCGTGCTGCTCGCTTTCATGTTTCTCTTCAACATGCTCGGCGCGATGCTGCTGATGCCCGCGCTCGCCCGCTGGCTGTTCCGCGAAAAGCTCGCTGGCAAGCTCAAGCCCGCCGACCCGTCGACGGTGTGATCCCGGAAGGCGGGACAATGTCCCGCGCAGCCTGCCGGATGTCACAGGAGGCAGCGGAGGGAACAGAGATCAGGCATTCCAATCACGACTTTCTCCGCTTCCTCCGCGTCCTCCTGTGCGAATGTCTTGGTACTCTACTTCGCCTGCACCTTACCGTTCGCCGTGAACGTGAACGCCAAATCCACCTCGGCTTCGACGTCCTCCGTGCGGGCCACGCGATCGTAGCTGAAGCCGCCGGAGCCCTGCACCGTCTCGATGTACTGGGCCCGTGCTGGGACAAACCGCCACTGGCGCACCGCCGTTTCGACCGCCTGCCGGAAATCCTCGGCAAATTCCGGCGGGGCGATCGTCACCGCGACCATGCTGGGCCGGACGTCGCTCACCCGCCCTTGCGAATCGATCACGAGATGCACCCCGACCTGCGCGCTTCCGGCCTTCGCCGCCAGCGCCCGGGCCGGATAAACCGGCAGGATCGGTTCACCCTTGATCTGGGCATCGCGGAACTGGGCATGGTTCGTCGGGACTGCGGCCCAGCCCTTTCCACTCGCCGGTGGTGGCACGGGACGCGCCTCGATCACCGTGAACGAACTCGTCCCGGTTTCGACCGGCGCGGTGTGCAGACAGCCAGCGGCGGCGAAAACGACCAACGCCAAGGCCGGGATCGGGGCTTTCATCATGCACCCCTCAGATTCACTCGGTCCGCAATAGACGTGTGACATCGACCCTCGTGGCCCGAAAGGACGGCACGATGCATGCCAGCGCCGCAACCCCGAGCAAGATCCCGCTCACGGCAGCGAGAACCATCGGATCCTGAGGCGACGTATTGTAGAGCATGCCCTGAATGAATTGGGCGAGCGCGGCGGCCCCAGCCAGGCCGAAGGCGAGGCCGACCATGGCCAGCACCAAGCCGCGCCGGACCACTAGCTGCACGAGATCCCGGCGCGAAGCTCCGAGGGCAAGGCGAACGCCGAACTCGTGCATCCGGCGATCGACCGCATAGGCCAGCACGGAAAACAGGCCGATCATCGTCAGCGCGCCGGCCGTGCCCCCGAGCATCTTGAGCGCCGCCGCCACTACCTTCTCGGTGCCGACCTGAAATTCCCACAGACGGTCCAAGGGAACCACGCGATTCACCACGAGCTGCGGGTCGTAGGAATACAAGGCGCGGCGGATCGAGGCCTCCAGTTCGCGAAAATACGGGACGTTAAGCCGAATGACATAGGTGTCGTAGTTGACCGGATTCCACGCCTCGTCGGAATAGAACACCAGTCCGGGGGACTGGCGGACGCTCACCCGCGTGTCGGCAACGACGCCGACGACCAACCATCCCGGCCAGTCAGCACCGAAGCCGGGCGCACCGCCGATCGGACGCAACAGCTGTCCGATCGGATCCCGATCCGGCCAGCACCGCCGGGCGAGTGACTCGCTCACCAGAATCTCATTGCTGTGCACACGTCCCAGCGGATGGCCTCGGAGCAGGCGCAGGCCGGCGGTTTGTTCGAACCCCACGCTGAAACACCGGATCATGGCCTTCAGTTGCGTTCCGCCGGCTCCCTCCACCGTGTGGGTGCCGACAAAGTATTGCTGCAGCAGCATGTCGTTGCAAAAGCCCACCGATGCGACGCCGGGCAGCCGTTCCAGCACAGCTTGGATTTCGTGAAGTTTGACGAGTCGTCCCTCCCAGTCTGACGGATAGCCCGACGGGTAGCCCAGCTGCACCTTCGCCCGTTGCGATCCATCATACCCGAGGTCGATATGGGTCAGATTGGTGAACGTTTGCGTCATCAGCCCGGCGCCGACGAGCAGCACCACGGCAAATGCGGTCTGCACGATCACCAGCCCGCTGCGCAGCCGCCCCAGTCCACGGCTTTCACCCAGCGCTGCGCCGCCGTCCTTCAGACCGGACGAGATTTGCGCGCGCAAAACGCGCACCGCCGGAATGGCGGCAACAGTGAGGCAGCTCGCGACGGTGAGCAGGGCGAGAAACGCCAGCTCCGCGCCGTCGAGGGTCCGCCAGGAGGGCCCCGGACCGGACGAGTTGCTCGCCATGGTCCACAGCAGCACCGGGAAAATCCAGTTGGCAACCAGTACACCCGCGGCCGCGCCGATGAGCGACAGGATCAGGCCTTCGGCCGCGAGCAGGCGCACGACCCGGCGGCGACCGGCCCCCAGCGCCAGCCGGATGCTGAGCTCGCGTTTTCGTCCCAGCATGCGCACCAGCATCATGTTCGAGGTGTTGAGGCACGCGATCGCATAGAGGAATCCGACCGCCGCCAGCAACACCCACGAAACGCCGGCCCCGCCGAACCGGCGGTTGAAATCAGCCAGGCTCATCAGGACGATCGTCTGTTTTTCCGTGAACGACCGATAGGTGGCTGGAATATCGAGATGGATGCCATCCAGCACCGCGGCGGCTTGGTCCACAGTAAACCCGGGCTTCAATCTCACCATCAGGAACAGGTAAGGAACCCAGGGCCGCTGGGGATCGACCCGGTAAACGAGCGGACGATATAGATTGTCGGTCAGGCCGACGGGGAAAGCCTGGTCTTCCTTGAGCACACCCACGACCGAACAAATGTCCGGCCCAACGCTGATCTTTCGCCCTAAAACGGCCGGGTCACCCTGAAACTGCCGGCGCCAGAATTCATGCGAGATGATGACGACGGAATCGGATCCGGGCTGACATTCTTCGGGCAGAAACCCGCGCCCGAGCGCCGGGGTGATATCGAGCATCGGCAGCAGATTCGCAGAAATGCCGTGCCAGCCCGTGGCAACCGGCTGGCCGTCGATCGCGACATTTCCCCCCATGAACGCGGATTTCGCCGCTTCCGCGATCGCCGAGGAACTCTCGTAGCCGCGGATCATGTAATCGTTCATCTGCGGACTGACAGGGCCCGCTGCGGCGCGCGAACATACTTGAAAGATGCCGTCCGGATAATGCCCCTGCCGCAGCAACGCCTGCTTGGTAAGGGTGAAGATCGCCGCCGACGCCCCGATGCCCAACGCCAGGATCAGGACAACCGTAGTCGAGAACCCCGGGCTCCGCACCAATCCGCGCCAGGCATGGGACCAATCCTGCCACAGCTGCTCCAGCCGCACCCACCCATGTTCGTCGCGCGCCCGCTCCTGCACCGCCGCCACGTTGCCGAATTCCCGCAGCGCGGCGTAGCGCGCCTCGTCGGGCGGCATGCCTTTGGCGACATTCGCTTCCGTCGCCATTTCCACGTGCGTCCGGACCTCCTCGGTCAGCTGGTCATCGAGCTTCCGCCGCGACACGAGCGACCGCAGGTAGAAGCGAACTCGGGCGAACCAGCGCATCGGCTTATTCGGTTCGCAGCGCCACGACCGGATCGACTCTTGTTGCGCGCCGGGCCGGTAACCAGCAAGCGACAATGGCCACCCCGGTGAGGAACATTGCTACGACCACGACGACCCATGGGGCCTCGTTCCCTGGCACGATTGCCACGGTTGATCTGAGGACGCGCACTAAAATGAACGAGAGGACGACCCCCAGCGCCGCACCGAGCAGAGAGAGTATCACGCCGTTGCGGAGAAAGAGCCGGACCACGTCACGCGATTGTGCGCCCAGTGTCATGCGGATACCAATTTCCCGCGTGCGCTCGACCGTCAGATTGGCGATAACGCCATAAATTCCCACTGTGGCCAGCAGCAAGCCGAGGCTGGCCATTTGGAGCAATACGCGGCGCATGAGTGACAGACCGGACAGACTGTTCGTCAGCATCTCCTGCGCCGTGCCCATGTTGGTAATCCCGACATCAGGATCAACACTGGCCAGAGCCCGACGTACTCCGTCCGACAATAAGTGTGGATCCGCAACGGTGTGGAGTGAGAACCAGATAAAACGAAAAGAGTACTGGGCCCAGGCAGAATAGAAATGCGCGGGCGGAAACCGACCGGTAAGATCGGCGCCGAAAGAAGTGTTATTGACGACACCGATGACCTCGAACCAATCGGGATGTTGTGGATCCCCATTGTTGAATCGTTTCCCGAGCGGACTTTCTCCGGGCCAGAAGTTTTCGGCCATGGCCTGGTTGATAACCGCCACTTGCGGAGCTCCCGGCCGGTCGTGTTCAGTGAAATTCCGCCCCTGAAGCAGATGAATACCATAAGTGTCAAAGTAGCCGGGCGTGACAAAATCGCGGGTTGCGAACGGTTCCTGACCCTTCGTCGGCGCGCTTTTTCCCTCAATCTGCAGCATCATTCCGCCCCCCGGTCTTCCCGCAGCTGTTCCGGCAGAAACGGCGACGGCGTCCACGCCGGGCAACCGGCGCAGCGCCGCCAAAAACTTATCGGCAAAGACTTCGTGCCGGATATTGGGGTTGTCCCCGTATCGCGCGTAGGGCAGTTCAAAATTTCCAGTAAGAACGTTTTCAGGCCGCCAGTGCAGGTCGCGATCGGCGATCCGTTGGATGCCATAGATGAAATAGCCGGCGCCGGTTAACAGGGTCAACGCGAGGGCGAGTTGCGCCACGACAAAAGCCCGGCGAAGGCGGTGCCGCGAACGATCGGCGGTTGCACCCGGACCGCCCGGTTTCAGCGAAGTACTCACGTCAACCTGCGATGCGAGCCAGGCCGGGACTGTACCAAAGGCGATACCTGTCAGCGCCGCGACGACAAACGTGAAGCCCAGCACGCGGAAATCAATTGGCATGGGCGAATCCAAGACCGTCGCGAAATAAGTGTTGCTCCACCTGCCGACGAGCAAACCGAGAGCGCCGCCAGCCAGGGAAAGAAGCACGCTTTCGGCCAGCACCAGTTGGATCAAGCGACCACGGGTTGCACCCAGAGCGAGCCGGACGCCAAATTCCCGTGATCGGCCAGTCGTGCGGGCCAGTTGCAGATTCGCAAGATTTGCGCACGCGATCAAGAGCACCGTAAACGCCAGAGCCACGACGAGCCCCACGGCATTCGGGTTGCCGTCGCCTTCCTTCCTTAGAGAAAAACTCTTTACCAGAAATCCACGCTGCTTGTTGGTTTCTGGATAATCATGTGCCGAGCGGATCGCGATCGCGTTGAGCTCTGTTTGCGCCTGGCTCAGAGATACCCCAGGCTTAAGTCGGGCAATGAGCGAGTACCAGGAAATGTTTCGCATTTGCCGATTTATATCTACGAAATCCACATACCACAGAGCGAGCGGACTGCCCCACATTTTGGCACCGTCGAGGACCGGCGGCATCACACCTACAATGGTCGCCACCGTGCCGTTAAGTCGAAGCGAGCGCCCCAGCACCTGCGGATCACCCGCGAACTCCATTTGCCAATAGGCATTTGAAAGAATCACTACGGGCGACCGCCTGGTCTGATCCTCCGGGCTAAAATCACGACCGAGCGCGGGGGAGATTCCAAGTGTGGGAAAGTAATCATAAGTCACCGCCATGGAAACGGAGGCCATCGGAGTTTTACCCGGAAGTACGATGCTCCCCGAATTACTCAGACAGTAAACCGAGAGGTGGGCGAAGGCGGTGTTCTGGTCGCGGAGGTCGCAGAAATCGCCTGGTGAAACAGTCCCGTACTGCCACCGAGGGGTGGTGCTCCAGATTTGCACCAGCTGCTCGCGCTCGGGATAGGGCACGGACTGGAACAACAATTGATTCAGGCCGGTGAAAATGGAGGTATTTATGCCAATCCCCAAGGCTAGGGTGATCAGGGCCGTGACCGTGAAACCAGGAGATTTGACGAGAGAAGCCCCTCCTAAGCGGAGGTCCTTCACCAGGTTTTCCAGGCCCGTCCAACCTCTTTCTTCCCTCGCCTGCTCCTGGATGCCAGCGACGTTGCCGAATTCCCGCAGCGCGGCAAAGCGCGCCTCGTCGGGCGGCATGCCTCTGGTGATATTCGCCTCCGTCGCCATCGCCACGTGCGTCCGGACCTCCTCGGTCAGCTGCGCATCCAGGCTCCGCCGCCAAATCAGCGACCGCACATAAAAGCGGATCTTGGCGAGCCAGTTCATCATCAGGTCTCAGGTCCCAAGTTTCAGGTCTCCTGCTTTCCCGTCGCCCGGAGCATAAGGTTGATCGTCCGCGACAGCAGTTCCCATTCGGCCTTTTCCTCTTCGAGCTGCTTCCGGCCGGAGGCGGTCACCGAATAGTACCTCGCCCGGCGGTTGGCGTCGGACACGCCCCACTCTCCCTTCACCCAGCCTTGCTTCTCCAGGCGGACGAGCGCCGGGTAGAGCGAGCCCATCTCCACCTGGAAGACATCGGCCGACATCTGCTTCAACCGCTGGGCCAGCCCGAAGCCGTGCATCGGTTCGAGCTGCAGCGCCTTCAGGATCAGCATGTCGAGGGTACCCTGCAAAAGTTCAGCTTTCTCTTTGTCCATGATCGCTCCTTCAGATGTTCTATACGAGAAGTACGCACGCTCTCCTTCAGAACGTCAACAGGATTTTGGGCAGCCCGGCCCGGACCAGCGAATCGCCTCACTCCGCCCGCAGCGCCACCACGAGATCGACCTTTGCCGCCCGCCGCGCGGGCAGCCAGCTGGCTGCCAGGCCCACGACGAACAGCAGGGCGACTACGCCGCCGTAGGCCAGCGGATCGGCCGCACTGACATCGAACAGCATCCGCGACAACAGTCGGGTGAACAGGATGGCCCCAGCGATGCCCAGAACCAAGCCGGCCGCCACCTTGGCGAGGCCCTGTTGCAGGACCAGGGAGAGGATCTGGCGGCGCGACGCCCCGAGCGCGCCCCGGATGCCGATTTCCCGTGTGCGTTGGGCGACATCAAAGTTCAGCACGCCAAAAAGTCCGACCGCCGCCAGCAGGAGCGCCAAGCCGGCGAACAGGCCGATCAGCACGAGCAGCGCCCGACGATTGCCCAGGAGGTAGTCGAGAGCCCCCTGCAGCGATCCCACGCCGTAGACTGGCAGACCGGCGTCAATCGTCCGCACGCGCTCCCGGACCTCGCGGACGATGTCGGTCTCCGGCCGCGACGTTCGCACCAGAAAGGTGAAGGCCGTGGTCGCCTGCTGGTTGAATGGCAGGTACACAAACGGCCAGCCGTCACGCCCCTCCAGGCCGGACAGGTTCGCCCGGGCCACAACCCCGACGATCCGGATCCAGGGGCGGTCCGCCGAAGGCGGGCTCGTGCCAAAGGCGAATTCCATCCCCACGACATTGCGCCCCGGGAAAAAACGCCGGACGAACGTTTCGTCGACCACGGCCACGGGCGTCTTCCTCATGTCGTCGTCTTCCCGGAAAAGCCGCCCGTCGCGCAGCGGGATGCCCATGGTGGCGAAGTAACCCGCCGACACGCCGCTGGTGTAGACAAAGGCGCGCTCCTGACCCGTGGCGGCCGAGGCATCGTGGACGACAAACGGCATGGTGTTGAACTTTTCCTGGACCGGAAAGTCGGCACTCAACCCCACCGCGTCCACCCCGGGCACGGCGCCGAGCGCGGCCATGATCCTCTGCTGGACGCCCAGCAGTTCGGGCGGGCTGGCAAACCGCGCCGGCGGGAGGTAAATCCGGCCCTGGATGACCCGCGCCGCGTCGAAGCCCGGGCGCACGGCCAGGACTCGCGCGAAGCTGTGCAGCATCAGGCCGGCTCCGACCAGGAGAACCAACGCCAACGCGAGCTGCCCGATCGACAGGATGCCGATGGTGCGTCGGCCCCGGCGTCCCATCGATGCATGCGGGGACTCGCTCGGTTTCAAGTCCGCGGCCCGCCAGAACCCGAAAGGCACGAGCGCCATCACGATGACAAGCACGGATACGATGCCGAGCACAAGGAACAGCACTGGAGTTTCCAACTCCATGGGCGGGACATGTCGCACGACCAGGGACAGGTAGGCATTCATGAACCGCAGCATGGCCAGCGCCACGCCGAGGCCCACGACTCCGGCCGTGCCCATCAACAGCACACTCTCCGCAAGCATCTGGCGCAGCAACGTGCCCCGCCCCGCCCCCAGGGCCTGCCGGATGGCGAGTTCCTGGCGTTGCGCGCTGGTCCGGGCCAGCAGCAGGCTGGCCACATTCACGCAGCCCAGCAGGAGCACCAGTAGTGCCCCGCCCTGCAGCATCCACAGCGGTGCCCGCAACGGCGCGGCCATCTCGCGCCGGGCGTCGGCGACGTCGACATGGAAGTGGTTGGCGGCGATTTTCGCCCGGTCTGCCGGCGAGGCCACACTGTCCAGGAAGTTCCGCTCCAAGATCGCCAACTGCTCCTGTGCCATCGCAATTGGCACTCCGGGCTTCAGGCGGGCGAGGACGCGCACCGACGCTGAATACCGAAAACGCGCGTCCAGGTCGACCGGGACCTGCACCCGCGGCCGGAAGAATTCCACGTCGTTGAACAGCATCTCAATGCTCGGCGCGGCGACGCCCACAATGCTGTAGGGCACATCGTCGAGTCGAATTACGCGTCCAACCACCTGCGGGTCGCCTCGGAAGCGCGCGAGCCACGCCCCATGGCTGAGCACGAGCACGCGTTCCCGGCCAGGCTGGATCTCGTCGGGCCGGAAGCCCCGCCCCAGCAGGATGGGAATGCCGACTGCGCCCAGGAAGTTCGGACTGACATTCATGCCAAAGATCCTCACCGGCTCCTCGACATTCCCCAAAGTCGCGGTGATGGAGCTGAAATAGACGAGACCCTCAAACAGGTCGGCGTGCGCCACGAAATCCTGATATTGGGGAATGCTGGACGGCCGTTTCGCTCCGCCCAGCCGGTCCGAGACATTCGTGATCGATACCAGCCGATCCGGGTGCGGGAATGGCAGCGGCTTGTAGACGAAGGTGTAGAGAGCCGAGAGGATCGCGACGTTCGGTCCCAGGCACAGTGCCAGCGTCGTCAGGACCGCCAGGCTGAACGCCGGGGCGCGTCGCAGCGCACGGGCCGCAAAGCCGATCTCCTTCGCGAAGAGCTCGAGCCGCGTCCACCCGCGTTGCCACCGGACGCGCTCCTGCACGCTCGCCACGTTCCCGAACTGCCTTTCGGCCGCGTAACGCGCCTCGTCGGGATCCATGCCGGCTGCGCGGTTCCGCTCCGCCTGCAGCTCGAGGTGTTGCCGCATCTCCTCCGCCATCTCGGCGTCGAGTTCTTCTTGGCGGAACAGCGCACGGAGTCGGGGGAGGAGTTTCATTTTCGGCCTCAGGTTTCAGTCATCAAGTTTCCATCCAGCTTATTCGGACCGGAGAGCGATCACCGGGTCGACTTTCGCCGCGCGCCGCGCCGGCAACCAGGCGGCGAACAAGACGACGGCCACCAGCACGGCACTCGCGGCCGCGAACGTCGCCGCGGGGAAAGCGCCGGCACCGTAGGTAAGATCCGGGATTTCCGCGCTCAGCACCAGGCGCGCGAGCGCGGTCGAGATCGCGACGGCGCCGGCCAGGCCAACGGCGGTGCCCCAGGCCACCGGGCGCAAGGTATCGCTCAGCACGTGCCGGATCACATCGGCGGCCTGCGCCCCGAGCGCCACGCGGACACCGAATTCGCGCATCCGCCGTGCAACGGCGAAGGAAACCACGCCGAAGACGCCGACTGCGGCCAGCGCGAGCGCGATCATTCCGAGCAAGGAGGCAAAACTCGCCGGGGCCGCCGCGAAGAGCCGCTGGACCCGCATGGACCCATCCTCCAGCGTCCAGACCGCAGTGCGCGCGCGCAAGGTCGGATCCAGGTTGTCCAAGGCCGCATAGACCGAGGAGATCGCCGCTTCGGGTCGGCCGTGCGTGCGCACGACCCACTTCGCCAACGCCGGCTGGGGAAAGAACAAGTCCACGTTGTCCGTCTTCGAGAGGTCGGTGAATCGGGCGTCCTGCACGACGCCGACCACGGTGTAGTGGACGACATGAGCGCCTTCGTATTCGCGGGGCGGAGAGACGATGCGGCGCCCGAGCGGATCCTTGCCCGGCCAGAGGTGACGGGCGGCGGACTGGGTGATGATGACGACCGGGGCCGATTGCGCGATCTCGTCCGGGGTGAATGCGCGACCCGCCACGAGGCGCAACCCGAGGGTCTCGAAGTAGCCGCGATCGATGTTCAGCAGGATGCAGCCGTTCACCCACCGGCCGTCGTCCGTCGCGACGGCACTCATAGTGTGGCCGGCAAACGGCGCGCGATCGGTGCCGCCCACGCCGAGCACGCCCGGCACGGCTTGCAGCCGTTCGACAATTCGGCGGGCACCTTCGACCTGGAGGGGTGATGTTGTCGACCGCTGAATCACCATGAGCAGGTGCTTCGCGTCGTATCCCGGATCCACCGTCAATGCCCGGCGCGCCCCGCGCAGGAGCAACCCGGCTCCGGCGAGCAGCACGAGACACGCGGCAACCTGCACCGCCAGCAACCGGTGGTACCGACCCGAGCTCCCGCCGCTGGTGGCCCCGGTGGTCTGGCGCCGCAGGTCCACCTCGGCGTTCCCCCGTGCACCGTGCCATGCCGGTTTCAGGCCGACGAGCACTCCTGTCGTCAACGACAGGCCGAAAGCGTAGGCGAATACCCGCGCGTCGGGCCGCAAATCAAGAAAGGGCGTCCAGGTGCCGCCGGTGATTTCCCGCCCGAGCGAGGCTGCTTCCACGCGCAGCGCGTCGCAGGCGCCCGATGCAATCGCGAGCCCGAGGACTCCGCCCAGGGCCCCCAGCAGGATGAACTCGGTGCATAACTGCCGCAACAAGCGGTTCCGACTGGCGCCGAGCGCCAGCCGGACGGCGAGCTCGTGTTCCCGCGCCACCACGCGGGCAAAAAGCAAGTTCACGACGTTGACGCAGCCGACCAGCAGGATGAGCCCAACCGCAAGCAGCAACGTCACGCACACCGCATGAACCTGCGGGGTGTCGAGCTGAAAGAATGTGGCCGCCTGGACCCGGGGTTCCAAGGGCTTGCCATCGGGCTGCCGCCAGGTGCGCGCAATCGCTACGACCTCCGCACCGACCGCCGTGGGCGGCGTGTCGGCCTTGCGTCGGGCGAGCAACTGCCAGATGCGCACAGAGGAACCATGCAGCCAGTGGAAGTTGGGCAGCACGCGCGGCTGCAGCTCCCGGGGCAGCCAGAAGTCGGGTGTCGCCGGCGGGATGGTGCCGCCGAAATCCGGCGGGGCGACGCCGACAATCGGGACCGGCACACCTTCGATCAGGATGGACTTGCCGAGCACTTGTGCATCGGCCCCGAATCGCTCCCGCCAGCCTTCATAGCTCAGGACCGCTGCGTCGGGTTCGTCGGGCTCGAACCCGCGGCCGATCAAAAGGCGAACCCCCAGGCTTGAGAAGTAGTTGGCGGAGACAAACTGCACCGCGGCCTGGCTCGTTTGCTCGCTCCCGGCGCCGGAAGCTTCGGTGCTCACCACCTGCAGCGGCGAGGTCGCGACCAACGATTCGACCGAGTGCAGGCGGGCGCGGAGGTCGGAATACTCTTCGTCGGTGAACGGCGATTGAAATCGGCCGGCCTGGGCCGTCACGCGCACTATTTCCTCCGGGGCGCGGACCGCCAGCTGTTTGCCGGTGAGCATGTGATAGAACGAAAACACCATCGTGTTCAGTCCGATGCCGAGGCCGAGAGTGGCGATCACCACCACGGCAAACCCCGGCGCCCTCGCCAGGCTGCGCGCGGCGTATCGCAAATCCTGGCCGCACTGCTCCAGCCAGATCCAGCCCCGCAGTTCCCTCGCCCGCTCCTGCAGGCTCGCCACGTTGCCGAACTCGCGCTCCGCCGCATAGCTTGCTTCGCGCGCATCCATGCCCGCAGCGCGATTTCGCTCCGCCTGCAGCTCGAGGTGATGCCGCATCTCCTCCGCCATCTCGGCTTCGAGTTTTTCCCGGCGGAACAGCGATCGAAGTCGGCGGAGGAGTTTCATGGCGTTCCCCTCGAGCCCGCGACGCGGCGGAGTTCGGCCCGCTGGAGTTGCAGCCGGCGAATCGCCTGCCGGATCTTGCGTCGCCGGGTGGCGGGCAGACGCGCCTCCGCAATCCAGCGGAGATAGCCGGCGCGATGAACATAGGCACACTCGCGGAAGAATGCGGCCAGCTGGCTCTGTCGCAGGGCGCTGCCAAAATCGGCGGGGATCTGCTCCATGGCGAGAATGACCGGGTCAAGTTCCCTTGAGCACGAGGTTGATCGCCGCCGACAGTCGCTCCCACAGCGCCGTCTCCTCCTGCAGCTGGCGGCGGCCGGCCGCCGTCAAGGAGTAGAACTTCGCCTTGCGGTTGTTCTCCGAGACCCCCCACTCCGCCTTGATCCAGCCCTGGTCCTCGAGGCGGTAGAGCGCCGGGTAGAGCGACCCCTGCTCCACCGTCAGCGCCTCCTTCGACATCTGCTGGATCCGGATCGAAATCCCGAATCCGTGCATCGGCTCATTCTGCAGCGCCTTCAGGATGAGCAGGTCGAGCGTGCCCTGCAGCAAGGCGTCCTTGTCGTCTTTGGCCATGCGTCCCCTAGATGATCTAGGAAGGCGTGGCGTCAATCCTTTTCTCCTAGAAAGCCTAGGAGAGGCCCTCGTCGGGGCGCGGCTCGCCCGCCCCCGTGTAGGGCCGGACCTTGGTCCGGCCGTGGCCAATGGCTGCACCAAGGTGCAGCCCTACCAGGGTGCGGAATCCGACGACCTACGGCTTCAGCGCAAAGCCGAGGGCCCGCCCGATCGACGCCAGCGAAACCATGACGTGGTTCTCGCCGGGAATCACAGCGTAGCTGACCAAGACGCGATCCGAATTGAGGACGGACAGGCGTTGCGCCAGCCCCGAAGCGTTCGCGACCATGCCATTGCGCTCGTCCGCCGCGCGTCGCGCCGGGTCGTCGCCGCGGTAGACTTCATCGCCGCCCACGGTGATGAGCAGGCGCAACGACAGCTTCTCGTCCTGCACCCGCTTGATGAACGCCGCCTCGTCTTCCAGGACCTGCCGGTTGTTCCAGGCGATCGCGGGGCTCGCCGCGATGTAGGTCTGGTAGGCGCCGGGATGGCGAAACAACGAGCGCAGCACGGCGAGACCGCCGAGCGACTTGCCGTAGAGAATCTGGTGCGTGGGATCGACGGGATAGCGCGCGGCCACGAGGGGTTTCACCTCCTCCTCGAGGACCCGCAGGAAATCGTCGCCCCCGCCGCGGCGTTTGTCGGAGTTGTTCGGATCACTCGGCGAGAGTTCGAAGAGGCGCCGCGAGTTGGCGAGATCGTTGTCGTCGCTGGGATACCCGATGCCGACGACGATCGCCTGCTGGATCGCGCGGGCGCCGCCGCTTTCAGTGACATTGTACGCGGTCGGCCCGAAATACCAGTTGCCGTCGAGGAGGTAGATGACCGGGTATTTCTTCGCAGGGTCGGCCTTGAACGGCATCGCCACGTAAACGCGATAGGCGCGGCCGTTGATCGTCGAAGTGATGTCGTATTGACGGGCGCGCGGGATCACGACCGGCGCGCCATCGGACGGCGTGACCACGTTTTCGGCGGCGGCGTTGAGAATCGGCGCGCTACAGGAGAGGCCGAGAGCAACGCACGAAAGCATACGGACGAGGGAGTACATGACAGGGTAAGGAGTTTGCGATCTGTCGCCCCCGGAATTCGGCGGCGCGGTCGCCGATCAAGCACCGGTCGGGCGAGGGTGTCAACGGGCGCATGGTGGACGTGACCCGAACGGCACACACCCCGTCGCTTCGCGCCACCCCTCTTGCTAGAGGGGACCTCTCCGAGAAGAGAATGCAAGGTAGGGCGCGGACTCCGTTCCGCGCCGCGGCTCCGAGCCACCCCTCTTGCCAGAATGGAAAGGCCCTGCACCGGTAGGGCTGCCGCTTGCCGGCAGGCCGGCTTGCGAAAGAAAAGGCGGCACGGCGACGAGCGCCGGCCCTACAGTCCATCGAACGCGGCTGTGGGCTTGCGTCCCTCCAACCGGCCCACTTCCCTCGCGCCATGGATGCCGCGCAACCGCCGCTCCTCTCCCCCACCCAGCGCCGCCTGGTGGGCTTTGCCATCGGGCTGGCGGCTTTCGTCGGCATTTTCTGGCTGCTGTATCTCGTGCTGGATGGGGTCGCCCGGTTCGTCAGCTATTTCTCCAGCGTCATCTGGCCGATCGCCGTGGCGGGCATACTTGCGCTTGTCCTTCGCCCCCTGGTGACCGTTTTCGAGCAGCGCCTGAAGGTCAGGCGTCCGCTGGCGGTCGTCGTGCTCTACGTCGGGTTCGCGCTGCTGGTCACCGGCCTGCTGATCACGTTTGTGCCGGCGATCGTCGCGCAGATCCTCGATTTTGTCGCCTATCTCCCGGATCTCTGGGCGAGCACGCTGAAATGGGCTGAGCTGCACTTCCCCGACTGGCTGGCGGTAGCCCGGCGCTACCTCGACAACCCCGCCGTGAACAGTGCGGCCAACAGTCTTGCCCAGCAGGCAAAAGACCTGCTCGGCCACATCGCGCCCACCTTGAAGTCCGCCGGCGCCGGCATCTTTGGCCTGTTCGGCTTCGCCGCCTCGCTCGCCATCATTCCCGTCTATCTCTTTTTCTTCCTGCTCTCCAACGAGGATCCGACCAAGTCACTGCCCGAGCATCTGCCCTTCCTGAAACCCGAGCTGCGCGAGGACGTGGTGTTCCTTGTGCGGGAATTCCTCGGTATCCTCGTGGCGTTCTTCCGCGGCCAGCTCCTCATCGGCTTGATCATGGGCTGCCTCTATGCGCTCGGATTCAGCCTCGCCGGGCTGAAATTCGGCCTCGCCATCGGCCTGCTCACGGGACTGCTCAACCTCGTGCCCTACCTCGGCTCGATCCTCGGCCTGAGCGTGGCTTTGCCCTTGGCGTTCCTGCAGCCGGACGGCGGGTTCGTCCTCGTCGTGATTTGCCTGGCCGTCTTCGGCGCCGTCCAAGCCATCGAAGGCTGGTTCCTGACGCCGCGCATCATGGGGCACCAGACCGGCCTGCATCCGGTGGCGATCATCCTCGCGGTCTTCTTCTGGGGCAAGGCGCTCGGCGGCATCCTGGGCATGATGCTGGCGGTGCCCTTGACGGCCTTCATCGTGACCGCCTGGCGCCTGTTGCGGCGGAACTATATCAACGCCGGCTAGGCAACAAACGGCGAGGCCGCCGGTCTCAACGAACTTCGCCCGATGAAAGCACTGCCCCTGCTGGTATCATTCGCGGTGGTTGCGGCCGCCGCCCGCGCCGATCTCAAGGATCCGGCCCAAGTGACGACGGAATGGAACCAGACGATGGCCGAGGCGCAAAAGCCGATGGTCGATTCGTTCGGGCTGCAGGCCCAGGTGCTGGACGATCGTTACCCGGGATTGCGGCGGATTTTCGAAGCCAGGAAACACGAACTGCTGCCCCGTCGGCCCCCTCTTCCGCCACAGCTACACGATGCGCCGGCCCCGCAGCTTCGCCCCGATCCGCTGAACCCGATGCCGCGCGGCTCGAAACGGTGGCCGTTCAACGGCGCCGACTACTGGCTGGTGCCGCTAGGCGGGCGGTAGGGCGCGGACTCCGCTCCGCGCCGTTCCTTCCTCATCGCGGCGGTGAGGGACTCACCGCCCTACCTGGCGTTCCGGCCGGCGCCGAAACTTTGACTTCGTTTCCTTTGCGGCCTTTGTGTGGGGCCATGCCCTGGGACGTGCGATTCAATCGCGGCATCCATCTGCCGCAGATCGGCTGCTGGCTCGACGCCGGCCGCTCACAGGCCCGCAGCTTCGTCTCGCACGCCCATTCCGACCACATCGCCGGCCATCGCGAGATCATCGCGACCCGCGCCACCGCGAGCCTGATGCGCCTGCGGCTCGAGGGGCGCCGCCGCGAGACCATCCTGGAGTTCGAACAGCGCAGCCCGGTCGAATTCGGCTGCGAGGTGACCTTGTACCCGGCAGGACACATTTTCGGCTCGGCGATGTTTCACGCCGCCACGGAACATGGCACGCTGCTTTACACCGGCGACTTCAAGCTGCGCCCGAGTGCGGCGGCGGAGACCTGCGTGGTGCCGCGCGCCGACGTCCTGGTCATGGAAACCACCTTCGGCCTGCCCCGGTATGTCTTTCCGCCGGCGGACGAGATCGAGCGCGCCATCCTTGAATTCTGCCGGACGGCGCTGGCCGAAAATGTCACCCCGGTTTTCTTCGCCTACAGCCTCGGCAAAACCCAGGAATTGCTGCAGATCGTCGGCCGCGCCGGCATTCCGGTGATGCTGCACAAGGATGGCTACCGGATGACCCGCCGATACCAGGAGCTGGGCATGTCCCTGCCGCCGTTTCGCCTGCTGGACGTGCGCGAACGCGCGGGCCACGCCGTGATCTGTCCGCCGATGAGCGGCGGCGACGACCCGGTCAGCTGGATTCATCCGCGGCGAACGGCCATGGTTTCTGGCTGGGCGCTCGACAAAGGCGCCATCTACCGCTTCGGCTGCGACGCGGCGTTTCCGCTGTCGGACCACGCTGACTTCCCCGACCTGCTGGCCTTTGTCGAGCGCGTGCAGCCGAAGGTCGTCTACACGCTGCACGGCTTTGCCCGCGAGTTCGCGGCGACGCTGCGGGCCCGCGGGGTTGAGGCCTGGGCCATCGGCCAGGGCAACCAGCTCGAACTGGGCGTCTGACGACAATAGCTCGACGCGTTCGCACTTTTGCCCCTTGGTCGTGTCATCGAAGTCGTGAGAAAGCTCTTGCTCCTGTTTCTTCCCTGTCTGGCCGCCGCGGCGCCGTTTACCGCTTTCAAGGACGGCGAGGTGTTCACTTACCGGGTGGGTTTCGCTTTCTTCACGCACGCGGGCGACATCACGATCTCGGCGCACGAACAAAAATTCGAAGGCCACGACGCCATCGGGATCGACACCCTGACCCGGTCGCGCGGCATCGTCCGCGCGCTCTACGAGTTCGAAAACAAAGCCGAAGTGATCATCGACCAGCCCACCGGGCGCATGCTGCGCGTGCGGGAAAGCGGGAGCGACCCGAAGAAGTCCACCAATACAGAGATCGATTTCGATTACACCCATCGGACCGCCCGCTACGTCGACAAGGTCAACTCCAGCCGCAGCGCCGAGATTCCCATTCCCGACGGCGACCCGGTGGACCTGATCAGCGCGCTCGTGCAAACCCGAGAGTGGAACCTGCGTCCGGGTGAAAAGCACGACGTCCTCGTGCAGTTTGGCCGCGATTTTTATCCCCTCTCGATCGAAGCCGACCATTACGAGGAGGTGCGCACTCCCCTGGGCACGTACCAGACGCTCGTGCTGATCCCGCGGATGGAGAAGGACCCGAAGGGCCTTTTCAAGAAGGGCGGCGAGATCAAGGTCTGGATTTCCCAGGACGCCAGCAATCTTCCGGTCAAGATGCAGCTGAAGCTGAATTTCGGCGCCGCCACGCTGCTGCTTAGCGACTATCGTGCTCCCGGCAGTTCTGCGGCCGAGGGCTCGAAATAGAACCGCCATTTCTTTCGGGCCCAGACCGGCCCGGCGTAGTCCACGCCTATCCGCGGCGTGGCCACAATCCGGCGCGGTGAAACCACGAGACCCACGTCCGCCAAGAAAAGTCCACTGGCCGGCGCAGCCGGTTTGCCGTTCAGCGCGCGGTCGATCTCGAGGCGTTTCGTCAGGCGCCCGGGACCGTTGATCCCGGCGACTCCCCGGATCAGCACCGCCGCGGGATGCCCCACCGGGCCCGTCACGAGGTTCAGCATCTCATGGATGCCGTAGCAAAGGTAGACGTACCAGACTCCGCCCGCTCGATATAAGACCTCGGTGCGAGTCGTCCGACCCTTGCTGGCATGGCAGGCAAGGTCGAGCTCGCTGTCGTAGGCCTCGACCTCGGTCAGAAGCCAGGCGCGCGATTCGCCCTCCGTTGTTCGCACTAACGCCTTGCCCAGCAGGGACCTTGCGAGGGCAACGGTGTCTCGGTCGCGAAAGCCTGAAGGCGGAAGCGGACGCAGCATGCCGTACCGTTTGCCGGCCAAAACTGCAGCTCGCAAGCCGCCTCTGGTGCGATCAGACTGTCTCGTGGGATTTGTTTTCCCTCGAGTCGTAAATAAATCCTTGATTCGCCTCCGCACACTCCCCTTATTTCGCCCCTTTGAACATATGAAAGCCACTATCAAAACTCAGGGAAAACAGTTCTCGGTCAGCGAGGGCGACATTCTCATTGTCGACCGCTACCCGAAGACCGAAACGGGCTCCCTGGTGGAGATCAATGAAGTCCTCGCCGCGGGCGAGGGCGAAAATTTCAAGGTGGGCAAGCCCTTCCTCGCCGGCGCTTCCGTCAAGGCCAAGATCCTCGAGAACAAGCGCGGCAAGAAGGTCATCGTCTTCAAGAAGAAGAAGCGCAAGGGCATGGAGCGCAAACGCGGCCATCGCCAGGAGCTTTCCGTCATCAAGATCGAATCCATCACCGTCTAAGGAGACACTGCCATGGCACACAAGAAAGGTCAGGGAACATCGAGCAACGGCCGCGACAGCGCCTCGCAACGCCTCGGCGTGAAGGTCTTCGGCGGCCAGAAGATCCTCGCCGGCGGCATCATTGTCCGCCAGCGCGGCTCCAAGCACCATGCGGGCACGGGCGTCGGCACCGGCCGCGACTGGACGCTGTTCGCGCTGCGCGATGGAACGGTGCAGTTCGACAAGGCGCACCGAAAGGTGAACGTCGTCTGAACCCGGGCGCGTTGCCTGTTTTTCCGGCGCACCTTTCCCGGTGCGCCTTTTTGTTGGTACCAGGCGGCAGCTCCGAGCGCCCCCATTTTGATGTAGGGCGGCATCTCCGAATGCCGCCAGCATTGGCGGGGTTCGGAGACCCCGCCCTACAACCGCCAGCGTTGGCGGGTTGCGGAAGTGCCTCCCTACAGCCTTGCGCCGCGCAGCAATCTTATCGACCTTTCCGGCGTGTCGGATCGCCTGAAAAAACTGCAACGGCAGCGCGCCCTGGCCGCGGAACAACTAGCCTGGCTGGATCGCGAGATCGCGCGCGAAGCGGGCACTGCTTCCGTCGCCTCGCCCAGCCCCACGCCCAGTGCCACGACGATCACGCCGGTCGCTCCGCCGACGCCGGCCTCCGCCGACGCCAAGACCGCGGCCGCCGCCCGCGCGGAAGCTGAAGCCGAGGCGATGATGGCGGAATACCGGCGCGATGCGGAATCGGTGCAGAGCAGCGTCAAGAAAGGCTGCTTCCTGTATTTCTTTGGTGCCTTCGCGCTCCTCGCCCTTGGGCTCACGGCGTTCTATTTCCTGCACCCGGGACGGTGAGGATTGCCGCCTAGTCGAAGGGCGCGGGTTTGAGCACGTAGGAGCGGGTTTAACCCGCGACGCAAAGGCGCCGATCGCGGCGTCAAGCCGCTCCTACAATAAGACATTACGGCGCGACCGAAATCTACAGCGTCACCCGCTGGCCGTGGTTGTTCCATGACTCCCACACGGCATCGGTGAACTGCATGTACTTCGCCCCGGTCTCGAAATCGGTCAGACGCACGGGCTTCCCCTCGCGAATGCTGTCGATGAAGTCCGCCTCCACCCGCCACGAGCCGCGTCGTTCCGGCGGCACATCCACGAGCCGCTCCTTTTCCCGGCCCTTGGTGAGCCAGAGTTCATTGCGCGTCAGGTCGAGCCGCACGCCGGCGTTGCTGCCGTTGATCCGGATCTCGTTCCGCGCGCCGGTGCGTTCGACGCCGCTGAAGTGCCCGATCAGTCGCGCTCCGTCCTCGAAGGTGCCCAGCACGCTGACGCTTTCCGGAATCGTCGTCGGCCACGGCACGCCTTCCTCGTCCTTGCGCTCCTTCGTGTAGATCGCCGCCGTCGCGACCACCGAGGTCACGCCGCGCCCAAGCCAGCGCATCACCATCTCGTAATAAATGCCGAGGTAGAGCGTGTTCTTGCCGCTGAGCGATGTGTCCTGACGCCAGCTGCGCGGGGTCGTGCTGTCGGCGAACGCATCATTGGTGCAGGTCATGATGACCTCCCGGATCGGACCGAGCATGC
>Ga0310810_10000044_pt1 | contig 152126 bp, 162 predicted proteins | sample NCmetagenome_FD_207641 | JGI IMG/M metagenome (GOLD analysis project Ga0310810, IMG submission 207641) | Soil microbial communities from experimental microcosm in Duke University, North Carolina, United States - NC | ecosystem: Engineered > Artificial ecosystem > Soil microcosm > Unclassified... | reverse complement strand
GCGCGGCGGATCTTCTGCGCGATCGTGTCCGCATCGTCGGTCAGGTTGATACGTGAATTGTCGGACTCTTCCGACTTCGACATCTTCTTCGACCCGTCGCGCAAGCTCATCACGCGCGTCGCAGGCCCCGTGATGACGGGCTCGGGAAGCGGGAAGAAATCCGGCACGCCATAGTCGTTGTTGAACTTCTGCGCGATGTCGCGCGCGAGCTCGAGATGCTGCTTCTGGTCTTCGCCGACCGGAACATGCGTCGCCTTGTAGAGGAGAATGTCCGCCGCCATCAGCACGGGATAGGTGTAGAGGCCGACGGAAGCGCGCTCCTTATGCTTGCCGGACTTCTCCTTGAACTGGGTCATGCGGTCGAGCCAGCCGACGCGCGCGACGCAGTTGAAGATCCACGCGAGTTCGGCGTGCTGCGGCACACGCGATTGATTGAAGATCGGCGAGCGCGCGGGATCGATGCCCGCCGCGATGTAGGCGGCTGCGACTTCATAGCTCGAATGCGTCACGTCGGCCGCCTTGCGGTAGCCGGCATCGTCGGTGAGCGCATGCATATCGACGACGCAGAACAGGCACGCCATCTCGTTCTGCATTCGCACCCAGTTCTTGAGCGCGCCGAGATAGTTGCCCAGATGCAGCGTGTTGGTCGGCTGCATGCCGGAAAAGACGAGGGACTTGTGCTTCGACGCGGCGTTCATGGGAGGTCTTCAGAGAAAGGAGCGCGGTTATGCCCCGGCAGCCGCCACCGCTTCAAGGGCCCCCGGCTCGAGCGCCTTCAGGAGCTTCGCATGGACGGCCTTGAGCCGTTCGGCATGGCGAACCTTGTGTCCGAAGCCGTCGCGCACATAGAAGACGTCGACTGCGCGCTCGCCGTAGGTCGACACCATGGCGGAGGAGATCGAAAGACCCGACTGGAACAGCGCATCCGTCACTTCATAGAGCAGACCCGGACGGTCCAGGCCTTCGACCTCGACAACGGTTGCGCTCGCCGACGCCTCATTGTCGAAGTTGATCCTGGGCGTGACGCGAAAGGCGGTGGTGCGGCGCCGGGCCGGTCGCTGCGCGATGGCGCGGCGCGGATAGACCTCGCCACGCAGGGTGCGTTCGATCGACTGGCGCAGGCGCTCGACGCGAGCCGCGTCGCCGAAGGTGCCGCCCTCCGCGTCCTGCACCGAAAAAACGTCGAGGGCGAAGCCGTCGCTGGTCGTGAAGGCCTTTGCGTCCACGATGGTGCCGCCTGAAATGGAAACCGCGCCGGCCAACTGGGAGAACAGACCGGGGTGGTCGGGCGTGTAGAGCACGATTTCTGTCACGCTGCGGAAGTCGTTGCTCTCCGCTGCCAGCGAGAAGAGTTCGCCCCTGGCGTCGGCTTCGGCCATGAGCCGCGCATGCCGCGCGTGCGCACTGTCGTCGAAGGCAAGCCAATAGCTGTCATAGTGGCGGGTGAGCGCGCGCTCGCGTGCCTCGCGCGGTAGATCGGCGATGCGCGGTTCGAGCGCCGCCTTGGCATGCTGCACGCGCGCCGCCCGCGCCGGCGTCGCATCGCCGCCCGACATCACGCTCTCCGCTTCGTAGTAGAGTTCGCGCAGCAGTTGGCCCTTCCAACCATTCCACACCCCGGGGCCGACGGCCGCAATGTCCGCCACGGTCAGAACCAGAAGCAGGCGCAGCATCTCAGGCGTTTGAACCTGGCCGACGAAATCCTTCACCGTCTTGGGATCGCTGATGTCGCGCTTCTGCGCCGCATCGCTCATGACCAGATGGTTCTTCACCAACCACATGACCGCGGTGGTGTCTTCGGGCTTGAGGCCAAGGCGCGGACAGAGGCTGTTGGCGATGGCCGCGCCGACTTCGGAATGATCGCCGGGGAGCCCCTTGGCAATATCGTGCAGCAGCATGGCGACATACAGCGCTTCGCGCTGTTTGATGCGCTTGATGATTTCGGTGGAGAGCGGATGTTCGCCCTTGTGCTCGCCGCGGTCGATCGAGGCGACATAACCGATGGCCCGTATGAGGTGCTCATCGACCGTGTAGTGATGGTACATGTTGAATTGCATCAGGCCGACGACACGGCCGAATTCCGGAACGAATCGGCCGAAGACGCCCGCCTCGTTCATCAGCCTGAGCGCACGCTCGGGATTGTTGCGCGACGACAGGATCTCGAGGAACAGCCGGTTCGCCTCGGGATCGCGGCGAACGTCGTCGGTGATGGCATCGAGCGAGCGCGTGATCGTGCGCAACGCATCGGGATGCACATCGACGCTTTTTGCGTCGGCAATATGAAAGATCCGGATCATGTTGATCGGATCGGCGCGGAATATGCTGCCGCGCGCGTTCAGCCGCCCATTCTCGACGAAGAAGTCCTCGCTGCCGGTGCGCGGCTTGAGAAAGCCGGGAAGCATGCTGGCCAGGGTCGGCCGCCGTTTCTTGTTCTGGTCCTCGAGCGCGGCGCAGAAAATGCGCGTCAAATCGCCGACGTCTTTCGCCACCAAGAAATAGGTCTTCATGAAGGCTTCGACGGCGCGGCGCGGATTATCGTCTATGAAGTGCATCGCCTTGGCGAGCTCCGGCTGGACATCGAAGGACAGCCGTTCTTCCGCGCGTCCGACCAAATAGTGCAGACGTACGCGCACGTCCCACAGGAACGCTTCGGCTTTCTGAAAGGTCTTGTATTCGTCTCTGGTGAAGACGTTGTGCTGCACCAGCGCCCCCGCATCGTCGACGTGATAGAGATATTTTCCGATCCAGTAGAGCGTCTGCAAATCGCGCAGTCCGCCCTTGCCTTCCTTGATGTTAGGCTCGACGAGATAGCGGCTCTCGCCCTGGCGGCGATGGCGCTCGCGGCGTTCGTCAAGCTTGGCCTCGACAAAATCCTGGCCGCTGCCCGTCGCGACCTCGCCCCAGAATTTCCGCCGCAATTCCTCGTAGAGCTTTTCGTCGCCCCACAAATAGCGGGCCTCGAGGATGGCCGTGCGGATGGTGCTGTCCTGCTTGGACAGCCGCACGCACTCGCCGAGCGAGCGCGTGGCATGGCCTACCTTCAGGCCGAGATCCCAGAGCATGTAGAGGATGAATTCGATGACGCTCTCGCCCCACGGCGTCTGCTTGAACGGGCGCACGAAGAGGAGGTCGATGTCCGATCCTGGTGCAAGCTCGCCGCGGCCATAGCCGCCGGTCGCGATGACGGCAATGCGTTCGGCGTCTGTCGGATTTTGCGCGTAGTAGAAGTGCTTGGTGGCGAAATCGTAGATAACCTGGATGGTCGCATCCTGCAGCGCCGAAAGCGCGCGCGCCGCGGCAAGTCCGTTCAAGCTTCCCAACTCGACGCTCGATTTCACCGTGGCGCGGGCGTCCAGGAATGCGCTCTTGATCAGCGCGAGTGCTTCCTTGCGTAAGCTCGCTTTGTCGCCGGACCCATGGGCGAGCGCGGTCAGGGCGCGTCTGAGCGCGTCCGCATCCAGCCGATCGATGTCGTGTTCGTCGCCCAAGCGTTGGTCCTTTGTGCGCTTGCGAACAATGCCATGTCCTGCAGGTGTTAGCGAGAAGGCGCCGAAATCCCCGAAAAGCCGAACGGCGCGGAATTGCTCCCGCACCGTTCGATGGTTACCGGTTCAGATGGACTTAGATTGGCGGCCGTGGGGAGTCGGTCACCAGCTTTCGTCGAGTGGGATATGGCCCGGCTCGGCGGCGACGCGCGCCAGCCACTTCACTACCGCCGGATATTCCGAAAGCTCAAATCCGCCGTCCGCCGCGCAGTGGGTGTAACCGTATAGAGCGATATCGGCGATGGAGTAGCGCGGACCGCCGAACCAGTCGTGCGTTTTCAAGTGCGTGTTCATCACGCCAAGCGCGGCGTTACCTCGGTCATGCCACTCGCCGACCAAATGCTGCTTCTTGGCAAGATCCTCCTTGGCCGCGAATTTAAGCCAGAAGCGTGCGACGGCCACGTATGGCTCGTGGCTATATTGCTCGAAGAACATCCACTGCAGTGCCTGCGCACGATCCCACTGGTTTTCCGGCGCGAGCTTCGTGCCTTCGGCGAGATACCAGATGATGGCGTCGGATTCGGGAAGTGTGCGTCCGTCCTCGAATTCGAGCAGCGGCACGCGGCCGTTCGGATTTTTGGCAAGAAAGGCTGGCTTGCGCGTCTCGCCGGCGTGAAGGGGATACTCCTTCAGCGTGATTGCCACGCCGAGCTGTCGCGCGGTGAGGCGAACCTTGTAGCAATTGCCGGACACCTGCATCTGATGAAGCACGGGCATGATTCGTCACTCCGCAATTCGACGCGGATCATGCACGAATCCGTTCGCATCACTTATGCGGTTTGCGCTTGGCGCCTTTGCGCGAGCCCGGCGCGATAGTGCGCTCGATCACGCCGCAGGCGATGCGGTCGCCGGAATTCCCGGCGGGCTGACTGACGTAATCGTCTGCTTTGGCATGCACAATGATCGAGGCGCCATCGCGATCGAAGATCGACTTCTTGCCGTTGCCGAGCGAGATCGCATTACTGATCACCGAAGCGTGAAGCGTGCCGTCGCCAGCGGCGAATTCGTTCGGCAGGTCGCCGGGGTGCGGTCCATGTGACGCGAGGAAACCGTGAAGCTTGGTCGCCTCGAAACTGAGATCGGGGCCGGCCGACGTGAACGCTACCTTCGCATTGCAATTGCCGGAGGTGTGAATGTGAACGGCATGGGCTCCGGGCGCGAGCCCTTTCAGGTCCAGTTCGATGAGAACGCCGTGCGATGTCGCGATGAAGTTTGCGGTTCCCACCGGATGACCGTCGCGGCCGATAAGATGCGCGATCGCCCGCGCCTTGGAAGCCGCTGCAAGCGCTGGCGAAGCGTTTGCGATCGCCAGAACAATTCCCAGCGCGACGGCGCCATTCGAAGCCTTCATTGGTTCCCCGCACGTGTTTGAAAAGCGGCGGGACCATTGCAGCTTTACCTTGTCAGGCAAAGCTTGACATTTCTGTCAGGCTGGACTTGACTGTCAGGGTCAACCTGACAGGAGCCAATCGTGATCGCCAAGCCGAATGCCCAGAGCGAGACGGTCGACACGCTCTACTGTTCGTTCTGCCGCAAGTCGCAGCATGACGTGAAAAAACTCATCGCGGGCCCGGCCGTCCTTATTTGCGATGAGTGCGTCGCGCTGTGCGTGAAGATCATCGCCGAGACGCCCGATGCGACGCCGGACAAGCCGGTGACGATGCAGAAGTGGCACGACATGCCGACCGACAAATTCCTGAAGATCCTGTCTGCTCAGGACCAGATGTATCGCGAGGTGCGCGACCGCGTGCAGCAGACCGTCGACATCCTGCGCAAGCGCGAGGTGAGTTGGGCCGACATCGCCAACGCTCTGAACGTCTCACGCCAGGCGGCGTGGGAACGCTTTTCGTGAACGTGACGGAGCTCGAGCGCTTTGTCGAAGCTCGGGCCATCGTCTTGCCTGCGCCCTTCAATGGTGCGACGTGCGAGCTCTCACATCTCGATCCTCTCAAACAACGTTTGCGCAGCGCAAGACTCGTCATGCTCGGCGAAACGAACCACTTCGTTCATGAGAAGAGCGATTTTCGCCTGCTTCTTTCGCGCGTGCTGATGTCCGAGGGTTGGACGTGCTTTCTGGAGGAACTTGGGCATAGCGATGGCTTTCGGGTCGATCGCTTTCTGCAATCGGGCGACGAGCGCGAACTCGCGCGTCTTCCCTCCTTCGGCTACATCGCGCATTTGCGAAGCGATCGTGACGACCGGCCGGGCGGCATCCTCAAATCCGAGTCCTATCCAACCGAAGCGTTTCTGTGGGAGCAGAAGCGCTTTTATCGCAGGCTGCGCAGCGAAACGGTGCGCAGGGGTGCTCAGGTTTGTCTCGCGGGCATCGACATCGATGGTCTGCCAGGCGGTTCGTACGAAGACATTGCCGACCTCATTCCGGCAACGGCGTCAGAGTCTCACCCGTTCCTCGAAGCCTTGCACCGCGTCCCCAACGAGTCCGCAGCCGATGAAGCCAATCGACTCCGCACAGCCCTTCGCCTCTTGCCGGACGATTGGCCTGACGAGATCGCCGAATCCTTGCGCGCGTTGAGCGAGAGCCTCGAATACATCGCAATGACATATTCCGCTCAAAGCTATGATGCGCTTCGTCCCGGCATGGCGTTTCGCGAAACCGCAATGAAGCGGCGCTTCAAGGCGGCGAAAGCGAAATTTGCCGACGCCAAAATCGTCCTGATGGCGCACGCTCTGCATCTCGCGAAGGACGACGCTGCGATCAAGGCCGGCGGCGTTGGTCCAGGCGGCGGCCAGACTTCATCGCTTGGTCACTGGCTCACGCAGGAAGAGAAAGAAGCAACGTTCTCGATCTGGATGATCTACGGCGTCGGCGAAGACAGCCAACCGCTCGCAAACCTTCCCCGTAAGGCGAACTTCCCGCCGCACAGTTTAAACGCAATGCTGTCACGCCACGGAAAGGCTCTTCTATTTTTTCCGGCCGACGCGCCGGAACTTTTTCGCCCGCCATGCGTAGTCGGTCACATGTATAACGCCCTGTTTGAAACCTCACTCTTGCTCCAGGCCGACGTGGTGGTCTTCCTGCCAGAGGTGACGCCTCTACGCCGTGCATAAACGACGGAAATCCTCCAAAAGACCGCGATTTCGCCACAGGGTGAGCCTATGATCCCGCAGCAATTATGGAGAAAGAGCCATGCGCACATTCGCTAGTCTCGCAATTCTTGCTCTGGCCGCCGCCTCTGGCCCAGCTCTCGCCGACCCGATGGCCATGGACACACCGGTGCAGATGAACGGACTCGAAACCGTTTGCACCGGCGTTGGCGAGACCAAGGACGACCCGAAGTGGCTGAGTTATCCGGTGCGCATCGAATTCTCCAACGGCGGCGCGCAGTATCTCTCCGGGGCAACCGTCAGGATCAGCCATGGCGCCGAGACGGTCGGCTCGCTCGATTGTCCGGGAGCCTGGGTGTTGCTACGCGGCGCTCCGGGCGAGTATCGCGTCGATGTCACGATCGACAACTCTTCGGCCAAAGCAGTCGACGCCTCGTTCCGCATGGGGAGTGGCCCGCAGAAGCGCATCGTGCTGCGCTTCCCGGATTTCCAGCCCAACCAATAGTTACAGACTGAGCTCCCGCACAACGTCTTCGCTGCGGTTGAAGTCGCTGAAGCGGATCCAGCGCGGCTTGACCCGGACCCAGGTGATGCCCGGCCAGCTTTCGCGCGTCGGGCCGTCCGGCCACGCGGCGTAATAGATGCGCTTCAAGCCGACAAGCTCGTCACCCTTGGGTTCATCCGCGATGCCCTCCAGTTGGACGCTTTGTTCGTTGTCCCAGCCGATCACGAAAGAGACTCTGGGATCGCGGCGCAGATTCACCGCTTTGCGCGTCTCGCCGAGCGTGTCGAAATAGATTTCGAGCTCGGGAGAAACGGCAATACCGACCAGCGCCGACTCGGTTGCACCATCGCCTTGCACCGTTGCGACCACGCCATAGCGTTGGCCGGCGATGAAGGCGTGCAGTTCGCCCTTGGTGAGCGCACTCACACCATCACCTGACCGGAAACCTCTTCGCGCTCTTCGTCTTCCGCGCTTTCGATGATGCGCCGCTTCTTCCAATCGCCGCGGGCGAACCAGATCATGCTGACGATCGCGGTCAGGACATTGGCGATCGGAAACGCCCACCAGATACCATGCGCCCCTTGGTGCGCGCGCAGGGCGAGCACGAAGGCGAGCGGAAATTGCAGTACCCATTGCGAGACCAGACTGATCACCATCGCGGCGAACATGTTGCCGCTGGCACGCAGAACGCCCATCAGCGCGAACTGAACGCCGATGAAGCCGAAGCTCCACGAGACGGTGCGGATGAACACGCTGGCCTCGTGGATGACGGCCTTGTCATGCGGCACGAAGAACGCTGCGACATGGTTGGCGAAAGCGAAAGCCACGACGCCGACGCCGGTCAGGACCGAAAAGGTGATGAGGGCCGCGAAGCGCGCCACCGCTTCGGCACGCTGGACATTGCCGGCGCCGATGTTCTGGCCGACCAGCGTCGACGTCGCCATCGAGAAGCCCATCGCGGGGATGACGACGAATTGCAGGACATTGCCGCCGACGCCATAGGCCGCGGTCGTCACCGTGCCGAAGCTCGTGATCAGGAACATCATCAGCGTGACGCCAAGCCCGCGCGCCGAACCTTCGATCGCCGCCGGGTAGCCGAGGTTGAAGGCGCGCGCGATGAACGAAAGATCAGGCCTGAGCTCGCGAAGCTTCAACCGGATGCCATAGCGTCCGGACGTGAGCAGCATGATCGCGACAATCGCCGCAACCGTCTGGCTCACCATCGTCGCCAGTGCCGCACCGACCACGCCCCAGCCGAAATAGAAGATGAACAGCGGATCGAGGACGAAGTTGATGAAGACCGAACCCGAGATGATGTAGAGCGGAACGGTCACTTGGCCTACGCCGCGCATCTGCGACTGAAAGCAGAAATAGGCGAAGGCGAGCGGCAGGCTCAAGAATTGCACCCGCAGGAAGCCGAGCGCGTTGTGATAGACCTCGGGCTCGACTTCCATCAGCTCCAGCAGATAGGGCGCGATGACGAAGCCGATGAGGCCGAGCACCAGCGACACCGCGACCACGGTGAGCAGCGTCTGTCCCGCGACGTGATCCACCATCTCGCGATTGCGCGCACCGACATACTGCGCGATCAGCGTCGAGCCTGCGATCGTGAAGCCCATGCCGAGCGACACCATCAGGAACATCAGCGGCATGGAGACCGACACCGACGCGACAGCGGCTGCGCCGAGGCGCCCGACCCAGAAGGCATCGACCAGCTGATAGGCGATCTGCAGGATGTTGCCGCCCATGATCGGAAAGGCGAGCAGGAACAAGGAGCGTCCGATCGGCCCGTGCAGAAGCCGGGGATCGAAGGCGCGGCCGCCGAAGCCGCCCACGGGTCGGCTCTGGGCCGGCGATGCCGATGATTCCTGGTCCTTGTCGGGAGTCATAACCTAAGTTTCCGCATTCATGAGCGCCTTGGCAACGCGGTGAGAACGGCAGAGACAAAACGGCCGGCGGGGATTTCTCCACGCCGGCCGCTTCGCAGAAATTGAAGCGTATCAGACCGCTTTCAGGTTCACGGCCTTGGCGCCGCGCGCATCCGGCTGGATGTCGAACGAGACCTTCTGGCCTTCGTTCAGCGAGCGCATGCCGGCCGCTTCGACGGCGGTGGCGTGCACGAACACGTCCTTGCCGCCGCCTTCCGGCGCGATAAAGCCAAACCCTTTTGCAGTGTTGAAGAACTTCACGGTTCCGATGGTCATTTCACTTTTGTCCTAGTCACTTGGATTACGCGCCGGCACATGCCGACGCGGTACGAAAAACGGCCATCAGGGAGAGGAAGTGTGGCTGTCTCGTCCAGGCGCGCACATTAGGCGGGCAGGGCTTTAGTAACAGTGCGCTTTCTCTGACGGGACGCCGTCTACGTTGGCGCCCATATAGTCTTTTGGACGGGCCATGGCAATCGCGCGGCCAAAATCGTGATTCAGCGGATTTTTGCCGGTGCGGCCCTCTTTTTCTTGACCGGCTTCGGCGGTTGTTCGGCGGCGAGTTTCATGGCGGCTTCGGCGTCCGCCGCTTCCTTGGCGAGACGCAGCGCGCGCAGCTTCGCGGTCCGGTTGTCGAAGGCCGTGCGCTCCATCTCGAGCTCCTTCTTCACCATCGCATCGCGCTGTTCCGAGGCGGTGAAATGCGTGTTCGCCTTGCGTCTGGCGCTGTCGCGGATATCGGTCGGGTTCGCCATGGCGGACTCCTTGTCTGCGCGGGGTCCGGGTCCGCGTAGGCGGAGAGGGGCTCTGCGGTTTTCGGGGCGGGCGCGCCTGCCGCTTCGGAGGGCTGCGCGGTGACCGTTCTTGTCACAGATTAGCGCAAAATGCTGCGCTGCGGGGGAAAATCTGAACCATGGTAAAGCGTCGAGATTGCAGGCACTTTTGCGACGTGAGTCATGGCTGCGGCCGCAAGTGGCCGTCAACTGGGGGAGAGCTCCATGTTTCGCATTTTCCTTGTCGCGTCCGCGCTCATTCTGGCAGCGCCCGCTTACGCGTCCGAGAAAGACGACGCGATGGTGCCGATCAAAGCCTTCATCGACGGGATCAACAAAGGCGATATGAAAGCCGCCGCGGCCGCGCATGTCGACGCGCCGTCGATCATCGACGAATTCGCGCCGCATCACTGGTCCTCGCTCGACGCCTGGGCGGCCGACTATGGCAAGGATGCGCAGCGGCTGGGCGCCAGCGACGGACGCCTGACGATGCACAAGGTGCACCGCCTGACGATCGAGGGCGATGCCGGCTATGCCGTGATCCCGACGGACTACAGCTACAAGGTGAAGGGCAAGACCATCGTCGAGCACGGCACGATCACCTATGCGCTGACGCGCGCCGCGGGCAACTGGAAGATCGCGGCCTGGTCGTTCAGCTGGTGATGGTTCGACAAGCTCACCATGAGGCTCGGCAAGCTCATCCTTCGGCAAGCTCAGGATGAGGGGAGACGCCACATTCCTCATGCTGAGCCTGCCGAAGCACAACAAGCTCAGCATGAGGTGCGGGTGAAAGCCCTCATCCTGAGCTTGCCGAAGGATGGCTGCAGGGCTCGGAACTGACTCATGGATCCGTTGAACCCCGAGATCTTCGCCCATGTCCGCCTGGTGCTGGGCTTCGTCATTTCGCTGTCGATCGCGCGGCTCCTCACGGGTGTGTCGCGCTTCATCCAGCATCCGGAAAAGCTGACCGTCTATCCGATCCATCTGATCTGGACGATCTCCATGCTCTTCATGCTCGTCCATTTCTGGTGGTGGGAATTCTGGCTGACCGACATCAAGCGCTGGACCTTCCCGATCTACGGCTTCCTCATCCTCTTCACCGTCACGCTCTATCTGCTCTGCAGCCTGCTTTATCCCGACAATCTCGAGGAATATGCCGGCTACGAGGATTACTTTTATGACCGCAAGCGCTGGTTCTTCGGGCTTTTCGCGCTCACCTTCGTGTTCGATTTCGCCGACACGCTGTTGAAGGGCGACGAATATCTCGCCTGGTTCGGCCTCGAATACCTGATCCGCGCACCCACCTACATCGCGATCAGCATCGCCGCGATGTTCACCGAGAACCGCAAATTCCACTGGACGTTCGCGATCCTCAACCTGGTCTATCAGGTCTCGTTCGCGACACGCCTCTTCATGACTCTGAGTTAGCGCATCCGGTTGAAGCTGTTCCAGATCGCGCCGCCCAGCGCCGCCACCACGAACGCGGCGGAGAACGCCACCGCGATCAGGACGAGGGCGCGGCCAATCTCGAACGGTTCGACCTCGGTGTTCGGCGTGAAGAAATGAATGCGTAAGGCAAAATCGACAAGCGTCTGCCCGAAGCCGGCCGCGACCACCAGGGCCCAGCCGATGTGCAGGATGGCCGCGAGACTGCCGAATGTGAATCCCAGCTTGATGGGGTTGACCATGGCGACGACTCCCTGTGCGACGCATCATTGTCGCCGATTCGCGCCTTTTCTGCTTACAGGGTTCGGCAGGCTCATGCTTCGGCAGGCTCAGCATGAGGCATGTGGAGTCTCCCTCATCCTGAGCTTGTCGAAGGATGAGCTTGCCGAAGGATGAGGGACACCTGCGAACGAATGCGTCATGTACGCCGATGCTTCGACACGATAATTGTGCGGCGATTTTTTGCGTTTCTTCACACCCCTCCCCTCTCGAAAAATCACTCCCCCAATCCGTCATCGCCCGCTTCATGCGGCCGACCCAATTTTCCGTGCGCGAAATTTTCTTTTTTTCGACATTCAATTCGCGATTTTCGCGCTCAAGCCCTTGGCGCCGAAACGAAAAGGACGAGGATAGAGCGCGTAAATCCACGCGCTGCGCTTCGCCCATTGCCTCCACCTCGCCGCCCCCAAAACCCGTCGGATGGAGATAGGAATGAATTCCAACGGTTCAAGAGGCGTTGGCGCGACACGCTGTCTCGCTAGGTTGAGGGCCACTGAGAAAAGGTCCGGTGGACCTTTTCGGCCCGAACGGGGCGAGGTTTATTTACGGCAGACCAAGAGGACGAAAACCGCCATGTGCCGCAACATCAAGACGCTCCACAACTTCAAGCCGCCGGCGACGGACGACGAAGTGCGCGCCTCGGCGCTCCAGTTCGTGCGCAAGCTCTCCGGCTTCAACCGGCCGTCGAAGGTGAACCAAAGGGCGTTCGATCGCGCGGTGGAGGACGTGACGCACGCCGCCCATCACCTGCTCGACGCGCTGGTGACGACGGCACCGCCGCGCGACCGCGACGTCGAGGCCGCCAAGGCGAAGGCGCGAAGCGCGGAGCGGTTTGGCACAGCGGCGCGGTAGGGGCAGCGGCGCGCGCGTTTCGTTGGTTGCTTGCCGAGGGCGGCCGCCACGCCCTTCATCAGTTGCGCAATGCGCCAAGTCGAGACGCTCTTCGTCGCTGTCGCTGTAATGCCGTTGAGTGAGCCGTCTTCCTCGAAGAAATCCTCGAATCGAAGCGCGATGCGGTCTCTTCTTCGACTTACTCACACAAACCTCGGATACTTGACAAACAGCCTGAAGAAGCAAATGTTCGCCGCGCCTCCGGATGGAGGCTGAAATAGAACCAGGAGCTGGTTCAGGCAGAACAACAAGGGCGCGGCGAACAACATTTCGTCGGCAATGGTGAAGTTTTGGCTGAGTCGGCTCTCCAAGTGGAGAGCATCATGACAAACAGGCTAATCTTAAAATTCGAACAGTGTGACGAGCAGACGATCAATGGTCTGCGCCGTGTCGTTGGTTTTGTGGAGGGGCGCTCGATCCCGACACTACTCGACGTAGCCGATCTCTCGGCAAATCCAAGGTCAGCAAAGACCGGCTCAGTCACAAGAGACATCATCGAAAGCCTGGAACGAACCCCGGAAGTCTTCCCCTTCAAAACGAAAGGTATGTTGATCGGGACATCGTCCTATCGCGCCTTGGAGCGCCACCGGTACGAGCTTTCGTTCGGAGATCCGGATTTGGAAGGCATTCTCGATGGCGGTCACAATGCACTTGCCGTTGGAATTTTTTTGTTGCAATTCGCCGGCGTCGACGACCGGAAAGTTAAATCAATTCGGACGTGGGCGGACTTCAAGGAAGTCTGGGCAAAACATCGGTCAGAAGTCGCAGAAGTTCGCGACGTGATCGACTTTTTGATGCCCGTGGAACTCTTGGTTCCAGCCGATCCGGCCGACAAGGACGGAATCGCCGACTTCATGTCACAGCTTCTCGATATTTGCTCGGCACGTAACAACAACGTCCAACTGACCGAAGAGGCCAAGGCGAATCAAATGGGCTTCTACGAAAGTCTCCGCAAGGCGCTTCCGGAAACTTTGTCGGTCGAGTGGAAAACGAATGATGGTGGTCGCATCAAAGTCAGGGAGATTCTCGCGCTCGCATGGACTGTACTTCCTTCGCTGGCGGAGCCAGAAGGAATCAAGGTTTTGCCGAACCAGATGTACCGAAACAAAGGCATTTGCGTCGAGCAGTTCAACAGTTTCATGGAGCTTCCGACCGTCTCCCGACAGCGGGATGGCGACAAGGAAAGCTACAAGCGCGAGGTCTTCAATCCGAAAGTTCTGCGCGCTTTCCAGTTGATTGCCGAATTGCCGCAACTCTACGACGAAATCTACGAACAGTTTCCGGATGCCTACAACAAAGCCGGCGGCGCCTACGGAAAAATATCGGCGGTCAAGATGTTCGATCCAGCCAGGGTCGCAGAAAAATCGTCGGAGAAGCGATCGCGCTTTCTGCGAAGGCAACCAAGGACGCCATTCTTTGAAAGAGCTTGCGACTACACCTGCCCAGACGGATTCATAATGCCGCTCGTCTATGGTCTCTCAGCTCTTCTCGAATCCGGTGGCGGTGACATCCGGTGGAAAAAGGATCCATCCAAGTTCCTGAAGAGCCATTTGGTCGACATCATGAAGACGTACCGTTTCTTCATGGAGACCGCGCTGTTCGATCCGCAAAAGGTCGGAAAGAATTTGAGCGTTTATCAATTTATGGCGGTGGAATTCGGACGGCACTAGGACAATTGCAATGACAACGATCAGAGAACTTTCGGACGAGGATCTCGCAAACATCAAGGCGAGGATCAAGAGAGGCGACAAATATGCAGAAATCGCTTCCGACTATCGCATCAACCAAGGACGGATAGCGGATCTGAAGTTTGGCCGGATTCGTCCCGACATCATGGCTGCGGAGTCGTTACCAAAAACCGAACCTTGAGTTCGGAGGGAACGATCTACCGACTCCTACTCCCGAACGTCTTCGGCATGTTCGGGCGGCCGGCGCGTTTCATCCGCGTGCGCGACGTCTTCTGATGCTTCGGCCCGCGCTCGGGCTTTCTATCCGGGTCTGACTCGGCACCGTCGCGCACCGCCTTCATGAACGCGTCGTCGACCGAGCGTTCGACGTCCGACTGCCGCGCGCCCGCCTTCGCACCTCGGTGCTTCGGCGCGGTTAGCGCATCGTACGTCGCCGCATCGACTTGACTCTGTCTGGCAAACGGATCGTCGGCGATCGCGAGCTCCACGGCCTGAAGCCGCTTCAGCTCGTCGCGCAGCCGCGCGGCTTCCTCGAATTCGAGATCGGCGGCGGCCTCCTTCATGCGTTTCTCGAGATCCTGGATGGTCGCCTTGATGTTGTGGCCGATATAGGCCTCGTTGGCCTCGCCCGTATCCACCATCACATGGTCGCGCTCGTACATGCTGCCCATGATGTCACTGATGTTCTTCTTGATGCTGGCCGGCGTGATGCCGTTGGCTTCGTTGTAGGCGCGCTGCTTCTCGCGCCGCCGCGTCGTCTCGGCCATGGCGCGCTCCATCGAGCCGGTGACGTGATCGGCATAGAGCACGACCTTGCCGTCCACGTTGCGCGCGGCGCGCCCGATGGTCTGGATGAGTGAGGTCTCGCTGCGGAGGAACCCTTCCTTGTCGGCATCGAGAATGGCGACGAGCGCGCATTCCGGAATGTCGAGCCCCTCGCGCAACAGGTTGATGCCGACGAGCACGTCGAAGGCGCCGAGGCGAAGATCGCGGATGATCTCGATGCGCTCGAGCGTTTCGACGTCGCTGTGCATGTAGCGCACGCGGATGCCTTGCTCGTGCATGTATTCGGTCAGGTCCTCCGCCATCTTCTTGGTCAGCGTGGTGACGAGCGTGCGATAGCCGCGCTTGGCCACCTCGCGGCATTCGGCGATGAGGTCGTCGACCTGGCTTTCGACCGGGCGGATCTCGACCGGTGGATCGATCAGCCCGGTCGGGCGGATCACCTGCTCGGCAAAGACGCCGCCGGTGCGCTCGAGCTCCCAGCCGCCCGGCGTCGCGCTGACATAGACGGTCGAGGGCCGCATCGCGTCCCATTCCTCGAATTTGAGCGGGCGATTGTCGATGCAGGAGGGGAGGCGGAAGCCGTATTCGGCGAGTGTCGATTTCCGGCGATAGTCGCCGCGATACATGCCGCCGATCTGCGGCACGGTGACGTGGCTTTCGTCGACGAAAACGAGCGCCTGGTCGGGGAGATATTCGAACAGCGTTGGCGGCGGCTCGCCCGGCTTTCGCCCGGTCAGCCAGCGCGAATAATTCTCGATGCCGGCGCAACTTCCCGTCGCCTCGATCATCTCGACGTCGAAATTGGTGCGTTGTTCCAGCCGCTGCGCTTCGAGCAGCTTGCCGTTGGTACGGAAGTCTTCGAGGCGCATGACGAGCTCGGCCTTGATGCCCTTCAGCGCCTGCTGCAGCGTCGGGCGCGGCGTCACATAGTGCGAGTTCGCATAGATCTTGATGCTGTCGAGGCCGCCGGCCGGCTTTCCGGTCAACGGATCGAACTCGGTGATGGAGTCGACCACGTCGCCGAACAGTTCGACGCGCCAGGCACGGTCTTCATAATGCGCCGGGAAGATGTCGAGCGTGTCGCCGCGCACGCGGAAGGCGCCGCGCACGAAATTGTTGTCATTGCGCCGGTATTGCAGCGCCGAGAGGTCGCGCATCAAATCCATGCGGTCGAGCTTCTTGCCGCGCGCGATCGTGAGCGCAGTGCCGGAATAGGTCTCGACCGCGCCGATGCCGTAGATGCACGATACCGAGGCGACGATGATGACGTCGTCGCGCTCCAGGATCGCGCGCGTCGCCGAATGGCGCATGCGATCGATCTCCTCGTTCACCGAGGAATCCTTCTCGATATAGGTGTCGGTGCGCGGGATATAGGCTTCCGGCTGGTAGTAGTCGTAATAGGAGACGAAATACTCGACGGCGTTTTCCGGGAAGAAGTTCTTGAACTCGCTGTAGAGCTGCGCCGCCAGCGTCTTGTTGGGCGCGAGGATGAGCGCCGGGCGCTGCACCGCCTCGATCACCTTGGCCATGGTGAAGGTCTTGCCCGAACCGGTGACGCCGAGCAGCACCTGGTCGCGCTCGTTGGCGTTGGCGGCGGCGACGAGTTCCCGAATCGCGGTCGGTTGGTCGCCGGCGGGCTCGTAGTCGCTGACGAGCTTGAAGCGGATGCCGCCTTCGGACTTTTCCGGCCGCGCCGGACGGTGCGGCACGAAGCCGGCAAGTTCCGCGCCCGTCGCACCACGCAGCGGAAGGTTCCCGATGGGCGTGACGGCTTCCGCGTCGACGAATTCCGCCGCCGCTTCCTGCATGCCGGGCGCCGTTTTGCTGCGTCCCTTACGCGGAATCATGCCGTTGTTGTGGGCCATGGCGACAATATAGTCCGCGTTCGCGCTTTGTGCAGCCCGTTCTGCTGACAACAATTGTCAGGAGCGGGCGGCGGGTGGCCCCGCTATCTCGGATGCGACGTTGGGCATGACGGCGTCCAACAGCGCGAGGCATGCGCGATAGCCCTCTAGGCCCAATTCGTACGGATCCGGTATACCGCCGCCGTCGGCATTCGCGACCACGATGGTCGTGTCGGCTTGCGACGGCAGGAGCGCGCGCACGTCAGCCGCGGCCTGCTCATCGACGCAGACGATGTGGCTGTAGTCGGTCAATCGTATATCGCCGACCCATCGGCCGATATGCGGCGTGAGATCGAGCCCGCGCTCCTGCATCACCATGACCGAACGGCTGTTAGCTGGCGCGCCCGCCGCTTTGCGCCAAACGCCTGCGCTCTCCACGACGAACGACTTGCCCAGGTGTTGTTGCAGCAACGCCTGCATCATGGGGCTGCGGCTTCTGTTGCCGACGCACACGCAGAGGACTTTGCGACCCATGGTGGCGCGATCATCACCGCGGTGGGAGAAGGCGGCGTTGCTGCATGGCGGCGATGGCGTTTCGAAGCATCATTTCGCTGTCGAGCATCTCGGTGAAGCCGGCGCGCCTGAGCTTGACCGTCGAGACGAGGAACGGCGGCCGGGCCGCATCGCCCGACATCAAAAGATCGACATAGTCGAGCGACTTGCCGGCGAACGCCATCAGGTCGGGCGCGGCGAGATCGTATTTCCGCCGGATGCCGTCCCATTCGCCGGCGCGCGGCGGCAGATCGCGAGCGAGTAGCGCCGGGCGATCCTCGCCCACTTGCATGCCGAGGGCGTCGGCGATCGCGGGCCACACATTCTTCCACGTCATCACATCGCCGTTGGTGATGTTGAACGCCTGGTTGCGCGCGGCGTCGGCCTCGCCGGCCCAGCGGATGGCGCGGCCGATGAGATCGGCGTCGACGCCTTCGAAGACATTGCCCGGACCGCCGGGAAAGTGGAGCGGCTCGCCCCGCTCCTTGAGCAGCGCGCCATAGAGCCCGAAGGCGGCGACGGGATTCATCGCCGCGCCCAGCGCATCGCCGAAGATGATCTGTGGACGGATGATCGTGAAGCTCCACTTCTGGCCGCTCTGTTTGGCGCGCAGATAGTCTTCCTGGTTCCAGTAGAAGTTCGGCTGCGACTTGAGTTCGTCGCGATCCTCGCGGGCGGGGAGCGGAATCGCCCGCACATGCGCGCCATATGCCTTGGTGCCTTGCAGCAGCGTGACGTGCTGCAAATTCTTGGCGACGGCCGAGAGCGGTTCGAACAGGTTCTTCAACATCGCGTCGTTCTTCGCGATCTGCTCGGGATCGAGCCAGCTTGCGAGCAGCCCGCCCTCCTTCTCGTAGAGCGCGGTGAAGACGAGATGCGTCACGCCGTCGAGTTTCGAGAAAACCGCGCGAGAAGCTTCGGTATCGAAGAGATCGGCCGCGACGAAACGCACGTTGCCGACACCTTCCGGCGCGTGGCGCGCTGTCGCGATGACGTCGCAGTCGCTGGTCAAGGCACGCACGGCACCGCGCCCCACCAGACCGGATGCGCCGGCAATCAGAACCTGTTTCATCGTCTTATCTCCCTTGAGCGATGCTCGCGCCGGGCGCGCGTGCGCGCAAGCGCCGTGTTGTCAGGCTCGGAAACGGCGCGATATAGGGTGTCGCATGACCGAACATACGCTCAATGTTCCCGACAAGGTGCGCCGGACTGCGAAGTCTTTCGGTGCGGCGGGAGAGGCGTGGCTCTCGTCGCTGCCGGAAGAGACTGCACGGATCGCACGGGACTGGTCGCTCACGCTGGGCGAAGCCTCGGGCGGCGGCACGGAGGCCTATGTCGTCTTCGCGAAAACGCGCGAGGGCCAGGACGCCGTGCTCAAGCTCACGATTACCGGCATCGATCCGACGCGCCAGGAACTGCGCACGCTCAAAGCCGCGGACGGTCGGGGCTATGTCAAGCTCCTGCGTGCCGACGAAACGGCGAACGTCATGCTCCTGGAGAAGCTCGGACCGCAGCTGCATGCGCTCGCTCTGCCGGAAGAACGCGTGATGGAAATCATCTCAGCGACGCTGAAGGAAGCCTGGCACGCGCGGCCGGATGGACCGGCGTTCGCGACAGGAGCCGAGCGGGCACGCGAATTCGGCGGCGTCGTCGCGGCGAACTGGGCGCTTCTCGGCAAACCCTGTCCCGAACGCACCTTCGATGCGACATTGGCGGCGGCGCGCCGGCGCGAACTCGCCTTCGATCCGGCGCACTCGGTTCTGGCGCATGGCGATGCGCATGAGTGGAACACGCTCCAGGCACTCGGCAGCACCACAGGCTTCAAGTTCGTCGATCCCGACGGCGCCTTCGCCGAGCGCGCCTTCGATCTTGCGATCCCGATGCGCGAGTGGGGCGCGGTCATGCCGGCGGGCGACCCGCTCGCGCTCGGACGCCGGCGCTGCGAGTTGCTGTCCGGATTCACCGGCGTGGCGCGCGATGCGATCTGGGACTGGTCGCTGATCCAGTTGGTGTGGAATTCGTTCCTACTTTTGCAGGTCGGGCTCGATCAGCCGGCCATCGTCTCGCTCGCCATGGCCGACGCGTGGGTCGAAGGCGGCGTGTTCGCGGCGCGCTCGTAGAAAATTACTTGGCCTTCGGCTGCCAGAGCTCGATCTTGGTGCCGTCGGGATCGACAATCCAGGCGAAGCGCCCACTGGGGTCGCTGCTGTCGTCGCGCTTCAGGATCTTGACGCCGTGATCGACAAGCCGCGCGATGATCGCGTCGAGATCGTCCACCGCGAAGTTCACCATGAACTCGCGTGACGACGGCGCCATGTAATCGGTGCTCCCCGGAAACGCGGTCCACACCACGACGGGTGGATGTCCCGGTGCGTCGGTCGGCAGCGCCGCGCCGCCCCAACTCTCGATCTTCAAACCCAGAACGTCGCGATACCAGGCGGTCAAAGCCTTGGGATCCTTGCTCTTGAAGAAAATGCCGCCGACGCCGGTGATGTGTCCCGCAGGCTCGGCGCTCAATCCCGTCGGTAGAAGCGCGAGCGACGACACCACTGTGACAGCGGCGAGAAATTTCGCAGACATTGTCCGACTCCCCACGACGAGACATTACTCCGCAGCATGCAATGTCGGAATCTTGCGCGTGTCGACCACGCGTTCGGCCTGCCATAGATCATAGGCGCCTTGCAGATTGAGCCAAAGGCGCGGTCCGTTGCCAACGAGCTTGCCCAGCCGCACTGCCATTTCGGGCGTGATCGGGCGCGGGTTGTTATGCGCAATGATGCGATGAAGCGTTTGGCGCGTGACGCCGAGCTTGGCCGCCGCATCCAGTACCGAAAGCCCCAGCGCGGGCAACACGTCCTCGCGCAATATTTCCCCCGGATGTACGGGCGGCATGCTCCGCTTACGCACCATGATAGTCCTCCAACTCGATCGCCTCAGCCGCTCCTTCAACGAATGCGAACGTTACTCTCCAATTCGCGGTAACACGCATCGAATAGCGCCGCGGCGCAAAACCCTTCAGCGCGTGAAACCGAAAGCCCGGCATATCCAGATCGCGGATGCTTTCCGCACTATCGAGGATCGCCAGAATGCGCCGGATTCTAGGCGCTGCACTCGGATTCAGGCCCGAATGATCGTTTCGCTCCCACAACGCGCGCAACGCCTTGCTTCGGAACGATCCGATCATGTGTAAAGCATGACGTTACATGGTATGTCTGTCAAGCCATAGGTTACAATCGCTTACGCCGCGCGGCGTTCGAACTCCGGATAGTAGTGTCCCATCATCCGTTCGCTGTAGGCGACCAGGTTCTGGTGACCAAGCGCCGAGTCGCGCAGCCGGGTCTCGAAGAACGGCGTGAGGATGCCCGCCAGCATGGCGAACATGGTGGCGTCGGCACCGCAGGCGCGCTCGCCCATCAGATAGGGCTTGTCGCCGAGGAAATCCGACAGTGCGCCGAGCGAGCGGCCCGCCAGTTCCGCGATCTCCGCATTGCTGTGGCGGCCAAGGCCATGACCGTGCAGCGCCAGCCGCGCGCGTTCGCGCCCTGCTTCGCGCGCGCCTTCGGGTGCGCCGTCGAAGAAATGCGCCGGTCCCTTGGCGAAGTTCGCGTCATCCATCCAGCGCGCGTGCAGCATGGCGAAGTAGAGATGATCCTCCAGCATGCGCTCCATCGACCAGGCGAGCGCGCGCTCGAAGGTCAACAGACCGGAATCGAGATCGACGCGGTACTGGGTCTCGAGATGGGCGCGGATGAAGGTGGAATCCGCAACGATAAGCCCATTGTCGTCGATGAAGGGAATCTTGCCCTTCGGCGCGGCCTGCGGACCACCGCGTTGCCACTTGTAGGAAAGACCCGCCATCTTGAGTTGCACCTCCGTCTTCATCACGAAGGGACTGGGGTCGGGAAGGCCGAAAGCCGGGCCGAAGCCGAACAAGGTGATCATGGGATGCCTCTCTCGCCGGAATTGGCTCTTTAGTTAGTGCGTCTCTACTGACAACATGCTGTCAGCAGTCTGGCAGCAGGATGTCGCCATGAGACGCGCGGAACGGCTTTTCCAGATCATCCAGATCCTTAGGCGCAGCAAGCGCCGTCCGATCACGGCAAACGACATCGCCGCCGAACTCGAAACTTCGCTGCGCACCATCTATCGCGACATCTCGCAACTTCTCGCCGAACGCGTGCCTATCCGCGGCGAGGCCGGCATCGGCTATGTGCTGGAAGACGGCTTCGACATGCCGCCCTTGATGCTGACAGCCGACGAGATCGAAGCCGCGATGCTCGGCGCGCAATGGGTGATGGGCCGCGGCGACAGTTCGCTCGTGCGCGCCGCCAACGATCTCGTCGCCAAGATCGGCGCGGTGGTACCGCCGCATCTAAAGCCGCTGGCGCTCGACTCGAGTCTGGTGTCGCCCAACTGGAAGCACATCGAGACCGATACGGTCGACATGGTGCGCGTGCGCTCCGCCATCCATGCCCAGACCAAGATCGCGCTCGCATATCGCGACGAAAGCGGTCGCGAGACGCGGCGCACCATCTGGCCGTTCGCCGTCTCCTATTGGGATACGGTGCGCGTGGTGGTGGCGTGGTGCGAACTGCGCAAGGGCTTTCGCAGCTTCCGCACCGATCGCGTGCTCGGCGCAGACTTTCTCTCCGAGCGTTATCCCGTGCCGCGAACGCGCTTGACCGCGCAATGGAGGAAGGAGATCGCCGCCACCATCAGCCGCGGCAACTATGAGAAGCACAAGGCGGCGCAACAGCAACGGACGTGAAGGCTATGGCCTGGACCCGGAGGAAATTCGTTGCCGCATCGGCACTATTCGGGCTTACGACGCAGAGGGGTTCCGCTGGAGATCATGTCAACGACCTGGGACCGGACCGGTTGGTGTTGCTTGGAACGCGCGGCGGCCCTGCCATTAACGGTTATGTACCGAGCCCATCGGCCAATCTCATCGTCTACAAAGGTGTGCCGTATGTCATCGATGCCGGCTACGGCGCGACATTCAAGTTGATCGAGGCTGGAGTACCCTTGCGCCGACTCCGCTACATCTTCATCACGCATCACCACTCCGACCATAACCTCGACCTCGGCCCGCTGCTTTATAACGCCTGGGCCTCCGGATTATCGGGGCCGGTGGACGTGTTTGGACCTAGGGGACTGAACGACCTGATCGAATTCTATTGGCGGTCGAACAGTTACGACATCGAGACAAGAATGAGTGATGAGGGTCGCCCCGACGTGCGCAAGCTGGTGCACAAGCACGAATTCAACGAAGGGCCTGTTTTCTCGCACGACGCTGTGACGGTCAGCGCGCTTCGCGTCATCCATCCACCGGTCACTGAGGCTTACGCATTTCGCTTCGTGCTGGGGCGGAAGATCGTCGTGTTTTCTGGCGACACCGCCTATTTTCCGCCGCTCGCGGATTTCGCCGCGGACGCGGATTACCTCGTGCACGAGGTCGTCTATCCGCCCGCGCTCGACGCGCTTCTCAGTGGTAGGCCGAACGTGGATCCGTCCAAGCTGAAGGCCAGTATTCTCAGTCACCATACGCGACCCGAAGATGTCGGCCGCATCGCAACGCGTGCTCGGGCAAAGACTCTTGTGCTGAATCATTTCGTGCCAGCCGACGACAAGGCGCTTACTCCGGACGTCTGGCTGCATGCCGTGCGACAGACATATTCCGGCAGGATCGTGGTTGGCAGGGACCTGTTGCAGCTTCCTCTTTGACGTATTTTCGTCCCGCGAGAGGTGAACGAGACAGCGGCCACGCTCCGGCGGCTCATGACATCGAGGGGTGCTCGCAATGACTAAGTAAGCCACCTTTTTCTGGAATGTGCGTGCGTGTCCCACTATACCGGTCGCCTCAGGTTCGCATCGATTCCGATTCTTGCCACGCAAAGTCGTCAGAACACGCCGGAGCGACCCGGCAAAAAACAAAGCCGCCTCGGCCAGGATCGCGCACCCCTCGATTACTTACATCGTAACTTTCATCGCCGAGATTTTGCGCACCACCTCGCTCGACGTTCTGGACGTGCTGATCACCTTGGCGATTTCGCGCGCGAGCCTCATGTCCAACGCCGGCGGCATCAGCCGAAATCAGCTCAGCCGTGCGCTCAACGTGCCGCTGGAGACAGTGCGCCGTCGCGTCGCCATCCTGCTCGACAAGAAGATCATCCGCGAGCGCGAGAGCGGGCTCGTCGTTCCCGAACGCCGCCCACTGGGCGCGCTCGCCAATCACGACGAACTCATCGCCTGCAACGCGCAGGCGCTGCGCCGACTGGTCCTCGACGTGAAGGCTCAGGGCGTCAAGCTCGGCTAAAGGCTATTTGAGCGCCTTCAACTCGCTGGCCACTTCGCTCGCCGCCTTCGTCGCCGTCGCCATGTCGGCCGCCGCTATCCCGGCGCGCGTGGTGTTGGCGGCGCCTTCCAGCGACTTCTTCTTGGCCGCATCGCTCTCGTCGGGAATGGCGCCGCTGCCGGCACCGGCGCAGGGATTGATCTGCTTGGCATCGAAGCCCGAGCCGCCCGGCCCGACGAGACAATTGAGCGTGTGATGCAGATGGGTGTGCACGCCATCGAGCGCGGTCGCCTGCGACGCCAACGTGGCGTGCGTCGCCGCCGTCGAGATTTCGCCGGCAACGTCGGCCGCCAGAACCGGCAGCGGAACGAGCACAAGCGCCGCAATCGCGGCGCCAAGAAGGACGTCATGTTTCTTGTCAGTCATAGCCCTCACCATACGGTTGCAAGATTGTGTTGCAGATCTGCGGTCGCCCTGTTGTGAACTCTGTTGGCCAGGATGAACGGAACGGTGGCGTTGTGGCCGTAGAAATCCTCGTTCCATTCGTCGCGCGCCTTGACGACCGAGCCGTTGAAGGTCAGTCCGCCATAGGCACCGGTGCCCGAGGCCCACACCACGATGTCGCCACCTTGGCCCGTGGTCGCGCCTTCGGCGCCTGAGCTCAGCGTCACGACGGTAATGCCGGCGCCAGCGCCGAGCTTGAACTCGCTGCGCTCGATGCCTCGAAGTGCACGATCCGTCATGATGATGAAGACGAGCTCGGCCTGCTCGAGACCGATCTGCAGTCCGAACGAGGCGGAGGCGAGCGAGTAGAACGCCGGCGAGCTCCAGCTCTTGCCGGTGCGCTTGAGCAGCACGCCATCGCCGCCCTCGGCGCCGAAGATGAAACCGCCCTTCACCAGACGCGGCACGATCAGCACGGCCTTGGCCTTGCCCAGCATGTCGGCAGCGACCTTGAAGGCCGGATCACTCTTCAGATGCGAAACGGTGCGATCGGCATGGTCGAGCAGGTCGGTTTGATCCGACGCGAGAGCCGCCGGTGCGGCAATCAAGGCGCAGGCAAGAGCGGCGGCGCCGGCAAATTTCGTCAGTATGTTCATGAGCCCTCCCTCAAGGGATTTTTCGCCATTTACCATACACCCAAGTGCGGGAGCGCGCGCCGCAAAACCAAGCTTTTCCCTGCTGCAGCGCATTCAAGCGCGCTGGCGAACGCCATCACCATCCTTCGCCATCAAGCTGAAATTGTTCGCCCTTTTGTCCTTCCTTGACGAAGGGATTTTGCACCCCCACATGATGTCCGTCACAGGGAGATTGCGATGAGCGATGTTTCGCCTCCGCCCGTAGCGCCGACCGCGCCCATGGCAACGCCGATGGACGATACGCGCACGCTCGTGATCATCGTCTATGGACTTTATCTCGCAGCACTTCTGTGTTTCGGATTGTCCGGCATCGCGGGCGTCATTCTCGCTTACGTCAAGCGCGACGACTCGCGCGGGACGATCTGGCACAGCCACTACGAGAACGCCATTCAGGCCTTCTGGGTCTGGCTTGGTCTCACCGTGATCGGCCTTTTGACAGTGTGGCTCGTGATCGGCTTCTTCGTCCTGATCGGCGCCTACATCTATTTTGCCTACCGCACGATCAAGGGTCTGGTGCGCGCCGTCGATTCGCAAGCTTATGTCTGAGGCTCAGGCCCACAGCGACGCCGATCTGCGCACGATCCTCATCGTCGTCTACGGCCTCTTCGTGCTCGCGATCTTCAACGGCTTGAGCGCGATCGTCGGCGTGATCATCGCCTATCTGAAGCGCGACGAGGCACGCGGCACGCTTTGGGAGAGTCACTTCCGCAACCTCGTCCACGTCTTCTGGATTGCGCTGGGGGTTGCTGCGATCGCGCTCGTCCTGCTGATCGAAGCGGCCGGGGGCTTCATCTTCACGATGGCGACGACGAACGGCCATCCGCCGCCGTTGGTGCTTGGCTGGCTGATCGCGCTCGTGCCGGTGTTCTGGCTGGGCGCGGTGATCTTCTCGGTCTGGTATCTCTACCGCACGCTGCGCGGTCTGGTGCGGACGCTCGACTCCAAGCCGTATTGAGGCGAACGTCACAACGGCTTGTGCGTTGTGTCCTTGCCAAACGTCATGAACAGCATGCGCAGGTTCACTTGATTTTCCGCGCGATGCCAAACGCCCGCCGGAACGATCAACGTCTTGCCTGCCGAGAGATCGTATTTCTCCTCACCGGACGGGCCTTGGAAAATCATCCGCGCCGAGCCTTCCAGCACAACGAGCACCTCATCACCGTGCGGATGCATCTCCCAGTGCTTCCAGCTGCCTTCGCCTTTGGAGACGGTCACGAGCGTCCCTTGCGCCGCAGCGTTCTCGCCGACTGTTTTCCAAAAGTCCGGCCCCACGGGCAATGGCGTGACCCGACCAGCGCCATCAAGTCCGAGATAAGTGGTTTCCAGTTCAAAGGTCGTCATGGCGGCCCTCGCTGCATACTGCAACGCTCAGATTAGAAGAAAATTCCGATTCCTGGGGGCTGAACTTCGTCGCTGCGAAGAGATAGTCTGTGTGTGGGGGGCTGCCCTGGATGCAGCGCAAACTGACCGCGATCCTGTCGGCCGACATGGCCGGCTACAGTGGGCTGATGGAGGCCGACGAGCCCGGCACGCTGTCGCGCCTCATGCGCAATCGCACCACGATCTTCGAACCCCAGGTGAAGTCGCATGGCGGCCGTGTTTTCAAATTTGTCGGCGACGGCGTCCTTGCGGAGTTTCCGAGTGTGGTCGAGGCGGTCACTTGTGCACTCGCCATCCAGGATGAAACGGCGCGGAGCGAAGCCGACCAAGCCGAAGACAAGCGCATTCGCTACCGCATCGGCGTCAATCTGGGCGATATCATCATCGACGGCGACGACATCTATGGCGACGGGGTGAATGTCGCGGCGCGGCTGCAAACACTTGCGCCGGTCGGAGGCATCGCTGTCTCGGCGATCGTGCGCGACCAGGTGCAAGGAAAGGCTCCCTGCACGTTCGCGGATATGGGGGAGCATCGCGTTAAGAATCTCGAGCGACCGGTGCATGTTTTCACGGTTGCGGCTCCTGGTGCCGTCGCGGGGCGGATGTCGCAGCAATCGCGCCCGCAGGTTCTTTCGCGAACCCGGCCGAAGCCGTTGCTTTCACGATGGACCTGGGCGGCGCTCGGCGTCGCCGTTCTGACGGTTGGCATTGCCGGCGGCCTCGCCTTTTTCCGGCCGCATCCGTTGGCGCCGATCAAGGCGCCGGCGCCTTCGAACGCGCTCAACATTGCGGTCCTGCCGTTCGACGCACTGAGCGCGGGACAGGATATGCGCTACTTCGCAGACAGCCTGCAGGACGAAATCGCCGGCGTTCTCTCCAGCAACGAGATCCAGACTGTGTCGCGCGACATGAGCGCGGAGCTGCGCGGTCCGAACGCGCGCCAGGCCGTCGAGCGCCTCGGTGCTCGTCTCATCCTCGATGGCACGGTGCGCGGCGATGGAAAAACCGTGCATGTGCGCGTTCACCTCGATGACCCTTATTCTCGCGTGAGTCTCTGGTCGCGTGAATATGAGGCGGACGCGGCTGCCACCTCGCTTCTGCAGGCGCGCGTGGCGTACGGGATGGTCGCCGTACTGTCATGCGCACGCGAAGCCCTTCAGCCCCATGGCGGCCTTTCCGACCCGAGCCTGGTCAGCCGCTATTTGCGCGCATGCGATGTCTTTGCCGATTGGGACGTCCATATGCATTACGACGCCAAAGGCTATGCCGAGTGGCTCGAAACCCAGCACATGTTGACGGTTCAAGCACCGAACTTTGCCCCTGCACAGTACAACTACGCGACGTTTGCCGGGATAGCGGCGATGGTTTCCTCGCCAGACGCCGCGGCGGCCATGCGGCGGGAAGCCGAATCCCATCTGAGCCGCGCCATCGCGCTCGATCCGAAGGCTCCAGACCAATTCGCAATTCGAAACTTGCTTGTGCCCAACACGGACTGGGGCGAACGTGAGCGCCTGCTGCGCGCCGCCGTGGCGGCAGGGCCTTCCTGGTCACAAGGCAATTTTTGGCTCGCCAATGTGTTGTGGGAAACCGGACGCATTCGCGAGGCCTTGGAGATCGACCAGCATGCTGCGGCCGGCGAAATGGTCTATGACTGGGGCCTCTTCTATGCAGCCATCGTCTGCTCGGGCGATCGGCCGGAGCAAGCGATCAAAGACATCGAGCATGATCGCCAGCTCGTGCCGGAGAGCATCTTCGCGCAGGACATCCACCTCTATTGTCTATCAAATGCCGGGCGCTGGGACGAGGCGCTGCGCGTGCTGCAAAGTCTTCCAATACCGAGTCTTGAAACGCCGCTGCGCGGAGTAGCACTCAAGGCGTTTCTTTTGGCCGCCCGCTCCAAGTCGCACGCGGATGTTCAGGAAGCCCGGCGCCTCATCCTGGCCAAAGCCGATCAAGGTGGACTGATCAACTTCGGTTCGGCGATTTCGTGGCTGTCGGCTCTTGGCCTCGTCGACGATGCGCTCAAATTGGCGCAGCGTTGGGAACCCAATAAGGCGGGTCTTTATCCCAACGTCTTCATGTTCGGTCCGCTCACCAAGAATATGCGGCGCGATCCGCGCTTCATGCAGCTCGCAGCAAGAATAAAGTTGGTCGACTATTGGCGAACGAGCGGCCATTGGCCCGATTACTGCTCGGAGCCAGGATGGCCGTACGACTGCAAGGCCGTCGCTGCGACGCTCAAATAAGCAAACCCGTCATCTGCCGCATAAAGCGGGCGATGACGAATGTACTCTTGAGAGAATTCCTTAGGCCTTGACCGACGGCCGCTTTCCCGTGCGCTCGAACCAGCCGGCGAGGTTCCTGAATTCGGGATTGAGCGGCTGGCCGACCTGGCCGCCGAAATCGATGAAGCAATAGAGCAGGATATCGGCGAGCGTGAAGCGCTTGCCGACGACGAATTCCTTCCCCGCCATCTGGCCGTCGAGCCATTTGATGCGATCCTGCGCGATCTTCTTGAGACCGTCGGCGGCTTCGGGAACCGTGACGATGCGGTTCTGGAAGAGCTGCAAGCCCTGGCTGAAGCGGAAGCCGTTCGCCATCGGCTCGCAGATGTTGAGATCGATGCGCCGGGTCCACATCCGCGTCTCGGCTTTCTCTTCCGCGTTCGCGCCGATGAGCGCGGGCTTCGGGTTCTTGTCCTCGAGATATTCGCAGATCACCGTGATCTCGGAGACGAAGGCGCCGCTGTCGAGCTCGAGCGTCGGCATCTGGCCATGCGGGTTGCGCTTCAAGTGATCGCCTTCGCGGTTCTCGCCCTTCATCAGGTTCACTTCCTGCGTCGGAATCGAGATGCCCTTTTCCGCCATGAACATGCGCACCACGCGCGGGTTGGGTCCGATCGAATTGTAGAATTTCATGCACGTCTCCCTTGATTTTGCCGGACCCTAGTGTCCCGATTTCGCAGGGTCAAACATTCCCTTGCGGCAAAACGAAAAGGGCGGGGATCGCCCGCCCTTTTTCTTACATCAGCAACCGATTTTCTCAGCCGCCGATATCGATCACCGCGCGACGGTTCTGCGGCTCGCGCACGCCCGGTCCGGTCGGCACCATCAGGTCGTGGAAGCTTTTACCTTCGATGGAGATGCCGTTGCCCTCCATGCCTTCGCGGACCATTTCGTCCTTGACCGACTGCGCGCGGCGGACTGACAGCGCCTGGTTGTAGCTGTCGGAGCCGACCGTGTCGGTGTGACCGGTCACGAGCACTTTGACGAAGCCGTCGGCCTTTGCGGTGCGCACCGCTTCCTCGACCACCTTTTGTGCAGTCTCCGTCAGATTGGCCTTATCGAAGTCGAAGAAGACGATGAACGTTTTCTCGGACGGCGGCGGCGGCGGAATGACGGGCGCAGGCGGAGGCGGCGGCGGCGGGGGTGGCGGTGGCGGCGGCGCGACGGCATGCCATGTCACCGTGATCCCGAAGCTTGCCGGATCGCCGGGGAAGACGCTGATCGCGGAAGCGACGGATGGTGCGCCCGAAGCCTGTTCCGCCGGCGTGTTGAACGCCACGACATTGTAATGCTCGTTGAAGAGATTGCGGCCCCACAGAGCGACTTCCCACATGCTGTCGTCGGTGCGAAGGCCGATCTGCCCATTCACGATGACAAAGGCGGGCTGCAGCTTGTTGGGATTGAGGTCGGAGCCGGTGTTGTAGCTCGAGCGATAGTTGGCATTGAGAGTGAGGAAGCCCTTGGTGTCCCACCAGCCCAGATCGGTGACGTAGTTGAGCCCGCTGTTGATCGTCCAGAGCGGCGCCTGGGTCAGTCGTGCGCCGGCCAGGATCGTCGGCGCGCCGTTCGGGAAGCCGATCGTCGCGACATCGTGGCCATAGCGCGAGTCGGCATAGGTGATGGACTCATTCAAGGTCAGTTCTTCGATCGGCTGGAACGTCGTTTCCAGTTCCACGCCGTCGGCGAAGACGTGCCTGAAGTTGGAGACCGCGAAGGTCAGGCCGTTGAAGGTGTTGATCTGGAAATTTTGGAAACGTTCATGGAAGAGCGTGAGGTTGACGATAGCGCGATCGTCCCAGAACTGCGAACGTCCGCCGACTTCGAAATTGTCGTCATATTCGGATTTCACGAACGGGTTATTGGCGACCGCCGGGGGATGCGGCGCCAGGTTGTTCCAACTCGGATCGAGGTTGAAGGGCGGCGCTTTGTAGCCGCGGCTGTACGAAGCATAAAACATCAGCTGATCAGTCGGCTTCCAGCTGATGTTGCCGGTGCCGGTCAGCGATTCTTCGCTGATCACGGTGTTGTAGGGCTGGCGTAGGCAGAACGGCGAGATCGCATAGCCTGCGAACGAGAACGTCGAATTGTTGGGCGCGAACGGCAGATTTGTGCCGCAGGCGACGATCTGCGCGGCCAGGCTGTGCCACTGCATCACGCCGCCGTCGAAGGTGCCGTGCTTGTTCTCATGGTTGTAGCGCAGGCCGACGGTGGCGGAGAGTTCATCGGTGATGTTCCAGGTGTCGTGCGTGAACACCGAGAGCGTGTCGCCATGCGTCTGGAAGTGCCACTGCACCCCGTCGCCGACCTGGAAAATCGGCGTATGCACGCCGCCCAGTCCGTTCGCCACGCAAACCGGATCGGTATTGGCGAGACCGAAGATGCAGGCGATCTTTTGGGCGAAGATGCCGCTCACCGCGCCGACAGGAGCTGCGGGGTTGAGGATGTGCGCCCAGGTCAGGTTGGCATCGGCGCCGAAAGAGCCGGGCGTCAGCGCCTTGACGGTCTCGTCGGAATAGAAGCCGCCGAGCAGCCACTCGAGATCGCCCCAGGTGCCTTTCAGCTGAAGTTCCTGCGTGACGTTGCGCAATTCGCTGCGGCCGTTTTCGGCGCGGATGAAGTCGACCGGGGAATAGTCGGTGTCGGTCGTATCGAGCGATTTGAAATCGCGCCATGAGGTGATCGACATGAAGGATGCGTTGGCATCGAGGTTCCAGTCGATCTGCGCCGATACGCCGCCGTCATTCACGTCGGAGAGGCGCGGGAAGTTCGAGGCGATCTTGTAGGCCTTGAAATCTGCCGGCTGCGTCGCCGGACCGAAGGGCGGCAGAAGAACGGGTTGCGCGAACCGCTTGCCGAAATTCACCGACAAGGGCGATTCGACGATGTCCTGCAGATCGCGCGTGCGCGTCGAATAGAGCTTGTAGGTGGCGTCGCTGCTGCTGTCCGCCTTCTGCGTGTAGTCGGCGATGACGCGCACTTCGATGTCGGAGGTCGGCGACCACACGGCCTGACCCTTGACCGAGAAATGGTTGCGCGCGTTGGAATGATGGCCGTCATTGACGTCGGTCAGAAAGCCGTTGCGGCTGTAGTAGACGCCGGCAAGACCGAGCGCGAGCGTGTCGGTGACGCCGCCCGAGACGTCCCCCATGACGCGCGCAGTGCCAAGCGTGCCGACCGTGGCGCTGAAAGTGGCGTCGAAATCCTGTGTAGGCTTGCGGCTGATGATGGAAATGGCGCCAGCAGTCGTGTTCTTGCCGAACAACGTGCCTTGCGGGCCGCGCAGGACTTCGATGCGCTCGATAGCCAAGAGATCCTCGAGCACTGCGGCCGAGCGATTTCTGTAGACCCCATCGACGAAGACGCCGACCGAGGCCTCGAGGCCGGCGTTGTTTCCGGTCGTGCCGACGCCGCGGATGCGCACGAGGCCGCCGGTGGTGTCGCCTGAGCCGGTCGAGACCAGGAGGCTCGGCGCGATCTGTTGCAGATCGTTGAAGTCGTGAATCTGGGCGGCCTTCAATTGCTCGCCGGAGAGCGCGGTCACGGCGATCGGAACGGTCTGGATGTTTTCCGAACGACGTTCCGCGGTCACCACGACGGTTTCGATCTGTGCGAGTGCGGGTCCTGCAAATAGCGCGACGGAAGCGCCGGCCAACGCGGCCGCGCGAAGTGTCCTCGGTGTCATGTTCGCTCCCCAGATGCGACTGTTACGGCTGGCCAAGGCCGCTCGCGTCAGACGCCCCGCAGCGGCGAAATTAAATTTACTGCAATGTTGGCGGAGCGAACGAGTGCACTTTTGCAACAAACATAAAAATAATAAGAGCTATTCGAAATTATATTTCGGAGAAAGTGCAATTGTGACAAAGGCTTACGCTGAGGAAGGAAAAGCCGGAGGACATTCGTCTCCCGACTCCAACGTGGCGTCTCAGCGTCGCGACTCTATTGCTCGTGAATCGTCAAAGACAACCCATAGGTCGCCGGGTCGCCTGGGAACACACTGATTGCCGAGTTGATCGACGGAGCGCCCGAAGCTTGCTCGACGGGCGTGTTGAAGGCGACGACGTTGTAGTGCTCGTTGAAGATGTTTCTTCCCCAAACTGCCAACTCGTATTGCTGGTCGTTGCTCCTGATACCGAACTGCGCGTTCACCGTGGCGAAGGATGACTGCGTCTTGTTCGGATTGAGGTCCGAGCCGGTGTTGTAGTGCGAGCGATAATTCGCACTCGCGCTGACGAAACCCTTCGCATCCCAGAAGCCGAGCTCTTGCGTATAGTCGAAGCCGCTGTTGATCGTCCAAAGCGGCGCTTGTGTGAGCTGCCGGCCGGCGAGCTGCACCGGCGAGCCGGCGGGGAAACCCGCGGTCGGGCCGATATCCTTCCCGTAGCGCGAGTCGGCGAAGGTCGCCGAATTGTTGAGCGTGAGCCCTTCCGTCGGCGCCAGCACCGTTTCCACTTCGAAACCGTCGGCAAAGGCGTGCCGGAAGTTCGTCACCGCAAAGGTCAGACCATTGAAGGTGTTGATCTGGAAGTTGCGGAAGCGCTCGTGGAACAGCGTGACATTGACGATCGCCATGTCGTCGAAGAATTGCGAACGCGCGCCGAGTTCGACGTTGTCGTCATACTCCGACTTGACGAACGCATTCACCGCGCCCGCATTGTGCCAACTCGGATCGAGATTGAACGGCGGCGCCTTATAACCACGGCTGTAGCTGGCATAAAACATCAGCTTGTCGGTCGGCTTCCAGCTGATGTCGCCGGTGCCGGTCACGGCTTCCTCGGTGACGACCTGATTGTAAGACTGGCGGCCGCAGAAGATGGCGAGAGCGCCGACGAGCGCGTTGGAGGGCGTCGGTGGATTGGTCGTGCCGCACGCGACCAGCTGGGCGGCCGCGGTGTGCCACACCGGCACGCCGCCGTCGAAGCTGCCATGCTTGGTCTCATGATTGTAGCGCACGCCCAGCGTCGCCGACCATTCCGGGCTGATGTTCCAGGTGTCGTGCGTGAAGATCGAGACGCTGTTTCCGTGGGTGCGGAAGTTCCAGTTCACGCCGTCGCCCGCTTGCCAGAGCGGCGTGTGCACGCCGCCGAGGCCGTTGGCGACGCAGAGCGCGTTGGTGTTGACCTCGCCCAGGATGCATTTGACCGTCTGACTGCCGCCGTCGGCACCGACCGGCAACGTCGGTAGCAGGATGTGCGCCCAGGCCAGCGACGCATCGCTGCCGAACGTGCCGTCGGTGGTTTGGAGCACCTTTTCATCGGAATAGAACAGGCCGGCCAGCCATTCGACATTCTCCCAACTGCCCTTGAGCTGGAATTCCTGCGTGAAGTTGCGCAGTTCGCTGGTGCTGCCGTTGGCGCGGATGAAATCGGCGGGCGTGTAGTCCGTGTCGGTGTTGTCCAGCGAGGTGAAATCGCGCCAGGCCGAGATCGAGACCAGCGACGCGTTCTCGTTGATAGTCCAGTCGACCTCCGCCGACAGGCCACCGTCATTCACATCGGCAAGGCGCTGGAAGTTGCTGGCGATCTTGTAGGTGCGGAAGTCGACCGGCTGGTTGGCAGGCCCGGTCGGGCCGAGCGTCACCGGAAAGACGAACACTTTTCCGAAGTTCGCCGAAAGCGGTGATTGCACAATGTCCTGTAAGAGGCGCGTGCGCGTCGAATAAAGCTTGAACGTTGCATCCGTGCTGCTGTCCGACTTCTGGGCATAATCGGCAATGACATGCACGTCGATGTCTGGCGTCGGCGACCACAGTGCCTGGCCCTTGAGCGCGAAGTGGTTGCGCGCATTGGCGTGGTGATGATCGTTCACATCGGTCAAGAACCCGTCGCGGCGGTAATAGATTCCCGAGACGTCGACCGCGAGCGTGTCGGTCACGCCGTCATTCACTTCGCCCTGGATGCGGGCTGTCCCCAATGTGCCGCCTTCGACGGTCCAGGTCGAGAAGTAACCTTGCGACGGTTTGGTGCTGATGATGGAGATGGCGCCGGCGGTAGTGTTCTTGCCGAACAGCGTGCCTTGCGGTCCGCGCAGGACTTCGATGCGCTCGATCGCGAGAAGATCTTCGAGCACGGCACCGGAACGATTTCTGTAGACGCCGTCGACGAAGACGCCGACAGAGGCTTCCAGACCCGCATTGTTTCCCGTGGTGCCGACGCCGCGGATGCGCACCAGGCCGCCGGTCGTGTCGCCCGATCCCGTCGAGACCAGAAGGCTCGGCGCGATCTGTTGCAGATCGTTGAAGTCGCGAATTTTGGCGGCGCGCAGCTGGTCGCCTGAGATTGCCGTGATGGCGATCGGCACGGTCTGGATATTCTCCGCGCGCTTTTCCGCGGTGACGACGATGGTTTCAAGTTGGGCGAAGGCTGCGGTCGAGAAGAATGATGCGGACACGCCGGCGAGCACAGCCGCGCGAAGAAGGCGAAATGTCATATTCGGTCCCCGGTCGCCCGGTGTGACCGGCTTGGCGTCCGGTACCCATGCGTGGACGTTCCGTAGGGCGCGTGACCCTAGGTTAATGTTTTCGCCATTTTCGAGTGCAAGGTTGCAACTAACGATGTAAATGAAGCTTGTTTTAGCAAGTAAGTTACAAAACCTAGGAGTCCGAAAACCATTCCTCGCAATCACGCGCTGACTTTGCGGTGCGCATGTTGTGGCGGCTTTAAGGCTCCCCCATGTATGACATTACCGAACAGAGTCGGGTCGCCTTTGCTTAAGTACTTCATGCTGGCGCTTGGTTGGGTGCTGACTATCGTCGGCATCGTCGTGATGCCGATGCCGATCCCGATCCCACTGATCGGCGCGTTGCCGTTGATGGCGGGACTGGCGATCCTTATCCATTATTCGCGCAACATGCGCCGCTTGGTGCAACGCGTGCGCCATCGGGTGCGTTGGATTTCCTATATGCTTGAGCACTTCGCCCGCCGCGCGCCGAAGAAAATCGGGCGCATTCTGCATCGCTCGCATCCCGCGCCGATCGAGCGTCGCGCCAGGATCCAGTCGCGTCCCACGCAGGAAATCGAAAGCAAGAATTGATGAGCATACCCTTCGTCCGCAGCTTCGAGCCCGACTATGGCAAGCTCGTGCGGGTCACGCCCTTGATCAGCCGCATCGTCGCCAACAATCCAAGCCCGTTCACCTTCAAAGGCACCGGCGTCTACATCGTCGGCGACAAGGACGTGGCGGTGATCGATCCCGGTCCCGACATTCCCGAGCATGTCGAAGCCTTGAAGCGCGCACTCGCCGGCAAGCGCGTCACGCATATTCTCGTCACGCATTGTCACAGCGATCACTCGCCGGCCGCCAAACCGCTCAAGCAATGGTGCGGCGCCAAGACCTATGCCTTCGGCCCGCATGGTCGGGCCCGCGACGAATTCGAGGCCAAGGTCGAAGCCGGCGGCGATCTCGACTTCATGCCCGACATCCGTGTCAAGGACGGCGAGATCATCCAGGGCAACGGTGTCACCTTCGAGTGCGTGCACACGCCGGGACACACGTCGAACCATATGTGCTTTGCCCTCAAGGAAGAGAAGGCGCTCTTCACCGGCGATCACATCATGGGCTGGTCAACGACAGTGGTGACGCCACCCGATGGCAACATGAGCGAGTACATGGCGAGCGTGAAGAAGCTCCAGGCGCGCGACGACAAGACGCTCTATCCGACGCATGGCGCGCCGGTGAGCGAGCCGAAGCCGTTCCTCGCGGCCTATCTCGAGCATCGCTATGAGCGCGAAGCGCAAATCCTGACCGCGATCAAGGACGGGCTCGACACGATCCCGGCAATGGTCGCGCGCATCTATGCGAGCGTCGACAAGGGACTCCACGCCGCCGCTGCGCGCTCGGTCTTGGCGCATCTCATCAAGCTGGAAGACGAGGGCAGGGTGAGGCACGAGGGAAATCGCTATGCGTTGACAGGTCGCGCGTAGTCGATACGTTCGGTCCGGACGACGTTCCCAAGAAGATGTAATGGCACGAGTCGCTCTCCATCCCGCGCGCCTGTGGAGTCCCGGCGTCGGCGTGCGCGAGGGTCTTTCGCTTCTGATCGAAGACGAGCGCATCGCGACGATCGCGCCGCGCGGTAAAATCGCGGGCGATGCCGAAGCGATCGAGCTTCCCGGCTGCACACTGTTGCCCGGACTGATGGATCTGCACTCCCATCTCTTCCTGCATCCCTACAACGAGACCGCGTGGGACGATCAGGTGCTGAAGGAGAGCGAAGCCTATCGCACCGTCCGCGCCGTCCATCATGCGCGCGCCACGTTGCGCGCCGGCTTCACCACGTTGCGCGATCTTGGAACCGAAGGCGCCGGCTACGCCGATGTGGCGTTGAAGCGCGCCATCGACGAAGGCCTGACACCGGGCCCGAGACTCTTGGTCGCGACGCGCGCCATCGTGGCAACCGGCTCCTACGGTCCGGCCCGGCGGCGCTTTCGTCCCGATTGCTGCCTACCGCAAGGCGCCGAAGAGGCCAGCGGCGTCGACGAAATCGTGGGCGCCGTGCGTCACCAGGCGGCGCACGGCGCCGATTGGATCAAGGTCTATGCCGATTACCGTGCCGGACCGAATGGCGAGACCGTCGCGACTTTCTCCGTTGCCGAGTTGCGTGCACTGGTCGAGACAGCGCATTCGCTCGCCCGTCCGGTCAGCGCGCATGCGACGAGCGATGAGGGCATGCGCCGCTCCGCGTTAGCCGGCGTCGACACGATCGAGCATGGCTATGGCGGGACGCGAGCTACTTTCGAACTGATGAAAGAGAAGGGCATCGCGTTTTTACCGACGCTGACGGCGGCGAGGGCGATCAGCCTTTATCGCGGCGAATATGTGCCCGGCGGTGGGGCGAGCCTCCACATGCAGGAGGCCGCGAACGCCTTTCGCACAGCTCTAGATATTGGAGTCGTCATCGGCTGCGGCAGCGATGTCGGCGTCTTCGCACATGGTGAAAATCTCGCCGAGCTCGAGGCGATGGCGGAGCTCGGCATGCGCATCGAAGACGCACTCACGGCGGCAACCGCAACGAGCGCCACGATCATCAGGCGCGAAAAAGAACTCGGCCGCTTGCGCGAAGGATTTCTCGCGGACATCGTTGCCGTCGACGGCGATCCGCTCAGCGATCTCGCGGCGCTTCGTACGCCGCGTCTCGTGATCAAGAATGGCGAGCGTGTTGACTAGAGCCAGCGGCGCTCATTTCACCGCCTTCAGATAGTCGCGCACGATGGCGGCATTCATGCCCATATCGTTCTCGCCGATACGACTTTTGCTGCGGATGTCGAGGCGGGCGCCGAGCCGGCCGGCCGGCTTGACGCGGATGGCGACGTCGGAGGTCAGGCCGAACCATGGGCTCGTCGCTGCCGCCTCGATCATGCCCGTTTTCTCGTCGAACGACACGATGTCCCAGCCCGACATGCGCTTGGCGGTCTCGAAGGCATGCCAGAAGAGCACGGCCGGCTTTTTGAGCTCGCCATCCGTCTTGATGTCGGGATAGGCTTTTTTCTGCAGGGCCGCGACATGGGTTTTGCGTCCATCATATTGGACCAGCTTCATCCCGTCATAGTCGGGGCCGTTGGTCGCGCCGGCGCGCAGCGGCAAGAGCGCGATGAAGGGCGGCGCATATTCGACATCGGTCGAAATGTCGTGGATCGGCGGCGAGATCACGTAGAGACGAAGCTGATTGAGCGGGATGAAGGCCGTGATCAGCGAACCGGCGAGACCGAACACGCCATAGCGCCAGCCTTGGCTGTCGTTCCTGCGAAGCGCGCTCGAAATCCACACCAGACCCGCAAGCGAGCCGATCAGCGCCAGCACAACGGCGGGAGCCAGAATCGTCAATCCGGTGTCATAGTCCCAAAAGCGCGACTGCGTGCCGTTGCTTGCAATAAGGCCCGCAAGTGCGCCCAGCACGAAACAGCCGAACGACAGAATGGCCGCGAACCGTTGCGCGCGCATGAAGAGCTGTCACTCCGCCGCGGTGGGAAGACGATAGGCGCCGAAACGTTCGCGCAGCACGGTTTTCTGGATCTTGCCGGTGGCGGTGTGCGGGATCTCGTCGACGAACTGCACATCGTCGGGCATCCACCACTTGGCGATCTTGCCGGTCAGATAGGCGAGCAGGTCTTCGCGCGTCGCTTTCTGGCCCGGTTTCGAGACCACGATCAGCAGCGGGCGTTCGTCCCATTTGGGATGGCGCACGCCGATCACCGCCGCTTCTGCGACCGCCGGGTGGCCGACCGCGATATTCTCGATCTCGATCGACGATATCCATTCGCCGCCGGACTTGATGACGTCCTTAGAGCGGTCGGTGATCGTCATGTAGCCGTCGGCATCGAGAGTCGCGACATCGCCGGTGTCGAACCAGTCTTCCTCGTCGAAGGCATCCTGGCCTTCGCCGCGGAAGTAGCCTTTGGCGACGGCCGGACCGCGCACCTTGAGGCGGCCGAACGCCTTGCCGTCGCGCGGCATTTCTTCGTTGGCGTCGTTGACGATCTTCATCTCGACGCCGAACACCGGGTGGCCTTGCTTGCACTTGAAGTCGAGCTGCTGCTCGTAAGGCAGTTCCGCGACATGATGCTTGAGCGTGCCGAGCGTGCCCAAGGGACTCATTTCCGTCATTCCCCAGGCATGGATCACCTGCACGTCATATTTCTTCTCGAAGGTCTCGATCATCGAGCGCGGGCAGGCCGAGCCGCCGATGATGACGCGCTTCATGTGCGGCAGCGTCTTTCCGCTCTGCTCGAGATATTGCAGCAGCGCGAGCCACACGGTCGGCACCGCCGCCGTCAGCGTCACGACTTCTCCGGTCAGGAGTTCGCAGAGCGAAGGGCCGTCGAGCTTTGGACCCGGCAGGACGAGCTTCGAGCCGACCATCGGCGCGCTGAACGCCAGCGCCCAGGCGTTGGCATGGAACATCGGCACCACGGGAAGGATGCAGTCGCGGCTCGAAATGCCTTGCGCGTCGGTTTGCGCCGCCATCAAGGCATGGATGACGTTGGAGCGATGCGAATAGAGCACGCCCTTGGGATTGCCGGTGGTGCCCGAGGTGTAGCAGAGACCGCAGGCAGATTTTTCGTCGATCTCCTTCCATGCGAACGTCCCGCTCGAACCGGCGATGAATTCTTCGTAGGCGACGAGATTGGGGATTTTAGCCTTGGGGAGATGCGCCGCGTCCGTCATCGCGACATAGAGCTCGACGTTCTTCAGTTTCGGCGCGATTTGCGCCACGAGGTCGGCGAAGGTGATGTCGAAGAAGATGACTTTGTCTTCGGCGTGATTGGCGATGTAGACGAGCTGGTCGGGGAAGAGTCTTGGATTGAGCGTGTGGTAGACCGCGCCGATACCGGCGATGCCGTACCAGGTCTCGAGATGGCGCCATGTATTCCAGGCGAGCGTCGCCACCCGCTCGCCCGGTTTGATGCCCAGCCGGTCGAGCGCCTCGGCCACCTTGCGGGCACGCACGGCAATCTCGCGGTAGTTGGTGCGGTGGATGGGGCCCTCGACGCTGCGGCTCACCACTTCGCGGTCGCCGTGAAACAGCGCGGCATGATCGATGATCTTGTGGACCAGCAACGGCCAGTCCTGCATTAGCCCCAACATGGCTCGTTCCCCGTTCTTTGTCGCCGCATCATAAGAAGCGGCCGCGAAGCGGGCAAACGCTTCGCACGGCCTCTTCGCGGGCGAACCCTTGCGGCCGGACCGGACGGCCTTAGACTGCACGATGCGATCCAATTCGAGCGCAATTCCATGAAGTCCCCGTTCGCCTCAACTGCCGCCTTCGCCGCACTCCTCGCGTCGCATGCCCTCGCCGCCGAGAATTGTGCCGAGGTGCGCGCGGCGACCTTGGCCGGGGTCAGCAGACCTTATTCCGCAAGCATCAAAATCGAACATTCCGGCGACCTGCCCACGACGAGCCATATCGTCATGACCGGCGACAAAATGTATGTCGAGATGCGCCGGGTGTGGAACACCATGCCGATGACGACCAAACAGCTGATCGACAAGGTCAACAAGACAACGCTGAAGGATCAACTGGTTTGCCTCCGCAGCGGCGACGAGGCGATCAACGGTGCTGCCACCACGCTCTACGCCGTCGAGGATCAGACGCCGTCACGTGCCAGCCATAGCCGGATCTGGATCTCAAAGGCGAACGGCCTGCCGCTCAAGACCGAAGTGCGGCTTGGCGGCGGCGACGTCATGACGTCGCTGTTCGACTATGACCATGTCGAGGTGCCGCCCGGCGCGCGATAGTTGGGCGCGGGGCGTCCGCATGGCTCTTGCCACGCAAATGCGGGCCTAAGCGGCGCCGATTTCTGCTATAGAAGCCGTCTCCAGCGACAGGAACCGATCATGCCTCTCTCCAATGCCCAGATGCGCGACGTGCAGAGCGTTCTGCATCCCTACACCAACCTGGTGAAGTTCCGCGACACCGGCCCGATGATCCTGGAGAAGGGCAAGGGCGTTCGCGTCTATGACGAGAGCGGCAAGGACTATATCGAGGCGATGGCGGGGCTGTGGTGCACCGCGCTTGGCTGGGGCGAGAACGAGCTTGCCGATGTCGCCGCCGAACAGATGCGCAAGATGGCCTATGGCCACCTCTTCGGCGGCAGGAGCCACGAACCGGCGATCGCGCTGGCCGAGAAGCTGAAGGAGATTTCGCCGTTTCCAGTCGGCAAGGTGTTCTTCGCCAATTCCGGATCGGAAGCGAACGATACGCAGATCAAGCTTTACTGGTACGCGTCGAACGCGCGTGGCCAGACCAAGAAGAAAAAGATTCTCTCGCGCATCAAGGCCTATCACGGCGTGACGCTGGCGAGCGCGTCGCTCACCGGCCTTGCCAACAATCACAAGAGCTTCGACCTGCCGTTCGACTTCGCACGCCATGCTGATCTTCCGCATTATTATCGTTGCGCCGAACCGGGCGAGAGCGAGACGCAATTCTCGGCGCGCCTGGCCCAGAACCTGAACGCGCTGATCGAGCGCGAAGGTCCCGACACGATCGCGGCGATGATCTGCGAGCCGGTGATGGGCGCCGGTGGCGTGATCATGCCGCCCGACGGCTATTTCGACGCCATCACGCGCGTGCTCGACAAATACGGCATACCCATGATCGACGACGAAGTGATCACCGGCTTCGGACGCACCGGCGAATGGTTCGGCTGCGGCACCTATGGCTTCGAACCGGAGAGCATGTCGATCGCCAAGGCGCTCTCCAGCGCCTATCTGCCGATTTCCGCCGTGCTTCTCTCACCCGAGCTCAGCGCGATCATCGAAGACGAATCCGGCAAAATCGGCACCTTCGGGCATGGCTTCACCTATGGCGGCCATCCGGTGTCGTGCGCAGTGGCGCTTCGCACCATCGAGATCTACCAGCGCCGCGATCTCGTCGGCCATGTCCGGCATGTGGCGCCCTTGTTCCAAAAGCGGCTGAAGGCGCTGGCCGAGCATCCCCTGGTCGGCGAGGCGGTCGGCGTCGGCCTGATCGGCGCCATCGAACTCGTCGCGGACAAGAAGACCAAGAAGAGTTTCGAAGGCACGCGCCAGGCAGCCGCAACGCTCAGCGGTTTCGCCCAGGAAGAAGGTCTGATCGCACGGCCCTTGTTGGGCGATCGCATCGCGTTCTGCCCGCCGCTCGTGATCAACGAAGCGGAAATCGGCGAACTCTTCGACCGGCTCGAACGCGCCCTCAAGAAGTCGCTCGACTGGGCGACGAAGGAAAAGCTGATCGCGGCGTGAGCGTGGAGATTGCGCGGCAGGAATGAAGTTCACCCGCCAGTCCCTGTGTGTGGATCTCAATCGCCTCGGGCTTCGTGCCGGCGATCTCGTTATGGTTCACGCCTCGGTGCGCGCGGTCGGGCCGGTATTTGGCGGGCCGGACGAGATTCATTTGGCGGTGGAAGAGGCCGTGTCGCCGGGCGGCACTGTGATGATGGTCGTCGGCTGTCCCAACGGCACTGACGATGTCGGCCGCGGCATTCATACGCCGGAAGAAGAAGCGCGCATTCTCGCGCATCAGCCGGTCTTCGATCCCAAGACCGCACGCGCCAACCGCGACGTGGGAATGCTCGCGGAATTCTTCCGCTCCTGGCCCGGAACGGTGTGCAGCGACAGCTCGGCCCGCGTGGCGGCGAGGGGCGCGCGCGCCGAATGGCTGACGCGCGAGCATCCGCTGAGCTATCCGTTCGGCACGGGCACGCCGTATGAAAAGCTGGTCGAGGCGCGCGGCAAGCTTCTCCTTCTCGGGTCGGACCATGACGAGGTGACGCTGATGCACCATCCCGAGCATGTCGCTGACTTCGCCGACAAGATCGTGGTGCGCTATCGCATGCCCGTGCTGCGTGAGGGCCTGCGCGAATGGGTCGACGTCGAGGAATACGATTCAAGCGAGGGGGCGCACGCCAACTGGCCGGAGCGCTTTTTCGCGCGCATCGTCGACGATTTCATCGCGCGGAATGCAGGGACCGAGCTTTGTGCGGCGCGAAAGGTCGGCGATGCCGATTCGTTTCTTCTCGACGCTGCGGCGCTGGTAGAATTCGCCATTGCGGTGATGGAACGGACCGCACGCGGCACTTCCCCATAGTGGCCGGACTCGGTAGGATAAAGTAGGAAATCTTCCTACCGGAGCAAGTATATGGCCAAAGTCCGTAAAATATCGATTTCGCTGCCCAAGGACATGCTCGACGACATCCGCTATGCGGTCGACTCCGGCCGCTACGCCACCGCGAGCGAAGTGGTGCGCGAAGCGGTGCGGGAATGGAAAGGTCAGGAGGGAGCCTTTCCACCCAACTATCCAATTGCGCGAACCAAGAAGGACCTTGTTCGCATGATCAAGGAAGGAATCGCGTCGGCGGATCGTGGCGATGTGAAACCGGCCGACGAAGTATTTGCTCGGCTTGAAGCCAAAATTGCCAGCAAGACGGCAGCAAAGACACGCGGGAAGCATCGCCGCTGATGCAGGTTGTCATAACTGCCGCGCTGAAGCGGATCTCGAAGAAATATTCGGCTACATCGGACAGGACAGCACGATTAACGCGGCGTCCTACATACGCCAATTGCAGGCAAAGATTCGGCGCATCGCCCGCGCGCCCCGAATCTATGCCGCGCGAGATTCATTCGCGCCGGGGCTGCGTGTCGCCGCCCATGGCCATCACCTTATCTTCTTTCGGCTGCAAGGCTCGTACATCGAGATCGTACGTGCCATCCACGGCGCGCGCGATCTGAACCGCCTGTTCACGGGCGAATGACGCGAGGCTCACCAGCGGGCGTCGACCTGCTGTTCCGGGCGGCTGTAGACCAGCTTGTTCCCGTCCCACACTTCGAGCTGATGGCAATCGGACGGCTTCATGGCATGCGCCAGGATCTTGGCGCGCAATTCACTCTCGAAGCGAACCGAGAAGGCGCGGGCAAGGTTGCCGCTCTCGTCCATGTAACAGATTTCATAAGCAGGCATCGTTTCCTCCATTGAGCCGGCGATGCCCCCGCTGGCCCCTGTTGTGTACGCTCGCTTTGTGCAAGTCGAATGACAAATGCGGTCACGGCGGTCACAAAGATTCTCCAAGTGTGTCGGCGGCGAGATTCGCAAAAGATTCTGAGATTTCCCCGGACTGATTTTTTCTCATGATCTTCCGTCGCGCCGTGCGAGCCGACAGTCCGTGTACTGAGTAATATATTATTCAGGACCTCATCTCGATAAGGTCTTGACTTGGCGCGAATCTTCCCGCTTGACGTTGACGTAAGCGTAAGCCAATAATTAAGGACTGAGAAATTGTCAGGGAGGTCCGGCGACGAGGCGAGAAAGCCGAGCGTCCGGGTGAATACGATGAACCGCTCATTCACCATCCGCCAACTCACCAAGGAATTCGGAGTCACTGCACGTACGCTGCGCTTCTACGAGGACGAGGGCCTGATCGCGCCGGAACGGCGCGGCCAGACGCGAATCTATTCGGCGCGCGATCGTGCCCGCATCATCCTCATCCTGCGCGGCCGTCGCGTTGGTTTCGCGCTCGCCGAGATCCGCGAGATCCTCGATCTCTACGACGTGCATGATGGCGGCGTGCGCCAAACCATGCATGCGCGCAAGAAGTTCGAGGAGCAGCTGCACAAGCTGGAGCGCCAGAAGGTCGACATCGAGGAATCGCTGGTCGAGCTTCGCCGCGCCATCACCGAGATCGACTCGCGCATGGCCAAGGGCATCTACACAGTCCAGCCGCAACGCCATCAGGTCGCGGCGGAGTAGCCCGGCTAGGGCTCCAGGAAGGCGCGGATCTCTTCGTTGAGGCCGCGCGGCCCGAACGGATTCCTGACGACGACATTTCCCAGTCTCGCACCGTCCGCCATGTCTTCGCTCAGGCAGATCGTACAACCGGCGTCTTCGGCGCAAGCAAGCATCACGGCGTCCCAAAACGAAAACCGGCCGGCCTCGACTTCGACCGCTGCCCGCAAGATGTGTATCGGTCCATAGCCGATCACGGGAACTAGCGTCATGAAATCCTCGACGTGCATTCTCGCTTGGACAGCAGTCATGAACTTTCGGACTGAAACGGTGTAGAATTCGCCCAGCGTGATCGTCGTCAAGAGCGCATTGCTCGTGCGAAGCCCGGCAATCAGTTCGCTTGCAATCCTGTGTTTGCGGAGATCGCGCTCATCCTGCGAGTAGACCAGGATATTGGCGTCCAACGTCAGAAGCTCATCCACGGTGGCGCGAATTTTTCGGTTTCTTCAGACCAGGCTTGTCGGGAAGCGAACGCACGACGGCGTGACGATTGATCTGTTCGTCCCAAACTTCCTGTTTGTCGAACGTCCATCCTGACGGCGATCTGAAGTGATTTTTCGGGTCGAGCAGACGTGCCAAGGCAGCATCCTGTTCGGGCGTCCGCGGCAGCGGCTTCGGCACCATGGCGCTGATTTTGACGACCGGCCGGCCGTTGCGCAGAACCACCACGGTCTGCCCGCTGTCCTCGACCTCCCTTACCAACTTAGAAAACTGCTGGTTGGCATCGCGCAAATTCATCGTTTTCATGGCCTTCTCCTATGTAGCACAAATGTAGCACAAGCTTGTCCGTGCGGCAACCACAAACTTGGCTAAGCTGGGCGCTGCGCAATCCGGAGATCGCCATGGCCTATAAAGAAATCATCACCGACGTCGCCGACAACATCCTGACCATCACGCTGAACCGTCCCGAGAAGCTCAACGCCTTTACCGGCACGATGATGCACGAGATGATCGATGCGTTTCAGACGGCGAACAAAGACGATGCCATTCGCTGCATCATCGTCACCGGCGCGGGTCGCGGTTTTTGCGCCGGCGCAGATCTTTCCGCCGGCGCGTCGACCTTCGATGCCACGCAGCGCCGCGATCGTCCCGAGCGCAACGCCGGACCGGTTGATCAGGTGAACTGGAGCGACGAGCGCGTGCGCGACGGTGGCGGCCGCCTGACGCTCGAGATCTACGAGTGCCTGAAACCGGTGATCGCTGCCGTGAACGGTCCGGCCGTCGGAATCGGCGTGACCATGCAGCTTGCCATGGATATCCGCATCGCGAGCGAGCAGGCGCGTTTCGGCTTCGTTTTCTCGCGCCGCGGCATCGTTCCGGAAGCCGCCTCCAGCTGGTTCCTGCCGCGCCTCGTCGGCATCCAGCAGGCGCTCGCCTGGTGCTATTCCGGCAAGGTGTTCGGCGCCCAGGAAGCGCTCGCCAGCGGTCTCGTCGCCGAGATCGTGCCGCCTGACCAGCTTCTGCCGCGCGCCCGCGCCATCGCCAAGGAGATCGTCGACAACACCGCGCCGGTTTCGATCGCGCTCATCCGCCAGATGATGTGGAAGGGCCTCGGCATGGATCATCCGATGGAAGCGCACAAGGTCGACAGTCGCGGCATCTACTCGCGCGGCGCCTCTCCCGATGTGAAGGAAGGCGTGGTCTCGTTCCTGGAAAAGCGGCCGGCGAAATTCCCGCAGAAGGTTTCAGCCGATATGCCGCCCTATTTTCCTTGGTGGCAGCCGCGCAAATATTCCTGAAGCGCCTGCGTCTAGCGGTGGCGGCGAAAGAGCGCGGCGAACGCGCGGCGCATCCATTGCGGCAGCATCGGCGGATGCGTGATCGGCCGTTCGTCCAACTCGGGAGTGTGTACCAGATGTCCCAGCATCGCGGTCTGCCTTCCAGACGTCATAGCGACGTACACGGATTATATGACAGTTCCAACCGTGCGTCACGCAGATGACCCTGAGCCGCAAGGGTTAACGGCCAATTAAGGCGCGTTGGGGGCAGATCGTCCGTCTACGGATTGGGCCGGTGGTCGGGCATGTCGCTGACGTTGGGCGTGCCCGGGCTGTAAAGCTGGTTGTTGCAAGTGCTGTAGCCGTTGGACCAGCCGGCGCGATACGGCTCGCTCGTCTTGAACAACCCGTCGTCGCGCACCTTCTCGCCTCTGAACGAAGTGCCGCGCGCGTTGGCGCTGGCGCAACCGTCGGAATATCCGGCCTTGAAGTTCGGATCGTTGCGCATCGCGCGCATCGCCTTGGTCTCGAAGAAGATGCAGCCGGAAAGACTCGTCGCGAGAAACAGCGCGAACGCGACACGGATCGGATTTGGCTTTGTCATATGACGCTTCCGTGGCTGCGCGCGGACTGTATCAGCACGACCTCCAGACTGCTGTCGCTCGGACCGTAGATTTCTGTCATAAGACAGTAATCCCACAATTTGAACGTGTATACAGGCGCAAGGTTGCATCTAGGAGGCAGCCCTGAAGCGACTGGAACTCCCGGAATATATCGCTGAGCCCGATCCGAAAGCGTGGATAGATTTCGGCCGAATGCCGCGGATTCGCGCCAAATTACTATGAAAAGTTGCAAACTTATCCAACAGCGCCCAATTTGTAGGATAATTATCCTCCACGGCTTCAGCATGGCCGCAACACAAGGGGACTTTCATGGGACGGATGGATTTGATCGTGCCGCAGAGTTTGGTTTCGATTCCACTCTGCGCCGGCGTCACGCAGATTTTGGTGGCGCAGACTTATGGCGTTGCAATTGACGAAATCCGCGCGGCGTCGCGGTGCAACTCGCAGGCGGCATTCGCGCGGCAAATCGCAATGTACCTCGCGCATGTCGTCTTCTCGCTCAGCATCGGCGATGTCGCGAAGGCGTTTGCGCGCGACCGCTCGACGGTGTGCCACGCGATCCAGCGCGTCGAAGCGCTGCGCGATGATCCCGATCTCGATCGCACGCTGGGCTGGCTCGAGACTTTGCTGCGCGCCATCGCGGAGCGGCTGTGATGACCAGCGATCGTTTCCAGCTTCAGCATCAGCTCGTCGAAACCCGCAAGGTGACGCGTGCCGATGGCAAGGAAGAATCCATCACGATCAATTGGGCGGAATCGCCGCTCGCCCGTCTTTGGCATCGCCGGGTGATCGACGCCGTGCAGTTCGATGCCGGCGAACGCTTGCGGCGCGATTTCACGCTGGCCGGATTGACACCGCGCATGGGGATCGATTTGACCCAGCCCTTGATCCGCAATGCCGGCGGCCAGAGAGCCGAGGCGCCGTTGACCGACATGGTGCTTGCCGCCAAGCAGCGGTTCACCGCCGCCATGCGTGCGGCGGGGCCGGGGCTCAACGATCTGTTGTTCGACGTCTGCTGTCATCTGCGCGGACTTGAGGAAGCCGAACGGGCCAAGGGTTGGCCGGTGCGCTCGGCGAAAGTGGTTCTCGCCATCGCGCTCGACCGCCTCGCCGATCACTATGGTCTGCGCATCAGAGGCCGGGCGCGGCTGCGCGGCTGGAGCAGAGAGGAGACTTCATAACTTCATCAGATAGCGGTGGACGCCGTCGAGCACGAGCTCGCTCTTCTGGTTGTGCACCGTGGCGCGCATGGCGACGATTCCGGTCGTTCGTTGAGGCGTAAGTTCACTGATGGTGAGCGCGGGATAGAGCGTGTCGCCGGGAAAGACGGCTTTGAGGAATTTCGCATTCACTTCGATGAAGCCGATCAGCTTTTCGCCGATGACATGGGGAAAAAGGCCTGCTCCGGCCGCGGTGAAGCACAAGACCTGCAGCCCGTGCGCCAACGGCGCCGGATAGCCCAGCTGCTTGCAGTATTCGACGTCGTAGTGGATTGGATGGTTATCCAGGCTGACGGCCTGAAAGGCGGCGAAATTGGCCTCGCCGATGGTGCGCGACGGAAGATTGAAGACCTCCCCGACCTTGAGTTCGGAAAAGCCGCGCAACGGCACAAGGCGATGGTCACTGGGGTTCATGCGCGGCCATTGACGCGCGCGAGGACCGGCGTGTCAAACGTGGCGTGCGTGTCCGATTCCGACTCTAGAGCGGATGTCCGTTGGCGGCGAGGTCGGCTCGCACCTGGTCGAGATTGCGCAACGCGAGCGCGCGTAAGGTTGCGAGGTAACCGGTAGTGCCGCCGTTGCCATCGTGAGACTTGGCGTGCGCCGGCGCGCCGGGGCGGCCGAAGCCGAGGTCGGGCTCATGCGGCATCAGAAAGGCGACGAGCCCAATCCAGAAAATCGCGCGCAAAATCATACCTACCCCAATTCTTCTTGTTTATTCGCGCAAGCATGCCCGCTCGACTTTAAACAATGGCTAAAGTTGAAAAGGGTTGCATGCGGCTTTGTTTTTTGTTCGGCCGGTTAAGCACAGGGGGCGCGGACGCTCGAAGACGCGCATTCGTCTAAACTGTCCACAGCATTTTGCCCTCCGTCGCAGACGTTTCTTGAGCATGCGAATCGGAGTTGGCCGTGGAAATCGGCGTACGGCGCCCAAGAATCCGTGAATAAGTTCGGCCACAGGTGTTGAGAAGGTGCGAACGAAGTTCCCGCGTGTTCAACCTTCGTTAAGCTAACTGTTTCAGGATGGCATCTTCCTCGCTGCAAACGGGGCCGATCCTTTAATGGCGATTAACATCTACGGCAGTGAACCTGTTACCGGCGAGCGCGCCTCGCGCCGCTTGTTCATCACCGTGCAGGCGTCCAAGGCGGCCATCGGGGTCGCGCTGGGCGTCGGGTTCATCGCCATGGTCGGACGGCCCGATCTGGCTGAACTGATCGCCATGGCGGGTTTGCTCGCGCCGGCGTTCCTGGCGCTGCTCGGCTTCACCCGCGTCTCGTTGCCGGCACTCGAGATTCTCGCCATCGCGCTCTTCGCGGCCCTGATCGGTTATCTCTCAGCGCTCACCGGCGGCGTCCTGTCGCCGCTTGTCGTGTGGTTCGCGCTGGTCCCGGCGGAAGCGGCACTCTCGGGCGGGCGTCCGGCGGTTCTGCGTGCGGCCGGGGCCGCAGCGATTGCGATCGTGATCGTGGCGGCGATCGAGGCGATGGGTGCGTTGCCGCCCTCGCGCCTGCCGATCGAGGTCTGGGAGATCTATGCCGTCTCCGTTCTAGCCGCCGTCATCCAGGCCGCGCTTGTCGCGGCGGCGGCCCAGGAACGCCAGCAGGCGGCCGACATGGCCGTTGCCGAAGGTGCTGCGATGTACCGCTTCCTCGCGGACAATGCGATGGACTTGATCACGCGCCATTCCTCCGACGGGCGTATCCGCTTCGCCAGTCCGGCCGCGCAGACGATTCTCGATCGTGCGCCGCAGGACCTGATCGGATTGGCGCCGTCGGCGTTGGTGCATCCCGACGATCTGCGCGCGATGCAGGCGGCGTTCATGGAGGCGGCCTATTTCGCGCGCGCCGCATCGGCGGAAGTGCGCATGCGCCGGCGCGATAACTCTTATGTGTGGGCCGAGATTCGCTGCCGTCCTGCAACGCCCGTGCACAACGAGGCCGCCGACATCGTTGCGGTCACCCGTGATATATCGGAGCGGAAGGCGCAGGAGCGCGCCCTGATCGAGGCGCGCGATCTGGCCGAGAGTGCGTCGCGCGCCAAGACGAGCTTCCTCGCCAATATGAGCCACGAATTGCGCACGCCTCTGAACGCCATCATCGGCTTCTCGGAAGTGATGACGCACGAGATGTTCGGTCCGGTGGGCAGTCCAAAATATCTCGAATATTCCAAGCTGATCCACGAGTCTGGCGGACATCTGCTCGAGCTGATCAACGGCATCCTCGACATGTCGAAGATCGAGGCGGGTAAGTTCGAACTGTTCGAAGAGGTGTTCGACCTGAACGAGATCGCCGGCCAGGCGGTGCGCTTCGTCAAGCTGCAGGCCGAGCGTGCCGATGTCGTCCTGAAGCTCAGCGTTGCGCCGGGCGCCCACAAGATCTTCGCCGACAAGCGGGCGGTGAAGCAGGTGCTGATCAATCTCCTGACCAACGGGGTCAAGTTTACGCCGCGCGGCGGCGATGTGCGGGTCATTGCCACGCGCGATCAGTATGGCATCGAACTCGCCGTCAGCGACTCGGGCGTCGGCATTTCGGCGCGCGATCTGGAAAGGCTCGGCAGGCCGTTCGAGCAGGTCGAGAGCGAGCAGGTTCGTTCCAAGGAAGGAACCGGGCTCGGCCTGGCCCTGGTCAAGGCGTTCGCCGCGATGCATGGCGGGGAGGCGGTGATCGAATCCGTCCTGGGCGAGGGTACGACCGTGCGCGTCACGCTGCCGTTCGCGGCGATTGACGAAAAAGGCGAGCGCGTCGCCCCCAAGGAAGGCAACGTCATCCCCTTCCGCGCTGCGTGATGGTTTCCGACCCCGTTTCGGGGATGAGCGAGGCGAAGCGCCCTTCGACAAGCTCAGGGCGAGGACGAATAAAACTCCCTCATCCTGAGCTTGCCGAAGGATGAGCTTATGGGAGCAACCGGTCCGCTACTGGTCAGGCTCGCAGGGAACGGCGGTGTGTGTGTATGAAGTTCAGCATGCCAGGTGGCCCGTTCGACATGCGCAACTATTCCGGTCGCGCTGATCTGTTGCTGCTGCAGCATTTCGCGTCCGCCGCGCTCGCGTTGCGCTTTCCCTTGGACGCGACCTGGCACCCCGGCGATTTCTCCTGGCAACTGATGCCGGACTATGACCGTGGGCATCGCGTGCGCCTGTGGCTGAACGAGGGCGCGGTGCAGGCGGTCGCCATGTTCGAGGCACCGGGCCGTCTGCTGCTCGAAATCCTGCCCGCGTGTGTTGCACTTCTTCCCGGGATCATCGCCCATGCGGAACGCTCGACGCTTCGTGCCGGTCAACCCGCACTGTTCGTGCGCGTCTATGACAGCGACCAGGACCGCATCGCAGCGCTCACGCGTTTGGGTTATGCAAAAGTGGAAAATGAAGGCGCGATCTTCCGCGTTGATCTTTCGCAGCCTTTACCGGCGCGCGATTTGCCGCCCGGTTTTCGCATCCGCGACTGTGTCGGCATCGATCCCGCCCGCCGTGCCCGAGCACATCGCGACGCCTGGAACGATCTTTCCGAAATCGGCCTGCCGGATGCGCGTTCGAGTTTTACCACGGAGGTCTATGACGGCCTGAGAAAGGCACCTGACTACGATCCCGCGCTCGACATTCTAATCGAGGCCGCGAACGGCGAACTCGTGGCAAATCTGATCTGCTGGAGCGACGACAAAAGTCGTATCGGCAGTCTCGAACCTGTCGGCACGCATGCCCGCTATCGCAAGCGCGGCCTGGCGCGCGCCGCCATTCTGGAAGGGCTGCGCCGGCTCAGGAAACGCGGCATGAAATATGGCCGCGTCAGCACCGCGCACTTCAATCGTCCGGCCATCGCCGCCTATGCGTCCTCGGGCTTTACGCTCGTTGATCGCGCCAGTTGGTGGAGCAAGACGTTGAACGCGCCGTGACAAACGCACGCGCATGTGAGCTTGCCGGGATGGCGCTCCGGCAAAGCCTGTGCGAGCCTTCGATCCGCGATCTCGGGGCGATCCAGTCATGTCAGCCGAAGCTCAGGCCAGCGCTGCTGAACCGCCGGCGCCGATGCTACTTCCGGTTTCCGTCCGCATTCGCATCCTGCTCTATCTTGGCGTCCTCATCTTCCTGCTCGGCTTGGGCGCGCCGTTCCTCGGGCTGATCGACGTTCCCATCAGTTTCTTCCTCAAGAACAAGCTGCATCTTTCCGCGCACGAGGTGGCGATCTTCCGGTTGGTGGCGTCGATTCCGCTTTACGTGTCGTTTCTGTTCGGCTTTGCGCGCGACGTGTTCAACCCCTTCGTCTCGCGCGATCGCGGTTACATGATGCTGTTCGGCGTCATCTGCGCCGCGACCTACGTCTTCTTCGCCTTCAGCGATGTGAGCTACACGATGCTGCTTGTCGCCGTGGCGCTTTCGACCATCGCCTTTCTCTTCGTCAACGCGGCCCAGGCCGGCCTGACCTCCGCGCTCGGACAGCGCAACGTCATGTCGGGCCAGGTCGCAACCATGTGGACCATTGTCCAGTCGCTGCCGGTCCTCGCCGCTTATTGGCTGGGTGGCATTTTCAGCGATCTCCTGGAAGGGAAGAATGCGGCCGACGCGGCGAGACTTATCTTTCTCACCGGCGCCGCGATCATGCTGGCGATTGCCGCCTTCGCGTTATGGCATCCGCGCGTGGTCTACGACCAGGTGCACGACGCACCAAAGGAAAAGCCCCATCCCTTTGCCGACATGAAGCGGCTGCTTGCGCATTGGCCGGTCTATCCGGCGCTTGCCATCTGGTTCATGTGGAGCTTCGCACCGGGCTCGGTCACACCGCTGCAGTACTATCTACAGAACACATTGCACAGCAACGATGCGCAGTGGGGCGAATGGAACGCGATTTTCGCGGTATCTTTCATTCCGACCTATCTTTTGTTCGGCTATCTCTGTCGCAAAGTTCCGCTGCGCACGCTGCTCATCTGGGGCACGGCCGTCGGCGTGCCGCAATTCATTCCGCTTCTCTTCATCCCATCTGCGACGGCCGCTCTTCTCGCTGCGATTCCGATCGGCCTGATGGGCGGCGTTGCGACCGCGGCCTACTACGATCTGATGATCCGCTCCTGTCCGCGCGGACTCGAGGGCACCGTGTTGATGATGTCGATCGGCCTCTATTACATCGCGGGGCGGTTCGGCGATCTGTTGGGAACGACGCTCTACGACCGTTTCGGCGGCTTCGGCATCTGCGTGGCCGCGATCACCATCACCTACGCGCTTATCCTGCCGACCATCTTGCTGGTGCCGCGCGCATTGATTGCCACAGCCGACGGCGAGGTGCCGAAGCCCTAAGTTGGCTGAGTGCCGGTTTGCGTGGCAGAGTTGGCCATGACCACGCGTCTCAAGGCCGGGATCTTCGTTCGCGCCCTGATCCGCCGCGCCGAAGTGGCGGGCGCCTCGGCTTATGTCGCACGCAAGGGTTCGGAAGAAGCCGGCGCCGTCTTCATCAAGATCTCGCGGCTCGACGGCACTTGCACCGTCTTGAACCAGGCGCGTGACGGCGAAGGCGGGCGTGTCTGGGCGAAGCCCTTGGGCGACGTGAGCGACGATGAGAAGGCGAACGGCTATTTCGAGCGCCAGATCAAATATGATCCCGATCTGTGGATCGTCGAGATCGAGGACCGCGAAGGCCGCAGCTTCGTCGACGAGCCGGTGGTCTGATGAACGCGCCCGACACTGAAATGCTCGCCCTCGTCGATAAGATTGCGCGCTTCATCGCCACGGGCGATGAAACCATGCTTGGAGCTTTCGCCAAGAATGGCGTGGTGATACTGGAGAATTTTGCGCCGCATTTGTTCTCCGGCCCCGATGCGGTCGCAGATTGGGCGAAAGGAATGCGCGAGCATGCCGCGACGCTGGCCAATCTTCGCCCCAGCTTTGGGGCGGCGCAGGACTTCGCCAGCGATGGCACGCGCGCGTTCTTCTCGCTTCCGACGCATTGGCAAGGCATATCGAACGGCCGCCCGTTCCAGGAAGATGGCGGCTGGTCGTTCTTGCTCGTCAGGGAAGAGGGCCAATGGCGCGTGCAAAGCTATGGCTGGGCGGTGACGCATGTCGCGTATGATTAGCGCCGTGCAAATTCAATTTGGTGCATCCTACGACAAGCTCATCCTTCGGCAAGCTCATCCTTCGGCAAGCTCAGGATGAGGATTAAAACAATTCCCTCATGCTGAGCCAGTCGAAGCATGAGCCTGTCGAAGCATGAGAGGCGAGGTCTTGCATGAGGACCATCTACAATCTGATCGCCGGTCGCAGCGCCGACCGGCTCGCGGCGCTCAGCGACGGCGTCTTCGCCTTCGCCATGACAGTGTTGGCGCTCGACCTGCACGTGCCCGCCGCATTCACCGTCCATAGCGAAGCCGAACTCGGCCGCGCGCTCGTCGAGCTCAGCCCGCGCCTCCTGACCTATCTGATGAGTTTTCTGACGCTCGGCATTTTCTGGGTCGGCCAGAATACGCAGCACGATCTTCTGGAGCGCAGCGAGCGCGGCTATGCCTGGATCCACATCGCCTTCCTCATGGCGGTGACGCTGGTGCCGTTTTCGACGTCGCTGCTGGCCGAGTTCATCGCTTATCGCACCGCGCTCTTCGTCTACTGGTTCAACATCGCGTTTCTTGGCGCGACCTTGCTCGCCGGCTGGTATCGCGCGCGGGCGCTCGGCCTCGTCAAGCGCGATGCGCCGGAGGGGACCGACCGCGCCTTGGTTCATCGCGTGGTCGTCGCGCAGATTCTCTATGCGGGAGCAGCTTCGCTCTGCGTCTTCTCGAACTATTGGAGCATCGGCCTGATAGTGGCGATCCAGCTGCAGTATGCGGTCGGGCTGCGCTTTCGGCCCTTCAGCTGGATCGGTTGAACGGCACCGCTATCAGAGCGCGCCCAGCCAGTGGCCCAGCGAGTACAGCGACAAGGAGCAGGCGAGGGCGGCGATGGCGATCTTTTCGCCGAGGCTCCAGCTTTCCCAGTCGCGTTGGATGTCGCGCAAGGCGCCAGGCCGGACACGGCGAATCGCAACCCTGAACGTATCCGTATGCATGTGCCCCGCTCCCCCGCGACGGAGCGATGATGGACAGGCGAAGGTTAATGAATCATTCGCAAAGGGTGACTCGGGGAATCTTCTGATGTCGATTTGGTACAGTATGTCTTTTCTACAATGACTTTGTACCGCGCGAGTGGCGGCATCCCGAGCGCGGCGCGCCGTTTGTCGACTCCGGCCGGGTCTTCGATCGGATCGAAGATCCAGGTCCCGTTATGACACTGACCCTGCGACCCAAAGCGCTGCCTACCGTGCTCGTCTTCGCGAACGCGATCGAAGAGCAGGGCGTAGTTCTCGCCGCCGGTTTCCTTGGTCGCGAGCAGCTTTTTGAGCTTGGCCAGGATGTCGCGCTGAAAGGAGAGATCGTTGGTCGCATGCTGCACGATCAGGAACGCGGTCCGGTCCGCTTCGGCGCCGTACCGCGAAATCACCGGCCAGCCGATCCGGCCCAGGATCAGCTGCAATTGCTTCTGGTTCCATTGGTCGGCGGCAATCAACGCAACGGCGATTGGTTTCAGTGCCGGACCGTTCAGCTCGACGCCACAGCGATGGAGTAGAGGCTCGCGGATCTCCTGATCCATTTGGCGCAACAACGACAGGCGCTTGAGATCGGTCGCGCGACTCGTATCGGATGGCGCGATCTTCGCATAGTCGGTCCTGAGGCGTGCAACCTCGCCGTTCGCGTTGGCGGCGTATGACTCCAGGCATTGTTCCGTTGAACGGGTTGCCAGCGCCGGACTTGGCAGAAAGCACAGTGCGAGAATCAGGGGAGCTATCTTATGCGGTGTCGAAATGGCGGCGGTATCCGTGAGCGGCGGCGCGAAAACTGTTGCTCATCCTAACATCGTGGTGTGTAGGGATGACAAGGCGGACGGCTTCCTGTATCCCCCGCCGCCATGAGCGAAGCGCTTAAATCCGAGGCGGCCAGGCGGCGGACCTTCGCGATCATCTCGCATCCCGACGCCGGCAAGACCACGCTGACCGAGCACCTGCTTTTGCTCGGCGGCGCGATCCATGCCGCCGGCCGCGTCAAGGCGCGCGGCGAAGCGCGACGCGCCAAGTCCGACTGGATGCGGATCGAGCAGGAGCGCGGCATCTCGGTCACCTCGGCCGTCATGACGTTCGAGTATGAGAATGCGGTCTTCAACCTGCTCGATACGCCGGGTCACGAGGACTTCTCCGAAGACACCTATCGCACGCTGACGGCGGCGGACTCGGCGGTCATGGTGATCGATGCGGCCAAGGGCATCGAAGCGCAGACCCGCAAGCTCTTCGAGGTCTGCCGCCTGCGCGACATCCCGATCATGACCTTCGTCAACAAGATGGACCGCGAGGCGCGCGATCCCCTGGAGCTGATCGACGAGATTTCCGACCAGCTGCAGCTCGAATGCGCGCCGATGGTGTGGCCGGTCGGCATGGGGCTGAACTTCCGGGGGACGATCGATCTTTATACGGAGGAATTCACCCAATTCGGCTCCGGCGAAAAACTCGGCGCCAACGCGCTTTCTGCGCTGCTGAGCGCGCAGGAAAAAGACAAGCTCGACGAAGATGTCGAACTCGCGCGCTCGGGCCTGCCGCGCTTCGACCACGGCACCTATCGCGAAGGTCATCAGACGCCGGTCTATTTTGGCTCGGCTCTGAAAAATTTCGGCGTGCGCGACCTGCTCTCGGCGCTTGCCACCAATGCGCCGCCGCCCGGACCGGCACCGACTCGTGGCAAGACGGTCGAACCGTTCGACGCGGAAGTCACGGGCTTTGTGTTCAAGGTCCAGGCCAACATGGATCCCAACCATCGCGACCGCGTCGCGTTCCTGCGCCTCGCGTCGGGCCGCTTTCGCCGCGGCATGAAGCTCGTCCAGTCTGGCACGAAGAAGGCGCTCGGCGTCCACAATCCGATTCTGTTCTTCGCGCAGGAACGCGAGACGCTCGACGAGGCCTTTCCCGGCGACATTATCGGCATTCCCAATCACGGCGTTTTGCGCGTGGGCGACAGCTTGTCGGAGACGGGCGAGATCGTGTTCACCGGCATCCCCAACTTCGCGCCTGAAATCCTGCGCCGCGTGCGTCTCGGCGATCCCATGAAGCAAAAGCATCTGACGCGCGCGCTCGAAAGCCTGGCGGAAGAGGGCGTGACGCAGGTCTTCAAGCCGGAGATCGGTGCGCAATGGATCGTCGGCGTGGTCGGGCCGTTGCAGCTCGACGTGTTGAAGTCGCGCCTCAATGCCGAATACGGTCTCGACGCCGATCTCGAAGCCGCGCCCTACGAGGCGGCGCGCTGGCTCGCGGGTTCGGAAACCGATCTCGAAAAGTTCAAGGCGTCGAACCGCGGCGGCATGGCTAGCGATCGCGACGGCGCGCCGGTGTTCCTCGCCAAGAGCAATTGGGAACTGGGCTATGTTGCCGAGAAATTTCCCAAGATCAGCTTTGCCAAGACGCGCGAACGCCACGACGTGCATGCGTGATCTTTCGCCGGCTGCGTCAGCGATAGGCGGCGTTATTTTGAGCCGTTGCCCGGCGTCTCCTGTGCATTTCCACTATCTGCCGGCGCAACAGTGTTTTTGTCCGCCGGCTTGTCGGAGTTTGTCGGCATAGAGCCGCAAGGCTCGGTCGCAGTCGAAACGGCAGCAGCAGTGTTTTTGTTGTCGATCGCGACAGCCATTTCCTGAGTGCGCAAACGGGCTTGGCAGGCGGCGGTGGTCGCCGCGATGTTGATCTGCAGCGACGACATCGCATGTTCCCAGCTTCCTGCGGTGTCATAGTTGAAGAGATCGTTGGCGGCCTCATAGATGTTGTCATAGGCCTTTCCACCGGCGAGCCTGGTTTGAATCTGCGAGTCGACGAGCGCGCGGTCCGTGCGCATCTGCTGCAGGATCGTCTGGATGGAGTAGCTGTAGAGAATGTCTTCGTTCCAACTTTTGCGTGTACCCGTGATTCCGGCGGCAATCGCCGAGAGGATTTTTGCCGAGTCGACGGATGCCAAGGTCGCGGCCGTGGTCAATCCAAGCACGGACACATCGGCCACGAAATTGCTCGTCGACAGCGTTGCGTTGATTTCGTGCTCGAAGCGGTGCCAGCGGACATCGATGAGTTGGTGCATGGCGTAGACGCAGAGCTCGATCTGAGCCTGATCCTTGAGCGTCGCGGGGTCCGGGTTGGCCTCCTCCATGAACGGCTTGCAAGGCAGCGGAACAACCCTTCCAGTCTCGGTGTATGAGTCCTCGTCGTCACCCTTGTGGCGAAGCAGGAAGACGTTGTCGTTGATTTCGGGCGCACCGGAAACGACCGGATCGCCATGAAGGAAGCGACGAAATGTGTCCTGCCCGGCGCAGCCGTAGCAGCCGACGCACGCAAGCAATACGACCAAAAGTTTGATGGATTTCATGTGAGCCCCCGCCCTATGCGCGAGAGCCTGGGCGCAATCAAATAAAATGTAAATATAGATTTGTATTTGAGAGTGAATATGATTGATGTTTCAGTGTAAGTTCGAGCTATAATCTATTGTTTTGTTTGAACATGGCTGACTTACTTTACAAAGTATATTTAGTGACTCTACCGCTCACGCCGCGGCGTCGCGTCCGGCATGCGAGGTGTCGAGCTTGGCACGCCAGAAGGCGAGGAGGTTGGCGGCGCCGTTTTGAGGCACGCTGTCGTAGACGGAGAGCGCGGCGAACGGCGCCCCCATGGTCAGAACGCAGATGCCCGAATAGAGCGGACGCTCGAGCCCCGCGCCCTTCACGACCACCGCAAGCGCGCGGCCCGATCTGTCGGTCATGATCAGGGCGGCGACGCTGCGCGGCATAGCGGCGGCGTGCGCGAGTACGCTGGCAAGATCGCCACGCTTGCGTACCGCCGCTAAAAGCATCGCACCGTCGATGCCGGCAACTGTGCGGCTTGCATGTGCGTCGTTGCGGCGAAGGATTTCGGCTTTCATTGAGTCGGAGGACGAGAGAAAGAGCTCGTTGAGCAGCGAGAGCGGGGCGTCGCCGCTCGCTTCGAAGCGCCTGGCGAGTTCGCGCCTGCCGGCTTCATCGACTTCGCGCGCGATCTTTTCCAAAAGCGCCTCGAAACTGGCGCGCATGGCGGCAGGATAGGCGGACGGCCAATCATGCAGCAGATCTGCCACTTCGCCGGCGAGCGCAGCACGCTCGGCCGCACCCTTGGCGGCCAACTCCAGAAGATGGCTGAGGCGTTCCTTCGCCGTGCGCATGCGCATCGCTCTCCAAAGACGGAGTGATGCTAGCGCCGAGCGATTAACGTCTCGTTTGCCTTGAAGCTGGTTTGCTAAGAAGAGCTTAACGCCGGGCGCCGCTTCGACCGTTCAAGCAAGGCGCAGCCTGCCGGCGTGATGGCGACAAGCGGCGTGCCGCCTCTGACGATGCGCGTGACGAGGCCCCGTGCGTTGGCTTCTTCCCATACCGGCAGCTTCGGACAGGAGGTGCGCCAGGCGTCCATCATCTCGACATAGCCGCGTTCGCCGCCGGCCACCCATTCGAGGAGATCGAGGATCAGCGGTTCGACGGCGTCGCTCATCTCTTCGCGCTCCTCAATTGCCGATCATCGCCCAGCTGTCCGGAAAAAATCCGTTGAAGCTGGTGCGCACCGCGACCGAATAGGCGCCCATGGCGTCGAAGACGATGAAGTCGCCGGGGCCGATGTTCGCCGGCAGCATCAGGGGTCTCGGCAGGACGTCGAGCGTGTCGCAAGTCGGGCCATAGACGCGGAAGGGAAGTGTGGCGCCGGGAAGCGGCAGCGCGCGTCCCTTGGCGTCGAGCGTGAAAACGCGCACCGGATAGTCCGCATTCCACCCGGGCAGCGTCAACTCGTCGAAACTGCCATAGACACCATCGTTGATGTAAAGCCTGTCGCCCTTTCTCAAGATCACCTGCGTGACGAGCGACATGCCTTCGGCGATCAACGCGCGACCGGGCTCGCAGATCACCGGGATCTTCGGATTGGGCAGCGTTTCGAGCGCTTCCTTGATGGTGTCGAAATACCAGTGATAAGGCGGCACGTCGTCGCCTTGGTACGGCCCGGGAAAGCCGCCGCCGATGTCGAGCGCCGCGATGTCGACTTTTGCGAGCAGTGCGGTTCGCCGCGCCATCTCGATCGCCTGGGCGTAAGAGAACGGCGACAGGCACTGCGAGCCGACATGGAAGGTGATGCAAGGCTGCGCGCCGAGTTCGGCGACGCGCTTCAAGAGCTTCGCCGCGTCCGCCGGCGTGGTACCGAACTTGCTCGAAAGCTCGAGCACCGCGCCGCCGAGCGGCGTTGCGATGCGCACGAAGATGCGCAGGTTCTTGGGCTGCTTGGTCTCGGCGATGAGCTTGTCGAGTTCAAAGTCGCAGTCGACGACATAGTCGCAGACACCATACTTCTCGAAGGCGAGTTTGGCGGCGCCGACAGCGCGCACCGGCGCCATGAAGTGGCAATGCGCGTCGGGAAAGCGGCCCTTGACGAGTTCGATTTCCGGGACCGAAGCGGTGTCGAAATGGCGGATGCCGGCCGCCCACACCTGCTGAAGTACATGCGGCGCCGGATTGGCCTTGATGGCGTAGAGCGCATCGCCTGGAAAACCGTCGAGGAACCGCCTGGCCGCGGCGGCAAACTTCTCCGGAAAGATGCAATAGAGCGGCTCGCCGGGTTTCAGCGTCGCGATCGCCTTCTCGACGCTGGCAAAACGGGGAATGGCGTCGATGCGCGTGGGTGCGTTCAAACGAAGACACCTCGAATGATGACGACGTCTCTTTGCGGCAAAGGGGACAATGGGTCAAGCGCGGCGTATGGGCGCCGCTACGGTCCGTCGACCTTGTAGCCCTTGGCGCGCAGGAGCGCGGGAACACCCTCAGGGCCGACCATGTGCAACGCGCCGACCGTGACCATGAAGGTTCCGGATTCGCTGTCCAGCATGTGCGCGATGGGCGCGACCCAGGCCTGGTTGCGCTCGTCGACCAGCCGTTTTTTTGTCTCCGGATCCGACGCCATGCTGTCGAGCGTCAACGCGGCAAGCTTGTCCTGATCGCCGGCCGACCAGGCGCGGATGATGTCGGGAAACTCGTGGCCTTCGCTGCGGAAGTCCTTGAGGAACGCCTCGAACGTCTTCAGTTCGAGCGCCGGATCGGCAGGCGCAAGCAGCGCCATCTGCTGCTCGAAGGTCTCGAAATAGCGCATGGGTTTTCCGCGCGCTTCGGCATCCGTCGCGATGGTCACGTCGACCCCCGATGTCGCCGATGCACCCATCTCAGTCGCACGGACCGTCTCGAGCAAAACACTCACCACCCATGGCCGGCGCGTGTCGAAGCGTGACTCGGGCAGATTGACCGAGGCCATGTCGGCTTCGAGATCATCCTGGGAAGCGCTTGGCAACAATGCCTTCAGCGATTGCCCTGCCGGCAAGGATCCGTTGGCGGCGAGAAATTTCATTGCCGCGTCGCTGTCGAGCGCGGTCTCGAAGACGAAGGTATCGGCGGAACGGATCGCCTTGTCGATGCGTTCGTCGCGCCACGCGAGACTAGGCGGCAGCAAGTGGATCGAGCCGAAGAGATAGACCGTGCTTTTTTTGCCGTGCACGGTCCAAAGCGCCGGGTGCGCCTTGAGTTGTGCGGTAACGGCAGGCGTGGTGTCCGCTGCGCATGGCGCCGTCGTAAGAACGAACGAGGCGAGGAGCGCTCTCCAAAATCTCATCGTGCGACCGTCATGTGGTCGCAGGTTTCGCACGCAGAAGTCCGTAGAGCGTGATGAGCAGCGCCACCATGATGGTGATGCCGCAAAGCTGCAGGAGACCCGAGACCAGCGGATTGTCGGTGCCGTTGGGCGGCGGAAACTTCTCGTTGAGCGTCGGCATCAATTTGGACGACGCGCCGACAAAGGCCGCGGCGACGCCGGCGGCGCCATTGGTCCAGGTTCCGATTTGCAACAAGGCGAACCACACCCACAACAGTGCACGACCCAGCGCCAGCTGGCCGACGAGGAAGCCGAACGCCACCATCAACACGCCGTTCGCCGTGAACTCGATATGCGCCATGACGATACCGCGGAACCATTCGACCGCCGAGGGCGGAATGAATCCGACGGCGCAACCGACCGTGATCTGCAGAACTCCGAGAATCAATGTCCAGCGCTTGATATTGGCTTTGAGATTGTCGAGATCGCCCGTCATCTATTTTCCCCTCAAGATTCGTGGCGGCAAACAAGTAGCGCAGACCAGGCGCGAAGCCCAGCGGGTCACGTCAGGGCGAGATCACCTCGACGGTCGGAAAATAGGCTTTGACGCGGCGAGCATCGCGGGTCAGAAGTTGCGCATTCTCGACCGCTGCATGCGCGCCGATGAAGAAGTCCGGCAGAACATTCAGTTTTGTCCCCTGTTGTCGCCGGTAGCGTTGATACACATGACCGGCGAGGAAAAGAGCCGACTTGGCAGTCGGCACGACTGCGACATCCAGGGCAGCAAGGGCTGCGTCCAGTTCCGCGACATTAGGAAAACCTGGTGCCAATTCCGCATAGACAATGTCGTTGATGGCGAGCGCATCACGCGCCTTCGCCAGACGAAACGCAGCCAGTGAGCGGTCCTTCCAGGCGGGGTCTTCGGCAAAGAGATCAATCAGAATGTTCGTGTCGATGAGAATCAATCGTCACCGCGCATCAGCTTCATGAACTCGTCTGTAGTCATGCCGCCAATGTCGAAATTCGCACGAGCCCGACGTAGACGCTTTTCGAAATCACTGTCGCGATGTTTTTTTGTCGGGCTGACGACAACCTTGCCGCCGACGAATTCAACCAAAACCGTCGCACCGGGTTTGATACCAGCCGCATCGCGCACGCGCTTGGGGATCGTGACCTGGCCTTTGCTGGTAACGGTGGTGGTCGTCATAAAAGTATTACCTCGTAAACCTTAGGTAATACTATCGACCGCATGGCTTGTTGGCAATGATGACTGCAAGCGAACTGACGATTGAGGCGGCAGGAATCCGGTCCATTCCAGCGATTTTACTAACCCTCTCTTAATTGCGACCAACTAGCTTTCGAACAACCGAACTACCCGGAGACTGCGGCATGACTGGATCGTTGGCCGACTTGCAATTTGCTGCACTGGTCGCGCTGGTTGCATTCGTTGTGCTTGTGGTTTTCGTGAGACACGCGCCTCGATCCGGTTCGCTCCGAAAAGAATATCGTTCGCATCATGCCAATTCTCGATCCGTGCAGAATTTCAATTCGTTTGATGTGGGTCACCAGTTGCAGGCCGTCATGAACGCGCCATTTCGGACGCGGCGCGTGATGAATTCCGGCGAGTACCACGTCTTCAGGCTTGTCGAAGATGTGACCTTCTCATTGCGGCGCGGTCATCGGGTTTTCGCGCAGACGAGTCTGGGAGCCGTGCTGGAGTCGCCCAACGAAAATGCCTTCCGATCCATCAACAGCAAGAGAGTAGATGCTTTGGTTGTTGATAAGGGCGGTCGGCCCGTTCTGGCTGTCGAGTATCAGGGCGCTGGCCACTACCAGGGAACGGCGCCCGCGCGCGATGCGATCAAGAAGGAAGCTCTGCGCAAGGCCGGTGTCGGTTATCTGGAGGTTCTCCACACCGACGACTTTTCTCTTGTGCGATTGCGCATCAAAGAGCTACTCGAGTCGACGTCCCCGAATCCACATGATGAACCCATCAGGGGCGCTGCCTCACCGACCCTCGCCATCGGTTAGCCGGCACTTCCGGATCTACTTCCCGCTGCGCAGGTCGCGGATGGTCTTCTTGCCGTCGGCGCTGGGTTGATAAGCGAAGCTCATCTCCGATTGCGCGCGCTTGAAATCCTCGAGCGTGAAGTTGCTGTCGAACGCATCGAAGCCGGTGCGCAGGAGATAGGCGATCTGGTCGTAGAGGAAGTCACCGCCGGCGCGCACTTCGCCGGTGAAGTTGAGCCGCGTGCGCAGCATGCGCGCCCAGGAAAAGCCGCGCCCGTCGCGGAACTTGGGAAACTCGATCACCACGACAGAAAGGCGATGCACGTCGTCGCCGAGTTGTTCCGGCGATTCGTCTGCCGTGAGCTTCACGCCGATCGGCGCATTGCGCGCCAAAAGCGCCTCGCGGTCTTTGCGGAAACGGGTGAGCGAGACGATCGCGCCGCCCTCCGGCGGCAGCGGCTGATCGTCATTGAGCGTTATGAACGGATCAGCGACGATCTCGCCGTTCTTGTCGTGCCCGCCCAACTTGTCGTGCACGCCCAATTTAATGAGCGGCATAGAGCTGATCCAGGTAGGCCATGTTCTTGAACGGCTCCATGCCGACGCGGCGATAGGTGTCGAGGAAGCGTTCGCCGTCTTGGCGCAGCATGAGATAGGCCTTCACGACGCGCTCGACGGCGGGGCCGATCTCGTGCTCGCCGAAGCCGGGACCCATGATGTCGCCGATGCTGGCATCTTCGGCGCCGGAGCCGCCGAGCTGGAGCTGGTAATATTCCACGCCCTTCTTATCGACGCCCAAGATGCCGATATGACCGGCATGATGATGGCCACAAGCATTGATGCAGCCCGAGATCTTGATCTTGAGTTCGCCGATCTCGTGCTGGCGGTCGAGATCGGCAAAGCGCTTGGCGATGTCCTGGGCGATCGGAATCGAGCGCGCATTGGCGAGATCGCAATAGTCGAGGCCGGGGCAGGCGATGATGTCGGTGATGAGGCCGGCATTTGGCGTCGCCAGGCCGAGCTCACTGAGCTTGGCGAAGATCGCCGGCAAATCGCGCTTTCTGACATGCGGCAAGACGAGATTTTGCTCATGGCTGACGCGGATCTCGTCCATTCCGTACGTGTCCATCAGTTCGGCAAGCGCATCCATCTGCTCCGCCGAACAATCGCCGGGCACGCCGCCGATGGGTTTCAGTGAAATCGTGGCGATGGCATAGCCGGGCGCGCGATGGGCGTGAACATTGGTCTTCAGCCAGTTCTCGAAGTCCTTGCCGCCGTTCGGCATCTCATCGGGCAGAGCTTCGAATTTCGGCGGCGCGAAATAGGCGTCGATGCGCGCCAGTTCCTCGGCCGGAAGCTCAAGCGTGCCTTTCTGCTTGATCTCCATGAATTCGCGCATCACCTGGCGGCGCATTTCCTCGGGTCCGAGCGCGGCCGCCAGGATCTTTATGCGCGACTTGTAGAGATTGTCGCGCCGGCCAGACTGGTTGTAGACGCGCATCACGCTTTCGAGGAACGCGAGGATGTCGGTCTTGGCGACGAAATCGCCGACCACGTAGCCGAGATAGGGCGTGCGTCCCATGCCGCCGCCGACCAGCACGCGATAGCCGACTTCGCCGGCTTCGTTCCTGACGATCTCGACCGCCATGTCGTGGAAGCGCAGCGCCGCGCGGTCGTGGGCCGAGGCGCTGACGGCGATCTTGAACTTGCGCGGCAGGTAGACGAATTCGGGATGCAGGCTCGACCATTGCCGGATGATCTCGGCGATGGGGCGCGGATCCTCGATCTCGTCGGCCGCGGCGCCGGCGAAATGATCGGCGGTGACGTTGCGGATGCAGTTGCCGCTCGTCTGGATGCAGTGCATCTCGACCGAGGCGAGATCGGCCAGAATATCCGGCACGTCGACAAGCTTCGGCCAGTTGAACTGGATGTTCTGGCGCGTGGTGAAATGGCCGTAACCGCGATCGTATTTTCGCGCGATGTGCGCCAGCATGCGCAGTTGCTTTGCAGCCAGTGTACCGTACGGCACCGCGATGCGCAGCATGTAGGCGTGCAGCTGCAGATAAAGACCGTTCATCAGGCGAAGCAGCTTGAACTGATCTTCGTTCAGTTCGCCCGCAAGCCGGCGCTGGACCTGGCCGCGAAACTGCTCGACGCGCTCGGCGACGAACTTCGCATCGAACTCGTCATATCGATACATCGGTGTCCCTCCCCGGAATGGAGGTCACGGGCGTATCGACGATGCGTGGCGGCGGCTTGGAACCAAGGCCAGACGCCTGCTTGCCGAGATCGTCGCGCACGGTCGGGCCCGCGGCGCGGATGATCTCACGTTCCTTCACAGGGTGGATGCCCTTCGCATCGAGGCGCACATCGAAGAGGTACGGATTCACCACCCGGTTGTCCGTCACGTATTTCTGCGCTGCCGCGAGCGCGGCATCGGCGGCCTTGGGATCGTCGAAGACGTCGCCTTCCGTAAGCGCCAGAACCCAGTCGCCGTCATGCCAATAGAGGACATCGCCATCGACCAGACGGTTCGCGGTCAGCATCTGTGGATCGGCGGCCTTTGCCATAAGGGTTAGATCACACGCCGGGGTGCAAACTTCAATACTCTACAAGACATTTCTGTGATTTTCCAGAAAATACATCAACGGTATGTGAAACGCAATCTTGCCGTATGCGGGACAATATCCAAGATGAGGTCGGAAAGGCGGGCAAATGGCCACTTCGAAGTTGCGGCATGGATAGCCCCGTACCGCACGTCATCGTCGCAACGCCTGAGACGGTGAAGATCGCCGCCGCAAGCCGCACCAAGATCCTTCTCTATTGCAGCGTCATCATGGTGGCGCTGAATTTCATCTCGCCTGCGGTCGGCTTTCACGTCATTCCCCTGTCTTTCGTGCTCAAGAACAAGCTGCACCTGACGGCCAACGCGCTTGCCACCTTCGCATTGTGGGCCGGCATCCCGGCTTATCTCTCCTTCGCCTTCGGTGTCGTGCGCGATTTCTGGAGTCCCTTTGGAATGGGCGATCGGGGTTATTACATGCTGTTCGGTTTGCTCTCCGCCGCCGTCTTCGCCGTCTTCGCTTTTCTTCCCGTCAGTGAGCCGATGCTCCTGACGCTCGCACTCCTCGGCACGTTCTGCTTTTTGTTCTTGTGGGCCGGGTGGAACGGGCTGGGCTCGGTGATCGGGCAGCACTTCGCGATGTCGGGCCGGATCAGCTCGCTGTGGAATTTCTCCGGCACCGTCACGACGTTCGTCGCTCTGCTGCTCGGCGGCTTTCTGAGCGACCGGCTCGAGGTGATGAGCACCGCGGGCGCGGTCCGCACGCTCTTCCTGCTGGTGGCCGCTGTGATGGTGATGATCGCGGCGTATGGCTTTCTGAAGCCCGCCGCGGTCTTTGCCAATCTGCCGAGCGAGCTGCGCCGGCCGCAGCATCTCAGCACGGACTTTTCGCGGCTCGTGCGTCATCGCCCGATCTATCCCGCGCTCGGCATTTTCCTGTTGTGGAATTTCTCTCCGGCGACGGGCACGGTGCTGCAATACTTCATGTCGAACACTTTGCACGCCAGCGACGCGCAATGGGGCGCCTTCAATGCGATCTATTCCATCGCCTTCGTGCCGACCTTCGTACTGTTCGGGTTCCTGAGCCCGCGTTATTCGTTGGAAAAGCTGTTGTGGCTAGGAACGGCAATCGCAGTGCCGCAGATGCTGCCGCTGCTTTTCATCCACTCCGCCAATGCAGTTCTGGTCGCCGGCATCCCCATGGGGCTGATGGGCGGCATCGCCACGGCCGCCTACATGGATCTTCTGATCCGCTCCTGTCCCAAGGGACTGGAAGGCACGTTGATGATGTTCGCCTGGAGCATGTATGCGCTGGCGCAGAATTTCGGAAACCTACTCGGCACCGAGCTCTATGAGCACCATGGCGGCTTTCCTGCCTGCGTGCTGGCGACGACGCTCGTCTATGCCTTGATGCTGCCGGGAATTCTGTTCGTGCCCAAGGCGCTGATCGCGCTGCCCGACGGGCAACACCTCGCGGAGGGTTCTCTTTAGCGCGCGGCGAATTTAGTCAAGCCGCACTGCTCGTAGCGCGAATTGAGACACTGCGCGGCCATGGCATCGGCGTCCCTGATCTCGCTCGCAGCCATCTGCCGGCGCACGATGTCGCGATTGGTCATGGCCACCGTCGCGATGGGCGAGGGCGAGCGGGCGGCAAGATCGAACCACATGTAGGCGCGGCTCGGATTCTTCGCGATGCCATTGCCGAAGAAGTACATCGCACCAATCGCGCTTTGCGCCTCCGCCGTGCCGGCTTTTGCCAACGGCTGATAAAGCGCAAACGCTTTGGCATAGTCCTTGTGATCGAAGGCGGCGTTGGCGTCAGTGAGATCGCCGGCGAACGCCGGCGTGATGACGAGGGCGAACAAGGCTGCGAGGCGAAGACGGGCGCGCATGGCGGATGCTCCTAGAATGGCGTGACGGTAGGGACGCGATGACTAACGACAACTTAACGGCGGGCATGCGGTGCCGTTCCAACACCCCAAACACTGGCGAAAACGGCTAAATAACAATGCCTTATCTGTGTATATACATGTATTGACGTCGCATCCGTAGCCATGCGAGATTTGGGCCATGCGCACGAAGACCTTCAAATCCGGCAACAGCCAAGCGGTTCGTATTCCCGCCGAGATCGCCTTCGCCGAGATGGACACAGAGTTGGAAATCACGCGCACCGGCGATGTGATCACAATCTATCCGGCACGCCAGAACCTCAAAGCGATGGTGGCCGAATTGCGCCGTCTTCCTGAACCGGGCGAAATCGAAACGCGCGAGCCGATCGAGCTGCCCGATCGCGGCAGGGATTGATCGCGCGACGTGGCCTATCTCATCGACACGAATATCGCGATCGCGTTGCGTGACGGCGAGTCGAACGTGCTCAAAAGATTTTCCGATCATGCGACCGGCGTCGCAATGTCAGCACTGACCTTGGTTGAGCTCGAGCGCGGGCTATACAAAAATCCCGCACTGACGGCAGCGCGTACGCCGCGCCTCGATTCGGTCGTCAGACACATTCCGGTGCTGCCGTTCGATGCCGATGCGGCGCGCGCCTATGGCGTCATCATCGCGCAATGCGGCTGGTCGCGAGGGCGAGACTATGACCGCATGATCGCCGCTCACTCCATCAGTACGCGCTCGATTCTCGTGACCAACAACGCCAGCGATTTCGCCGACATTCCAGGCCTGACACTCGAGAATTGGAGCGTCTGATGGCTGTAACCGACGCCGCATCCGAGCCGCCGCGCATCAAGCGCCGCCATGTGACGGCGGCCGTCATCGGCAATGCGCTCGAGTTCTATGACTTCACGACCTACGCCTTCTTCGCCATACAGATCGGCCACGCCTTCTTCCCGACCGGCGCCGGCGGCTTCGTGAACAGCGAGTTCGGCAGCCTGATGGCATCTCTCGGCACTTTCGGGGCCGGCTTTGCGCTGCGCCCGGTCGGCGGCATCGTCATCGGCAGCTATGCCGACAGGGTCGGGCGGCGCCCGGCGATGATTCTGAGCTTCACGCTGATGGGCGCGGCCATCTTCGCTTTGGCGTTGATCCCCTCCTATCACAGCATCGGGATCGCAGCCCCGATTCTCGCGGTCACGGCGCGCCTGGTGCAGGGTTTCGCGCTCGGCGGCGAAGTCGGGCCGACGACCGCCTATCTCGTCGAAGCCGCGCCAGTCAAACACCGCGGCCTTTACGCATCCTGGCAAAGCGCCAGCCAGAGCATCGCAAGCATGGTGGGCGGCGGCGTCGGTGTTTTGCTGGCGCTGATCCTCTCCGCCGCGCATCTTGAGGACTATGGCTGGCGCATCGCCTTCCTTCTCGGCGCCCTGACACTGCCTTTCGGCCTGATGATCCGCCGCTCGTTGCCGGAAACGCTGCATGCGCCCGATCATCTGCCGGAATACCAGTCGGGTGGAATCGCGATCATAAGGGACCATTTCCGCGCCATCGTCATCGGGCTCCTGATCCTGATGGGCGGAACGGTCGCGACTTATGTCCTGACCTACATGACGACGTTTGCGCGCACGACGCTCAACATGGCGGCTTCGCCGTCCTTTGCGGCGACTTTGGTCAACGGGCTCTTCGGCCTGATCGCGTCGCTTGCCGGCGGCTGGCTCTCCGACATCTATGGCCGGCGCCGGCTGATGCTCATCCCCCGTTTCGCCTTTCTGTTCTCAGTCTATCCGATCTTTCTCTTGATCGTGTACCAGCACTCGACCATGGCCCTTCTCGTCGGCACCGCGCTGCTCTCGATCCTGCTCAACATCAGTTCCGGCGCGTTCTATGTCGCCTTCGGCGAGACGCTGCCGAAGCGCGTGCGCGGCGTGATCTTCGCCACCGTCTATGCCACTTCCATCGCCTTCTTTGGCGGCACGACCCAGCCGATCATCGCCTGGTTGATCCATGTCACGGACAATCCGCTGGCGCCGGCGTGGTATCTTCTGTTGGCGACGGCGCTCAGCGTCATTGCCATGCTGAAGATGGCGGAGTCGGCACCGGTCCATCTTTCGAAAGCGGAGTCGCCCGGACAATGAACGAACCTCAGAGCAGGCCGCACGGCGTCGCCAATGCGCTGGGCATGGAAAAAGTCGTTGACCGCGGCGAGAAGGGCCGCGCCGTCATCCATTACCGCGCGCGCATGGACATGTGCCATTCCGGCGGCATCGTGCAGGGCGGCTTCGTCACTGGCTGGATCGATGCGGCGATGGCGCATGTCGTGATGGCGCAGTCGGCGGACGCCGCCAATCCTCTGTCGCTCGAGATCAAGGTCAGCTTCCTGAAGCCGGCAACGCCCGGTCTCATCATCGCCGAAGCCTGGATCGAGCGGAGCGGCAGGTCGATCGCCTTCCTCGAAGGCCTGATCCGCAACGAGGCAGGCGATGTCCTCGCCAAAGCCACCTCGACCATGAAGCTCGTGCAGAGACGAACGGCGAGCTAAGCTTGCTTCTTGACCGCGCTTTCGTGCCAGCGGTGGAGAAGCGCCCATTCGAGCGCCGTGAGCGCGAAGAAGATCGCGATGCCGAGCACCGACAAAAGCGCGAGCGCGGCGAACACCTTGGCGGTTTCCAGATTGCGTCCGGCCAGCGTGATGATCCAGCCGAGCCCGGTGTCGTTGCCCGAGCCCGCCACGAGCTCCGCCGTCACCGCGCCGATCAGTGCCAGGCCGCCCGAAACCTTCATGCCGGATAAAAGGTAGGGAATGGCGCCCGGCAATTGCAGCCGCCAGAAGATCTGCCAACGCGAGGCGCCATAGAGACGAAAGAGATCGACGAGATTGTGATCGGCCGAGCGCAGGCCGACCACCATGTTCGACAGGATCGAGAAGAACGAGATGATGAAGGCGAGCAGGACCAGCACTGCGGTGATGTCGTCATAGCCGATCCAGATCAGGAGCAAAGGCGCGATGGCGACGACGGGGGTGACCTGCAGGATGATCGCGAAGGGATAAAGCGCGAACTCGATCAAACGGCTCTGGCTGAAGAGGATTGCGACGGCGATGCCGCCGAGAGTCGCCAGCGCGAACGCGATCAGCGTGACGCGCAACGTCGTCCATAGTGCGCTCATCAACAGTGCGAAATTGTCGAGGAAGGCGGCCCAGATATCGGAGGGCGCTGCGAGCACGAGCGGCGAGATGCCAGAGGCACGCACACTCCACTGCCAAGCGGCGAGGGCCAAGAGCCCGACGACGGCAGGAACGATGTATTTGAGCCAGGGATTCATGGCGAAACCCCGACTTTTTGTAGCACGTAAAATAATCCACTTGCGATTTTTCGTGCTACAGAATATCCATGGAATTCGAATGGGACGACGCGAAGCGTCAATCCAACCTGGCCAAACACGGGCTGGATTTCGTTGACGTGGAACGACTCGATTGGCGCGTCGCTCATATTGGACGCGACGCTCGGTTTGACTACGGCGAGGACCGCTTCACGGCCTACGGACTGTTGGACGATGTCTTGATGGTCGTAATCTTCACCTGGCGTGGCGAGGCCATGCGGATTGTGAGCTACCGCCGTGCCAACCGAATGGAAAGGAAGAGGTATGGTCGATAGCAAAAAGATTCGGCCGCCGAAATACGGTGTGCCCGACGACGAGAGTCCCGAACTGACCGAGGAATTTTTCCGCAACGCCCGTCCGGCGGAAGAGGTTATCCCGGGCATCGTCGAGGCGGCCGAGCGATTGCGCGTGCGCCTCGGCCGTCCGAAGCTCGAGCATCCCAAAGAGCATGTCTCGCTTAGGCTCGATCCGGTGATCGTCAAGGCGTTCAAGGAAGGCGGCCCCGGCTGGCAGGGCCGCATCAACGACACGCTGCTCAGAGCCGTCAAGCGGCGGAAGCCCGCGCGGCGCAAGAGGCGTCGGTCCTGAACGTGCCTCATGCGGCAATCGCCTCTCTGAGCGAGGCCGAGACTTTGCGCGCGGCTTCGGTGAATGCCGGCGTGAGACGATAATGTTCGTCGCGCTCGGGCGGCGGCGACAGTGCGATGTTTGCGGCGACGCGCCCCGGCCTCGGCGTCATCACCACGACGCGGCTGGAGAGATAGGTGCTCTCATAGACGCTGTGGGTGACAAAGATCACCGTCAGGGCGTCTTCGCGCCAAAGCTTCAAGAGATCGTCGTTGAGCGCCTGGCGCGTCAATTCGTCCAGCGCCGCGAACGGTTCGTCCATCAACAGCAGCTTTGGCTCCGCCGCGATGGCGCGCGCGATCGAAACCCGCATCTTCATGCCGCCGGAAAGTTCGCGCGGGTAGGCATTCTCGAAGCCGCCTAGCCGGACGCGCGCGAGCGCATTGCGTGCCCGCTCGTCCGCCTCGCGCCGGCTCATGTGTTCGAGGTCGAGCGGCAGGCGCACATTCGCAAGTGAGCTCGCCCAAGGCATCAGCGTCGGTTCCTGGAAGACGAATCCGATCTCGGGTTTTTCTCCCGCGAACGTCACCGTGCCCGTATCGGGAGACAGCAAGCCCGCGATGATGCGCAGCGCCGTCGACTTGCCGCAGCCCGATGGACCGACGAGGGAGACGAACTCGCCATCCGCCACCTCCATGTCGAGGCGCTGAATGGCCTTGACGCCATTGTCGAAGGTCTTTGCGATGGCGCTCAGGGAAAGAAGCGGCGGCATGGCGTGAAACTGCTTGTGCTTTAGCCGCAAATCAAGCGCCCGTCCTTCGATAAGCTCGGGATGAGGAGCCAGATTCAACCCTCGTCCTGAACCCGTCGAAGGATGGATGCAGGGTGCCCCTCATCCTTCGGCAAGCTCAGGATGAGGTAATAGGCTTACCTCCTCATGCTGAGCCTGTCGAAGCACGACAAGCCCAGGATGAGAATTGAGTTTGGCTCGTCAGGCCGAAGCTTCGATCAACTCGCAGAATTTCTTGAGATCGATATTGCCGCCCGAGACGATGGCGACAACCGGGCCTTGTCCGGCCTTGCCGCTCAACGCGGCGGCGACAGCCAAGGCGCCTGCACCTTCGGACACCACGCGGCTCTTTTCGGCCAGCACGCGCATGGCATGGCGGGTTTCTTCCAGCGTGACGACCAGCGCACCATCGACGACCGGTCTCATGCGCTCCCACATGCGCGGAAAAAGACTTTGCCCGCCGGCGCCGTCGACGAAGGACGCCTGCCAGTCCGTGAAAACCTTGGGGCTGTTCGCCGCGAAGGAGAGCGCAAAGGGTGCGGCCGTCTCGGGCTCGACGCCGAAGACTTTTACCTCGGGCTTCAGCGCCTTGAGTGCGCTGCCGACACCGGTGACGAGTCCGCCGCCGCCGATGGCTGCGATCACCGCTTGCGTGTCGGGCGCATCTTCCAGAATCTCGAGTCCCATCGTGGCGTGACCGGCGATGAAATTGTGATCGTCGAACGGATGCACGAACGTTCCTTCGACATTCGAAAAGGCGCGCTCGTCGAGCGCCTGCCACGCCACCTCATAGGGAACGAGCACCAGCTTCGCGCCGAGCGCGCGCATGCGTTCCATCTTGGCGGCGGGCGCGGTCTCGATCGCGACGACGGTGCAGGGCACGCCCGCCTGGCGCGCCGCATAGGCGACGCCTTGGCCGGCGTTGCCGGCGCTGATCGTCCATACGCCGCGCTTGCGCTCGGCTTCGCTCAGCATCGCCACCGCATTGGCCGCACCGCGCAGCTTGTAGGCATTGATCGGCTGCAGATTCTCGAGCTTCAGACGAATGTCGGGGAAACCTTTGCCGAGCTCGAGGCGAACGAGCGGTGTTCGCAGGATCGTGCCTTGGATCCGCGTTCGTGCCTCTCGGATCTCTGAGAGCGTGATGCGGCGGATCGGTTCGAGCGCGGCGGTCATCGGCGCCTACTCGAAATTGACCGGCAGAGCGTGGACGAAGCGCAGGTCGTACGCCTTCTTGTACGGCAGCGTCTTGGGATAAAGCCCGACCTTGGTCATCGTGTCGAAGAACGCCTGCCACTTCGCATCCGTCATCGTGCCGAGCCCAAACGTCTTCGCATCACCCGAAAGCACGATGCCATAGGATTTGAGTTTGGCGATCGCCTGCTTGATCAGTGCGTCGTTCATTTCCGGGTTGTCGCGCTTGATGAGCGCATTACCGGGCGAAGGATCACCGTTGAGATAGCGCAGCCAGCCGGCTTGCGTCGCGTTGACGAAGGCCTGCACCGCCTTCGGATTGCTGTCGATCCATTTCTGCGGCACCAGCACCATGTTGCCGTAGCCGGGATAGCCGTTGTCGGCGAGGAGAAAAACCTGCGGCTTGAAATGCGCCTGCGTTTCGATCGTGTACGGCTCGCTCGAGAGATAACCCTCCTGGATCGCCTTCTGATCGACCAGGAACGGCGCCAGATTGAACGTGTATTTGCGGATCTGTGTATCGCTGAAACCGTATTTGGCACGCAGCCACGGCCACCACGCCACGGTCGCCGCGTCCGAGATCATGATCGGCATGCCGCGCATGTCGGCGAGCTTCTTCACGTCGGACCTCGGATGGGTGATGAGCACTTGCGGATCTTTCTGGAAGATCGCCATCACCGCCTTGATGGGCGCGTTCTGCCGAACGAGGTTCAAGGCGATGAAGCCGTTCGAGCCGATGCCGAAATCCGCCGCACCTCCTGCCAGCATCTGCGGCACGTTCACCGCCGGTCCGCCCTCGAGAATCTTCACGTCGAGGCCGGCGCGCATATAGATCCCCTCGGCCAGCGCTTCGTAGAAGCCGCCATGCTCGGCCTGCGCCTTCCAGTCGGTGACGAAACGGATCTTGGTGAGCGGCGGTTGGGCCTGCGCGGAATGACCGACAAGGCTCAGCGCCGCAGCCAGCAACGTCCAGTGAACGAATTTCATGATGTTCCGGTTGGTTCGTGTCGATCCGTCCTCTATAGCCCGCAATGCGGCGGAACGGAACAATCGGATCTCGCGTCACTTCTCCAATTCAAGCAGGGCGCAAATGCAATGCTCGGTAAAGTCGATGCGCAGATAGGGCTGGTGCGCACCGGCCAGAAATGCTCCGGCATGTTGCGCGATCACCGGCGAGGAGAGATAGGCGCCATGGCCCAAGTCGATGCGGTCCTGGCCGGACTGAATTTGCAGCGCATTGTTCTTGATCATTTCGGCAGCAACGACTTGGCGCAAGCGTGGCACAAGAGCCTTGTCCTCAAACTTCGATGTGGTGAGAACGCGAAGCGCGGCCACCAGACCTTCGACTTCGGCGCAACTATTGTCGGCGGCTTCGGATGCCGGTCTTGTTTCGGCGAGGCGAAGGCGCGTTTGCGCCTGGATGAAGCGGGCGAATTTTGCGTCGCCGGTCGCACGAAATCGTTCGGCGGCCGCCTTCATGGCCCATGAATAAATGTCGTGATTGAATTTGGCGCCGTAGGTGCCGAGCATGAAGTCATCTACGCGCGACACGACGCCGGCGACTTCGCGGTCGTCGGGAAAGAGCCGCGCATAGGTCGCCAGCGCCAGCCAGATTTCGCCGTTCGACAGCGCATTCTCGTCGATCGTGTCCGGCAGGTTGCGAAATCCCGCGCCGTCGTAAAGCACCAGCAAGCCGCGCAACCATGCCTGACGCAGATTCTCGAAGCGGTGATCGTGGCTGGCTTCATAGAACTGAAGCTCCGTCAAAAGCGAGAGCGCCGTCGCACCTCCCCATGCCGTCTCAAAGCTCCGGTCATACGAGACGAGCCGGCCATCTCCGTTCGGTCGATAGAGCAGGCCGAGCCAATGGAGCGTGCCGTGGAGTTTGTAGCGGCCGAACGGCAGCCTGAGCAGACCCATACCCTCGAGCATCTCCTGTCCCGGCGCCTTGGCGATCGGGAGTGAGAGTTTTTCCAGATTGAGCAAAATGGCGGCGAGTGCGCGACGGACCTGTTCGTTGTCGTCGTGCAGGAGATAGCTGGATAAGCCATAAGCCGTGCCGGCTTCACGCGTAATGACCTCCAGCTTGCCGATGCCGACTCGCGTCGCTGGCCGATTTCCGCTGAGCAGGAAGTCGTATTCGAAATCGAATTGGCCCGACGGCATTTGTGCGCGCAACAACTGCTGGGCTGCGCTCCAGGCGCGCTCATTTTTTTCCGCAGACGCCGGCGCCGAAGCGATGAGACCGACCCCGAACGCAAGGCCTATTGCCAAGGCTCGCCCCAGACGCGGTCGTTCGGCGACGCGCGCGAAGCGTCCGCGCCGCGTCTCAGCGGCTGGCGAGCTTGAGTTTGCCGGCAATGAGAACAAGGCCAATCGCGGCAGCGACGAACAGGCTCACGCTGCTAGGCTCGGGAACGGCAATCGCGTCGGCCAGAGCGGCGGTGGAAAAGCCGAAGGTGGCGACAAGACACAAAGCAGCGATCGCGGCGTGATGGCGCATGGTCGTTTCTCCGTCCTGGCGATTATTTGCGACGATAGCGCCTGACGGCTGCGATCGCGGCGATTCCGCCGGCCATGAGCGATAGCGACAGCGGTTCGGGAACAAACAAGTCAACCGGCTGAGCAAAAGCCGGCGCACTCATCAGGCACATGCCAAGTGTGCCACACGCAATCAGGATGATGTTTTTCATCGTCTGACTCCCAACGTCTACTTGCGACGGTAACGTTTCACGGCTGCGATGGCGGCGACTCCGCCGGCCAGGATCGACAGCGACAGCGGCTCGGGAACATGGATCGCGTCGCCCTGGATACCGGCGAAAGCCGGCGCACTCATCAGGCAAATTCCAAGCGCGCTGCAAGCAATCAAAATGGCGTTTTTCATCGAAAGGGCCCCACACTGCACTCCACATTCTATATAAAGCAATTTTAATGCCAATTTGTATTAGCGATTGGAATCAATGGTCCCGGACTCCGAGGCCCGACGCGATTGTAACGGCGGTTTACATTTTAATGCTCACCGCATGAGCGCATGATCGAAGGCGCGATCGAAACGGAGAGAGCCATGAGTGCATTCAATGCCGTCAGATTTCGCGTCAAGCCGGGCCGCGACCAGGAATTCATCGAGGCGCATCGTAGTGCGCATCGCGACTGGCCGGGACTTATCCACGCCAACCTGATCAAGACCGGCGACCACACTTACTGCATCATCGGCGAATGGTCCGACATGGAAGCGCTTGGCAAGGCGCGGCCGCACATGCTCGAAACGCTGAACAGTTTCCGTTCGACGCTCGAAGATCTGGGCGGCGGTCTCGGCGTCACCGATCCGGTTTCGGGCGCGGTGGTTCTCGCGCTCAAGTAGCGCGAGGAAACCTCACTGTCACGGCCCGCAGTCGCGGGCCATGACAACAAAAATGACATCATCCTTCGGCGAACTCATCAGTCGACAAGCTCAGGATGAGGTTGTTCTTTCTTTCGTCATCCCGAGCCTGTCGAGGGACGGCAAGCTCAGGAAGAGGAAGTTTGCTCGCCTGCGCCAACCCAATTTGGGTATCCAAAACGTTGTAAATCTATAGCCGATAATCCATGCTCCCCCGTGTCTTGTCATGGCAACAACTGGGGAGTTTTGCACATGCGCAATTTCGCACTTTTGGTGACGGTTTCGGCGGCTCTGTTCATCACTTCGACGGCTGCTTCGGCAGCCACCACGGCATCGCAAAGCAGAATGGCGACGTGCGCCGCCGGGTGGAAGGCGATGTCCGCCGATCAGAAGAAGGCGACGACGTACAAGGACTATTCGAAATCTTGTCTCTCCGGTGGGGCCAACGCCACGGCCGCCGCGCCGGCACCGGCTGCACCGATGGCCGCCACTCCTGCCGCCAGCTCGGGACCACAAGGCAGAATGGCGACTTGCGCCGCCGGCTGGAGGGCGATGTCTGCCGATCAGAAGAAGGCGACGACGTACAAGGATTATTCGAAGTCCTGTCTCTCCGGCGGCTCGACCGCTGCTGCAGCGACGCCGACGATGGCGCCGACGACGATGAAACCGGCGAAACCGATGGCGACTTCGACGATGGGCGCGGCGACAGGCGCGGCTCCGGCCGGGGCCACCGGCCAGTGCAAGGACGGCACCTTCACGATGTCGAAGACGCACTCCGGTTCATGCTCGCATCACGGCGGCGTCGCGAAGTGGTTTTGAGCACATGATGTCCTGAACAGGCGCTCCGCCGCACAGTCCGGAGCGCCTTCGGGATATGACTTGTGCGCGTGATCAGTTCTTGTTGAGCAGGCCTTTGGCGAACGAGCCAAGACCGTCTGCGATTCCTTGCGAACTGCTGGCGTGTGCCAGTAGCGATTGAATCGTGTCCACCGGAACGCCGTGCTCGCGCGCCGTCTGTTCGATGGCCGCAATTTGTTCCGTGCCGTCGCCAAGCTTGCTTTGCAAGGTTGCCGTCAGGGCTTGTACCTGATCCGGCTGCAGGCCCACCTTGGCCGCGACCTCATCGACCTTTCCCATCAGATTGTCGAGTAGACCCATCGCCGTTCTCCTTCTATTTGACCCACCCCATCGCGGTAACGCTATCACGCGGCGCGGTTTGCGGAGAGCCAAATTCCTTAGCCATCTAAGTACGCGGCAGTGCGGGCGGTGTGTCGGCTTCGGCCGGCGCGATCGACCAAGGACGGTACTTTCACGATAGGCTAGGGATGAGGAAAGAAAGAACAACCTCATCCTGAGCTTGTCGAAGGATGAGCGTGTCGCCGCTCGCCCTTCGGCGGGCTCAGGGTGAGGGGCGTTGTTGCGCCAGTCGCTTGAGTTGCGCGTCCGCCTCTTCGGCGATTTCGCGCACGATCTCGCCGGCCGGTTTCACCTCGCGCACCAGCCGCACGCCCTGGCCGCACCACATCGGCAGCGCATCGATGTCGCCTTCGAAGGCAGGTCCTGGCGTGCAACTGCGATAGCGCACGATCTCTGCCGTGGGCGAACGCGCGATCGTCTCGCCTTCGCCTGGCCGCTGGCCGGACGGCGGCCTGCCTGCCGCTTCCCACTCTTCGACCGTGCGATTGCGCAACACCCGGTGCGGCGCATCGGGCCAACCGATGTCGAAGAGTTCGCCGAAATAGGTGTCCGTCTCTTTCGCTTCGAGGATGCGTTCGCGATAACGCGGATGAATGCTCGCTTCTTCGCTCGCGAGGAAGCGCGTACCGATCCAGGCGCCCGCCGCACCGAGCGCCAGCGCAGCGGCAAGGCCGCGACCATCGGCAATCGCGCCCGCGGCAACGACCGGCGTCGGATGAACCGCATCGACGACGGCGGGAATGAGCGCCATGGTCGAGACCGTGCCGCGGACATGGCCGCCTGCTTCCCAGCCCTGCGCGACGACGATGTCGACGCCGGCATCGACGACGCGGCGCGCCTCGTCGGCACTCGCGCTCGTGTGCAAGACGACGGCGCCGCCCATGTGCGCCTGTTCGATCAATGGCGCCGGATCGCCCCAGAAGAGCGAGATCACCGGCACACCTTCTTCAAGCAGAACAGCCAACCGTTCGTGTTGCTGGCGGTTGAGGTTGAGATTCACGCCGAACGGGCGACGCGTCAGCGCCTTTGTCGCGCGCACTTCGCTTCGGATCGTGTCGCTGTCGGCGCCGGTCAACACCAGCATGCCGAGACCGCCGGCATTGCTGACGGCGGCGGCGAGTCTCGGACCGACGGCGCCGCCCATCGCGGCCTGGATGATCGGCACGTCGATTTGAAGCCGCTCGCATAGTGCGGTTCGCATCTCGTCCTCCCCGCCCGGCGCTCTCCTCTATTTCTTCGTCGGGTCGTCGGCCGGGTTGGCATAGATCAGCGCGAACGGCCCTTGTGCCGAGACCTGCACCACGGCGCCGTCTTTCGTCCACGCATAGTGGTTCATGTTTGCCGGTGCCATCGCGAAACCGCCCGGTGCAAGCGCGGTGCCTTTGGCGGAATCGAGCTTGTCGCCCATGCCGAGCGAAAAATCGCCGCTGATGATGGTGACGTATTCGTCGGTCGGATGATGGTGCGCGGGCACCATGTAGCCGGCGGGCATCTTCAGGCGGACGACGAAAGTGCCGGCCTTCGCCGGATCGCCGGCAATGACGGCCATCTCGGCGCCCTTGGGAAAGACGGCCGGTGCCGGTCCCCATTTCATGTCCGCCGGGTTGGATTGTGCGAGCGCGGTGCCGCCCGCGCTGATGAGCAGGCAAAGTCCCAGTGCTGTGGATTTCATGATGTGCCCTCCTCGTTTGGGCGCGACTTTACGCCCGGCGAGGTGGCGAGTCCCTCACAATACTCTCACTTGTCATGGCCCGCCGGAGAGCGGGCCACCCAGGTGATCATCGGAATCCCTTGCGTAAATTTGGGCGCAGACACACTTTTTGCGTTGTCGGGCGGCATTATCTGGATGGCCCGCTTTTGCGGGCCATGACAGGGAAGGTCATTTGGCGTGTCGGAGGGGGATCGGGTAGAGAGTTGCCGCGATGCTCAAATCGGCACCGCGCAAATCGGCAGGGAGAAGAAATGTTTTCACATGTGATGATCGGAACCAACGACTTGGAAAAGGCCAAGGCGTTCTATGACTCGCTGTTCGCCACGCTCGGCGTCGCACCGGGCTTCGTCGACCGCCACCGCGTCTTCTATCAGACGCCGACCGGCGTCTTTTGCGTGACCAAGCCTATCGATGGCAAAGCCGCCACTTCGGCGAATGGCGGAACCATCGGCTTCGCCTGCAAGTCGACGGACGAGGCCAATCGCTGGCACGCGGCGGGCGTCGCGCATGGCGGAACGTCGATCGAGGACCCGCCGGGTGTGCGCGAGGGTGGGATGGGAAAACTCTATCTGGCATATCTGCGCGATCCGGACGGCAACAAGCTCTGTGCCTTGCACCGCATGAGCTGAGCGCCGGTTTCGCTTGAGCACCCAAATCCGCCGCGCGACTCTCGCGTTCGCGCGGCGGAGAAGGTGTTACCCTGGAAACCTAGTGTGCGACGACGTGGAGCGGGCGATCGATGTCGCGGATCCGTTCCTGACGATGCAGGAGCTTGTTCTCGTCGTCGAGGGCGGCGGACTTGCGCACGCGGTCCGGACGATCGAGATGCAGCCAGGTGATGAACTCTTCGGCCGAGAGCATGTACCACTCGCTCGCCTGCGCGAAAGTGATAAGTCCGCTGCGCACCGCCGTGACGACATCGGCCTTCTGGCGATCGGTCCAGTACATCGAACCACGATGCGGCAGATCCGTCAGCGTCAGTCTGCTGCCCGGCTTGGCTGTGATATTATGAAGTTGTCCCATTGCTGTTCTCCTTAGGCAGTGATCAATCGGTCAATCGGCGTGGTGCGTTTTGTTTCTTTGACAGCAACGAGATTTGGTTTTGCGCCGGCAAATTCCACTTTGGCCATCGCTGTATCAAGTCTCTTCTTCCCCTGCTCGCGTTCCGCACTGTCGCTTGCGTGATCGATGAAACGAATGTCTGCAAATCCCGCCGTACCGACAGGCGAATAAGTATCAGCGTCGTTGCAAGCGCAGTGTGATAATTCGCGGACAACATCGACGCGCGCGAGTCTCGAAACGAGACGCGAAGAAATGCGTAACATCGAATAGCGCGCATTACCGCGAACGCGCGCGACGAAGAATTTTAACGATGCATTAACGATTTGATTCCGCGACGCCGTAGCGTCATCTGCGGCGTCGCGCCGCGTCTTTAAGGAGCGTGGAGGGAGTCTTCGAAAACCGCGTGGTTACAAGGTGAGATGCGCGCCGATAGTCCCCTCCCCCGACGCTGCGCGTCGACCTCTCCCGCAAGCGGGAGAGGTGAAGTGCGATCAACCTCTCCCGTTCACGGGAGAGGTCGGAGAAGCGAAGCTTCTCCGGGTGAGGGGATTCAATTCGAATCCTGGCTGTCGTCTTCGCCGCCTTGCGGTGTTTCCGGTCGGCCGTTCTCGTCGCGACCGCGATGATTGAAGAGCCAATCCCAGAACTCGCTGCGATCGCCACTCCTGTCAGGCGGCGGCGGCCGCTCCGCTTGTTCGTCGCCGGGATAGACGCTGCGCGCGCCGCCGCCGGATTCATCGTCGCTTCCCGACGGCGTGTAGACGTCGCCGCTGCCGAAGATACCGACATCGACGGGCGGCTGCGGCTCGGATTTGTCGAGCGGGCTTGCCGGCAAGCCTTTTTCCGCCGTCGTCATCACGGCATGCCAGATCGTCGCCGGCAGCGTTCCGCCGGTGACGCTTTTCATCGGCGTCGCATCGTCGTTGCCGACCCAAACGCTCGCCACATAATCCTTGGTGAAGCCGATGAACCAGGCGTCGTGGAAATCCTGCGTCGTGCCGGTCTTGCCGGCGGCCTGATGACCGGCGAGTGCGGCGCCGCGCCCGGTTCCTTCGGTGACGACGCCATAGAGCATCGCGACGAGATCGCGGTTGACGTGGCTGGCGACAACGCGCTCCGGATCCTCCGGCGGCTTGCGTTGATAAAGCAGGTGGCCGCCATGATCTTCGACCGCGGTGACGAAATAGGGATAGACCTTCAAGCCGCCATTCGCGAACACCGCATAGGCGCGCGTCAGTTCGAGCGGCGTCACTTCCGACGTGCCGAGCGCCAGCGACGCATTCGCCACCAGCGGCGATTCGATGCCCAGGCGCATGGCCGCCTGCACCACGTTGCTGACGCCGATTTCCTGCGCCAGGTTCGCGGTGATGGTGTTGACGGAATGCGCCAGCGCATCGGCGAGCGTCAGCGTGCCATAGGAGCGGCCGCCGTAATTGGTCGGCGTCCAACCGTTGATGTCGACCGGCTCGTCCGAACGTGTGTCCCAGGGCGTGAGTCCGCTCTCGAGCGCCGCGAGATAGACGAACGGCTTGAACGCCGAGCCGGGCTGGCGATGCGCCTGCGTCGCGCGGTTGAACGGGCTGTCGGCATAGTCTGTCCCACCGACAAGAGCGACGACCGCCCCGTCCGGCTTCATCACCACGACGGCGGCTTCATGCGCATGCATCTTGCGCCCGCTCTTCTTCAGGGTTTCGATCGCGCTGGTGCGCGCCGCATCCTGGATGGCGGCGTCGAAATTGGTATGCACCACGAGATCGGTGGTCGGTTCTGCGCCGGCGCTCGCCACCAGGCGCTTGGCCTCGTCGGCGGCGGCGTCGAAATAGAAGTTGCGCGAATCCGCAGCGGTTCGGTCGGCGACGACGGCGGGTTGCAGTTCGGCCGCCTTGGCTTGCGCCTTCGTGATGGCGCCGGTCTCGACCATCGCCTTGAGCACGATGGCGGCGCGTGCCTGCGCGCTGCCGAGATCGCGGCGCGGCGAAAACGCCGAGGGCGCGCGCGTCAAGGTCGCGAGCATCGCCGCTTCCGGCAAGCTCAGCTCCGTGGCCGACTTGTTGAAATAGACATGCGCCGCACCGTCGACGCCGTATGCGCCGGCGCCGAGATAGATTCGGTTCAGGTAAAGTTCCAGGATCTGTTTCTTCGTCAGCGATTTTTCCAACACCGTCGCATCGAGCAGTTCGTCGAGCTTGCGGGCGAAGGTGCGCTGGTTGTTGAGGAAGACGATCTTCACCGTCTGCTGCGTGATGGTCGAACCGCCTTGCACGACATGGCCGGCGCGCCAGTTGACCCAGAGCGCGCGCAGAAGGCCGCGCGTGTCGAAGCCGCCATGCGAATAGAAGTTGCGGTCCTCCATGGCGATGAAGGCGGCCGGCAGATAGGCCGGCATCTCGTCCAGCGTCAGCCGCTTGCCGATGATCGCGCCGCGATGGCCGACTTCGTTGTTGTTCGCGTCGAGAAACGTGTAGGCGACGGGCCGGTTGACCGCGTAGAGGTCCTTGGTCATGTCCAAGGGCGGCGCCATCCAGGAAAGTATCGTCGGCAGCAGAAAAAGCAGCAGCGCCGGCAGTACGAGCACCACGCCGACGACCGAGGCGAGCGGCACATACAGCCGCTTCTGCCGGATCACGTGATCCTTCAGGGCCTCGAAATTTTCTGAAAGGTTGTCGTAGAGCTCTTCAAGCGCCATCGGCCGCGTACCTCGCCCAAATTTGCGGCGCAATCAAGGCTTGGCCTGGTCACGAGTATGAGGCAGCTCTGCCGGACGCAGGCTCGGCGGCTCTTTCGCCACCTTAAAGCGCGGTAATCCTTCGACAAGCTCAGGATGAGGTATTTCTCACCCTTCGCCCTTCGACCCGCTTATCATGAGGACCTTAGCCACCACCTCATCCTGAGCTTGTCGAAGGATGAGGGCGCGCAGTTTTCGAAGGCCCGGGCAACGCTTCGAAGTCGCCCCGGATAAGCGCCTCTTTCTTCTCTCGTCTCCAACCCTTCAAGTGCCGTTCGCAGGCGATTGCATCGATCAGGCTGAGAAACGCGCAACTCCATACCAGTGTCACGGGTCTTCGCTTTGACGTGTAGCCTTTGAATATTCCCGTCGCGTGTTCGAAGAGACGCTTGTCGAGCCCTGCCTTCGTTAGTCCGACATAATACGAACCATCCGCACAGCGCAGCATGTAGACGTGAATGTCCATTCGTCGACACTGAGCCGCCCCTCGTCCTTCGACAAGCTCAGGATGAGGGTCTGATTGGTTTACTTGATCCCGTTACGGGCCTGGACGAGGAATGCGGAGTCGAATCGTGCCGTCACGCGACTCGGGGAAGGATCACTTATTTTTCCGCCCGAAGCCGGGAGGGCTCGCGGTGCGCGCGCCGGAGTCCGCCTGTGCTGGTCGTTGCGCCAGATAGCGCGCAACCACCGCATCGGCGTCGAACCCGTCGCCGTCGTCGTCGTCGTGAGGCTCGACGCGCAGCTTGGGCCTTCGCAGTTCGATGAAGATAAGGACGAGTTTCACGATGATCGGAATACAAAAGAGCCCACCGACAATCGTAAGGCCCCACACGGTGGGGCCGAGGCCGTTGTTCTCCGCCTCCTGCAACGACCCGCTCTGATTGATGAAGTAACGAACGAGATAGGCGCAATAGATGACGGGCAGGAACGACGCGATGAATCGGGCCAGGGATTTCAACGGCGTGTCCATGCGGCCCCCACGGTTCGGCATCGCCATGATGGCCTATGATCCGAAAGAAAGTCTGAATGCCTGGTGGTTTTACTCCGCCATTTATCGGGGGAGGCTGGCCTCGCCCCTCACCCGGAGAAGCTTCGCTTCTCCGACCTCTCCCGTGAACGGGAGAGGTTAATCGCGCACTACCTCTCCATGAACGGGAGAGGTTGATCGCATTTTACCTCTCCCGCCTGCGGGAGAGGTCGACGCGCAGCGTCGGGTGAGGGAAAACTTATCCAACACTTGCGAAAATATTTTCCAGCGCACGCGCGGAAATGTTCGCGAGAGGTGTTGGATAACTTTGCGCGCGCGAATTTTTTTCAAAATTTCTTTTGTAAAAAGCGAGGCGGCTCTTGAACCGTCACGGTCGAATTCCCAATTACGCTATATCCCCACAATTGCAAGCAGATGCCAATGACACCCGGAAAGCTCGAACAGAGCGAAGCGGAGGCGAACGATGTCGCCTACACGCTTCGCGAGATCAAACCCGAAGACCTCGATATCGAATGGATAGCGAAAATGCTGAACCGACTACTCAAGGAATTGGAAAGACAGTTGAAGGCAGTTGAAAACTCCGAAGCGTCAGCAAAGCCGGAGGCGGCCGACCTGCGTTACAAGAATGCGCGAACGCTTAGTACCTTGCGCAGCACATTCGCCGACGCTCTGCGCTTGAAAGGTGACTTAGATGCCAAGTTGAAATCCGCCAGCAAGAAGAAACCGGGAGAACACCGTGCCGCTCTGCAACGTAAATTCGATCAGATCTTTGAGCGAGAGCGGGCGAACCGAATTTGTACAAAGCCTGACGGACGATGAGTCGGAGGATGCCCTCGACAATCTCGGCTTCTGGCTCCGGCCCGAGCAGGCGGCCCCTGGCGGAAGTTGGCGGATTTGGCTGCTCCTGGGTGGGCGCGGCGCGGGCAAGACGCTCGCCGGCGCGCACTGGTTGGCGAGCAATATCTGGGACAACCGCATGCGTCGCGTCGGCCTCATCGGCGCGACGCATCACGATGCGCGCTCGGTGATGGTCGAAGGCGAATCGGGATTGCTCAAGCTTTGCAAGGACGTAACTTATGAACCGACCAATCGCCGCATCACTTTTCCGACCGGCGCGACCGTGAGCGTTCTGTCGGCCGACGAGCCGGATAGCCTGCGTGGGCCGCAATTCGACGGACTCTGGCTTGACGAAACCGATCTCCTGAAACTGCAGATGCAGGCAAAGGCCGCCGAAACCGAACAGGAAATTCACATTGCGGAAAGTCAGGGCTCATGGAGCGGATTGAACGCCAGCCTCACTGCCGAAGGCGCGCTTCAAAGCTCCTATCCCTGGGTGAACGCGGTGCGTTCGCTGGTTCGTCCGGCGCTCACGCTCGGACTCGCCACGTTCCTCTCGGCGGCGTTCTTCGCGATGGCGCCGGGCGACATCGACCGCGCTTATGTCGCCGACAGTCTCGTCTTCGCGGCGGTGACATCGATCGTGTGGTGGTTCGGCGATCGTGCGCCGAAGAAAACTTCCCGCTGAGGGCCGCGGCGTCTATCATGCTCTACGCCCGTAACCACGATCGGAAGGGAACCACGCACCTGTCCTGCGCGTTCGCGTCCCATGCAGCCTAAGACCCTGCCGATTCCGTCCGGCGTGACCTTGCCGTCGGCGCCCACCGTTCCGGCGCTGAGCTGGGAAGCGCCGATTCCCATCGCCACCCATCCGGTGCTGCTCGCCAACTTTGGACTTTTGTTCGCGGTGGCCGGCGCCATCGTCGGTGCACTGCTCTCGTTCGTCATGGCGATGATAGGACAAAGCTGGCGTATCGAAGCGATCGTCGAGTGGACGGCGTCGTTGACTGCTGCGTCCTTCCTCTTGGCGATGGTTGTTGCGATCCTGATTTTTGGCAACCGGCTGCACATGCGCTTTGCGGTCGGTGACCAACTGGCCGAAGCCGAAGTCGCGGACAAGAGTCCGAGGATCGTCCAGCGTGCGCTCTCCGTTTTCAGCTGGCTTGCCGAGCGTTTCGGCCTTGCCGGTGCCGGTCTCGTCGCGGAGACGACGGCGCGCCAGTGCATCGAGTGGGATGCCGTCGCCGACGCGCATTTCCATCCCTTGTGGCGCACGATCTCGCTTTCCAATGGTTGGCATATCGCGCTGATTCTGTTTTGCACGGCGGAGAATTACGACGAGGTTGCCGCCGCGGTACATATCGGAATGGCGGCGCGCCATCCGCATGCCTTCCACAATCCGCTCCCGGCGCTTCTCTTTCGCACGTTCCTGATTCTGCTGTCGTCGATGCCGTTGTTCGCGATGCCTTTCGTGGAGAAGGACGGCGTCTTTCCCGCGCTTCTCATCATGGGATTCGGGCTGGGCGCTGTCTGGCTCTCGCGGCAGTTGTCCTGGATCGTGCTCGCCTGCGTCGCCTGGTCGCTCGTGCTTGAGGCCATCGCCTTCGTCGAGCCGCACGATTCGATCTTCGGCGGCACTTATCGCGCCTACGAGGTGCTCAACACCGGCGATGCGATCACGCTCGGCTTGGTGGCCGCGGGCGCGCTCTGCCTGATCGTGCTGTCGCTCGGACTGGTCAGCGGACGCTGGCGCTCCGGGCTCTCGGCCAACCGCGTGGAACGGGGTGCCGCCGTGATGCGGGCGTAGGCGAATGCGTAAATTTACGCGTCGATGTTCTGAGCGCTGCGAGTTGGTAATGAGCGCTTAACTGGATTCGATCAGTTCGTCCGTCTCATCCCCCAGATGGGCGTTGCCCCTCGATGGCCGATAGAGGATTCTCGCGGCATTCGCTCGAATGATGGGCGCTGCGCGAATTCGGCGGGGAGCCGGTCGACGAGGGTTTCAAGATGAGAATGATGACTAAGTGCGCGCTTGCCGCCCTCGCGTTGAGCGCTGCGACAGTTCCTGCGCTCGCCGCCAGCGACACCGGCACGGCCAGCGTGACGATTCTTCGACCCCTCACAGTAACCAAGAATACGGATCTCAGATTCGGGACCGTCGTCGAACCGAGCAGCGGCTCCGCGACAGTCTTGATCGATACAACCGGCACAGGCAATCGCACCACGACACTCGACACCGGCGGTGCCCCCTTTGGCGCGGCCGACTTCACGGTGGCCGGCGAAGGTGCCCAGGCCGTGACGGTTTCGGCGCCGGCGTCGATTACGATCACCAATCAAACCACCACCGGAACTCTGACGGTCACGACGAGCACTTTGAATACGGGTTCGCAGACGCTCAGTGGGACGTTCGGCACTCCCGGTACGCTGGATGTCAAAGTGGGGGGACAGATCACCGTGCAGAGTACGACGAATTCGGGGCTCTATAGCGGCACGTTCACGGTTTCGGCGAGCTACAACTGAAGACGTTCCATCGAACGAGCGCATTTGCGTTCGCACTCGCTGCCGTCTGCGCGAGTTCTGCAACAGTCGCTGGCGATCAAGCGTCGAATCCCGCGGCAAAGCCTGTGCTCGCCGCAGCCGTCGGTACGGGTGACATCAACATTTCTCCGAAGCGTATTGTGTTCGGGCCGAACGGTCGCGGCGCGACCGTCTATGTCTTCAATCGCGGCACGGCGCCGGCGACCTACAGCATCGCCGTCATCGATCGCGCCATGATGCCGGATGGCCGCATCGAAGCCATCGACGATGCCAACAGGAGCGCTGCCGAAGCGACCGTGGCTGCGCGCGTCAAGTCCGCCAAGACTTTTGTGATCTTCACGCCGAGGCGCGTCACGTTGCAGCCCAATGAGAGTCAGACGATCCGGCTGCGCGCCTTGCGCCCGGCGAACCTCGCATCCGGTGAGTACCGAACGCACCTGACGGTGACTGCCATTCCGCCCGAAGATGTCGGGCTGACGGCAGACGAGGCCGTGAAACCGGCAGCGGGACAGTTGGCGGTGCGCGTCGTCCCGGTGTTCAGCATCTCGATCCCGCTGATCGTGCGACAAGGCGCTGCCGAAGTGCGTGGCGCGCTGGAAGCTCCGCACTTTGCGCTGGAGCGCGCGCCCAACAGTCAACAGAAGGTGGCGGTCATTTCGCTGGAATTGATGCGGCTCGGTGCGAGTTCCGTCTATGGCAACATCGAGGTGCGCCGCGGCGACGAGGTGCTCGGCGTCGTTCAGGGACTGGCTGTCTATCCCGAGATCGCTGGCCGCGCTGTCCAGATTCCGCTGAGCAGGATACCGCCCAGCGGTACAGAGTTGCGCGTGGTGCTTGTCGATGACGACACCCAGCCGGGAGTTGAACTAGCGAAAGCCGTGCTGACTGTGCCATGAGCCGCTGCGCCGGCATGACCGCCGCCATCCTGCTGGTGGTAGCCGTTGCGCACGCTTCAGCCGGGCCAAACAAAATACCGCCGGTGACGTCGCATGACGTGCTTGCGCCGGCCAGTGCCACGGCACTTTTTAGCGACGACGACCTGCTTCTCTTCGAGGTCTCGAGCAGCGGCGTGGAGCTGACCGACGCCTTGTCGGCTTACTCCTCGCGCGCCGGCGTGTTCTTGCCGCTGGGGGAATTGTCGCGCCTGCTCGATCTCTCGATCGTCGTCGATCCACCGGCCCGACGTGCCGAAGGCTGGTTCCTGACGACCGACCGTCACTTCCTGCTTGATCTGAAAAACGGTCGCGCCACCGTCGACGGGAAGAGCAGCGATGTGGGGCCGACCGAAGCGGTTCTGTTCGACGATGAAATCTATGTGCGCAGCGATCTCTTGCAACGGCTTCTACCGCTGACGCTCAAGATCAACAAAAGCGACCTGGCGCTCGACATCGTGACGCTTGAACATTTCCCCTTCCAGGACCGATTGGAACGCGAACGGCGGCGAAGCGGCCTTCGCAATGGCAACGGAAAAGCCGAAACCGTCATGCGCATTCCGACGCAGTACGAACTGTTCACGCCGCCTTCGGTTGATCTGAACCTCAAGGGTGAGATCTCCAATCGCGCGCCGCATCGCACGACGATCTGGGAAACGCGCATCGGCGGAGACGTCATCTATACGGGGTTGCAGCTCTTTGCCGGCTCCGACAACAACGGCGGACGCGCCAGCTTCCGCACGCTCTTCGAGCGCAAGGATCCCGACGGTCAAAGCGCCGGCGTCTTCGGCGCCACGCGCAGCGACGCGGGCGACGTCTACAACCCATCCTTGGCGTTGGGTGTCGCGAGTACCGTCGGACGCGGCGTGTCGACGACGTCGGCGTCGCTCGATCAGGCGAGCGCGTTCTCGACGACGGACATTCGCGGCGAGTTGCCGCTCGGTTACGAGGTCGAATTGTACGTCAACGAGGTACTACGCGGTTCACAGGCCCAGCCGGTGCGCGGCGACTACGAATTTCTGGCCGTTTCACTTTCCTATGGTCTCAACGTCGTGCGGCTGGTGTTCTACGGCCCGCGCGGCGAACGGCGCGAGGAAGTCAGGCGGATCAATGTCGGGAGCGGGCAGCTCCACACCGGGCAGTGGATCTACAGCTTCGGCGCTGAGCAAGTCGGTATTCCCCTGATCGATGTCAATCGCGCCTCGAGTCGAACGTCGGGCATCTTCGGCACCGGCAGCACGCGTATCGTGGGGACTCTCGCGTATGGCTTGAGCGAAGACGTCACGCTCAACGCCGGGATCGCAGAATACACGCCCAATGCCAGCTTCGATCACCGGCAACATCAATTGGCGACAGCCGGCTTGTTGACGTCGTTGGGAGGCATTGCGCTGGAGTTCGATGGCGCTGCCGACAATTTTGGCGGAGTAGCAGGTGCCGTTGGAATCGGCGGGCGCATACTCGACGTGTCGTTCGTGGCCAGGCATAGCGAATATGCCGGCGGCTTCGTCGACGAGTTGCAGACGACCGACCTGTCGGCGACGGCGCCGCTCGTCAGGAGTTCCGATCTCACCGCGGATTGGGCAATCGGCGTTCCGTTCACCGATTTGACCTTTCCCCTCGCAATCCATGCGCAACACAGTCAGTTTGTCGGCGGCGGCGAGAGACTCCTGGGTGACGCCAGATTGTCGGCGGCGCTCGGCCGTTATCTGCTCTCGGCGGGATGGCAATTCGAACAACAGCGTACGGCGACGGCGGTTACGACGCGTTCCTCGTTAGGGACCTTCGACGTCTCCGCGCTGGTCTGGCAGAATTGGCAGATCCGCGCCGATGCCGGCGTGAACGCGGAGCCTTCGCTTCGGCTCAACACCGCAAGCGTACTCCTCGACGGCACGTTGGCGGATGACAACACTGTCCGGCTTGGGATTTCGCATAGCTTCGGAAGGGACGAAAAGACCCAATTGCAAGCGCGCGCGACCTGGTTGTTGTCGCATTTTGATATTTCGTTCGATGCAAGCTATACGCCCGAAACGTCCGAAGCGCGCTTTGGCATCGAATTGGCGCTCGGCGCTCTCTTTGACCCCTTGGGAGACCAATACCGGATCGTGCGGCCGGGTGCTGCGGCGGTCGGCAACGTTGCGCTGCAAGCCTTTGTCGACAGAAACGGCAACGGCACCAGGGACCTCGATGAGTTGCCCACCAAGGATCTGGTGGTTCAGGCGGGCAATTGGCCGACGAAAAGCGATGCGCATGGTGAGGCGCTCATCACCGGAATGGGCGACGGCGCCATGGCGCGCATCCGCATCGATCCGGAATCGATCGATGATCCGTATCTTTCGACGCCCGCCGACGTCATCGAGCTCGTGCCGCATCCGGGTCAGGTGGTCCTTGTCAAATATCCTTTGAAAAGTCTGGGCGAAGTCGCCGTCAAGATGATGCTGGTGCGCGAGGGCGCGGCTCCGCGCGGCCTTTCGGCCTTGCAGCTGCAGCTCGTCTCGCGCAAGGGCGAGGTGATCGCAGAAGGGCGCAGCGAATTCGACGGCACGGTGATCTTCGAGCGCTTGCCGCCAGGCAGCTATGGCGTGCGCATCGCTCCCGAACAGGCAGGACGTCTGAAGCTGAAACTCGCTTCGGTTGTCAGCATCACAGTGCCCGCGAAAGGCGGCTATGTCGGCCAATTCATCGCCGACGTCGTTGCTGCGCCCTAGTTGCCGCGATTGTTACACTTATGATGTTTGAAGAACTCGGAAATGACTTACGAAATAAAGATTAGGCAATCTGTTGCGACGTGCCTGCAACGCTATAAAAGTCGAACCATCGGTTGCGAGGCGCATGCTTTGGTCAGCGAGGTTTCAGTCTTCGTTTCGGCTGACGGTCACGTGCGTGGTCCGACGCACGCACAGAAAGTGCGGCCTACCGCCGGCAACGGACCGACAGATCTCGCTGCTCTTCTCGGCGTCAGCGATGTCGAAACGATCCGGCGGTTGAACGATGCGGTCCTGAGAGCGGTGCGCAGCCGCTCCACCAGTTCGGTCCGCTGGCGCACGAGCGACGACATTATCGGCAAGATCATCAGTGTGCGCCCGGCGCACGAAAAAGGCTTGGCCGTCATCGCCGTGACCGATCTCGATGCGCCGTCCGGCACGATCTCCATCGCTCTCCTGATGGACATTTTTGAACTCACGCGCGCCGAAGCTGAGATCGCTGCGAGCCTGTTCTGCAAAAGCGATCTGGCCGACATTGCGCGCGAGCGTGGCGTCCAACTGGAAACCGTGCGCGGCCAGGTGAAGGCGATTCTGCACAAGGTCGGCACCGCCAGCCAGAAACAACTGATGCTGGTGCTGTCAAGAGTGACCCAGATCTCGTCGCCGGCTGAGAATCACCCACCGATCGAAGCAATGCAGTTCCGAGCGGCAAAGACAGGTTGATCGCCGATGGCGATTGTCAAACCTGCCGGCGTGCTGGCTGTGGCCCTGAGCGCGATGTTCGGTGCCTCGCAAGCAGGTGTCATCAACATCACGCCGTCGCCTGGCGTTTCGAACACGCCAAACCTCGGCAAGGTCGTCGCCACATCGACATCGACTTTCCGCGTCGATGCCGCCAGCGGCAACGTCACGGAAACCGGAAGCGCAATCCGGATTCCCAATTCGTCAGTAACGACGCCGCAATACACCATCACCTGCACGGGAAGCGGAAATCCGTGCAATACGTCCAAGCTGGTCACAGTGACGATCCAAGCCAACACGACTTCCGGCCCGGCATTCCTTGCCGCGCTGAACGTTTCGGTGAGCAGCGGGACCCTCACCTCGGGTCCGACCGGACAAAACACACAAACCGTCAGCTTCGTCGCCAAGAGCGTGGCGCCGGGAGGGACCGTGGCGGTGTTCAATCTGGGAATGGACATGACGATTCCGGCAACTCCCATAGGCAGCAAGCAATCGCCAGCCTACACGATCACGATGACGAACAACTGACCACGATGTCTCGAATAGTCGCAGAACCGATCCTCGCTGCATTGGTGGCTTGCGCATTGTCGGGTGGAACGGTGATCGGTCCGTTCTCCGTGAGTCGACCAGCAACCGGTTCTGTGACGATTTCAAGAGCCATTTCAGCATCGCGCACGCGCATCCTGAACTTCGGTCAGTTCAAGAATGTGGGCGGCAATAGGTGCAGTCCAGGTACGATCACGCTTGAGCCGAGAACGGGCGCGCGCCGCACGGCCGGTGGTGTCAGCTTGACCGGGGGATCGGCGACGTTCGGCGCTTACTTGATTACCGGCGCCGCCAACAGCGTCTACGGGGTGAGCTTCCCGGCAGCAACTCTGTCGACGCCTCACGCGCTGACCGTGAGGGCTTTTCGCTTCTACAGCGCGACCGGCAACAGCACGATGACGGGACGGATCGGACCCGCCGGCACCGACAATCCGCACGTCGGAGCCACGATTTCCGTTCCGTGCCAATTTAAGTCCGACGGCATCGACGAAGTGGTTCCATCCTTCACGCTGACGGTCACCTATCAGTAGCTCACTTCAGTTCTGCGACCAGGCTCGCGCCTTCGTTCTTGACGTTGCCGACCTCCTTGCCGACCGGCCAAAGCGTCATGCGCTCGGCGGCAAAGGGCTTGAGGAGTGCCATGAGTTCGTTTTCGTTGGCCGGCGTTTCGCCCAGCCACTTCGCCCAGTCCTCTTCGCCGAGGATGACGGGCATGCGGTTATGGATAGGTGCGAGCAGTGTGTTGGGCGTACAGGTGATGATGGTTGCGGAGCGCATCCGTTTGCCGTCCGGTTGGCGTCGCTCGTCCCAAAGTCCGGCGAAGGCCAGCGGTCCCTTGTTGCCGAGCGCGATGGCAAAGGGTTGGCGTTCAGGCTTCTTCCACTCGAAGAAGCTCGAAGCCGGAACGATGCAGCGCTGCCCTGCTTGCCAGGCGCCGCGGAAAAGCGGTTTGGACCTGATCCCGTCGTCGCGCGCGTTGAAGGTCGAGAAACTGCCGAGCTCTTTCGCCCATGATGGAACGAGGCCCCAACGCATGAGCTCGCATTTGCGCACGCCTTTCTCGTTCAGAATGACCGGAATGGGGTCCGTCGGCGCAATGTTGAATTTCGGCACCCACTGCTTGTTCTCTTCAAAGCCGATCGAGAGCATGTAGAGCGCGTGCAGTTCGCGCCAGGTGTACTGGTTGGTGAAGCGCCCGCACATGGCGGGTGGCTCTTCAACTACCCTTCACCGGCACGCTTCCGGCGAGCGCGGCATAGTCGCGTGCGAAGGCATGCCAACCCGCAGTTTCGCTGATCGGGATCACCAGGTACGCGATCGCCAACAGTATCGGAAATGCGATCAAGTAGACGGTGTGTACCTTTCCGCGCGTGCGCCAGTCGTAGATCATCGCGGCGACGATCAGGAGGTAGCTCAGCCAGCAAGCCGGCACATTGATCCACACCGGTGGAACATCGGTCGGTCCGCTGAGCGGCCACACCCAGGTGAGGAGCGGCCGCGCCACCGGCGCATTCAAGACCGAAATGGTCGCGAGCAGCATGAGCCGCTTGTGGATTTCCGGCCGCTTGATGTTGGCGATGGCGAGCGTAAACAGGACCGCGAAGGTGGCGATGATGCAGAGCGGCACGACCAGGAACGCTTCGGCATCGTAACCACGCCCGACTGTGTAACTGCCGAGCAAACTGTTCAACGCCGCGAGCAGGCCAAGAACAGTCAGAAGCGTGGCGATCGAGATTCCGGCGAGTCCGACGGAGCGGTGCAGCATGACGCGTCCAGCCGGCACCAGCGAGGTCTGGAGAACGGCGAAGATCGTCCAGCTGAAGAAGGCGATGCCGTGCATGTGCACCACTGGATGGGCGCTGAACTGACCGGCCATCAACGGCGTCCAATAAGTCGGGATGAATCCAAGGAAGGCGGTCGCCACGCAAGCGAGCGCCATGAGCGTATAGAAGTCGACGGCGATGAGCGGCTTTGCGACGGCCGTGGTGGTGATGGTTGTCATGCTCGTGGTCCCCAGTCTCTCCGCGCACTAGGCGCGATTCGTAACAACGTTATGCAAGACGCGCGGGGCCGGTCAACGCCGGAGTCTCTTAGCTCGCTAAGCAATGGGCTGCGCCCCACGATTTTGGCCAATCTTGTAGCCGCCGCGGCAGCTTGCGTGTCTCGCGCGACGATGGTCATCTGGCTCGGTTGTCGGAGGTTGACATGAAGGTCAGCGAAGCACTCGCCACGCGCAAATCGATCCGTGCGTTTCGCCCGGATCCCGTTCCGCGCGAGATCATCGAGGAGATTCTCGTCGCCTCCGCCCGTGCGCCGTCCGGTGGCAACCTGCAGCCTTGGAAGGTGCACGTTCTCTTTGGCGCGGCGAAGGATGAACTCGTGCGCCGCACCAAGGAGCAGATGAAGATCAATCCGCGCGGCGGCACGCCGGAATATCACATCTATCCGCCGGACTTGACCGAACCGTATGCAACGCGGCGCTTTCGCGTCGGCGAGCAGATGTATGCGACGATGGGAATTCCGCGCGAGGATCGCGCACGGCGCCTTCAGCAGTTCGTGAAGAACTGGGAATTCTTCGGCGCGCCGGTTGGTATGATCTTCTCGATCGATCGCCAAATGCAGGAGGGCCAGTGGGCCGACCTGGGCGGCTTCCTGCAATCGATCATGCTGCTCGCGCGCGAATACGGACTTCACACCTGTCCGCAGGAAGCCTGGGCGCCGTTCCACGAAGTGATCCGCGCCTATCTGAATGTGCCGAAGGAAGAGATCATCTTCTGCGGCATGGCAGTCGGCTATGCCGACGAGACCGCGCCGGTCAACACGCTCGTCTCCGAACGCGCCCCTCTCGCCGAATGGTGCGTAGTTCGCGAAGACGCGTGATCGCCGATGTTGTGACGGACAGCGTAAGCGATTCTTCTCGGATGCTTTACGTGACCTCTCTGCAACGACGAGAAGCAGAACGAACATTTATTCAGTAAGAAGAATCTTCGGCGGTAACAATCCATTGTTTCTATCGAATCCGCGTGGCCTGCTCCACCAAGGGTGAGAAGCGGGAACCAAATTCATGTCCAGAGAAGTCGAACTCACTTCGCCGCGTGCGAAGCGGTTGCGTCATTGGCTCGTTGGCGCAGCGACCGTCGCGCTGTTGCCGGCACTGTCCACTGCGCCGCTTCATGCGGCGGGACTCTCGGAGGGCAACGGCGTCGCGACGGGAAACACGTCCATCGCAATCAGCGATCCGGCTGGCACCGCCGCAACGGCTTCGGGCAACGGCAGCGCGGCAATCGGGACCGGTTCGACGGCATCGGGCTTGGGTAGTCTTGCGTTCGGCGAGACAGCGGTAGCAACCGGCGACAATAGTGCTGCGATCGGAAGTTCGACAACGGCATCGGGAACCGGCGGTTTCGCAGCGGGCCTGGGGGCCACGGCATCAGGCGATAGCGGCATTGCGCTGGGTGTCGGAGTGACAGCGTCCGGCACGGACAGCACGGCGTTGGGTTCGGGTACCACCATGGCGACCAATCAGAACAGCATTGCGTTCGGTACAAATTCGCAAGCGACCGGCGCAAACGCCACTGCGATCGGCAGTGCAGTGTTTGCGACCGGAGACAACAGCTTTGCCGGCGGAACTTTCACGCAGGCAGCAGGAGCTAGCAGCGTGGCGCTCGGCGACTCTGCATCGGCACTCAATCTGGGCAGCTCGGCGCTGGGATTTGGCACTTCATCCTCTGGCTTGGGGAGTGTGGCGATCGGTGGTGCCGACAACACTCTCGTGAATAATGCTGCCCAAGCACTCGCCGACGACAGCGCCGCAATCGGCACCGGCGCAATCGTGACGTTGACAGCAACCAACGCCGCGGCGCTGGGACACATGTCGACGGCATCGGGCGTGAGCAGCATCGCCCTCGGCGATATGGCGACCGCGTCGGGAGGCAACAGCCTCGCGGGCGGCTTTACCTCGATGGCATCGGGCGTCAGCAGCATCGCGCTGGGCGACACGGCCAAGGCTTCGGGGAACGAAAGCTTCGCCGGCGGGTCTTCCTCGACGGCGTCGGGCCTCTCCAGCGTCGCCCTTGGCGACACGGCGACCTCTTCGGGAGAAAACAGTTTCGCTGGCGGATTTACCTCGACCGCGTTGGGCACGAGCAGCGTGGCGCTCGGCGACATGGCGCACGCGCTTGATGACAAAAGCTCCGCGCTGGGAGCGAACTCTACGGCATCGGGCATGAACAGCACAGCGCTCGGTGTCGGCACGACGGCTTCGGGAATTTTCAGTACGGCCGTGGGTCGTATTGCAACCGCATCCGGCATGAGCAGCATCGCGGTCGGCGACAGGGCGAGTGCAACGGGGACCAACGACACCGCGGTCGGCGTGAATTCGATGGCGACGGGCGGACACAGCACGGCGGCGGGCGACAATGCCTTGGCAGCAGGTGCGAACAGCACAGGTCTCGGATTCTTGTCGATCGCAACGGGCGACCAAAGCACGGCGCTCGGCGCCGTTGCGACCGCGTCCGGCACCGACAGCTTTGCCGGCGGGTTGCATTCTGTCGCGTCCGGCACCAGCAGCGTTGCGCTGGGCGAGATGGCAACCGCGGCCGGAGCCGAAAGCTTCGCCGGCGGGTTCAACGTAGCAGCATCGGGTCGTGGGTCGATCGCATTGGGGGATGCTGCGAATGCGTCGGGAGACTTCAGCTATGCCGGGGGCGAGACGGCGATGGCATCGGGCGTCGCCAGCGTGGCGATCGGCGATACTGCGAAGGCACTGGGTGACGATAGCTATGCCGGCGGCCAGTTGTCGGAGGCTTCCGGCCAGAGCAGCGTGGCACTGGGCGGCGGCGCGAAGGCATCGGGAGATTTCAGTTATGCCGGCGGGTCTTCTACGACTGCATCGGGCACGAGTAGCGTGGCACTCGGTGACTCCGCGACCGCATCGGGAGAATTCAGCTATGCCGGCGGCGTAGCGGCGGCGGCTTCTGGCCAGAACAGCGTGGCACTCGGTGGCGGCGCGAAGGCAACGGGAGATTTCAGTTATGCCGGCGCACTGTTGGCGACGGCATCGGGCGTCGCCAGCGTGGCGATCGGCGATACTGCGACGGCGTCGGGCGATCGCAGCTATGCTGGGGGGATCGTCGCGACCGCATCCGGTACAAGCAGCGTCGCACTCGGGGACGGCGCTATCGCGTCAGGCGATCAGAGCTTCGCCGGCGGAGCCAATGCGACGGCGTCTGGCGACAGTGCCGTTGCGCTTGGCGACACCGCCGTCGCATCCGGCGATGTCAGTTACGCAGGCGGGGCGTCTTCGACGGCCTCCGGCTTGGGCAGTGTTGCGCTTGGCGGCGGTTCGACGGCGTCCGGAACCGGCAGCAGCGTACTCGGCGCCACGGCATCCGCGTCAGGCGATGGAGCTACCGCACTTGGAGCCGTGTCGACCGCGTCGGGAACAGGCAGTTTCGCAGGCGGGTTATCTTCGATGGCCTCGGGCATAAGCGCGGTCGCGCTTGGAGACACGGCAACGGCTTCTGGTGACCAGAGCTTCGCCGGCGGAGCCAATGCGACGGCGTCTGGCGACAGTGCCGTTGCGCTTGGCGACACCGCCATCGCATCCGGCGATGTCAGTTACGCAGGCGGGGCGTCTTCGACAGCCTCCGGCTTGGGCAGTGTTGCGCTTGGCGGCGGTTCGACGGCGTCGGGGACCGGTAGCAGCGTCCTTGGCGCCATGGCCACCGCGTCAGGCGATGGTGCTTTGGCGCTGGGAGCCGTTTCGACTGCGTCGGGTCTTTCCAGCGTCGCGCTCGGCAACAGCGCGATGGCGTCGGGCGAAGACAGCTTGGCCGGTGGGTTTTCCGCAAACGCATCCGGCATGAGCGGTGTGGCGCTCGGTGATACGGCGACAGCGTCGGGAGACTTCAGTTACGCAGGCGGCGTGTCATCGACAGCCTCCGGCTTGGGCAGCATCTCCATTGGCGGTAATTCGATGGCGTCGGGAACGGGCAGCAGCACACTCGGCGCCATGGCAACTGCTTCCGCCGATGGCGCCGTGGCGCTCGGAGCGGTGTCGACTGCGTCGGGCCTTTCCAGCGTCGCGCTCGGCAACAGCGCGATGGCGTCCGGCGAAGACAGCTTGGCCGGCGGTTTCAGCGCGACCGCATCGGGCATGAGCGGCGTCGCACTTGGCGACACGGCCACGGCATCGGGGGACTTCAGCTACGCAGGCGGCGTGTCTGCGACAGCCTCGGGCTTGGGCAGCATCTCTCTCGGTGGCAACTCGACGGCGTCCGGGACTGGCAGCAGCGTCCTTGGCGCCATGGCCACTGCGTCAGGCGATGGCGCTGTGGCGCTTGGAGCGGTGTCGACGGCATCGGGCCTCTCCAGCGTCGCGCTCGGCAACAGCGCGATGGCGTCCGGCGAAGACAGCTTGGCCGGCGGTTTCACGTCGACGGCGTCGGGTCAGAGCAGCGTCGCTCTCGGCGACACGGCCACGGCATCCGGTGACTTCAGCTACGCCGGCGGCGTGTCTGCGACGGCGTCGGGAACCGGCAGTATCTCCATCGGCGGCAATTCGACGGCATCGGGGACCGGCAGCAGCGTGCTGGGCGCCATGGCCACCGCGTCAGCCGATGGCGCGTTGGCGCTCGGAGCGGTATCGACTGCGTCGGGCAACTTCTCCATCGCGCAGGGTGCAAACAGCACTGCGACGAATGAAAGCGCCATCGCCGTAGGTGGCGGCGACGGCACGACAGTTTTTGCCGCCAAGGCGAGTGGGCTGCAATCGATCGCCATCGGTTCCAGTGCCGGTGGGCCAACCCTCGCGAGCGACAATAATTCCATCGCGATCGGAAGTGATACCGTAAGCACCGCCGTCAGTAGCACCGCGCTTGGCGCATTCGCCAGAGCGACTGCCACAAACAGCACAGCGCTCGGCGTAAGCACTACAGCAGGTGGCGACAACAGTATCGCTGCCGGCGCTACCGCAATGAGTTCCGGCGCGGAAAGCTCCGCCTTCGGCGTTGGCGCCCGGGCACTCGGTGATTTTTCGACGTCGATCGGTGCAAGCGCTCTCAGCACTGGTACTCAGTCGTCTGCTCTCAGCGCTCTTTCGATCGCCAGCGGCGATTTCTCAACATCGCTCGGATCACACTCTCAGGCTGCCGGCGCGAACAGCGTCGCGATTGGCGGCGGCGACGGTTCTCCAGTATTTGGCGCAAGGGCAATCGGAGCACAATCCATCGCCATCGGTCTCGGCTCCGTCGCGACAATGAGCGACGCGATCGCGCTTGGCGACAGTGCGTCCGCATCGGGAAGCGGCAGTGCAGCGCTGGGCGCCGCCGCAACAGCATCCGGAGTGAATAGTTCAGCTGTGGGCGCGCTTTCGTTTTCCGGTGGCGCGAACTCGACCGCGGTCGGAATTATGGCTGACGCGTCGGCAGATCATAGTTCGGCGCTTGGCGGCAGGTCGGCGGCGACGGGCATCAGCAGTACTGCGCTCGGGTTCGCTACAACGGCGTCCGGCACAAATGCGTCGGCGCTTGGCATCAGTTCGTCCGCGACCGGAATGAGCAGCATCGCGCTTGGCGACACGGCCCGTGCGTCCGGCGACAACAGTACGGCGATCGGCGTTAGCGCGACGGCGTCGAGGGCCGGCGCACTTGCACTCGGACAGAGCGCATCGGCCACCGGCGTCGACGCTATCGCCATCGGCCATGGCGCGAGCGCGACGGGTTCGGTTGCCGTCGGCCTCAATGCCAGCGCGGCGGGAGGCGGCGCCGCCTTCGGCGACAATTCTGTCGCGACAGGAGTCCTTGCTACCGCCATCGGTCCTGGCGCCTCGGCAACGGCACCAGGCTCGGTCGCCATCGGCAGCGGTTCGGTCGCGAGCACCGCGAACAGCGTTTCGTTCGGTACGAGCGGACATGAGCGCGTGCTGACCAACGTCGCGCCTGGCGTGAATCCGACCGACGCGGTCAACGTCAGCCAGCTCAACGCAGCCGTCGGCAACCAGGTCGCCGGCTTGAGCCGCGCCCTGAAATCGAACCTGTTCAGCGGTATTGCGGCCGCCGTCGCGCTCGGCGCGCCGGCCACGCCATCGGCGCCCGGCAAGACGACGCTGACGCTGCAATCCGGTTTCTTCGAGAACTACACCGGCATCGGTCTGGCCTTCGCGCATCGGCTGAACACTGACAACACCATCCCGATCGACATCCAGGGCAGCTTCGCCCATGCCGGCAGTGAGAATGTCGGACGTGTCGGCGTCTCGATCGAGTTTTGATCGTAATGAAAGCGCGCCTGCAATTGATCGCCGCACTGTTGTTCGCGGCCATCGTGGGGGCCGGAGCGGCCTGGTATTTTTCCAAGCCGGCTGAGCGGCCGCCATCGCCAACGGTGACCGCGCCGCCTGCGCCCATGCCGGTGCATCCGGCTCTGCCGCGCATGCAGGTGATCGCGCAATTCGGCGGGCCGCTGCAGGATACGCTGATCCAGCGCCTGCGCGACCCAATCGACGGCACGAACTGCTACGTCTATTTGCCGATCGCCGTGCATCATGCGCCGCCCAATCCGGCGACGGGTTATGTCGAGTATGGTGCCAACACGGTGGGATCGATCAGCTGTTTTGCTGCTCCGGCGCGTGCTTCGCAAACACAGGCTCCGATTACAAGATAGATTGTTGGACAAAATGAGAAGCCCGCACCGGTTGTCCGATGCGGGCTCTCGCTTGAGCGTGAGATTCCTACGGGGAGGGGCTGACCGCGGAACCACGCGCCTCAAGTTCTAGAGACGGATCACGCCGATCACGCCGCCGGTGTAGGGATTGATCTCAATGAACGCGACGCGACCGAAGCGGTCATAGCTGCGCACGACATAATGTCCGCGCACGAAGTAGGGCTCGCCGACATAGCGAATGTGGTGGTAACGCAGCGAGCGGAAGATCGTATCGCGATCGGCGAAGCGGCGACGTTCGTGGCGCCAATGGCGATGGTCCCAACCGCGATGGCCATAGTCGTCGCGATCGCCGCGTGTATCCCGGTAATGGTCGTTGTCATTGTCGTAGCGACCGCTATCGCGGCCATAGGAGTCGTCGGCCGACGCGCTGGCTGCGCCGACGACGCTCAACACCGCCGCCGTGGCCGCTGCCGCAAGAATTTTCTTGATGGTCATCGTCTTCTCCTTTGGCTCGTTTGAAGGCGCCGTGATGGAACTCGTCCAACTGGAGCCTTCGTTGCATGTCGCGTAAGATGCGCCCTGGCTCCTGAACGAGTTCTGGACAGCCCGTTCATGCAAGGTTCATTTGCGGAACTCTAAATAACCCCATGCAATTGCGTGTTTTCCTGGCCGTGATTCCCATGTGCGTCGCACTGTTGGCGCCGGCGCACGCGCAGCGCATGGCGGATGGCGCGACGCTCGATCGCATCCTTCCCGACATCCGTGCGCAGCACCCCGGCCGGCTCTCCGATGCGCAGCCTTGGACCGACGAAAACGGTCGCACACGCTACCGCATCAAGTGGATGACGCCGGACGGGCGCATTCTCTATTTCGATGCGGATGCGAGGACCGGACGCTATTGGAGTTCGGACAGCTTTCGCGACCCGCGCGACTTTGGTCCGCGCGACTCCGGCCCGCGCGACGCTGCCCCACGCGACACTGCCCCGCGCAACGGCGACGCGGAACGTCCGCCACGCGGCGACGATGGTGACAATCGGCCGCCACCCGAAGATCATTCACGCCGTCACGGCAACTGGAACGGCGACCAGGGTCCGTTCGGTGGCGACAATGGTCCCCCGCGGCGCGGTGACGGTGAGCGTCACGGTGATTGGCGTGGCGATGGCGACGGGCGCGGCGGACGCGGCGGCGATTATGGCGGCAGTCGCCATCATGGACATGGTGGGAACTGATCATGCGCATCCTTCTTGTTGAGGACGACAAGGACCTGCAGCGCCAACTGAAAAAGGCGTTGATCGATGCCGGATATGTGGTCGACGTCGCGGGCGATGGCGAGGAAGGGCATTTCCTCGGCGACACCGAACCTTATGACACCGTGATCCTGGATCTCGGTCTGCCCAAGCTGGATGGCGTGCGCGTGCTCGAGAAGTGGCGCAAGGACGGCCGCAAGATGCCGGTTCTCGTCCTCACCGCGCGCGACCGCTGGAGCGACAAGGTCGCCGGCTTCGACGCAGGTGCCGACGACTATCTTGCCAAGCCCTTCTACACGGAAGAATTGCTGGCCCGCGTGCGCGCCCTTCTGCGCCGCGCTGCCGGCCTTGCCTCCTCCGAGATCGAGATCGGTCCCTTGCGCATCGACACGCGCGCCAGCCGCGTGACGGTCGACGGCAATCCGGTGAAATTGACGAGCCTGGAGTACCGCCTGCTGTCCTATCTCGCCCATCACAAGGGCAAGGTGGTGTCGCGCACCGAACTCGTCGAACATCTCTATGAGCAGGATTTCGATCGCGACTCCAACACGATCGAGGTGTTCGTCGGCCGTCTGCGCAAGAAGCTCGACACCGATCTGATACAGACCGTGCGCGGTCTCGGCTATTGTCTCGACGATGCGCCTGCCAAGAGCGATTAGGCTCAACTCGCTAGCGTTCCGGTTGATCGCCGCGGCGGCGGTATGGACCGTTCTTGCCCTCGTCGCCGGCGGCATCATCCTGTCGAACGCGTTTCGCACCTCGGTCGAAGGCGATTTCGATTCCGAACTGCAATCGAGCATGGACGCGCTTGTCGCCTCGGCCGGCTACGATGCAAGCGGCGCCATCCAGCTCGAACCGCGCTATCTGAGTGCGCGCTTTCAACGCGCCTATTCCGGCGACTATTGGCAGATCGTTCCGGTCGGCGGCGGGAAGCCGATCATCTCGCATTCGCTGCTCGATCGCACGATCCGCTTCTCCGATTCAGAAACGGGCAAGGACGGCATGATCTGGGGCCACGCCGAAGGTCCCGATCGCCAGCACTTGCGCGTGCTGGCGCGCCGCATCGAATTTCCCATCACCGCGACGGCGCAGCCCGACGACAATCGTGCCTACATGTTCACCGTCGCCAGCGACATGAACGAAGTCGACCAGCGCATCGCCGAGTTCAACGGTACGCTGGTGTGGTCGTTCGTCATTCTCGGCCTCGGCCTCGTCGCTGCGGTGTTCATTCAAGTCCGGGTCGGACTGCAGCCGCTGCGCAAGGTGACCGATGCGCTCGCGCGCATTCGCGCCGGTCAGGCACGTCGCCTAGAAGGCAGCTTCCCCGCCGAAATCGAGCCTTTGGCGAGCGAACTCAACAGCCTGATCGAACATTCCGCCGAAGTGGTCGGGCGTGCGCGCTCGTACGTTTCCAATCTCGCGCATTTTCTGAAGACGCCGCTCACGGTTCTCGCGAACGAAGCCACCGCCGATACCGGACCGCTCGGCGAAGTCGTCTCGCGCCAGGTCAAGAGCATGCGCCGCCAGGTCGACCACTACCTCGCGCGGGCGAGAGCAGCCGGCGCACTCGATGTGCTCGGGAACCGCACCTTGGTCGCGCCGGTGCTAGAGGATCTGGCGCGCGTACTGCGCCAAATTCATGCGGAACGCGCCCTCGCCATCGACGTGAATTGTCCGTCCGCGCTCGCCTTTCGCGGCGAACGCCAAGACCTTGAGGAAATGGCTGGCAATCTCGTCGACAATGCCTGCAAGTGGAGTCACGGCCATGTGCGTGTCACGGCCGAAAATTCCGGGCCCAATATCTGTCTCAGTGTGGAGGATGACGGTCCCGGCCTGACGCCGGACGAACGCGGCCAGGTCGGCGAACGCGGCGAAAGGCTCGACGAAAGCGTGCCAGGCTCCGGTCTCGGGCTCGCCATCGTCCGCGATATCGCAAAGCTTTATGCCGGCACACTGATCCTCGATGGCTCCCCCATGGGCGGCCTCAGAGCCCGCCTTACGCTGCCCGCCATCGTCGAAACACGGCATTAACCGTCACTATCTATTATTCGGTGTCCTTCATGTGACGTGCCTTGCATGGCTTCGCTGAAGCAACCGGGATTGCCGAATTCCTTGCTGGCTAGCGTGTCCGAACAGCTTAAGCCATACCTGGCGCGCGCCGTTGAAGTGAGCGGCGTCATTGCGCCGCGGCATGACATGGTTCTCGGCAATGTCCGCCGCATCGCCGGGTCAGAACGTACGCCAACCGCATTGCGTTCCTTCTGTTTGCCTTTCGAGGATCTACTGACCGTCAATTCATGCACGACCGTCAAGCAGAAGGGACGCATTGCGCGCGACAGCATCGCTCCGATTTGGATCTGGCTCAGCCAGTCTCTCTTGCCGCTCGAGACCAAATCCTATTATCGCGCCTTCAAGGCGGCGATTGCCGTCGCCGACCATGCGAAAGGAAAAAGCCATGCGGCGGATTTTTGGCCGATTGCAGGCGCCGCGATGCGTGCCGCCCTGGCCAGCGAATCCGGTCGTCGAACCGCGCGCCAGATATTGAAGAGCGAGCTTGTTGTCGCCGATGCGCAAGAAGCCACGCTTCTGCTGTGCGTTGCTCCCGCGGTCGTGAAGATCCGCGAGTTGCTGGTGCCGCCCGTGCCTGTGCTGACGCGGGAACTCCTAAATGCCTTGCGTGTCATTGGTGACGATTTGGCGCTCTGCGAACCCGGCGCGGCACACTATGTGGCCGTGATCGCGATGAACCAGTTGGCCAGGCCATGGGATGCATTGCAATTGCCGCTATCGAATCTCGCCGGCGACATCATCTTCAACGACATACAGATGGTCGCCGGCGCGGCGCGAGGTGCACGCCATCCCGACTTCGACGTCGACGCGCTGCTCGACAACATCACGCGCTTTACTTGGTACTATGGCGGAATTGTCGAGAATAGCGACAGACTCCGTACGAGCAAATTGGTTCATCTTGTCTCGCGCGAGCGTGCGGCGCTTGCCGAGACGGTGAACAGATACATGCGGCATGCGCCGTCGATACTCGCCGAAGCGCTGCGGCGGCCCGATAGTGAAAGGGTCGAACGGGCTTTGCGCACCGTGCGCCTCGTCATGGGCTGCAAGCCGTTCGAAATTGCGCTCGGCGCGTCGGTCAGCGAAGCCGAGGACGTGATGTGCCGCATGCTGCTCAGCCACAACGAGCATTTGTTCGAGCGCAACGCCTGGAATGGCGGGCAGGCTAGGATCGCGACTTCTGTGAAACTCACCAGCGCGCTTTTTGGCGCCGACCACGGAGAATTTCTGCGCCGCCGCGGTGGTGCCGCGTTCGATGCCCATGTCCCCTAGACGGCGCCCGCCTTTTTCAGCGCAGCGATTTCGACAGCGGAGTAGCCCAGTTCACGCAGGATCTCGTCGGTATGTTCGCCGAGCACGGGCGGGCGGCGGCGAATCGTGCCCGGAGTCTCGTGCAGCTTGACGGGCGTTGCCGCCACGCGCGCTTTTCCGATGTCGGGGAAATCGACGGTCGCGAAGAAATCGCCGCCTTTCACATGCGGATCGTCGAGCGCCTGGCGCGGCCGGAGCACCGGTCCCGCGGGCACGCGCGCGCCTTCGAAGGCGGCGACGGCTTCGGCGCTCGTACGTTCGCCGATCCATTGTTGCATGCGTTGGCTGATGACTTCGCCATGGTCGCCGCGCCCTTTGTCGGTGGCGAAGCGCTGATCTTCGAGCCATTCGGTGGCGCCAATGAGTTTTGCCACACGGCGAAAGAGCGGATGGCCGTTCACCGCCACGATGATCCAGCCATCTTTCGTTTTGTAGATGTCGCTTGGCCCCGCCGTCTGGCTGCGGTTGAGCGTCGGTTTGCGCTCGAGGTTGAGAGCGTCTTCCTCGAGCAGAGTGGGCGTGAAGAAGGTGAGTGCGGTGCGCAGCAAGGCGCCTTCGACGAGCTGGCCGCGCCCGGTCGTCTCGCGCACTCGGAGCGCAGCCGATACGCCCAGTGCGAGCAGGGAGGCCGTGCCGAAATCGACCCATGGCACTGCTGCACGCACCGGCTGCTCGGCCGTGCCGGAAAACCAGGCCGCGCCCGACATGGCCTGTGCGATGCCGTCGAAACCGACGCGTCCGCTATAAGGGCCCTCGAGTCCGAACGCTGTGCCGACGGCGAGGATGGCGCGCGGATTGACCGTGCTGACCGAGTCCCAGTCGAGGTGCATCGCCTTCAATGTCTCCGCCGGGAGATTGGCGACGACGACGTCGGCATCCGCGACGAGTCTTCGCACCACGTCGCGCCCGGCTTCATTCATCGGATCGAGCGTCATGCTGCGCTTGTTGCGGTTCATCTGCAGGAACATCGCGCCTTCGCTCGGGCTGCCGTCATCGCGCGCTCTTAGCGGCGCGATCGTGCGGTCTTCGCTCCCGTCGCGCTTTTCGACGCGGATGACGTCAGCCCCGAGATCGCCGAGCAACGCCGCGCAATAGGGACCGGCGATGTAGCGGCCGAAATCGATTACGCGCAGGCCTTCGAAGGGAGCGGTCACGGCGGTCCTCGACGCAAAATGCCATCCGACTATAGCAAGGGCGGTAGAAATTGCATGGCGCGCCAAGGCATGCGAAACGAAGCCGAAAGGCTTAGAGGACGATCATGCCGCCCAAGCGCAATCCCTTGAATCTGAACCCGCTCCAGCTGCGTACGCTGACTCTGTTGCAAGCCATTGCGCGCATTCCCGGCGCCGCGAGTCAGGCGCCCAACGGCGAAATCGTGATCGCGCAGTTTCCTGCCGCGCACGGCGATCACTTCCACCTCGCCGACGCGACCGTCGCGGCCAAGGATGCGAGCGGACTTTATAATGAGGCGGTGTGGAACGCGCTGACGCGCAAGGGTCTCGCCAAAGCCGAGTGGCCGCGTCAGATGACGCTGACCGAACTTGGGATCAGCTACGACACTGGCGACGCAAAACAGATTCTGCGCCACGCCGAACACTGAAATCAAAAATCAGACTCGCGCCTTCTGCAATGCAGATTGCTTGGTGCGTGTCCATTCCTCGTAGCCGGGATGACCCGGCGATGGAAACAGGCCGAAATGGACGTCGCGGTTCAGCTGCAACACTTCGGCGACGGAATAGGGCCGACCTGAGGCTTTGATAATCGCCGCCGTCAGGTTGGTCGAACTGACCAACCGCATCGCGCGCAGCAGATGCGGCGTGATCGAAGCCGTCGGAGCAGGCTGGCTGGCAGGTGCTGATTCGGCCAAGGTATCCCCCCTCTTCTTAGCAATGCAGGGAACGCTAGGATGCTGTTCTGACGGCATCGTGTCCGTCTGGTGTCTTGTACGTTAGGGCGGGCTCTATTCCATGCGCTTGAGCGTGAAGAAGGGCTTCGGGTAGAGCGCGCGCACGGCCGGACCGGCCATGAACCTGTCGAGGGCGGCGGGATCGGCCGTGATCACGGCGTCTCCGTAATCGCCCTTGCCGATGGTGCCCTTGAGCTTGCCGGACTTGATCGCCTCCTTGGTCGCGTTTTCGTCCGTCAACCAGATCGTCATCTGTCCCTTCGCATCGAGGCGATAGAGAACGGGAATGGTGCCTGCCACCGGATCCTTTTCGGGCTTCCCGTTGTCCGATACGAGGCGGATGTTCATGAAGCGATTGTTGCCTGCTCGTCCGGTCGTCATCGTGATGGCGTTCCAGTCGGCGTCGGGTTTGTCGCCGGTCGCAACGCTAATGAGTGTGATCGTGCCGTCGGGACGCGGCAGGAAATGAAAATAGACACTGCGTTCGCTGGTGTCGTGCGGCTGTCCTTTCCACAGTCCGTCTAACATGGCGTCAGGTTTCAGTCCGCTCGTCGATCCAACCGGATGGCTGGTCACGGGCGGATAGCATGCCGCGAGTGCGACCATGGCCGCGGCCAAGAGCAGAACGCGAAAGTATGTCATGATTTTCCCCAGTCCGATTTACGCTAAATGAATGGCGATTTTGGCCGAAGCAGGGCGGCCCCTATGCCGCGTTGGCCCGCAAGTTTTATCTCACTATAAGGTCCCGGCGCACCGATCCAAGTCTGATGACCGCCAAGCAACGCCGCCGCATCGCCTTCGCCGCCGCCCTGATCCTGGCGAGTGGGGGCGCGGCCGCGCTCGTACTGACCGCGCTCAAGGACAACGTGCTTTACTTCTACAGTCCGAGCGACGTGCGCGCCAAGAATGTCCAGCCTGGGATAGCGTTTCGCATCGGTGGCCTCGTTGCGCCGCATAGCGTGCACCATGGCGCCAATGCCGGAGTGAATTTCACCGTGACGGACGGCCGCGTCGCGCTTCCCGTCGCTTATCACGGCGTACTGCCGGCGCTCTTCCGCGAAGGCCAAGGTGTGGTGGCGCTCGGCGCGCTCGATGCTGCTGGAACGTTCGATGCGACGGAAGTCCTCGCCAAGCATGACGAGAAATATATGCCGCCCGAGGTGGTCGATGCGCTGAAGCGCGCCGGCCGCTGGAAGGAAGGGCAATGACAGGCGAGATCGGCGAGCTCGCGCTCTGCCTCGCGCTCGCGCTCTCTCTTGTGATGACGGCCGCGGGTATCGCCGGGACGCGCGACGGCGCAGCCATGGCGCGTTCCGTCGCGACCGGTGCGGCCAACGGTCTTCTCGTGTTCGTGGCGCTTGCCTTCGGCGCGCTCGTCTATGCGTCGATCGTCTCAGACTTTTCGCTGCTGAATGTGGCGCAGAATTCGCACACGCTGAAACCGCTGATCTACAAGATCAGCGGCGTTTGGGGAAATCACGAAGGCTCGATGGTGCTCTGGGTCCTGGTGTTGGCGATCTACTCCGCTGCCATCGCGGCTTCGAAACGCGGCGGCGAAAAGCTGACCAGCGCCGCACTCGGTGTGCAGGGCATTCTGGCGCTGGCCTTTCTGGTCTTCATCCTCCTGACGTCAAATCCGTTCGTGCGTCTCGATCCGCCGCCGTTCGAAGGCGCGGGATTGAATCCGCTGCTTCAGGATTTCGGCCTCGCCGTGCATCCGCCGATGCTTTATGCCGGCTATGTCGGTCTCTCTGCCACATTCGCTTATGCCGCCGCGGCGCTGATCACCAAGCAGCAGGATTGGGCGCGCGCGGCGCGACCCTTCATGTTGACGGCATGGATCGCGCTGACGCTCGGCATCGCGCTCGGCAGTTGGTGGGCCTATTACGAACTCGGCTGGGGCGGATTCTGGTTCTGGGATCCGGTTGAGAACGCCTCGCTGATGCCTTGGCTGGTGGCGACGGCATTGCTGCATTCGGCGCTGGCGACGGAGCGGACCGGCGCGTTTAGAAGCTGGACGCTGCTTCTCGCCATCGCGTCCTTTTCGCTCAGTCTGATCGGAACCTTCCTGGTGCGCTCGGGCGTGCTCTCTTCGGTGCATTCCTTCGCCAACGATCCGGAGCGCGGCGTCTTCATTCTGGCCATGATCGTCGGTGCAATCGGTGGTGCACTCGCGCTCTTCGCCTGGCGGGCGCCGAGTCTTGAGGGCGGCGCTTCGTTCGAACCGGCAAGTCGCGAGACGGCGCTCTTGCTGAACAATGTCTTTCTCGCCGCCGCAGCGGCGACCGTGTTCGTGGGAACGCTCTATCCCCTCGCGCTCGATGCCTTGACCGGCACCAAGATCTCTGTCGGCCCGCCTTATTTCGCGATCACCTTTGCGCCGATCTTCATCGCACTTCTGGTGCTCGTGCCGTTCGGGCCGCGTCTTTCCTGGCGCAAGGGCGATCTCACGGCGTCGTTTCGCCTGCTTGCGCCGGCGCTCGGCATCGCGCTGATCGCCGCGGCTGCCATTCTCGCCTTCACCGCGCCGCGTACGTTGTTCGGTTCCGGCGCATTCGCGGTCGCCGCTTGGCTGATCGCAGCCAGCGTCGTCGACATTCGCGCGCGCGGCGGACAAGCGTTGAGGGCAAGCGCGCTCGCCTCGGTTCTCGCTCATGCCGGTCTCGGAGTCACGTTGCTTGGCGTTGCCGGAACGACGCTTTGGCGGAGCGAAATTCTCGAAGTGCTGGGGCCGGGAGAATCCACCGCGATCGCAGGCTACACGCTGCGCTTCGACGGGGTGAAGGCCGCGAAGGGTCCCAACTACGACGCCGCGCGCGCGACGATCACTGTCCTCGAAGACGGGCAAACGATTGCCGTCATGCACCCGGAGAAACGGATCTATCCGGCGGAGGGACAGGATACGGTCGAGACGGCAATCAGGACGACCATCGTCAGCGATCTCTATTTGGCGCTTGGCGATGAACGCGACAAGGCCCGCTGGGTCGTTCGCGCCTACGTCAATCCGCTGGCGCCGCTGATCTGGCTGGGCGCACTCGTCATGGCGCTTGGCGGATTCGCCGCGCTATGGAGCCGCCTTCGTGTCCCACGGGCATCGCCCACCGCAGTTGCAGAGGCTGCGGAATGAGACATCTCTTCCTGGCTGTGATGGTTCTCATTGCTGCCGCGCCGGCGCAAGCCTTGCCGGCACCGGACACGCTTTCCAACCCGGTTGAGGAGGCGCGCGCCCGAAATCTGCAAAAGGAACTGCGTTGCCTGGTCTGTCAGGGCGAGTCGCTCGACGAGTCGAACGCTTCGCTGGCCGTCGATCTGAGACGGCTCATCCGTGCGCGCATCAGGGCTGGCGACAGCGACGAGGCGATCAAGAATTTTCTCGTTTCGCGCTATGGCGACTTCATTCTGATGCAGCCGCCGTTCGAGACGCGCACCTATGCCTTATGGCTATCTCCGTTCGCAGTCCTGATCCTTGGAGCGGGTATTGCCGTCTGGGTCGTGGTCCAGGCAAAGCGGCGTCCGCAGGGACACTAAAGTCTTGTATTATTACATATAGTTAATAATTTAGAGAGAAATGGGCAACGTCGGGACGCTATTGGAGACCCGTCGGCGCCGGTCAAGGAGAGCACCCCATGCCTGAACAAAATCCGCATCCGGTCAAAACGCATAGTCGCGCGGTGGTCCTCGGTTCCGCTGCGGCGATCGTGCTGATGGGCATCAGCGCCTTCGCGCTTGCCCCTGCCGTGCAGACGAGCGATTCCGCGCAGCCTCAACGAGAAATCGCGGCCGCCCAACCCATCGTGCGCTCGACGCCACCGCGCATGCTGGAGAATGGCGCGCCCTTCAGCTTCGCCGATCTGGTGGAGCGCGTCAGTCCCGCCGTTGTCACCATCACGTCTGAGTCGATCGAGACCCAGGCGTCGCTCAGCGCCGAAGATCTGCCGGCGCCGTTCCGCGACTTCTTCAATCAATACGGACAGGGCGGACGCTCGCGCACGCCGCACAAGGCGGTCTCAGCCGGTTCGGGCTTCATCATCGACAAGTCCGGACTCATCGTCACCAACAACCACGTGATCGAGAATTCCAGGAAGATCACCGTCAAGCTTCCCGACGGCCGCAGTTTCGAAGCCAAGCTGATCGGAACCGATCCTCTGACCGACATCGCGCTCATCAAGGTCAAGAGCGACAAGTCGCTGCCGATCGTCGAATTCGGCGACGACCGCCAGGTTCGGGTCGGCGACTGGGTCGTCGCGGTGGGAAATCCGTTCGGCCTTTCCAATTCGGTCACGGCGGGCATCGTCTCCTCGCTCGGCCGCGACATCGGCAACGGCCCCTATACCGACTTCATCCAGATCGATGCGCCGATCAATCGCGGCAATTCGGGCGGACCGACGTTCGATTTGCGCGGCCAGGTCATCGGCATGAACTCGATGATCTATTCGCCATCGGGCGGCAGCGTCGGCATCGGCTTCGCCATTCCCTCGTCGGTGGTGCATGAAGTCGTTGCGCAGCTGCTCGCGAAAGGCCATGTCGAGCGCGGCTATCTCGGTGTCAATATCCAGAGCATCACGCCCGACATCGCATCCACCCTCAACATCAGTTCGCCCAAAGGCGCGATCGTCGCCGAAGTCGTCCCCGGTGGTCCGGCGGCGAAGGCCGGTTTCGTCCAGGGTGACGTCATCGTCGCTCTCAATGGCCGGTCGGTCGAAGATTCGCGCGACCTGACGCGCCACATTGCGTCGCTGCCGGCCGGCGCGTCGGCGCACTTCACCGTGATGCGCGCCGGACAAAAGCGCGACATCACAGCCGCGATCGGCAATCGTCCCGACAAGCGCGTCGCCGCCAACGAAGCCCCCAACAATGACGGGTCGCAGAACGATGGGCCGCAGGCCGGCGCCATGCAGGCGATGGGATTGGGCCTTGCGAGCGTCACGCCCGAAGCGCGGCGCAACTTCAACATCGACGAGGGCATCGACGGCGTGCTTGTGACTCGCGTCGATCCCGACAGCGATGCCGGCGACAAGGGCATTCAGCCGGGCGACGTCGTGCTCTCGGTGGCGAACAAGCCGGTGCACTCGCCAAAAGACATTCTCAGTCTGATCGCACAGGCGCGGTCGAGTGGAAGAAAAACGGTCCTGCTTCTTGTCGCGACGCAAGGCGGCACGCGCTTTGTGGCGGTCGATATCGGACAGGCTTGAATTCATGCGTACCGGACGGCGCGGCGTTTTTCGCGCTGTCCGGCCCCCGCGCCGGTGGTAGCAGCCCCATCCCCCCGTTGCTGCTGCCGGCGCGGACCCCTTTTTTGCAGATGATATTTCGGGCGGAGGCGGACAGATGCGCATATTGGTCGTCGAAGATGATCTGGAAGCCCAACGCTATCTGGTCAACGGCCTGAAGGAAGCCGGCCATGTCGTCGACGACGCGGCCGATGGCGAGACCGGGCTGACGCTTGCGCTGTCCCGGCCCTACGACGTGGCGGTGATCGACCGCATGCTGCCCAAGATGGATGGACTGAAACTCGTCGCCGAAATGCGCGAGCACAGCAACGCGACGCCGGTTCTGTTCCTCAGCGCGCTGTCCGAGGTCGATGATCGCGTGAAGGGGCTCAAGGCCGGCGGCGACGATTATCTGACCAAGCCCTATGCCTTCGTCGAACTCCTGGCGCGCATCGATGCCTTGATGCGCCGGCGCTCGCCGCAGACCGTCAAGACCCGTTTGCAGGTCGGCGATCTGGAGCTCGACTTGCTGACGCGGACCGCCAAACGCGCCGGTTCGGCCATCGACCTGCAGCCGCGCGAGTTCCGTCTTCTGGAGTATCTGATGCGTCACGCGAGCCAGGTCGTGACGCGCACCATGCTGCTCGAGAGTGTTTGGGAATATCACTTCGATCCGCAAACCAACGTGATCGACGTCCACATCTCGCGCCTGCGGGCCAAGATCGACAAGGGGTTCGACACCGCTCTGCTGCACACCGTGCGCGGCGCCGGCTACATGATCCGTGCGCGCGCCTAGTATCCTTCGGACTCAGGCGTATCGCATCGTTCTGGTCTACGTCTTCGTCTTCGCCGTATCGGTGGCGGCGCTGATCGCCTTTACATATTGGAACACCAAGCGCGCGCTCGACGAACAGACCGACCAGATCATCGAAGCGGAAATCACCGGCCTGTCGGAGCAGTATCAGCAACTCGGTCTGCGCGGCCTCGCCGATGTCGTCATCAGCCGTTCGGCGCATGGCGGCCCTGGTCTCTATCTTCTCGCCAACCGTCTGAAACAGCCGATCGTCGGCAATCTCGATGCCTGGCCGTCCAGCATGACATTGCCCGGCAACTTCGTGGAGTTCGACTATCAGCGGCGCATCGAAAACAAGCTCGACACGCGCCGTGCCCGCGGCCGGGTGTTCGTGCTGGCCGGCGGTTTCTATCTGCTGGTGGCGCAGGACGTATACGAGCGCTACCAGACCGAAAAACTCTTCACCACGACCCTGCCATGGACCGTCGGGCTCGTTCTTCTCCTCGGCCTCGGTGGCGGCGCGCTGATGAGCCGCAACATGCTGGCGAGGCTCGACTCCATCAACCGCACCAGCGGCGAGATCATGGGCGGCGATCTTTCGCGCCGTGTGCCGATCGGGGAAGCGCATGACGAATTCGATGCGCTGGCCGAGAATCTCAACGCCATGCTCGATCGTATCGAGCGCTTGATGAAGGGCGTGCGCGAGGTGACGGACTCGGTGGCGCACGATTTGCGCACGCCTTTGAACCGCCTGCGCAATCGCCTGGAAGCGACGCTGCGCCATCTCGAACCGGCGAGCGCCGAGACGTCGGAGATCGAAGCGGCCGTGGCTGAAACCGATTCGCTGATCACGACCTTCAACGCGCTCCTGCTCATCGCCGAAGCTGATGCTGGCGTGACGCGGGGCGAAATGGCGCCGATCGATCTTTCGACAATCGCCGCCGATATGGCCGAGCTCTACGCGCCGCTCGCCGAAGAGAAAGGCGTCAATCTCGAGATTGCGCCTTCGGGCGCAACGATGATCGACGGCAATCGCAGCCTGATTTCGCAGGCTCTCGCCAATCTGGTCGACAACGCGATCAAGTACACGCCGGCAGGAGGCAAGGTGACGGTGACCGCATCGGGCACGCCGCTTGGCGTCGAATTGCGCGTCGTCGATACGGGTCCGGGAATACCGCCGGCCGAACGCGCCCGCGTCGTCGAACGTTTCGTTCGATTGGAGGCGAGCCGCAACTCGCCCGGCACGGGACTGGGATTGAGCCTCGTCGCCGCGGTGGCTCGTTTGCACGATGCGAAACTGATGCTCGAGGACAACGCGCCAGGTCTGCGCGCCATCATCCGCTTCCCGCGTCAGCCGCTTCGCCCGCGCTAAAGTCAAAAAAGCGTTCTACACTTAGGCCATGACCGCATTCGACGGCGCCGCGCCGCCTCAGCCATTCGACAAAGCACGTGCGGAGCGCACGTTCGAAGCGCTTGCGGCGGAGGGTTTCGTGCCGGACCCGGCGCAACGCGACATCCTTGCGGGCGCGTTCGGCAACAGTCCGTTCCTGGCGCGCCTGGCGCGGCGCGAGCACGCGACGCTCCCGCTGCTGTTGCAGCGTGGGCCTGGGACAATCGTCGCCGAGGCCATCGCTCTCGCCTTGTCCGCCGCGGACGCGCCAACGCAAGCCGAGGCGATGGCCTGTCTGCGTATCGCCAAGCGCCGTGCCGCACTCGCTGTCGCGCTGGCTGACATCGCCGGCATCTGGCAGCTGGAAGACGTAACACGCGCGCTGACGGAATTCGCCGACGCGTGTGTCAAAGGCGCGTTGCGCCACTTGCTGCGCGAGGCTTCCGAAAGAGCATCACTCTCCGAGCGCGATGGTGCCGTGCTCGAAGCGACGACGGGTCTTGCCGTTCTGGCGATGGGCAAATACGGCGCTTTCGAGCTCAATTATTCGAGCGACATCGACCTTGTCGTGTTCTACGACCCCCGTCGTTTTCCGTTTCGAAAGCGCGACGACGCGCGCGGTGCCGCCGTCGATCTGGTGCGCGGCATCGTCAAGCTCCTGAGCGAGATCACCGCCGACGGTTACGTCTTCCGCGTCGACTTGCGTCTTCGTCCTGACGCCGGCGCAACACAGGTGGCGATCTCGGTTGACGCAGCCGAGAGCTACTACGAAGGCATGGGGCAGAATTGGGAACGCGCCGCCTTCATCAAGGCGCGTGCCTGCGCCGGCGATCCTGAGACAGGGGCGCATTTCCTGAACGCCATCGTGCCGTTCATCTGGCGCCGCAACCTCGACTACGCGGCGATCGAGGACATCCACTCGATCAAGCGCCAGATTCACGCCCATGAAGGTCATGGCACGATCGCGGTGGCGGGTCACAACATCAAGCTTGGCCGCGGCGGCATCCGCGAAATCGAATTTTTCGCACAGACGCAACAGCTCATCCTTGGCGGCCGCATGCCGGAGCTGCGCCAGAGCAGTACTGTCGCGGCCTTGGATGCGCTGTGCGCCCGGCAATTGGTGACAGAGGAGACGACTTCCGATCTGAAGCATGCGTACCGTTTCCTGCGCACGCTGGAACATCGGTTGCAGATGATCGAGGACCAGCAGACGCATACGATTCCAAAAGCGCCGGAAGACATCGCGCACGTCGCCTGCTTCCTGGGTTTCAGCGATGCGCAGGAATTCGCGGCAGAACTAACCAAGCAGCTTGAAACCGTTCAGAGTCACTATGCGCGCCTGTTCGAACGGGAAAAGGAATTGACGGCTGGTGGAGGCAATCTCGTCTTCACCGGCGTCGAAGAGGATGCCGCAACGCTCTCGACGTTGTCACGGATGGGATTTCGCGACCCGGCGCACATTTCGGCGGCCATTCGCGGCTGGCATCACGGCCGCATCCGCGCCACAAGAAGCGCGCGCGCCAGAGAGATTTTGACCAAGCTCGTCCCTGTGCTTTTGCCCGCGCTGGCGCAAACGGTCGATCCCGACACGGCCTTCGCCCAATTCGACCGCTTCGTGACCAACCTTCCGGCGGGCGTGCAACTCTTCTCGCTGCTCTTGGCGCGGCCCGACCTTCTCTCGCTCATCGCCACGATCGTGGGCTCGGCCCCGCGCCTTGCGCAGCATCTCAGCCGCGCGCCCGCGACGCTCGATGCGTTGATCGATGCCGATTTCCTGCACACGCTTCCCAGCCGCGACATGCTCGACACGCAGTTGAAGCAACAGATGGCGCGCGCGACCGGCTATGAAGATGCACTGGATGGTGTCCGGCGCTTTGCCAAGGAACAGATTTTCCGCGTCGGCGTGCAGATCATCCAGGGCACAACGAAGGCCGATGCGGCCGGCCCTGCATTGGCGAACATAGCCGATGCGGTGATTTCGGAGGTGCTTCCTGCGGTGGAACGCGAGCTGGGCGACAGCGCCGGTACGATGCGAGGCGGCGAATTCGCCGTCGTCGCGATGGGCAAGCTGGGCGGCAAGGAAATGACCGCGGGCTCCGATCTCGATTTGATCTTCGTCTATGACGTGCCCAAGGGCGTCGAAGCCAGCGACGGTGCAAAACCCCTTCCGGTGATCGTCTACTATGCGCGCCTCGCGCAACGCCTGATCGTGGCTCTGACCGCACAAACCGGCGCCGGCGGCCTCTATGAAGTCGACATGCGGTTGCGACCGACCGGCAACAAGGGCCCCGTCGCGGTGAGCCTGGAGTCTTTCGCGCGTTATCACGCATCCCAATCTTGGACCTGGGAACGCATGGCGCTGACGCGGGCACGAATCGTTCAAGCGCCGCAAAGCCTCCGCCAAAGCGTTGACAAGGTGATCTCGCAAACGCTGCGCGCAAACGTCGAGCCGGCAAAAGTGATCGCCGATGCGCGCGACATGCGCCAGAAGCTCGCGGCGCAATTCTCCGCGGCCAATCCCTGGGATTTGAAATTCGCGTCCGGCGGTCTGGTCGACATCGAATTCATCGCCCAGACGCTGCAGCTTTGCACGGCGCCCCGAGGCGGCGACGTGCTGGACACCAACACACTCGCCGCCCTCAAAAAGCTCGGCGCTGCCGGCGCACTTTCCACCGACGATTCGAATACGCTTCAGTCGGCCGCCTCGCTGCAGCAAGCCCTGACACAGGCACTCAGGATCGCGCTCGACGGTACCCTCGATCCGGCGACCGCGACGCCGGGTCTGAAGGGTGTTCTGGTGCGCGCTGCCGGGCTCGAGAATTTCTCGGAACTCGAGTTGAAGTTGTCGCAAGCACAGGAGTCGGTGCGCCAAATTTTTACGCGTCTGCCGGCCTAGTCGTTCGGAAGGACGACCAAGGCGTCAGGTGACCACGACAGAAAAACCTCGTCTCCTGCGGTGTAGCTGCGCGTCGGACGTTTCTCCGAATTCTGATCCGCAACAAAGACGGGCTCATGCAGACCGGCAATGGCGATACTGTAGTGCGTGCGCTCGCCGAGATAGGCGAGAGCGGCCACGCTGCCCTTGACGCTGGTCGCCCGTGCGTCTGGCGAAAGAATGATCTTCTCCGGGCGAAGCGCCACGAGGATGTCGCTTCCCGCCGGCCCATCGATCGCAAGGCTCGTCTGGCCGAGCAGCCCGAGTTCGACGCGCGCCAGAGCGCCTTCTCGCGCGATGATCTTGCCGGTGAAGAAATTCATCTGACCGATGAAATCCGCCACCTCGCGGCAATTCGGCGCCTCATACAGGACGCGTGGCGCGGCGACTTGCAGGACGCAGCCGGCCGACATTACCGCGACACGATCCGACATCGACAACGCTTCTTCCTGGTCATGCGTCACGAAGACGAAGGTGATGCCGACGCTCTTCTGCAAGGCACGCAGTTCCAGTTGCATGGCTTCACGCAGGCGGCGGTCGAGCGCTCCGAGCGGTTCGTCCAGGAGCAGCACCTTGGGCTTCACAATCAGAGCCCGCGCCAAAGCGACGCGCTGGCGCTGGCCGCCCGATAGTTCGTCGGCACGGCGGCGCTCGAAACCCTCGAGCTTGATCATCGCCAGCGCGTCCTCGACGTGCCGCCGGAGCGCCGACTTGTCGAGATGCGCCTTGCGCAGACCATAGGCGATGTTGTCGAACACGTTGAGGTGCGGAAAAATCGCATAGGACTGGAACACCATGTTCGACGGCCGCCGGTTCGCCGGCTCATCGGTCACGCGCACGCCCTCGAAATAGATTTCGCCCGTGTCGGGAAAATCGAGCCCAGCGATGATCCTCAGCAAGGTGGTCTTGCCGCAGCCCGATGGGCCCAGAAGTGAAAAAAACTCGCCGCGCCGGATCGCGAAATCGGCGGCATCGACTGCCTGCACGGTGCCGAACCGCTTGCTGACACGATCGATGCGGAGGAACGCTTCGTCGTTGCTCACGCGCCCACCATGAACTGCTTTCTGTTTTCCAGGCCGCGGCTGCGCAGCCACTCCGCGAAGACCACGAGGAGCGTGGAGGCGACGAGGATGGCGGCGCCAAGCGCTAAGACCGCAGGCAGCTTGTAGGGAAAGCGCAGCTGACTCCAGATGTAAATCGGCAAGGTCGCCTCGGTGCCGGCGAGAAAATAGGCGATGAGGAATTCGTCGAACGAGACGATGAAGGTCAGGAGCAGGCTGGAGACGATGCCCGGCAGTGCCAGCGGGAAGGTGACGCGCCAAAAGCTCATCCAGGCATCTTCGCCCAGATCGCGCGACGCCTCCTCGAGGCTCTTGTCGAATCCTTCCAGGCGCGACAGTAAAACGGTGATGGCGAACGGAACGCAGATCAGCGTGTGGCCCGCGATTACGCTCAAGAGCGAGAGGGGCAGATTTGCGATGTTGAGAAGAATGAGCAGCGAGATGCCGAGAACGATGTCGGGAATGAAGAGCGGCAGCGACGTGAAGGCGAGGAGAGCAGCGCCGCCAGGAACGCGAAACTGCGTCAAGGCCTTGGCCGTCAGGAGGCCGAGCACAGTGGAGAGGAGTGCCGTCGCCATTCCCACTTCCAGGCTGTTGCCGAGCGCATGCAGCATCGCGTCGTCCGATAGCATCTGCTCGTACCACTGGGTGGTGAAGCCCGAGAGCGGAAAGGCGATGAAGACCGAATCGTTGAAGGAGAATAGCGGCAGGAACAGCACTGGAAGGTATAGGAAAGCGAGATAGAGAATCGCATACGCGAGCAATCCGGCCCGTCCTTGGCGTCTGCGGTGTCGCATCAGCGGATCTTTCCCGCCGCGGCACGCAGCGCGCTCACGAAGAGGAGCGTCACGACGCCGACGGCAGCCATGCTCGCCATGGCCAGAGCGGCGCCGAGCGGCCAGTTACCAACCTTGTCGAACTGAACTTCGATGACGTTGGCGATCATCATGCCGTCGGAACCGCCGACGAGCGACGGCGTAACGTAATCTCCCGTGGTGGGCACGAAAATCACGACCGCCGCCGCGATCACGCCCGGCAACGAGAGCGGCAAGGTGATGCGAAAGAAGCGTCGAAGGGTGCCGTCGCCGAGGTCTGCGGCGGCTTCGAGCAGGGAACGATCGATCTTCTCCAGGCTCACATAGATCGGAAGGATCGCGAATGGCGCCCAGGCATGCGCCAGCGTCACGACGACGGACGTGGGATTGTAGAGAAGGAATGCGAGCGGTTGATGGATCAGACCGAGGCTCATCAATCCGGAATTGATGACGCCGTTGTAGCCAAGGATCACTTTCCAGGCGAAGACGCGCAGGAGATAGGACGTCCAGAACGGAATCGTGAGCAGGATCAGCCAGACGAACTTGGATTTCTCCACCCGAAAGGCGACGAAATAGGCCATCGGATAGGCGAGCAGAACCGTGATGACCGTAACGAGGGACGAGATTTCGAGCGAGCGGAGGAACAGCGCACGATAGCCGGCGCGGCCGAGGCCGACCTGGTATTGCGCGAGCGAAAAGCGCGTATCGAGCGCGTAGCCGTTCTGCGACCAGAAACTATAGAGCGCCAAGAGCACCATCGGCGCGGCGAGGGCGGCGAGCATGACGAGCATGGTCGGGCTCGTCAGCGCAAAACCGCGCGCGCCTTCCGAGCGCCGGTAGAAGCGCGCAAACTTCGCGGTCATGCCTGCCTGAGCGGAGGTCATTCGTCACACATCCCCGCCTGCCTTCTAGCAACTTCGCCGCCGGCCAGCCATCCACGCAGGCCTTACCGAAATTCTTCAGAGGGATAAGCAATGCTTGCGAGTCGCTGCGGCTAGTCGGATGCGGCCGGATCGCGCCAATTGTCGGTCGCGAACTTCTTTCTGACTCGATCCTGCACGGGAGCATTGTCTGGTGAGTTCCGTGCGATCCACGCTCGCGCGGCGGCGTATGATTTGAACGGGCCGACATGATGCTGCAGACCATCGGGACCGGTGATCTCGACCATGATTTCGGGAACGGCGTTCTTTGATACAGGCTGTAACTTCATTTCGGATATTTCCCCGGCCTGCTTACTCAGTATCGGCTGGTTTGCTCGGAGATCAAAAGATTTCTTGACGCTGAAAAAGTATGCAATCCAAACGAGAGCAGAATACTTAGAACACGTACCAGTATCATAATTGGCTATCGAAGTCTTACCCTAAGGAAGAAATTCGATTGTAAATTTATCCCGGCTCGAAACTCACGCTTGTGTTTTGCAAAGCAGTGTAAAAGACAACTCGGTTTTTCCACGGAATGACGCCGTATAGTTACGACGTCAAAAAAAATCAGAACGCGCGCTCGGTAACGTTCGGAGGATGTCGTCTCTCGAACGATATGCGCGACGTGAATGCACGAACTGAGAGCGCGGCTTCGGGTCTCACGCCTTCATTGTCGTCATGCGCGAGGAAAGTCGCTTTGGGCGTTCGGTTCAAATTCCTCAGGCGCAACGCCCGAATCACGCCATGGCGCGACTTGTGGAAAGAGGCCATTGTCCCTTAGCCTCCGGCAAAACAGTGTGGCTCAGATGCCGGGGATCAGGGGGACATCCATGAAGCTGCTTGCGTTCGGCCGTGCCAAGGCGATCATCCTCGGCCTGTTCCTGGTTGGTGTCCCCGCTCTCGCGGCCGTCGTCCAGTCTCCGCCAGGGGCAAATGTCGACGCCACGCGAATTGCCAATGCCGATGCGGATCCCGGCGAGTGGCTCAGTCATGGCCGTACCTATTCCGAGCAGCGATTTTCGCCGCTGGACAAGATCAACACGTCGAACGTCAAGTCTTTGGGCGTGGCCTGGGAATATCGCACCTACTCCGTGCGCGGGTTGGAAGCCACACCCATCGTCGTCGATGGCATGATGTACTTCACCTTGCCGTGGAGCAAAGTCATCGCGCTCGACGCCAAGACCGGCAAGGAAGTCTGGACCTACGATCCGCATGTGCCTGGTGGCACCGGCCGCTATGCCTGCTGCGACGTCGTCAATCGTGGCGTCGCGCTTTGGCATGGCGCTCTGTTCGTCGGGACGCTCGACGGGCGCCTCGTCAAGCTCGATTCGAAGACGGGTAACGTCATCTGGTCGATCGATACGGTCGAAAATCACAGGCATACCTACACGATCACGGGCGCGCCGCGTGTGATGGATGGCCTTGTCGTGATCGGCAATGGCGGCGCCGAGTATGACTCGCGCGGCTATGTCTCGGCGTTCAACATCGATACCGGAAAGCTCGTTTGGCGCTTTCATGTCGTGCCCGGCGATCCTTCCAAGCCGCAAGAGAACGCAGCGCTGCAACGTGCGCTGAAGACCTGGGACACCACCGGCAAGTACAAGTTCTGGACGATCGGCGGCGGCGGCGCGCCATGGAATTCCATGGCCTATGACCCGAAGCTGGACCTTCTCTATTTCGGCACCGGCAACGGCAATCCCTGGAATCGCGATCTCCGCTCGCCGAAGGGCGGCGACAATCTTTACCTCTCGTCCGTCGTGGCGCTGCATGCCAAGACGGGTGCGTTCGCATGGGCGTATCAGACGACGCCGGGCGACACCTGGGATTTTGATTCGACGGCCGACGTCGTACTCGCCGATCTGAAGATCGACGGCAAAGTCCGGCCCGTGCTCATGCATGCCCCGAAGAACGGCTTCTTCTATGTGCTTGACCGCACCACGGGCAAGCTGATCAGCGCGCAGAAATTCGGAGTCGTGAACTGGGCCAAGAGCATCGATCCGAAGACCGGCAAACCGATCGAAAATCCCAGTGCGCGCTACAAAGACAAGTTGACCGTGGTGTATCCGTCGGCGACTGGCGCGCATAACTGGCAGCCGATGACGTACAGTCCGCAAACCGGACTTGTCTACATCCCCGCGATGGACGCCGCGCAACCTTTCATCGGCACTACCAGTATCGATTATCATCCGCACGCCTGGAATCTTGGCATCGATTTCGCCGCCATTTCGGACGCCGTGTTGAAAATGATCAATTCCGGCAAGCCGCCGCCGCCCGCAGTCGGCTTCATCAAGGCCTGGAATCCCGTGACGCAAAAGGAAGCCTGGCAGGTTTCGATGGGCGGCTCTTGGAACAGCGGTTTGCTTTCGACGGCCGGCGGCTTGGTCTTCGGCGGCGACGCCTATGGCAATTTCAGCGCCTATGACGCGACGAGTGGACGCAAACTGTGGTCGATCGATTTGAAGACCGGCATTCTTGCGCCGGCCATGACCTACATGATCGACGGCCAACAGTATGTCGCGCTTCTCGCAGGTTGGGGTGGCGCGGGCGGCCTCGCCGCGTTCCGCGATCCCAATACGGCGCTGTCGAAGTTCAAGACCAACCAGGGCCGGCTCTTCGTCTTCAAGCTGGGCGGCCGCCAGGTGGTTCAGCCGTTGGCACCGGAAGGAACGCCGCCGACCGAGCCACCGCCCCTGACCAAGGCTGACAATGCCCTCGTCGACAAAGGCTTTGCCCTCTACCACCGCAACTGCCTGGTCTGTCACGGCTTCTTCGCCCAGTCGGAAGGTGAGGTTCCCGATCTCAGGCTGGCGTCGAACGAGATCTGGGGCCAGTACGAGAATATCGTTCTGAATGGCGCGTTCGAGGATAACGGCATGGCTTCGTTCAAGGATGTCTTGTCCAAGAGCGACGTCGAGGCGATCCGCGCCTATATTTTACAGCAATCTCATTTGGCCTGGGACCAGACTCACAAAAAACACTAAGCCTCTGCGTCGCTCGCAAAATTTACTGTGTTGAGTTGCTCGTCGCCCTTTCCGTTTCTATCTCGTTGCCATATCGATGGGCTGGGGCGGATTGCGGTTTGAGACATGGCGAGTCGCAAGCGAGCAGCATCGAAGAAATCTCTCGAAGAGCCGAAGAACAGCGTCGGATATCTTCTGCGTTTCGCCCACCGTTCCTATTTGCGCGCGCTGGGACAACGCACACTTCCGTTTGGCGTCTCGGGCGGACAGTGGCATTTCCTGCGGATCTTGTGGACCGAGGATGGGCTGACTCAGATCGAGCTCAGCCGTCGTGCGGGCATGCGCGAGCCAACCACGGTCGCCGCCGTCAACGGGTTGGAGCGGGCAGGATTTGTCAGGCGGCGCAAAAGTTCATCGGATCGCCGCAAGATTCACATCTGTCTCACCAGCCGCGGCAAGCGACTCAAATCCAAGCTCTTGCCCTTCGTCGCGGAAGTGAATGCGCTCGGGCTGAAGGGCTTTTCCGCGCAGGAGATCAGGAGCCTGCGCCGGGCTTTGCTCAAGATCATCAACAATCACAAGGTTGGGGCTGGGTCCTCCGCATTCGGGCATGACGACGCGGACGATTAGCGCGTCAGCTCTTGCTTCTGATCCATTGCGCCATCAGCTCGACAACATTTTCGCGATGACTTTCCGAGTCTTCGAAATAGTGCGCGCCGGGAACCATGTGCTGCGCCTTATCCTTCGCACCGATGGCGTCAAAGATCTTGCGCGCATCGGAGGGAAAGACCCCCATGTCGGCGTTGCTCTGCACGACGAGCGCGGGCTCCGTGATCTTCGCGAGGTGTTCGCCGCCTTGGCACTTCGACGCCTCGAGGCTCCACATCGAAAGCCAGGTCCTGAGCGAATTGGCGCGGCCGATGCCGGGAAAGCGGTTGGCCTCGGCGGGATGGCCGCGATAGCAACCGGGGCACGGGCGCTCCGACGGATCGAGCGCCGGATCCATGAACCGTAAGTCCGCCCAAGTGCGATAGAGCGGAAACAGAATGTCGGGGATGCCTGCGGCATTGAGACGTTGGAGTTCCGCCTTCGCCCAATCGGTGATTCGCTGGTTGCGCGCTCGCTGCGCGGCGCGATAGGTGGCGATGAAGTCGGCGCTATAAGGCGGCCCGTTCGCCGGATTGAAGGGGTTAAGGCGCTCATCGGTCTTGGTGGGATCGAATTCGTCGACGACGGAAGCGTCCATCCACTCGGTGAGGACCTCTGGCCGGCCTTGGTGCGCGTTCAAGGATATGTAGAGGTCGGCGCCCGGCAATTGCTGCAACGCATCGCGCGTGGCGCCCTTGGCGGTTTGCATCAGCGTCGGCGCCAGCGCTTCGCCCTGATAGGCGCCCATCAAGGAGCCACCACCGGAGTTTCCCAGGATGACGATCCTCTCGACGCCCGCCTTTTCCTTTAGCCAGCGCATGCCGACACCGATATCGATCAGCGCATGCTCGAGCACGAACTGATCCTCGGCACCGCGGAAGCGTGTGTTCCATCCGAGGAAGCCGAAACCCTGCGCCGCGAAATAGGGCGCGATGTAATGCTCGCTGAAGTCAACATTGTAGTGCGTCGCGATCAGCGCCAAGCGCGGGCGCTTCGCCTTCGGCGTCCAATAGAGTCCCTGGCAGGGATGCCCGCCCGCCTGGATGCGCGGCATGGTCGGCGACACGAGGCCGACGAATTGCGCGTCGACTTTTGAATGCCAGTCGTGATCGCTCATCGTCGCTGTTCTTTCCGGAATGCGCTCCAACAACGACCTGTTTATATTGAAAAACCTGGAGCGGGCGAGGCGAATCGAACGCCCGACCCTAACCTTGGCAAGGTTATGCTCTACCCCTGAGCTACGCCCGCGTTCCAAGTTGGGCGGCGGTTATGGCCCAGCCCGGCGCCCGTTTCAAGTCGCCGCCCCTGCCGGTCGCTATTCGCGCTTGAACACAGGCTCGCGCTTGGCGATGAAGGCCGCCAACGCTTCCTTGTGATCGGCGCTCTTGCTGAGCGTCGCGAGTTCCTTGGCCATCACCTTCGCCGCTTCCTCGGGCGAGAGGTTCGGCGCCAGGCCCGCGGTCCGTTTCGTCGCCTCGACCGAAAGCGGCGCGCGACTCGCGATCCGCGTCGCCAATTGGATCGCCGCCTCCATCAGCGCGTCGGGCGGCGTGACGGCGGTGACGAGGCCAAACCGTTCCGCAGTCTCCGCATCGTGCGGCGAACCGGTCAACAGCATGTGCTTGGCGCGCGCCACGCCGATCAAGCGCGGCAGGCGATAGGCCGACGCCATCAGCCCGACATTGACCCCCGAGCAGACGAACTTCGCCTCCGTCGACGCGATCCGGATGTCGCACACCGACGCGAGCTCGAGCCCGCCGCCGAGACACCAGCCGTTGATCGCGCCGATCACCGGCAAACGGTGCGATTCGATGCGCTCCAGTACGCGGCCGAATTCGCCGAGATGGGCCGCGCTCTTCGTCTTCTGTGCCTCGGCCTGTTCCTTGAGATCATCGCCGCCGCAAAACGCGCGACCGCGACCGGTCAGGATGATGCAACGCACGTCCGTGTCGGCGTCGACTTCGTCGAGACGCGCGAGCAGCGCGGCGCGCGCGCTTCGCCCGAGCGCGTTCATCGGCGGATTATCGAGTTCGAGCAGCGCGACGTGCTTGGCCGGCCGGCTGAAATGGACCGTGCTCACGCGCGCTACTTCGTCCATTGCGCCAGCCAGTCGGCAAGGCCTTGCGGCGTCATGTGGCGCGCATCGGCCAGCGCCGCGACATGACCGGCGTCGACCAGCGTCTTGCCGTCAGGCTCCACGATCAGGATGGCGGGCACGCCCTCAAGACGTTTCGTGATTCCGAAACGCGCCGGCACCTGCAGATTCTTGTCGAAGCGACCGACATCGACACTCACGATCTCGTAATGGGCCTTCAGGAAGCGCTTCAATTCGGAAAGCTGCATGAGATTGGCGAGCACGAGGCAATCGCCGCACCAGTTTCCGCCCAGATCGATGAGCACGCGCTTATGGCTGACGCGCGCCTTGGCGAAGGCGGCGGCGACGGCAGCATTTGCGTCAGCGTGCTCGTTATACGGATGCGTCTCGACGACGGGCAGATCTTTCAGGCTCGCGAGTTTCAGCGTCGGCGCGGTTGCGGCGTGCGTCGGCGCTGCAAGCAAGAGAGCAACAACTGCGAGTGCGAAAAGTTTTGTCATGCGGCGAGCCCCCGTCCTTCCAATAGCGGCTCGATGCTGGGATCGCGACCGCGGAACAAGCGATAGGCTTCAGCGAAATCGCGCGTCCCGCCCGCGGAATAGATGTAGTCGTGCAACTTCTTCGCGGTCGCCGGATCGAACGGATTCTTCTTTTCCTTGAAGGCGTCGAAGCCGTCGGCATCGAGGACCTCCGACCACAAATACGAATAGTAACCGGCGGAATAGCCGTCGCCGGTGAATATGTGCAGGAAGTGCGGGCTGGCATGACGCATGACGATTTCCTTCGGCATGCCGATCCGCTCCAGGGCACCTTCCTGGAACGACTCGACGTCGAGTTCTCCAGGATTGACGACGGCGTGATAGTCGAGATCGACGAAGGCCGACGCCAGGAACTCGACGGTCGCAAAGCCCTGGTTGAAATTGCGCGCCGCGTTCAGCCGTTCGAGCATCACTTTCGGGATCGGCTCGCCGGTCTTGGCGTGCACGGCGAAGCGTTGCAGCGTCTCAGGCACTTCCAGCCAATGCTCGAAGATCTGCGACGGCAGCTCGACGAAGTCGAGCGCGACATTGGTGCCGGAAAGCCGTGGGAATCGCACCTGCGATAGCAGACCGTGCAGGCCATGACCGAATTCGTGAAATAGCGTCCTCGCTTCGTCGAACGACAGCAGTGCCGGCTCGCCCTTGGGGAAATTGCAGGTGTTGACGATCAAAGGCGTCACGCTCTCGCCGATATTCTCCTGATCGCGGAACGAACTCATCCAGGCGCCGCCGCGCTTGGAGGCGCGGGCAAAATAGTCGCCGTAGAACAATCCGACATGGGCGCCGTGGCGTGTTACTTCCCACACCCGCACATCGGGATGATAGATCGGAATGTCGTGCCGCTCGGTGAAGTCGAGGCCGAACAGCCGATGCGCGGTGTCGAACGCCGCCTGGATCATCTTCTCGAGCTGGAAATAGGGCTTGATCTCCGTCTCGTCGAGATCATAGCGCTTCTTGCGCAGCTTCTCGGCATAGTAGCGCCAATCCCACGCCGCCAGCTCGAAGTTGCCGCCATCTTCGGCGATGACCTCTTGCAGCGCACGCGCCTCTTCCTCGGCGCGCCGCTTGGCCGGCGTCCACACCTGGTCGAGCAGGCGGCGCGCATTCTCCGGTGTCTTCGCCATCGTATCGGCGAGCTTGTAGTGCGCGAAGGTGGGATAACCCAAAAGCTTGGCGCGTTCGGCGCGCAGATTGACGGTCTTCGCAATGATCGCCCGGTTGTTGTGTTTGTTGGCGTTGTCGCCGCGCGTGGTCCAGGCCTTGAACAGCTTTTCGCGCAAATCGCGCTTGTCGGCGAACTGCAGGATCGGTTCCACGCTCGAGCGCGACGTGGTGGCGGCAAAGGGCGCGTCGAGGCCGCGCTCTTTTGCGGTCTCCGCGGCAGCCTCACGGGCAAATTCCGGCACGCCTGCAAGATCGCTCTCGTTCAACGGCAGAAGAAAGTCCTGCTCGTCGGCGAGCACGTTCTGTCCGAACGCCGTACCCAGCGTGGCGAGTTCCTCTATGATCGCGGCAAAGCGCGCGCGTGCGCTGTCCTTGAGCTTGGCGCCGGCGCGTACGAAGTCGAGATGATAGCGCTCCAGCACGCGCCGGCTCTCGGCATCGAGTGCGAGCGACTCGACGCGGTCGTTCAACGTATCGATGCGTTTGAACAGCCTTTCGTTGAGATGGATGTCGTTCCAATGCTTGGCCAGGACCGGCGCCATCTCGCGCTCGATGTCCTGGAGTTGGTCGTTGGTGTGCGATCCCGCCAGATTGCCGAACACAGCCTCGACCTTGGTCAAAAGCCGGCCGCTCTTTTCCAGCGCCAGGATGGTGTTTTCGAAGCTCGGCTCGGCCGCATCGTTTGCGATCGCCGCGATCTCGGCCGCGTGCTCGGCGATCGCTTTTGCATAGGCCGGGCGAAAATGCTCGGGCTTGATGCGATCGAAGGGCGGCGCGGCAAAAGGCGTAGTCCAGGCTTCGAAAAAGGGGTTGGTTATCATGCTTGATCCTGCGCTTAAAGCGATCTGCCAAGGTTAGCCCAGAGATACGCGGCACCGATAGGGACCGTGCTTCTTTAGCCATCACCGATAGTTGAACGCGCACACGCTGAGTTTCTTGCGGAGTACGCAACACTTGTGGCATCGAAGCGGCGGTGTAGCATTGTCCTGGCGACGAGGGGAGCCACGCAACATGACGAAGCTTCGAAGTGCCGCGATTGTTCTGATCCTGACGGCGGGTATCGCGGTTCCCGCGGCACGCTCGGCGGCGCCTGCGACTGAAACGCCTGCCGCGGTTGATCCCGCCTACATGTGGGACTTGGGTGAATTGTACCCATCGGCCGAAGCCTGGACGGCGGAACATGATCGGCTGAAGGGCGTGACCGACACGCTCGTCAAATTCAAGGGAACCTTGGGCAAGAGCGCGAAGGCGATGCTGACGGCGCTCGATGCCATCAGCGCCGTGCAGCGCGGCGACGCGCGCCTTGCCGCCTATGCCGGCCTCAAAGCCGACGAAGACGTGCGTATCGCGCAGAACCAGGAGCGTCAGCAGCTCGCGGCGGCGCTCGCGACGCAGTTGGGCGAGAAGACCGCCTGGGTCACGCCGGAAATCATCGCACTTGGGTCCAAGAAGGTGCTCGCGTTCGAGAAGCAGGAACCCGAGCTCGCGCATCGTTTCGACTTCTTCCTCGACAATGTGCTGCGCAGTGCACCGCATACGCTGAGCACCGAAAGCGAAGGCGTGCTCGCCGCGACCGGCAATGTGCTGGCGCAGCCAAATGCGATCTACAGCGTCCTGGCGAATGGCGAAGTCCCCTTTCCGAGCGTGACGCTCGCGGACGGAACGAAAGTCACGATCGACCAGGGCAGCTACTCGAAATATCGCGCCAGCGCCAATCGCGCTGACCGCAAGACGGTGTTCGACGCTTTCTGGGGCACGTGGCGGAAGTATCAGGACACGCTCGGCGCAACGCTCACCACGCAAGTGATGGGTGAGATCTTCAATGCCAATGTGCGTCACTTCCCCAATTCGCTGGCAGCGGCGGTCTTCGCCGACAACATGCCGGAGGCCGTTTATCGTCAACTCGTCGCCCAAGCCAATGCCGGCCTTCCGACGATGTATCGCTATCTGAAGCTGCGCAAGAAGCTGCTCGGCATCAGCGACCAACTTTATTATTACGACATCTATCCCAGCATGTTCGAGACCAAGACGCCGCCGCGCTTCACGGTGGCGGATTCAGAACGCATCGCCCTCGATGTCACTTCGCAATATGGCCCGGAATATGTGGTGAAGCTGAAGCAGGGTTTTGCCGGGCGCTGGATGGATCTTTTGCCGCGCACGGGCAAAGCAGGCGGCGCCTATATGCAGGGCGCAGCCTATGACGTGCATCCCTATCTGCATTTCAACAACCACGACGACTATTATTCGCTTTCGACTTTCGTGCACGAGTGGGGCCACGCCGTTCACACCTTGCTGACGCACGACGCGCAGCCGTTCGAGAAGTCGAACTATTCGACCTTCACGGCCGAGACCGCCTCGATCACCAACGAAATGCTGCTCAACGACTACATGGTCGCGCATGCCAAGAACGACGCCGAAAAGCTCTTCTATCTGGGCGAGGCGCTGGAACTGATGCGCGCCACGTTCTTCCGCCAGACCATGTTCGCCGAATTCCAGCTTGCCATCCATGAAGAGGTGGAGCGCGGCGGCGCGCTATCGGGCAAGCGCATGAGCGAGATCTATTGCGGCCTGCTCAAGAAATATCACGGCGATGCGGAGGGCGTGATGAAGATCGATCCTGCCTATTGCGACGAGTGGGAGTTCATTCCGCACTTCTATTACGGTTTCTATGTCTGGCAGTACGCGACCTCGATGGCGGGAGCTGCCGCCTTCGCCGATGCCATCGAGCATGAAGGAAAACCCGCGCAGGAGCGCTTCATCGCGCTCTTGAAGACGGGCGGCGCGGACTATCCGTACAATATCTATAAGAAAGCCGGTCTCGATATGGCATCGCCCGCTCCATACCAGGCGCTCCTGGCGCGCATGAACCGCGCCATGGACCAGATCGACGCGCTCCAGGCGAAGGCGGCGCACTGATTGAGTGTCATCTCCGGCGAACCGCGCAGCGGTGCGAGGGAAGGGGACCCAGGCGTTTAAACCTTTCGTCATGGCCGGGCTTGACGATCTTGTTGAGCTTTCCGTCCCTCGCCCTTCGGCAAGCTCAGGGTGAGGGACGGTTTGAAGAAAGCCCCTTATCCTGAGCTTGTCGAAGGATGGGGGCCGCACTGGGTGCTGGATAACTTTTTCCGCTAAGTCGGCTCTTTTGGCCCCAAGGCGTTGATTGTCCACGCGCGGATTTATTCGCAATTGTCGAACTTATCCCCGTTCCCGTGACGCTGTCGCGCTCCTATCTCTCATGGGCGAAGGAGAGGAGCGGACAAGCAATCATGAAAGCCAAGAGAGTCCCGCTTTATGCCGCGACCCATTTTGTTTTTCAGGACAGTAAATTGGGTCGCCAGGCCGGGCGATGACGGTTTTGGGTTGGTTACCGATGCGGGGGAGGGGTGTGATGAAATTCAAAAAATCGCGGCACAATTCCGTTGTCGAAGCATCGGCGTATACGAACGAATGTTTTGTTGCAGAAAAACGCGACGAATTTCTGCACATAGCGGGGGGGGAGGGGTCACGAAAAGTCGAAAACGAATAATGCCAGTGTTCGCAAGGACTAATGCATTTCTTACGCGATCTTGGAGAGGATAAGTTGGAGCGACTACGGCGTACTGAGGGAGAAGACGACCGTCACGTTCGCGCTCACGCTCTGTTCGCCGGGCGCGGTCGGCGTCGGCGCGGCGACACGCGCTGCCCCGACGACGCTGTACATCGGGCGTGGTCCTTCGCTTTCCGCTTCCTGGATGGACAGTATCGGGCCGAGTGTGACGCCGGCCGCAGCGGCATAGGTATGGGCGCGCGCGATCGCATCGGCGACCGCCGCGGCGCGTGCCTTCGCCATCAGCCCCGCCGAATCGCGGATGGCGAAGCCGACGGAGTTGATCTGGTTCGAACCCGCAGCGACCAGCGCATCGAGCGTGGGTCCGAGCTTCTTGGGATCGTCGAGGGTGACGGAGACCTGGTTGGAGACTTGATACCCGACTATCTTTTGCACGCCGGTCTCGTTGGCGTTGTAGGGCGGATATTGCGGCGAGACCATGAAGTTCGAAGTCTGGATCGACTTGTCGGGAACGCCGAGACGTTTAAGAGTCGCGAACACCGCGTTCATCTTGGCGGCGTTTTCCGAGAGGGCCGCCGCAGCCGTCGGCGCCGTGGTAGTGACGCCGGTGGAAAGGACGGCTTGGTCCGGCGCGGCGCGCACTTCGCCTTGACCGGAGACGCTGAGCGTGCCGGGTGCGGCGGCATCCGTCGGAGCGACGGCGACGAGCGCCAGGGCAAGTGCTGCCACAGAGGTCGACAAGCGACGCATGACGGAGTCCTTTCGGTTTCTCGCTCGGCCGATGATAGCCGCAAGCCGCTACGCCGTGCGAGCGGCCCGTTTCGAAAGCGCACAAATTCCTGCTATGCACGCGCGGGGCCTGTAGCTCAGGTGGTTAGAGCTGACCGCTCATAACGGTCTGGTCGGAGGTTCGAGTCCTCCCGGGCCCACTCACGTTTTGTTCGCCCATGTTCGCGCCGGTTCGGAGACACCAATTTGGCTCAATAAAATAAGCATTTTCGTTCGCTCGAGGTCTTGGCCGTTCGTCGGCACCCGCGTAAATTGTTGGTACAAAATGGCACCTGTACCAACACTTTTTCTCGCCGTACCAACATGCCTCTGACAGACGCAAAACTTCGCTCCCTCAAGCCGAAAAATGCTTCCTTCAAGATCAGTGACAGCGAAGGGCTCCACGTTCTGGTCGCGCCTAGTGGCTCGAAGTTGTGGCGACTGGCCTACAGATGTCAGGGCAAACAGAAAACGCTTGCCCTGGGGCGCTATCCGAATGTCACGCTGCTCGCAGCACGAAGGGCTCGTGACGAAGCTAAGCGGCTGCTTAGAGTCGGAACTGACCCGTCGAGTGAAAAGAAGGCGGAAAAACGCAAACAGTCACTCGCTGCGGCGACTACCTTCGAAGCTGTTGCCAATGAATGGTTCGTCGAAAATCAAACAAGATGGGTCGAAACCTACTCCTCGCGTCTCAGGAGCCGTCTAGACGACGACCTTATGCCATCTCTCGGAAAGCGACCGGTCTCAGAAGTTGAACCACTCGAAGTCTTGGACGCAATCCGTAAGATCGAAGCTCGAGGTGCCATCGAAATGGCCAAACGTGTCATGCAGTTGGCCAGCAGTATATTTCGATATGGGGTAGCCACGGCGAAATGCCCGCGGGACCCAACCTCAGATCTCCGCGGTGCGCTGAAGCGTGCAAATCCTCCAAAGCATCGTACCGCGCTTGCATCTAAGGACCTTGCCCCCTTCATGAATGCCCTCGAGTCGTATGACGGCGATACCGTGACGAAGTTGGGCCTGAAGCTGCTCATACTGACGTTTGTGAGAACTGCCGAATTGCGATTTGCGCGTTGGTCCGAGTTCGAACTAGGCGGCAGCAACCCTCTTTGGCGGATTCCTGCAGATCGGATGAAAATGCGCCGAGCCCACCTCGTACCGCTTGCTCCGCAGGTGGTCCGTGCTTTGGCGGAGCTTGAGAGAATAACCGGAAAGAGCCAGTTCTTGTTTCCCTCATCGACTAAGCTTGGCGTTATTTCGGAAAATACTTTCATCTTCGCAGTGTATCGAATGGGTTATCACAAGCGGGCGACCGTTCACGGTTTCCGCACAACTGCCTCAACGATACTCAACGAAGCACAATTCAATCGCGATTGGATTGAGGCTCAACTTGCGCACTTCGATGGAAGCGTTCGCGGGATCTATAATGCGGCGGAGTGGCTCCCGGGACGAAGGCAAATGATGTGTTGGTGGGCCAACTACGTTGAGGGAAAGCGTCGAGAGAGGTTTGCTAATGCCTGCTGATATGTCGGCCAGGTCCGCCGGAGGGATTCGAACCCGACAAATAAGATCTTGGCATAAAATGATGTTTTTGAAGCCGGCTCTTGGTTGTGCCCCCGCCAGGGTCGCCAACTCGTCTGTCGACCGAAAGACCTTCTGTTGGTCGTCCCCGATAGCGCCGGTCGTTAGATCCTCTGATAGCCGAATTTGCGATATTCATCACAGCATGCTCGTCCATTACGATCGCACATGGCGCCACTTGGATCCTTTCGATCTTTGCACCCTCCAACTACGCTAACAAGTTGGGCGGCGTTGTTGGTTTGATCATGTTCGCGCTGATCTGCATTTTTCTGATACGCGACAAGTCCGTTAAATATGTCGGATAATGCGTTAACGCAGTCGGTGATGTTTTTCGGCGATCCTCGCTTTCAGAGCCGCATTAACATTGCGGCTTGCCGCAAGTTGGTTTGCATGAATGTAATTCTCCTCCGTCATCGCAAAAGTCGCATGTCCAAGAAGGTCTTGAGCAATTAGAGCGTAGTCAGGCGACATCTCCGCCAAGCTCGTCGCGGCGCAATCTCGGAGCAGGTGAGGATTGAACGGTCGCCCAAACAGCCGCTCGGTAGCCTCGACAAAGCGCAGATAGAACGCGTGGGCCGACATTTCTCCGCCGTACCAGCTGATCCAAAGTGCGTCGCCCGTCGAACCGCGCGATAACACGGGACGTATGTCACGAACGTAGACGTCGAGGAACGGCGTCAGACTTCGTGGAAGGTCGGCTGAGATGGGCCTGCCGTTTTTCGTATCATTTCCAGGAATGTCGATAGCCCAGACATCGCCGCGCCTCAGGATCGTCACACCAAGTCGCAGTGCTGAAACGTTTTTTCTGCGAAGAGGCTGAGCCGCAACGAGGGCAATGGCCAAGACGTTTCGGTAACCCGCAATATCGGATTTTGATCGAGTTGCGAGGCTCACGATGCGTTTCAGTTCTTGAAGCGCCTTGGCGTAGATGTAATCGGAAGGAAGTATGCGACTGGCCTTGCGTCGTAGAGGCACCTGATTGGCCGCAAGCACGTTAGCGGTGTGTACCAACCATTGCCAATCTGATGCGGGTGCCATGGCCTTCAGCATGTAAGCAAGACCTACAATGCTCGACGCAAGCGTGGTCGATGCCACTGTTGTCCTCAGCTGTTCTATGTAGAGAAGCACAGCCGAACGGTCGCACCGTTCGGCGAGTCCCTTTTCAGTCAGACGCCCACTTTTCGCGAGGAAGGCAAGCCATCGGCCGTAATGATGGATGTTGGTGCATCGCGTTGCAGGGCGCCAGTGCGCCGCTGGGCCGCCATCTTCCAGAAATCCTCCAGGCTTGATTGTGACGTCCCATGCCAGCTGATCTTCCGCCGGCCAACGCTCCAATGGTAGCGAGGGGTTTTTCATTTCGGGCCGCCCTTCCGTGATTTACGGATTTTGTCTAGTCGCTCTTCGAGGATTTTGGCGAACGCTCGCGAGGCGGACCTCGAACCGTTCGGGAGATAGTATGTACGGGTCGACTCAGATGTTTTATGACCGAGATGTTGGGCAACGACTTCCAATAGTTGGGGATCGTCGGACACGAGGAGATGAGCAATGAGATGGCGCACAAGGTGAGGGGTGATGACCAGCCCGCAGCGGGTCCACATCACTTTGGTGAAGTCACCGCCCAGTGTCGCATGATGCTTTGGTCCGCCCGACGGTCCCGGGAACAAGTACGGCCCCGACGATCCAGGCAGTCGGGGCCGGTAGGTGGAGACAAACGTCTTCAGTGCCATAGCAACGTGTTCGGGTAGGAAATGCTCGAACGAGCAGCCGTTTTTCATTTCCGATTTGCCAAACGTGAGAATGCACTCTCCGCGGGACCAGCGAATATTCTCTTTGAACTTGATGGTTCGCATGTTCTGCATGCGCAGTGCGGTCCACAGCAGAATCTCTACAAAGAGTGCGCGTTCGAACCGTTTCGCTTGGCGAATGGGGTTGGTTTCGCGCAGTCCCCGGCGTCGCTCCTCTGCGGGAAATCCGAACAAGTGAGCGACATTCTCTTGATCGTCGAACTGCTTCAGCAGTTCCAGGTTCTTGTCTGTCATGCCGCGCTGACGTGGCAGATGACGTAGGTAGCCGCTCAACTCTTCGATCTCAGACTCCGGTAGGTGGCAATGGTGTCGAGCGACCTTGAGCAGTACGACCGCGGTCTGGCGCATGTAGGAGATCTTTGCGCCTCGACCTTTCATTGCAAATAGGCCGGCCTTGACGCGGCTCGGCCTGACGATGTCTGCGAGGGCGTTAAATTGGTCGAGTTGCACGATGCTTTGCTTCACAAGCAAGGACGCAAAGCGCAACAGGGCATTCGTCTGGCATTCAACGGTATTGGGCCGATGCTTCTGAATTGGTCCTTCGAACATCATTGCGCCGTTGTCCAAGAGCCGACTGCGCCAGAGGGTAAGGTCTGACCGGAACGACTCGGAAAAGGCCTCAAGGGGCCGTCGATATCGCGTCGAGGGAAGGGGCGAACCGAGGCGATGTGTCGGCCATCCTCGGATGTGTCTTGCGCACCAGTTCCAGCCAGTGATGGCCTGGTTGAGCGTCTTCTTCGGATCTTTGAGCACGCCCTCGTGTTCTACAGCTTGGTAGAAGCCCATCAGGTCAGGCGAAGTGAACTGCTGCGGCTCGATACCAACGGCAGACCCGTAGCAGGCAATCCGGTGCATACCGTACCGGCGTTGATTGTCGACGATGAGATCAACGACACTGTGCCACATCGGCGTCAGTGGGATGCGTTTGGTGAGCGAGACCTTGGGAGGTCCATAGCGCTTCACAGCTTGGAGCACACCGGACTTGATGTTCTGGAGGCTCTTGCGCGAGAGCCTGGCCGCCGGCGCGTTCACTCGCGAAAATGCCAGCCTCAGCGCAGTGCTCGACGTCGCAATGGCCGAGTGCGCTATCCCAGTCAGGTCCGCCAGCCTGTCGAGCGCGCTCAGCAGATCGCGGCGGCGAGTACCGGTCTCGCTCTGCGCCACGCGATCGCGAATGACTTGAAGATTCTCGTCGTTATCGGTTGTGAATGCGGTTTGGGATTTGTCGAGGGAATTGGGATCTAGACTCTTCATCGGGAGCTCTCCTTGAAGGAGGTTGAGGTCTCGGGAAGACACCCGAGGCCGGCGGGGGACATTCGGGAATTAGCATTGATCGTATCGTCAGGCTTTATGCGGCATGCGTTTTCCCGACGACCAAAAAAAGCCAGACAATCAGGGACTTTCGGGGACACGCGCGTCATGCGGTCCTCCGCTCGGCGATGTAACGCTCGATCTCGCTAAGCGCGATCCGCAGCATGCGGCCGTCTCGCACCGCGCTGATGGCGCCGGCGGCAATTCGGCGGCGCAAAGTCTTGATCGAAATGCGCAGAATTGCAGCTGCTTCCTGCAACGTTAGCAACTGTAGTCGGGGAGCGAGCGAGGTCACGGCGACACCTTGTTCGCCGCGAGCAGCCGATCGATCGCATCGCGCGTGATTAATCGTCGTGAACCAAGCTTTACCGTCTCCAGCGCGCCGGTTTTGATCAGTTCATATAAGTGAGTTCTGCCAATGCCGAGTGCTCGACAAACCTCCCCAGCAGAGAAGGCGATTTTCTCAGGCCTGGAGTCTGAGGCGGTATCGGCAGATCTCTTTAAAAAGGTCCTGTTCATGAAGGCTCCGAAAGAAATCGCGGTGCTTTGGGTCAATCCCAAAGCCCAACCACGCCGCGTCTTTCTTTCTTTCCTTCAGGCTCAACATGCGCCTAGGCGCAGGGAGCCACGAGCCAAATCAGGTCTCGTGGAATAACTCTTCCTCACCTTGAGAGGAATTTCAAGTCGCTTGGTCGACGCTCTGCTCAATAGAAGGGGAGCTGGAGAGACGGCAATATCGAAGTCAGCAAGGCGTCGACCTCCTCCGCCGGCTCCTCGACCGCGGCGCTTCAATCGACTGATCGTCGACTGAGGATGTGTGGCCACCCGTTGACCAAACGCGGCGAAAGGTAGACTCCGAAGTCAAGCTGGGCTTGTGGCAGCCAGAATCCCGATAGATCAAGCTTGGTTCGGGTGGATATGCGCTCCAATCGAGACCGTATAATGCGGATAACCGTTTCGGGCATTTCTAAATCGAGTCTTGAAGCCGTCCGAAGTTCAAACATCTGTCCGAACAGTCCCTTCGATTCGGCCAAGGAGCCGAGAATATGACCCTTCAATTGTGAGAGAACTTGGGTCGTACTCTAGAAGGTCGTTTTTTCTTGGCTTATAAGGCCAAAGATGAAGCGGGGGCTACCGTGGCGTGACTCTTACTCCGTCGGGCATATTGCCTTGGACGAGGAGCACCAAATTCTGCTTCAGACCATTAACTCGATATGCAACTTCGGCCAAGCAGAGGAACAGACAGCCTTGACGCCATTGCTCGAGGACTTGGTGACCGCGACCATACGGCACTTTGAGCATGAAGATCGGTTACTTCGCAAAATTGTTGCACTCACAGTGACCGAAAAATTCAGTCCCGATGCTCTCAGACACATGAGCGAAAGTGTGCTGGTCGAACATATTGGCGATCACGCGAAAACTCTCGAGGAGCTGGGTTCGTTGGTTCAAATTTACCACTCCGAACATCACATGACCAAAGACGATTTGTGCGAAGCTCTGGAGAATTGGTTCATCGGCCATGCAGTCAGGTCCGATGCACATCTCAAATCTGTCTTTCAGGCGATCCAGACGGAACGTCCAGCTCTGATGAGTGACCTGGCCTAGCGTCATCGATTTGGCGCAGCCTGAGACGCCGTGATGAAGACAACAAGATTCAGTTGCAGGAAATCATGACATAGTCATTTTGCAGGATGGTGCTGTAGCGCCTCGCGTCCGCACTTGCCGTCATGCTCCGTTGATCGACAAGATGATAGCCTCTAGGACAAAGGCGGCGCGCTAGGTGGGCGCAGTCGCGTTTCGTGACAGCAAGGCCGTTGCAGTTCATGACATATGCGGGCTTGCCTTCCGGCCCTCGGATCTGTGTGAACGACACGGCGCAGGAAGCTGACAACAAAGCCGCAGCGCCAAGCGCGATGAGTATCCGCATCCCCTGTCCATGCCGGCACCCGAGAGCCATCAATCGTTCGCGAGATAGGAGACTAGCGCTTCGATCTGGCTGTCGGTCATATCCTTGCTTTCGACATGCATCACGTCACTTTCGCGCAAGGACGAGCGGAAGGCCTCGAGCTGCTTCTTCAGATAATCGGCGTGTTGGCCGGCGAGCCGCGGAAAGATGCCGTTTCCTTCCGCATGCTCGCCATGACAGGACTGACACGGCGGCATGTTCTGGGCCGGCGCGCCGTTGGCAAAGAGCGCGGCGCCCTGCAAGGCAAGTGCCCCACCCTTTTGCGGCGTGGTCGGGGTCTGGCTCGCATAGTACTGCGCGAGCGCAACGATCGACTTGTCATCCAATTGCGCGGCCATGCCCCACATATAGGCCCTTGCGTGCGGATCGGAGCGGTTGTGGCTGCGGAAATTGTTGAGCTGGGCGGCGATGTAGTCGGCTTGCTGCCCATTCAGGCGCGGAAACGTCGACGATACGCTATTGCCGAGGGCACCGTGGCAACTCTGGCACGTCGAGGTGGCAATGCTTTCGGCCGATGCAGACGGGCTATTGTCGGCAGCCGTTGCGCAGGGAGCGCCCAAGATGGCGGTGGCGAATACAGTGACGAAAAGCTTTTTCACGGCTTATCCCCTCCGTTCCTAGAACGCGACCCATAGATACCCGAATAAGAGATCGTTGTCCGATGCATTGCGGCCAAGGCCGTCATAGTTCGACGTTGCGCCGTCAAACTTCATATAGGCGGTGTATTGCAGCCCCAATTTGACGTTCAACCAGGGTAGATAATCGATCTCGAAAAGGCCCCAGTTGCTGTTCGGGCTGCCGTTGATCGTGCCGAAATAGATCGGATCGTTCGAGCCGTTGACGCCGAAGAAGCCGAACGTGGCGCCGAGCTTACGATGCCAGAAATAACTTGCGACCACATTGTAACTTTCGAGATTGTCGCTCGGGTTGGAAGAAAAGTCCTGGGCAAAACTGGCTGATAAGTCCTGGTGCTCGTGTACCCAAGCCGCCGTCAGCGAGATTTGCGTCTCGTCATCCGTGTATTGATATTGGGCATCGAAGCTCGCGTCGAGAAAGCGATCTGTCGGTGCATGCTGCAGGGAGCCGTTGATGGCGCCGCCGGCTGGCGTCGTCGGATTCTGCAACTCCGCATACATGCCGAACGTTCCGACCTCCAGCGAGTGATTGCCGAAGTCCCATTCATAGGCGAGACGCCAATAGGGCGCGACGCCGGAGATGACGTTGTTGTTCTGATCGCCATCGAACGCGACGGATGCGCCCTGCAGCGCGGAACGATAGACGCCGGCTTCGGCATAGAATGCCTGGTCGACGAAGGTGTAGGCCGAAAGCCCCGCTACGCCGCCACTCAGCGCGCCCTGGATCTGCGCGCCGGCAACCGGCGACTGCAGGGCCGGAGATGCGATGAACGGCTGGCCCCAGGCAGGAACGGTATTCCACAAATCCTGAACCGTTGGATTGTTGTTGAGACTGACGCCATAGATCACGGAATGGCCGTCGATCTTCGTCACATCGGCGAAGCGGATATCGGTGTTGTCGATGCCGAAGCTGCCCTCCTGATCGTCATAGGTGATCTGGATGAAGGCGCCGATATTGTCGGAAATGCGCCCTGCATAGAACAGGCTTGCCTGTTGTGGGAAGTCCGTCGATGCTTTGCTCGAGTTCTCGTCGTTTGCCTTGGCTTCCAGGCTCTGCGACGCCATCACCATCGCCGAGACGGGCGGTAAATCGCTCAGCGACAGTGTGCTGTGCGCGAGCTTATCGATGTCCTGAACCTTAAGCGTGTTGAACAGCGTGTAGCCGCTTGCCTTGAACGTCCGACCGAAGGCCGTAAGAGCTGGGAAAACGGTGTGACAGGCCTCACATGCCAATCCGGTCTGTCGCGCATAACTTGGAACAGCATTGGCACAGTTGGGGATTGTCAGCACGAATAACGCCAATCCCGAAACAGTTGCGCGAAATACAAATCCACGCGTCCACTGACCATTCATGCTGCCCCCCACGTTGCTCAATAACGAAGCGTCAACAATCTCCCCTGAATTAAGCCTTCTTAACCCAGAACCGGCACCAGCCGGCTGGACTGATCGTGCCCGCGACAAGCTTACAACCCGACGGCGCCTGAAAGAGCGAGCAACCATCGCAGCGCTTCCCGTCTTTCGGTGTCGGCTGATAGCCCGCAGCCTGCTGGGTCATATTCCCCGCATCTGCGCGTTGCGGAGTGAGCGTTGTGGCAGCGAGGAGCGCCGCGCCGCCCATAGCGGCGCCCGCACCGCGCAACAATCTGCGTCGCGAAACGGCTAATTCGCGGACGTTGGGAAGTTCGAGCTCCGACTCATGTCTATCAATTGTCATCGCTGATTCCGTGCTCCAGCGGATTTCAAGCTTACAGAGTTTCGCGCGCGCATGCCAATTGCATTGATTGATATCAAGCCGGGGTGCTCTCGCGCTCCCAACTGAAGAGCCGATACCTCAGCCAGCTGATGGTTTGGAATCATCTCAGTTTCCGAAGTCCCACCCTTCACCTTCGGCGTAGCGCGACAGGACGTTTCGCGCAATAAGGATTCGATGGACCTCATCGGGCCCATCGGCGATGCGCAGTGTTCGGGCGCCCAGGTACATGCCGGCAAGCGGCGTGTCGCCCGACACACCCGCCGCCCCCCAAACCTGGATCGCGCGATCGACCACGCGCTGATAGGCCGCCGGTACGAATATCTTGATCGCAGAGATATCGGTTCGCGGATCGCCGCCGTCCTCCATCATTTCGGCGCAGCGAATCGTCATTAACCGCGCGGCCTGGATGTCGATGTAAGAGTCGGCGATGAAGCCTTGTATGAACTGCTTGCTCGCGAGCACGCCGCCATGGACTTCCCGCATCGCGGCACGTTCGACCATCAGGTCAAAGGCGCGCCACATCTGCCCAACGGAGTTCATGCAGTGGAACACGCGGCCTGCGCCAAGCCGGTCCTGTGCCGCCTTGTGACCGGAACCCGCTTCGCCGAGCGCGTTGGCCTCAGGGACCCTCACATTGTCGTAGACAATCTCGCAGTGATTGCTCGCCTGGCCCCATACTTCGACGCCTCTGACGATGCGAACGCCGGGCGTCTTTGTGGGTACTATAATTTGCGTCATGCGGCCCGTGTCGCGTCCAGCGCCCTCGGTGCGGCACATGACAATGAGAAAGTCGGCGCGAAAGCCATTTGACGTGAACCATTTGTGACCGTTGATCACCCATTCGCCCTTCTCGAGCCTTGCCGTCGTCTTGATCGCGCGCGGGTCGGAACCGGGTGCGTCCGGTTCGGTCATCGAGAAGCCCGACTCCATCTTTCCTTCGGTGAGCGGCACCAGCCATTTCTTCTTCTGCTCTTCGGTTCCGTACTTCAGCAAGATCGTTTGATTGCCGGAGTTCGGCGCGACTACGCCAAAAAGGGCTGCTCCGCCCGGTGTATAGGCGAGGATCTCGTTCATATAGGCGTGCTCAAGAAAGCTGAGGCCTGAGCCACCGTATGCAGGCGGAAGATGCGGAGCCCAAAGACCGGCTTTTTTCACCTTGTCCTTGATCGACTCGACCACGGCCCGTGACTGTTCCTTTTCCTCAGCCGAAGCATCTCGCCGCCAGCGAGCGGCAAGCACGCGCTCTTGAGGGAGAATTTCTTTGTTGACGATCTTAGCGGTGAGGTCTCGAATCTCATTGATGCGCTGATCCACGGTGGGAATCGGGTTCACCTTCATAGGCATGTTTCGTACCCCAAATTTCCAAGAATGCCGGTAAGAGTAGGCGCTTTGACCTTGGTATCATCCTTGAGGCAAATCAAAACGGCCAATGCGATCGCCGCCCTATCTATCATCGCGCATGACTTGCGCCCGACTGGAAGCGCCCTGCGGTACGAAACCTTGTCGCTTCAACCGCTCTGCGATGTTGAGGTACGTCTGCCGTAGGTTCAACAATTCCCGGCGGACGAGCTCATCGTCGGCCAAGTTGGCCAGCTTGACGCACTCCTCTGCGCGTTCCTTGTAACCCATAACACTATAAGGCATCGAATTTCCTCAAGCATTTTTCGGTTGCGATGGTCATTCATCGGGTTGAGCAACTCGCCGCAGCGCAGCCATGTTGCTAACCAAAATGGTGTGACGATTGGGAATATCGATTGTGGCTGAACTCTTGAGCTTTGTGAGCATGCGACAGACTGTTTCGATGGTCAGGCCGAGATAATCCGCAATATCTTGGCGAGTCATTGGGACGTCGATCTTACTTTTATCATTCATTCGGTTGCGTGCGGCCAAGTGAACGAAGAATGAGGCGACGCGCTCCAATGCGCTTTGCCGACCGAGGATGACGAGATGATTCTGGGCCGCCCACAGATCATGGCGAAGATTATCAAAGATTTCTTCACGAACAGCCCGGTTTTCATCGCAAAGCCGGTCAATCCGTCCGCGCGCGTAACAAATCAGAGTCACATCGTTAAGCGCTTCTGCGGTCAACGCATGTTCGTCGAGCCAGTTGATACCGAAAAAATCGCCAGGCAATGCGAACTCAACAATCTGCCTGCGTCCGTCGGACATCATCTTAGACAGGCGCACCGCTCCCGTGAGCACCTTATAGGAGTATTCGGCGGGATCGCCTTCGGCGAAGATGGTGTGGTTGCGGTTGAAATGCGCTATGGCGCCGAGTGATGCAAGCGCTGAGCGTGGCTGTGTTGCTCTGCCGGCGATGGTCGCGGCGAGCGATGGTGAATACTGGCTCGGGATCGCATGCGCGGACATCAGGATCTCCTTGCCTTATCGGCGGGAAGGAGATTGACAAAGAACAGCAAATGCAAAAATTGGGATTGTTGCTTACGTAGTGACCGCAATTGTCACCGCTACGTAAGCAATTCCTACCTACGTAACGGCTCTCGGCAAGCAGGCCCCACAGCTTTGCGCAAGGCTAGCAAAAGCGCGGCAGGCTCGATCGGTTTCGCCAAAAACTCAGTTGTCGCGGCCAAGGACATTCGTGCGTTGAGTAGAGGCTGGCTTGTGGAAGAGATCAGTATCGCCGGCTTTGAATAGGCACGCTTGCGCAACAACTCGATCAACTCCAAGCCGCTCAAACCAGGCAGGCCGGCGTCCACGATCAAGCAGTCATATTGATCCAATTCGGGGCTCAGCAAAAACTCATTCGGCGAACTGAAGGAGTGAACCGAATAGCCATTGCGCTCCAGCATCCAGCCCAGAGACTCGCGCACAGCGTCATCATCTTCCAAGACGCAGACATGGGGCATTCGATTGGCCATCTCTCGCCTTCATCGCTCCTTCGATCGAAAGGCGCAGGATCGAACAATGACCGTTGAACGTCACATTCTGCTGATCTCGATCAATAGCCAAAAAAAATTGTCAGCGCGAGAGCGCATGACGTACCAGATCGGCCAGATTTTTCGCGTTCAGCTTGTCCATTATGTGTCCGCGGTGGACTTCGACTGTCCGGGTCGAGATGCCAAGCTTGTGCGCAACAACCTTGTTCTGATGACCCTCGACCAAAAGATCGAATATTTCTTTTTCCCGGTCGGTGAGTGCTTTTCGCGGTTCTTGTCGGGTAAGATTCGATTTGGTGGAGCCCACAAAGGCAACTTCCAAGGCATTCAGCAAAATTGATTTCTCGAAGGGTTTTTCGAGAAATTCCACCGCCCCATCCTTCATCGCTTGAACTGCCATGGCCACGTCCCCGTGTCCCGTCATGATGATCACGGGCAGGCCAGGCATTGTCCGCCTGATTTCGCGTTGCAGTTGAAGTCCATCCATCTCTGGCATTCGTATGTCGACGAGCGCGCAGCAGTCCTTGGCGCTGATATCCGCCGCCAAAAAAGCGCGCGCAGAATCGAATGCTAAGGTGCGGTATTTCCGTTGCACCAACAAAACGAGCGACTCGCGCACATCGGCGTCGTCATCAATGACACAGACAGTCCGATTATTCGCCATGTTTGGCGTCCATCGGAATGTTGAAGCGGAAAACCGAGCCACCGCCGGGATTGCCTTCCAACCACAAGCGCCCGCCGTGCGCTTCAACGATGCCGCGACATATGCTCAATCCCATTCCCATGCCATTGGCCTTATTCGAGACGAAGGGCTGAAACAACCTGTCTCTGACGTCATTCGATACTCCAGTACCGGAGTCGGCGATGGAAACCTGCAGGAGGTCGGGCGCGGCCCGGCCGATCGTCATGTTCAGCTCGCGTCGCGTTGAGTGCTCCATGGCCTCGGCGGCATTCTTGAGGAGATTTATCAGAACCTGTTGAATCTGAATCCGGTCGATCATCACGGCTGGGAGATCGGGTTCAATTGTAATCAGCATTTTAATACCGCGCTCCTCGGCATTGATTTGCCCGAGGCGAATGGCCTCGTCGACGGTGTAGGCGATATCTTCTGAAGAACGTTTGGGCCCGCGCTTTTCGATAAAGCTGCGCAAGCGGCGGATGATATTTCCGGCGCGCGTCGCCTGCTCGGCAACTTTGCCGAGAATCGATTTCATTTCGGAGTCGTCGCGCTCGTCGGCGACGTCGAGACAAGCGTTGGTGTAGTTGAGAATTGCGGTCAGCGGCTGATTGAGCTCATGCGCGAGACCAGCGGCGACCTGGCCCATGTCGGTCAAGCGACTGACCCGCAGCATCTCGCTCTGCAATTCCTGGATCTTGCGATCGCGAGCCAGGCGTTCCGAGAGATCCGTGATGATGCCAAGAAAGGTGCGCTCTCCGCGCACGACGCCCTCTCCGACCGATAGATTCATCGGAAACGTTGAACCGTCCTTTCGCCGCCCAAAGACTTCGCGACCGATGCCGATGATGTGCTTTTCTCCGGTCGACACGTAGTGTGCCAAATAGCTGTCATGCTCGTCGCGGTAGGGCTGAGGCATCAACATCTTGACGTTTCGACCAAGCACTTCGCCAGCCTCATAGCCAAACAATCTTTCACAGGCTCTGTTGTAGACGCGCACAATTCCTTTTTCATCGATCGCCATGATGCCGTCGACCGCGAAGGCCACCAACGCGTCGAACAACGAATTGTCGTCCGGACCACTCTGCATCTCATGGCTTGCGGGCGGCATGGATCAAGCACCTCTCCAGGTATTATTACATTGCATCGTCGGACTGGCGGGAGTCGAGTAAGTGCAGGGTTTGACCTGAATCAAATGCGTCGCGTGGCCGTGTACTCCGATTCCTACGGTGTGCGATGCCGTTGTTGATCTCGCTCAAACTCATTCGAAGCATTTTGGCTGACCTTCGTCGCGTCGACGAGGGAGCTAATTGTGCCGTTAGAGAACATTCTGTTTCTGGCATTGATCGTATTTGCCTTTGGAGCCTTCGCGTTGGCATTAGCCTACGGCTCGGCAGTTGCTGGCGGAACCGAAGAATAGCTGAAGGAACAGCCGATGGCTGAGTTGACGTTTCATTCGATGCCCGACAGTGCCTATTTGTGGACGGCAATGCACGTGGCGGACGAAAAGGGTGTCAGCTACGACTTCGTTCCGTTGACCTATCGCTCGCCGGAACATCTCAGGTTACACCCCTTTGGAAAGATGCCCGTGCTCGAGCATGGGGACGCGTTCCTGTACGAGACTCTCGCAATCACGCATTACATCGATACGGCCTTCGACGGACCGTCGCTGCGGCCGGCAAGTCCGCTCGGGCAGGCACACATGTTGCGTTGGGTCAGCATCATCAATTCGTACGTCTTTCCGACCATGAATCGATTCACCAAAGAACGATTGGTCCGGCCGGCATGGGGATTTGACCCGGATCGGGCGTTCATCGAGTCGGCCAAGGAGCCATTGACGTTGCAGATGCGCCTGATCGACGAGACAGCGGGACAAACCCAATATTTGGTTGGCAATGATCCGACCCTCGCAGACAGTTTCCTTTTGCCGCATCTGCTCTTCTTTGGCAGAACACCGGAAGGCGCCGCGTTATTGTCCAAAGCGCCCAACGCCAATGCCTGGCTCACCCGAATGTGCGCAAGACCAAGCTACACACGAAATCCCATGAGCAGCGCTTTCAGTGCTTTTTGCCAAATGGCGGCTTCCACCGCTCCGATTTGGTGCTCAACCTTATGACGGCGATTCTGCGCGGCAGAGGTGTCCGCAGATGACACATTTTGGATTGCGCGGTTCCCCCGCGACTCTATTTCGGCGAAGGAATACTCCTAGCCAAGTGCTTTATCAGGGACCGCGCGACGACCGCTGATCTGTTCGATGTGAACACGGAAATATACGGCTTCGCCTAAGGGACGCTCGGAACCATCAACGATCGTCTTCGCATAGCCGGGTTCCCACCAGACTGGAGTCCTGCGCAACAAATTGTACGCACGATTGCGGAGATCTCGGAATTCGGGCGTATCCGGCAGCTCTTCATATCGGCCAATCACGATGACAGTTGTCCATTCTTCTCGCGTTTTTAGCTCATCCGCCTCGATGCAAACCCTGGGATCCGCGCGCATCCAGGTGATTTTCAAACCGAGCGTGGAGTAAGCGTAGAGACAATCTTCATAGTAGGCGAATGATAGTGGAAAGATGTATGGCTGCCCACCGCGCACGCACGCTAATCTTGCTAGGTGGGCGCGAGCCAACAAGTCAATGCTGGCTTGCCTCGATATGTTCTCGATGAACATCTCAACTGTTTCCGTCTTCAATCGGGAAGGCCGTGTCCGTAAACACCGAAATCCAATGGCAACTCCACATTATGTCTGTTCCAATGTAACCTCGGTTGTCTAGTCTAGCGGACTACCATTGCCACATCGCAAGTGCTCAATCCACCGTTCGTCACATTCTCGATTGAGGTCACAGCGTTGCGCCGCGCTGGCAGCGAGGACCCGGGCGTTGATTGGCTGCTGGATCGGATCCGCGACGCTATCGCGGCGTAGGCTGCAACAACTAAGTACATGTTGATCGGGCCTTCTTTGAGTGACCGCTTTGGGTGGTAAGCGGACATTGGCAACACTCGCAATCCGACTGGCCAGGAGCTCACCGGCCTTTAGCTCGGCGGCGAAAATCAAATTCGATCATGTCGAAGTTACCGTGTGGCACTATCTCCACTCCATGAATCTTTCCATAACCGGTTCTAGGATTCAGTCCCAGTCTTGAGAACACAGCGCCACCAGCGCGCAACACACGTAGTTCAGCCTGCGAATTATCCGAGGATGCTTTTACGCACTTGATAAGTTCTCGCAATTCGGAGGCGCTCCAGTCCTCGACGTTCAATGAAAACTTAGAGTCGCTGCCGGCTGCATCAACTTTCCTGACGCCTGCTTCTGCAACGTCTTTTGGGAATATACCGCGACTTGTCATCTCGATCCTCGATTTTGTCGTAGTGCGGCAGTAGAGCTATGGCGCCATCAGCCTCGGCGCAATGAACGTTAAGCATTCAACGATCACCAGCAACAACACGATCCACCACAGCACCTTGAAAAACGACGATGCCAAAGCATCGGAGTTGACCCACCGCACTGCAAGAAAGCCCAGCAACACGAGGAATACGAGGATTTGTCCCGCTAGGCGCATGGGCTACAAGGCGCCGCACTCCCAGTCCGGACGGCACCGAGGTGAACAAGGCTGCCAGTGAGCAGACCGAAGTTACACCCGCCGTTTTCCCGGCACGTCAACGCAGGAATTGTCATGCGCACCTTCAGAGCCAGTGGTGACCCAGGACAACATACACCGCCGTGCTGATCGCGATGGCCGCCATCAATACGCCCAGCACTTCCCCGGTCCTGCTATCGTCTTGATGCGCTATAATGGACAACACCACACTAGCGCAGACAACCACTGACAGCATCAGCGCGATTAGAACGTTTCCCAAGACCGACCACATTGCTTCGGAGCCCTTTTTTGGCATGACCGAGGGTCGCCCATTTTCATTCCTATCGAGCCTGAAGGCTAGCGCCGATGGCGATCACCGTCCGCTTTGGGTGGAAAGCGGACATCGGTGAAGTGTGTTAGGGTCTCCCAACAAACGGAAATCCGATGGCGCCACGCCCACCTAACTACTCTCAGGAACGAGCCCAACGCGAGCGCAAGCAGCGCGCCCGAGCCGAAGAAAAGGCAGAGCGCAACGCGGAAAGGGCCGCCCAGCGGAGAGCGTCCAAAGCCGGCAAAACGTCTCCGACCGACGCTACCGAAGGAGAACAAAATAGCTGAGGCTCATGCTAAGGTGGCCGTCTATCATGGAACGGTTCTAGCGAAGCAGCGAGCTTTGTGCCCGACCTCGAGCTACGCAGTCGAGCGACGGGACTGTAAGTGGCCCTGCAAAATTCTAGCTTCAGCAGCCTCACTTGCAGCCTTCCGCCATTTAGCGTGGCGACGTCTTTTAGCTTTCTTCTTCGCATTCCCTGCGCGCGCTGCCATTCTCACACTCCTGTTTGGGCTGACGGCTGAGCTTGATTGCTTTGTTTGGCTTGCGCCATTTTTGCCTGTGCGATGGCATCGTTCAGGTTCGTATAGCGAAACTCCCGCCAGTGGAAATAGTCGATGGGGACTCGCGTGATTCCAAGCCTCTCCATTTCTGCTTCCGCCTCGGGACTGAGCGTTGCGCTCCCTGATTGGCGAGCGGCTGACATGGGGTCTGTCATGTTTGTGCTCCCGGATGCTGAGTTGCCGTCACAACCTTGGCGCGGTGCGCGCAAATCTCGTCCCACGTCGCTGAGGACTTTATGCCTTCTGCCTCTGCACAAAGTTCTCGTACATTGTTTTCGGCGATAAACGACCGAAGTTCGTGCCGCACCTGGACGCTTGAGGGAACTGGGATTCGCCTGCCGAATCGCTTTAGTGGTTTCATGGTCGTTTCCTTAGTTTGGTGACCGGACGCTCCTCGGTCAGCGCTTCGGTGAAGCCTGATGTCCAGCGTGTTCGATCCGGTTCGAGAGTGTAGGGATTCAACGTCGCCAGCTTGCCGAAGTCGAGCGTCTCCACCTCGCGTGTTGCAAGTCTGTTCGCCATGTTCCAGCCTTCGGCATAAATTCGACTTCGTCGGAAGGTTTCATTCGTCGTCACCGTCATGGTGTCGGCCTCAAACTGTGTGAGCGAATTTGTGCAGCGTTCATAGTGTTGCGGGCATGCCTGGCCAAGATTTGGGCGACTGAGAGTAGAGCGCTTCGTGACCAAGCTGCGCGCCGTCACGCATCAGGGCCTCATGCAGTTCTGTGGGATCGACCGCAAGACGCTCTGTGATGCCTCCCCGCGCTAGTTGGACAACAGTAGCGATACGCCTCCATGCGACAACGGTCAGGGTATCGAGCTGCTCTTCATCTGTATCGACTCTGTAGGTACCTGCCGGCTGCAGAGAATCCAGCCCACTAAGCGCAAACGGGCGGCGAAAAGCGACCAGTTGACTGCGTGTGCGTGTCACCAAAAGTGATCTCCACTAGGCTGAAACAACGACGCAAATCCTGCCCGCGTCACGTTTGGGGCACGTGTAGGCGATCGCGCTAGGAATTTTTCGAAAGTGCTGAACGCAAACAACGGCGCCCGCACACAGACATATGGGGATTGTGAAGCTCAATTACTAGCCCACGCGTCGGAATTCACTCAAGAGAACCTGCGATCCGCCGGCAGTTAATCATCTTCTACAGTGCGCGGTCCGAAGGTTCAGTTTCCGCCGCCTAAACTGAAGTCGCCGGCCGATTTCTTCGCACTTCGATATCCATTTTGTCTTCAACAGCGGATTCCAGATAGCTCAACAGATCCCCGTTCGCCGCCTTCTCGAGTTCACGCCTCGTGATTCCTACCTTTGTCGCGTCAAGAAAGCAGGCAGG